>Ga0070730_10006115_pt1 | contig 10313 bp, 10 predicted proteins | sample Coa_R1_3_FD_66447 | JGI IMG/M metagenome (GOLD analysis project Ga0070730, IMG submission 66447) | Surface soil microbial communities from Centralia Pennsylvania, which are recovering from an underground coalmine fire - Coalmine... | ecosystem: Environmental > Terrestrial > Soil > Unclassified ... | reverse complement strand
CTGGCCACGTTCGCCAGGAACCTCGGCCAGGCCTCGCCGGACCTGATCCAGGCGCTGTCCGACTTCACCGTCACCAGCCAGACGATCGCGGCCGAGCGGGCCAGCATCTCCGCGCTGTACAGCACGCTGACCACGGCGTCCGGTGACATCCAGGCCTTCCTCGACGCCAACTCGCCCAACATCATCCAGCTCAATGCGGACAGCGTGGGCACGCTGCGGATCCTGGCCCGCTATTCCCCCGAGTTCCCGTGCGCGCTGAAGGACCTGGTCAACTTCGAGCCCGTGATCAACAAGCTGCTTGGCAAGGGCACCAACCAGCCCGGCCTGCACGCCCAGGTGGTGGTCGTGCCACCGCTCGGGCCGCACAACATCGGCCGGTACGTGCCCGGCCAGGACACCCCGAAGTTCGGCGACAACCTGGGGCCGCACTGCTACCCGATCCCATTCCCCGGGATCACCCTCAACGACGGCGCCGCCCCGTCCAATGCCGGGGCCACGGCCATTCCCGGGGCCACGCCCCGGGCCGGCCGCGCCTCCCGCCCCGCGCCCACCGGCAACGCCGCGCATGCCGCGCAAACCGGGCAGCCGCACACGACGGCCGCCCAACTGGCCGGCTCCCCGGCCGAGAGCGAGCTGGTCAGGGAGCTGACCGGGATGGAACTCGGCCGGCCCGCGGCCCAGGTCCCGGCCTGGGCCAGCCTGCTCACCGCCCCGCTGTTCCGCGGCACCACCGTCAGCCTGAGGACACCGGCATGAAGCGCGCGAGCCTGGCCGGCCCGGTCATCAAGTCGCTGATCTTCATCGTGATCACGGCGACGGTCACCGCGATCCTGGGCATCAGCATCGCTCACAGCGGGGTCTCCGCGAACGTCGGCTACCAGGCCGTGTTCTCCGACGTGACCGGGCTGAACGTGGGCGACGACGTGGACATCGCCGGGGTACGGGTCGGTGACGTCACCTCGATCTCCGTCTACCGGGGCCACCTGGCGCTGGTCGGCTTCGCCGTGCAGTCCGGCCGCACGCTGCCGGTCTCGGTGACCGCCACGATCAAGTACCTCAACCTGGTCGGGCAGCGTTACATCGAGCTGGGCCAGGGCACCGGCCCGGTGGGCCGGACGCTCCCCCAGGGGGGCACGATCCCGCTCGCGCACACCACCCCGGCGCTGGACCTGACCGAGCTGTTCAACGGGTTCCAGCCGCTGTTCCAGGCGCTGACCCCGGGGGACGTCAACAGGCTGTCCAGCGAGATCATCGGTGTCTTCCAGGGCGAGAGCCCCAACATCACCGCGCTGGTCGCCAGCGTGGCGTCGCTGACCACCGCCCTGGCCACCAGGGATAGGGTCATCGGCCAGGTGATCGGCAACCTGAACTCGGTGCTGCACACGATCGGCACCCGCAGCGGCGAACTGTCCAACCTGGTGACCACGCTGCAGCAACTGGTGTCCGGGCTGGCCGCCGACCGGCAGCCGATCGGCAGCGCCATCTCCGCCATCGCCGGCCTGACCAGTGCCACGGCCGGCCTGCTCCAGGTCGCCCGGCCGCCGCTGCGCACCGACATCGCCCAGCTCGGGCGGGTGGCCAGCAACCTCGCGAACAACACGCCGGCGGTCAATACGTTCCTGGAGAACCTCCCGGTCAAGATGTCGCAGATCGCCAGGATCGCCTCCTACGGCTCGTGGCTGAACTTCTTCATGTGCGACGCCCTGGTGACCGGGGTGAAGGAGCAGTTCGGCCCCAACCCCACCGGGGTCCCCATCACCGCGGCGAGGTGCCGGTGATGAAGCCCCTGTCCGAGCGCAACCCGATCGCCGTCGCCATCGTCGGCCTGCTGCTGATGGCCCTGATCGCGGTTGGAGTCTTCGACTCGGCCAACCTGCCGATCATCGGCGGCGGCACCGGGTACACGGCGTACTTCGCCGAGGACGCCGGGCTGCAGGCCGGCAACGAGGTGCGGGTGGCCGGCGTCGTCGTCGGCCGGGTAACCGGCATCTCCCTGGCCGGCAACAAGGTGGCGGTGTCTTTCAAGGTGAAGGGCGCCTGGGTGGGGAACCAGACCACCGCCGCCATCAAGATCAAGACGCTGCTCGGCGACAAGTTCCTGGCGCTCAACCCCGGCGGCACCCGGCCGCAGAACCCGTCCCAGCCGATCCCGCTGTCCCGGACCACCTCGCCCTACGACGTGACCCAGGCGTTCACCGGGCTCGGCCAGGAGGTCAGCCAGATCAACACGGTGCAGCTCGGCAAGAGCCTGCAGACCCTCGCCGCCGCGTTCTCCGGCACGCCGCCGTACACCCGCTCGGCGCTGCGCGGGCTCGCTTCGCTGTCCGAGGCGATCGCATCCCGCGACCAGCAGCTGGCCGGCCTGCTGAGCGGGGCCAAGAACGTCACCGGCGCCCTGGCCGGCGAGGACGCCAGGTTCGCCAAGCTGCTCGGGGACGGCAACCTGCTGCTGGCCGAGCTGCGCCAGCGCCAGGCCGCGATCCACGCGCTGCTGACCGGCACCCAGGCGCTGGCCACCCAGCTGGCCGGCCTGGTCAGCGACAACCAGGCCAAGCTCGGCCCGGCGCTGCAAGCCCTCAACCAGGTGACCACCGTGCTGGAGGACAACCAGGCCAACCTCACCAAGGCGCTGGCGCTGGCCGGGCCGTACTACCGGCTGCTCGGCAACGCCCTCGGCAACGGCCGCTGGTTCGACACCTACCTGTGCGGCGTCGTGCCCAAGTCCTACCTGCCACCCGGCACGGGCCCCGCGACCGGGTGCGAGCCCCCGAAACCCTGAGGTCACGGCGATGATGACGATGCGGATCGGCCGCCTGCTGCGGCCGCGGCGGGAATGGCTGGTGCTCGGCACGGCCGCCGCACTGGTGGCCGCCGCCCTGGTGGCCGGCGGCGTGCTGGTGTACCAGGCCACGCACAAGGGCAAGCAGGTCACGGCCTACTTCGGCGAGGCGATCGGGGTCTATCCCGGCTCGACGGTCCGGGTGCTCGGCGTCCCGGTCGGCACGGTCGACGCGGTCCAGCCCCAGGGCACCGACGTCAAGGTCACCATGACGGTGAACTCGGGCGTGCCGGTGCCCGCAGGCGCGAAGGCCGTGGTGATCGCGGCCAGCGTGGTGTCCGACCGGTACGTCCAGCTCACCCCCGCCTACACCGGCGGCCGGCAGCTCGCGGACAATGCGGTGATCCCGGTGAGCCGCACCGCGGTGCCGGTCGAGGTGGACCAGATCTACACCAGCATCAAGCGGCTCTCCGAGGCCCTCGGGCCGAACGGGCTGAACAAGCATGGCGCGCTGTCCGAACTGGTCAAGACCGGTGCCGCCAACCTGAACGGCAACGGGGCCAACCTGCACGCGATGATCACCCAGTTCGGCGCGCTGTCCAAGACCCTGGGCGGCAACTCGGGCGACCTCTTCGCCACGATCACCTACCTGCAGCGGTTCACCTCAATGCTGAAGGCCAACGACGGGCAGGTGCGCCAGGCCGAGCAGCAGCTCGCGACCGTGTCCGGCTTCCTGGCCAGTGACCGGCAGGACCTGGGCGGCGCGCTGCACGAGCTGTCCATCGCGCTCGGCGAGGTGCAGGGCTTCATCGCGAACAACCGGGGGCTGATCAAGTCCAACGTCAGCAAGCTGGCGTCGATCACCAAGGTCCTCACCGGCGAGCGCGCGTCGCTGTCCGAGGCGCTGGACACCGTCCCGCTGGCCGCGGACAACGTGGTCAACGCCTACGACTCGACGAACCACACACTGGACGGCCGCGGCGACCTGAACGAATTGTCCATGGGGCCGGCCGCGAACGATCTCAGGGCAATCACCTCCGGCGGCACCGGTGCGGGCAGTTCCGGCCCGGCCGGCGCGGTGCCGCTGACTCCCGCGGCGCTGCCGGTGGTCCCGCCGCTGCCACTGCCCGCCGTCGGCTTGTACGGCACGCCCGAGGCGGCGCAGGCGGGAGGCCGCTGATGTTCCTTGATGCGCTACGCAGCAAACCAGGTACCCGGTCTCCATGGCACACCCGGGCTCCGGCGCTGGCCGCCGGGGTGACCGCCGCCATCACCGCGGTGTGCCTCGCAGGGTGCGGTTCCGGCAGTTTCAACGGGATCTACACCATCCCGCTGCCCGGTGGCGCGAACCTGGGCCCGCATCCCTACCAGGTGACCGCGGAGTTCAGCAACGTGGGCGACCTGGTGCCGCAGTCCTCGGTGAAGGTGAACGACGTCTCGGTGGGCCGGGTGACCCGGATCTACCTGCCGCCGCGAAGCTGGACGGCGCGGGTGACCATGGTCATCAACGGCAGCGTCCACCTGCCGGCCAATGCGATCGCCCAGGTGCAGCAGGCCAGCCTGCTCGGCGAGCAGTACGTCGGGCTGTCCGCGCCGCCGGGCATCCCGCCGCAGGGCCTGCTGCGCAACGGCTCACTGATCCCGCTGAGCCGCACTACCACCAACGCCACCGTAGAGCAGGTGTTCGGCGCGCTGTCGCTGCTGCTCAACGGCGGCGGGCTGGCCCAGCTGCACACGATCACCACCCAGCTCAACGCCGCGCTGGCGGGCAATGAGCCGCAGATCCGCGCCCTGCTCGGCCAGATCGGCACGCTGATCGGCAACCTGAGCGCTCACCGCCAGGACATCATCAACGCGCTGGACGGGCTGACCGCGCTGTCCGCCACCCTGGCCGCCCGGGACCGGCAGATCGGGCACGTGCTCGACCGCCTCACCCCCGGCCTCCAGGTGCTGGCCGACCAGCGCACGCAACTGGTCACCATGCTGGGCGCCCTGCACCGGCTCAGCGGCGTCGCGGTGCACACGATCAACGCCAGCGAGGCCAACTTCGCCGCCAACCTGCGGGCGCTCGCGCCGACGCTGCGCGAGCTGGCCGACGCCGGGCAGAACCTGCCGCTTGCCCTGCAGGTGCTGCTCACCTACCCGTTCACCGACCAGGTGCTCAAGGACATCAAGGGCGACTACCTGAACGCCTACCTGTCCCTCCAGGCCGCGCCGGGGACGACGGTCATCGCGCCGGTCGAGCCGCACCCGGCCGCCACGCCCGCGCCCGCCCGGGGGGGAGGTGGCCGCTGATGCTCCGGCGCAGCACCAGAATCCAGCTCACGGTCTTCGCGGTGATCGCCGTCCTGGTGATCGCCTACACCGGGTTCCACTACGCCAACCTCGGCCGCCTGCTTGGCCTGCGCGGGTATTACGTGGTCCACCTCGAGCTCGCCAACGGCGGCGGGATCTTCCCCCGGGCCGACGTGACCTACCGCGGCGTCTCGATCGGCCGGGTCGGCGCGGTGCGGCTGACCTCGGCCGGGGTCGAGGCGGACCTGAACATCAGCGACTCGGCGCCGCCGGTGCCGGCGAACCTCCAGGCGACCGTGGCCGACCTGTCCGCCGTCGGCGAGCAGTACGTCAACCTGCGGCCAGCCACCAGCGGCGGGCCCTACCTCACCCAGGGGAGCGTGATCCCGCAGCGCGACACCCAGCTCCCGCTGCCGGTGACCAGCCTGCTGACCAGCGTCAACCAGCTCGCCACCTCCGTGCCGCTGGGGTCGCTGCGCACCGTGCTGAACAACCTGGCCACCGGGTTCGGCGGCACCAGCACCAGCCTCCAGGCGCTCATCGGCGGGCAGAACAAGTTCGTCCGCGCGGCCGGCGCCGCCCTGCCGCAGACCAACACGCTGATCCAGGCCGGGCAGACGGTGCTCGCTACCCAGAACGCCGAAGCGGCGGCGTTCCGCTCGTTCGCCGCCAGCTCGCGGCTGTTCGCCGGGCAGCTCGTCTCCTCCGACGCCGACCTGCGGCGGCTGTTCGCGAACGGCGCCCCGGCGGCGGCGCAGCTGGCCGGCCTGATCACCGACAACACGCCCACGCTCGGCGCGCTGATCGCGAACCTGCTGACCACCTCGCAGATCACCCTCACCCGTGGTGCCGCGCTGGAGGAGACGTTCTCGGCCCTGCCCGCCGCGATCGCCGCCGGATCCACGGTGATCACCAGCAAGGGAGCCCGGTTCGGGGTGGCGCTGACGTTCTTCAACCCGCTGCCGTGCACCTCCGGGTACCAGGGCACGAAGGTCCGCAACGGGCTGGACACCTCGGCGGGACCGCCGGTGAACACCGGCGCCCGGTGCACCTCCCCGGCCAGCAGCGGGATCGACGTGCGCGGCTCCGCACACGCCCCCGCCCCCGCCGGCTCCTCCAGCCTGGCCGCCCTGCTAGGCCTGACACCATGAGCACTGCAAGCATGACCACGAAACTGGGCGCCAGAAGGTGGCTGGGCGAGCCGCTTGTTGTTACCGCCCTGGTGCTGGCCGTCCTGGCCGCCGGGTTCGCGGCGTGGTCCGGCTGGTCGTGGTACCGCGCGTCGAGCGCGGGCCCGCCCGCCGCGGCACAACTCCGCGACCAGGTGCTCCAGGAGGGCGAGCAGGCGGTACAGAACTTCAACACGCTGGATTACCGGAAGGTCGCCGCGGGCCTGGCACTGTGGGAGCAGTCCTCGACCGGCGCGCTGCACACGGAGATCAAGCTCGGCCGGGCACAGTTCACCCAGCAGATCGAGCAGACGAAGACGATCACGACCGCGCGGATCCTGGATGGCGCGCTGACCGCGCTGAATCCGCGGGCCGGCACGGCGAGCATCATCGTCGCCGTGCAGATCACCGTCACCCCGGCCGGCGGATCGCCGGCCACCAAGCAGAGCCGCCTGGACGGCACGCTGACCAGGACGCCGTCCGGGTGGAAGCTCAGCGCGCTCGGCCAGGTTCCGGTCGGCGCCGCGTCCCCGGGCAGCGGAAAGGGCTCATCCGGTGGCTGACAAAGACGTCAAGGTCACCGAGCCGGCCGCCGGGCCCGCGCAGACCGCGCCGGGCGGACGCGCGGCCTGGCGGGCCGCCGCCGCACTCGGTGCCGTCGCGGTGGTGCTCGCCGGGTTCGGGGTGTGGGCCACACTGCACGCCAACAGCCTGCGCGACAACGCCGCCGCGCAGAACACCGCGCTCACCGACGGGCCGGCGACGGCCGCGGTCCGGCGGGACATCTCCGCCGCGGTCAACACGGTCTTCTCCTTTAACTACGCGAACACCGCGGCGACCAGGCAGGCCGCGCAGCGCCTGCTCACCGGCCCGGCGGTGCGCCAGTACGACACCCTGTTCGCGCTGGTGACCAAGAACGCGCCAGCCCAGAAACTGGTCGTCACCACCAGGGTCACCAACAGCGGGGTGGAACTGCTCAACGGGAACCGGGCCCGGGTGCTGGTGTTCGCCAACCAGCAGGACACCCGGGCCGGCACCGGCCAGACCAGCTACGCAGGCGCCATGTTCGCGGTCACCGCCCTGCGCCAGCGCGGCCGGTGGAAGATCGAGAACATCGACACGTTCAACGGCTAGGGGCGCCGTGACCGGTACCGGGCGCACGCGAGCCAGCCGGAGGCGGCTGCTCGCGGTGGCCGCATTCCCGGCGGCGCTGGCCTGCCTGCTGGCCGCGGCATGCGGCGGCCCGAAGCCCGCCGTCGCCGGCACCGAGGGCGCCGGGGACGCCGCGGCATCCCCGGCCGCCGTGCGGAGCTCCACCGGCCCAGGCACGCCCGCCCCGAAGGCCCGCCAGTCGCCGTCCCCGGCGGCCGGGCCGCTCGCCGGGATAACCGTCGGCATTGACCCCGGCCACAACGGCCTGAACGGCACCGATCCCGGCTACATCAATCACCTGATCTGGAACGGCCGGGAATCCGAGACGTGCGACACCACCGGCACCCAGACCGCCGCCGGTTACACCGAGGCACACTTCAACTTCAACGTGGCCCGCCACCTGAGGGACGCTTTGCAGGCCGCTGGTGCGCGCGTGGTGATGACCCGGCAGAATAATCACGGCGTCGGGCCGTGCGTGGACCGCCGGGCGCGGATTCTCAACAATTCCGGCGCCCGGGTGGCGATCGACATCCACGCCGACGGCGGCCCGGCCTGGGGCCGGGGGTTCACCGTGCTCGAACCGGTGGCCGACGGGCCCAACGACCGCGTGATCCGCGCCTCGGAGCGGTTCGGCCGTGACGTGCGCGCGGCCTTGCTGGCCCGCACGAGCATGCCGGTGAGCGACTACTACGGAAGCAGCGGCATCCAGTTCCGCAACGACCTGGCCGGGCTCAACCTCACCACGGTGCCGAAGGTGCTCATCGAGTGCGGCAACATGACCAACGCGACCGACGCCACGCTGCTGACCTCACCCCGGTTCCAGCGGCAACTCGCGGCCGCGCTCGAAGCGGCGATTCTCGCCTTCCTGCACAGGCAATAGCCCGCATGTAACGCTCTTAGCAGGCTCGGCGTTTCCCTGGACAACACGCTGAACTCCGGTAGCGGTCACGCCCATCGCGGAGTTCCGCAGTGTAATCCGCATGCCACCATCACTGGTCAACCCTGTCGCCGGAGGCCACACTTGCTCACCCTGATAAGCGCCAAAGCCGCTGCGGTCACCGCCCTTGCTGCCGTTGGTCTCGGCGGCGCGGCGGCTGCCGCTTACGCGGGTGCGCTCCCCGCGCCCATTCAAACGGTTGCGCACCACATCATCGGTGCCCCGTCCGCCAAGCCGAGCGAAAGCCCGTCCCCTGTCGGGCCCAATCCCACCGGCGCTGCCGCATTCGGGCTGTGCAACGCCTATCACCACGCGCTCAAGCACGGCACCGCCGCCCAGAAGTCCGTCGCTTTCCGCAACCTCGTCACGGCCGCCGGTGGTGCCGGCCAGGTGACGGCGTTTTGCAGCAATGTGCCGCACCCGGGAGCATCTCCATCCCACGCGCCGCAGCCGACGCCGTCTCACCCCGGGAAGCCGGCCGCACAGCCGACGCCGTCTCACCCCGCGAAGCCGGCCGCACAGCCGACGCCGTCTCACCCCGGGAAGCCGACCGCACAGCCGGCACCGTCCCACCCGTGATCGGCGAGTTCCGCCTCGCTGAGCTGAGCGTTCAGCCCGGCACCATCTCGCGGCCTGAGGCCCGTTCCCTCCTTCACGGGCCTCAGGCCGCATAGGTGCGCAGCAGCCTCCCCGGACTGCGCGAGGTGCAGCACGACGTCGGCGACGCTCCAGCCGGGTGCCGCGGACGGTGCGGCCACTGCTCGCCGCCGGGGATCACCTACGGCCGGTCCTGCTCCGCCTCGCGGTCGTCAAATATGGCCATGGACCTATGCCATGGTCACCCGGCCTAAGACCGGCACCGGAGCTGGAATTAGGGCATTCGTACGATCCGGCGGCGGGGGCCTTACGGCGATCCTTAAGTCACCGGCCGGAGAACCGGCCGGTGACCGAGAGGAGCATCCGAAATGACCGCGATCCAGCCCGGGACCCGGCACCAGCCAACGCGCTTCGCGAGGATCGTGCGCCGCGTGGCCGGCATCGTGGAGGAGATGAACTACGCGCAGCGGCGCAGCCTGGAGCTGTTCCTGGGCGTCGACAGCCACCGGCGCTGAGCCGGACAGGCCCATGGCGGCCCCCGGCAAGTTCCCAGCCGCAGACATCGGCGGCCGGGCCCGCGCTCACCGCGCGCGCCCGGCCGCCGAGTTACGCCGCCTTAGTAGCCGGCACATGATGAGCCGACTCCCTAGCCAAGCTGGGGGATGACCTCCGCGGCCAGCCGCTCGGCGTGCTCCGCCTGCCCGAACATGGGCGTGAAGAGGATCAGCTCCGCCCCGGCCGCGGCGGCCTCGCGCACCGCGGCGACGCAGTCGGCCGGGGTTCCGGCGACCGCCGCAGCCTCGATGTCGGCCGAGCGCCGGCCGTAGAGATGCTCCATCGCGTCGTTCATCCGCCGGCGCGCCCGCCCGGCGTCGTCGTCGACCGCGATGTACAGCCGCTTGGCGATGGGGAAGTCCGCGGCCGGGCGGCCCGCCGCGGCGAGCGCCTCCCGCACGATCTGCACCTGCCCGGCGAACCTGGCGGTGGGCGTGGAGCCCGCGCCGAAGAACCCGTCACCCAGCCGGGCGGCCCGGCGCAACGCGACCGGCCCGTTCGCGCCGAACCACAGCGGCGGGTGCGGCTTCTGAAACGGCTTGGGTTCCATCGGCGCGTCCCGCAACTCCCAGAACTCCCCGTCGAAGGTGACCCGGGGCTCAGTCCACAGCGCCTTCATCAAGGTGATCCCCTCGGTGAACCGTGCGACGTACCGGTCCGGGTCCACTCCGAAGGCGGCGAACGGGCGCGCCTTCCCGCCGGTGCCGACACCGATCTCGACCCGGCCGCGGCTGAGCTGGTCCAGCGTGGCCAGGCTCTTGGCCAGGTGCACCGGGCTGTGCAGCGTGGACACGAACACCACGCAGCCCAGCCGCATCCGCTCGGTGCA
>Ga0070730_10006114_pt1 | contig 10315 bp, 10 predicted proteins | sample Coa_R1_3_FD_66447 | JGI IMG/M metagenome (GOLD analysis project Ga0070730, IMG submission 66447) | Surface soil microbial communities from Centralia Pennsylvania, which are recovering from an underground coalmine fire - Coalmine... | ecosystem: Environmental > Terrestrial > Soil > Unclassified ... | reverse complement strand
GGCCTGCGTCAGTCGGCCTGCGTCAGTCGGCCTGCGTCAGTCGGCCTGCGTCAGTCGGCCTGCGTCAGTCGGCCTGCGTCAGTCGGGCGCGCCCTCCCGGCTGCGCAGCACCCGGCGCAGCGAGTCAAGCCGCGCCTCCGCGTGGTGCTCGCGCGCCCACTCGTCAAGCGCGCACCCGGAGAGGTGATCGCACCCCGACGGGCACGCGGCGGTGCCCTCGGCCAGGTCCCCGAACGCCTCGACCACGCGTTCCTCGCTCACGTGCCCCAGCCCGAACCCCCGCAGCCCCGGCGTGTCGATGAGCCACCCGTTGCCCAGCGGCAGCGCCACCACCGACGACGACGTGTGCCGGCCCCGGCCGGTCACCGCGTTAACCCTTCCGACGGTCCGGGCCGCCGCCGGGACCAGGGTGTTCACCAGCGTGGACTTGCCGACGCCCGACTGCCCGATGAGCACGCTGATCCGGCCGGTCAGCACGTTCCGCACCCGTTCCAGGGTCCGCGGCGGCAGCGGCCGCCTGGTGGTCAGCATGGGCAGGCCGAGCGGGGTGTAGAACGCGCGGACCTTCCGCGGGCTGGCCAGGTCGGCCTTGGTCAGCAGGAGCAGCGGGTCGATCCCGGCGTCGTAGGCCGCGACCAGGCACCGGTCCACGAAGCGGAGCCCGGGCGGCGGCTGGGCCAGCGCGCAGACGATGACGAGTTGGTCGGCGTTGGCGACGATGATCCGCTCCAGCGGGTCCGTGTCGTCGGCCGAACGCCGCAGCACGCTGGTCCGCGGCTCCACCCGGACGATCCTGGCCAGCGACCCCTGCTCGCCCGAGGTGTCCCCGGCCAGCGCGACCCGGTCGCCCACCACCACCGAGCCCTTGCCCAGTTCGCGCGCCTTCATGGCGATGACCAGGTGGTCCTCCGCCATGCACCCGTACCGCCCCCGGTCCACGCTGGTCACGAAGCCCTCGATCGCGCTGTCGTGCGCGGGGCGCCGCCTGGTCCGCGGGCGCGAGCTTCGTCCGGGCCTGACCCGGATGTCGTCCTCGTCAAGCCGCGCGTAGCCGGGCCGCGTGCTCAGGGTGCCAACCCCAACATGCTCAGCCAGACGTCCCCGAAGCCGGGGAACGTCTTGCCTACGGTCTCCGCGCCGGCCACCCGCAGGCCGGGGACGGCCAGGCCGAGCACGGCCGCGGCCATCACCATCCGGTGGTCGTCGTAGCTGTTGAACGGCTCGCCCGCCGCGCGCAGCGGCCGGGGGCTGACGGCCAGCCCGTCGGGCAACTCGGTGACGTCGCCGCCGAGCGCGTTGATCTCCTTGGCCAGCGCGGCCAGCCGGTCGGTCTCGTGCCCGCGGGTGTGCGCCAGCCCGGTGAAGACCGAAGGGCCGTCAGCCAGCGCCGCCACCGCGGTCAGCACCGGCGCGAGTTCGTTGACGTCCCGCAGGTCCGCGGTGATCCCGTGGATCGCGCCCGTCCCCGAGATGGTCAGCCCCTGCTCGCCGACCTCGGCCCGCGCGCCCATCCGGGCCAGCACGTCCAGGATCGGCCCGGCCGCCTGCAGGCTGTCCCGCGGCCAGCCGGGCACCTCGATCGTCCCGCCGGTGACCAGCGCCGCGGCCAGGAACGGGCCCGCGTTGGACAGGTCGGGCTCCACGGTAATGGCCCCGAGGTCGAGCCGCCCGGGCCGGACCCGCCAGGCGTCGGGGCGCGGGCCCCCCGCCGCCGCTCCGGCGCTCACGTCGGCCCCCGCCGCCGCGAGCATGCGGACCGTCATCGCGATGTGCGGGGCCGAGGGGACGGGCGGGCCCTCGTGCCTGATCTCGATGCCCTCCGCAAACCGCGGCGCCGCCAGCAGCAGCCCGGAGACGAGCTGGGATGACGCCGACGCGTCCAGGGTGACCGTGCCGCCGCGGACCGCGCCGCGCCCGCGCACGGAGAACGGGACCGCGCCGCGGCCGTCGTCGTCGATGTCCGCGCCGAGCCGGCGCAGCGCCGCGAGGATCGCACCGACCGGGCGCAGGGGCGCCCGCGCGTCCCCGTCGAACCGGACCGTGGCCCGCGTCAGCGCCGCCACCGCGGGCAGGAACCGCATGACCGTGCCCGCGTTTCCCACGTCCACGCTGACCATCGAGTCCGCCGGAGGCTGCCCGGGGGTAACACACCAGGCCGTTCGGCCATCGGGGTTTTGCGCCTGTTCATCGTCCGCGATCTGCGCGCCCAGGGCCCGCAGCCCGCCGACCGCAAGCGCGGTGTCCCTGGCCCGCAAGGGGTTGACGATCAAGGCGGGGGAGTCGCTCAGGGCCGCCAGCACCAGCGCGCGGTTGGTGATCGACTTGGACGCGGGCAGCACGATCCGGGCGCTGACCGGCCCGGCGGCGGCCGGCGCGATCCAGGTCAGGTCCGCCTCGTCATGCCCATGCATACGCCTGAGCGTATCGGTGCGCGCCGGTTTGCGCCCTGCGCCGGCCCTCCCACGGGGTTTCGGCGGACTGGTCCGCGCCGTCGCGCCAGCCCGCCCGGGGTTTGGCCGGACCCATCCGCACCCCCGCGGCGACCCTCCCCGGGTTTGGCCGGACCCATCCGCACCCTCGCGGCCACCCTCCCCGGGTTTGGCGGACCTGGATTATGGTTATGAAAGGCCAATCCAGGCTTAACGGGACGTGTCCGGATTGTTTCACCTGAGGAAGAGTTTTCATGTGCGGTCGGTTCGTGTCGGCGCGCAAGCGCCTTGAGCTCCTCGAGGAGTTCAGCATCGAACGGGACCGCGTGCCCGACGGACCCGAACCGGAGCCTGTGCCCGACTACAACGTGGCGCCCACCAAGCGGATCTTCGCCGTCATCGAGCGCCCCGCCCGCGACGACGAACCGCAGGCCCGCGAGCTGCGCGTGGTCCGCTGGGGCCTGGTTCCCTTCTGGGCCAAGGACGCCTCGGGCGGCGGCCGGCTGATCAACGCCCGCGCCGAGACCGTGGCGACCAAGCCGGCGTTCCGCCGCGCGTTCGCCAAGCGCCGCTGCCTCATTCCTGCCGACGGCTACTTCGAGTGGCAGCCGGTCGAGCAGGACGGCAAGACACGCAAGCAGCCCTACTACATCTTCAGAAAGGACGGTGGTGATCTGGCCTTCGCCGGAATCTACGATCTCTGGCGAGACGAGGCCCTCCCTGACGATCACGAGCGCGCGTGGCTGTGGACGGCCGCGATCATCACGACCAATGCGTCTGACGATGTCGGTCAGATTCACGATCGCATGCCCATGACCATCGCGCCGGAGGCCTGGGCCGACTGGCTGGACCCCTCCACCAGCGACCTTGGCCAGCTACAAGCGACGATGGTGCCCGCCATGGCCGGCGGCCTAACGTCATACCCCGTATCCATGGCTGTCAACTCAGTGCGGAACAACGGACCCGAGCTCATAAGGCCGCTGCCTGATTCCGCCGAGGGGGAGCGGCCGCCCGGCGAGTTGTTCTGAGTCCGCGGCGCGGCCGCGGCTCGACCGAGCCTGGGCTGCCTATCGCACGCGGACGGGAGGCGAGGACAGAAGTGGAACTTACCGTCGCCCGTAAGCGCCTCGAGGAGATGCGCGACGACCTTGACCGGTCGATATCCATCCTGCAGGGTGAGCGCCCGGCGTCGACGGCCGGGTCGGGATACCCGCAGGACCAGGCCGACGCGGGATCCACCCTGTCCGAAGCCGATCGCACCGAGGCGGTCCTGCACTCGGCCCGCGCCCAGCGCGACGAGGTGGAGGCGGCGCTGACCCGCATCGAGGAGAACAGCTACGGCAAGTGCGTCGACTGCGGGCGGGACATTCCCGAGGGCCGCCTCGACGCGCGCCCCGACGCGGCCCGCTGCGTCGACTGCCAGGCCAAGCACGCCCGCCGCCGCCGCTAGTAGGGCCTAGCCGCGGCTATTCCGGCTTGGCTGCCGCCGCTAGTCCCCCTTACACGCCGAGATCACGAGCTGCGCGCCGAGTGACTCGTCGCCGGCGGCGGCGAGTTCGGCGCGGACCAGCCGGGCCAGGCTCCCCGGGTCTTCGGCCAGCGCGTGCGTCACCATCGACTCGGAGAACACGGTCCGCGGCCTGATCCAGTTCACCAGCAGGCCCGCCCCGCCGAACAACTCGCGCGCCTGCTCCGGCCCGTAGCACCGGGTGATCGTCCCGTCCGGCCAGGGCACCAGCACGACCTCGGCGTGCGGCAGGTCGACCAGGTGCGGCCAGTGGCGCTGCCCAGCGAGCACGGCCATGCCGAGCACGAGCGAGTCCACGCACGCCAGGACCCGCCCTCCAGGACGGAGCACCCGGGCGACGTCAGCGATCAGCGCCTCAGCCCCGAGGTGCGTGGACAGCGCCCGGTCCTCGGCGATGATCCCGTCCGCGCAGTTGTCGGGCAGGAAGGACAGCCGCGAGGAGTCCGCGATAAGCGGGAAAATCCTGCCCCGCGGCCCCGGTCCCGTTCCCGGCCCCGTTCCCGTTCCCGGCCCCGGTCCCGTTCCCGTTCCCGGCCCTGGTCCCGTTCCCGGCCCTGGTCCCGTTCCCGTGCCGCCCACGGCCGTCCTGACCGGCGCGCCCCCGGCCTCCAGCACGCGCAGCACGGTGTGCCCGGCCCGGGCGGCCAGTTCCGCGCTCGCCGCGCGCCGCCCCGAGACGTCCACCAGGACCTGCCGTCCCGGCGGGAGCCAGGCCGCGAGCTGAGCCCGCGCCACCGCCTCCCAGAAATGCCTGTACGTCGGCCGATGATTGGTATCCCGCGTGATCGCGCGGGCCACATGCGGCATGGCCCTGAGCTCCTGACTGGGCACCCCGCAGCGGAGGCGCTCACTCCTGAACGTTCCCCTTCAGGTGCTTTTCGTCACCTGTTCCGGCGGACCAGCCGCCGGCTGGAATGACAGCCTGCACCAACGTGTTGAACGCGGCATGGCAGTAGCACTCGTCTCGCCACCTCCGGGCACGCTGAAGCTAGCGCCATTCCCCGGCACGGTATCCTCCCGCACATACGGTCTGCACGCCAGCAGCCCGGCCTCTGTCTACCCCAAGGGGGTGGGTCCCGTTCCGGAGACTCTCGAACAGCGCGGTGAGCGCTTCGAGCAGGAGGTGCTGCCTTACCTGGATCAGCTCTACTCCGCAGGGCTTCGGATGACCCGCAACCCGGCGGACGCCGAAGACCTGGTCCAGGAGACGTTCGCGAAGGCCTACGCGTCCTTCCACCAGTTCCAGCAAGGCACGAACCTGAAAGCGTGGCTGTTCCGGATCCTGACCAACACCTTCATCAACAGTTACAGGAAACGGCAGCGCGAGCCGCAGCGATCGGGCGCGGAGGACGTCGAGGACTGGCAGCTCGCTCGCGCCGCGTCGCACACCTCCGGGGGATTGAAGTCGGCCGAAGCCGAAGCGCTAGAACGGCTGCCGGATTCTGACATAAAGGAGGCGCTGCAGGCGCTTCCCGAGGAATTCAGGATCGCGGTCTACCTCGCTGACGTCGAGGGGTTCGCGTACAAGGAGATCGCCGACATCATGGATACGCCGATTGGTACCGTGATGTCGCGTTTGCACCGCGGCCGCCGCCAGCTGCGCGAACTGCTCCAGGATTACGCTTCGGAACGTGGCCTGGTCAAGGCCGGTTCCGAAGCCTCCCTGCCCGGAGAGGAAGGGCGATGAGCTGCGGAAACCCGCACGAGACTCCGTGCACAGAGGTGCTCGACCGGGTCTACGGCTACCTCGACGGCGAGCTTGACGACCTGGACTGCGCGAAGATCCGCCAGCACCTCGACGAATGCGGCCCCTGCCTGCGCGAGTACGGCCTGGAAGAAGCGGTCAAACGCATCGTCGCCAAGAAGTGCGGCTGCGACCCGGCCCCGGCCGAGTTGCGCGCCAAGATCCTCATCAGGATCAGGGAAGTACGGGCGTCCATCGAGTTCGCCGAGTAGTATCGCGCCCCCGGATTTGCCGGGAGTATGCAAATTGCGCCGCAAGTGCCTTACTTGATTGCCTATTGTGACAGACGCTCTCACGATTTGTTCACGATGGGATTTTGGGCCTGCGAGATGCGATGTGGCCACGTTATCCTTGACTCAGGGCGATATCTGCTGAGCTGTAGGTAGTTGCACGTTAGGGAGGTCAGCTCCATGCGTCCCTCCGGCGGAATCACTCCTGCCACCGATGAGGTACCGGCAGGCGCGGCCTACCCGGCCGCCTTCACCAGGATCACGTGGGGGTAGGGGCCTTGAAGCCTAGCCCGCGTTCCGCGCTCCCCCCCAGGGGGAGACGTGGCTAGGCTATCGTGGCCCGCGCGGCTGTACATCGGCGCGATCGTCGCCGCGGCCGCCGTGCTGCTCCTCCGCGGCCCGTTCGGCGGGGTCACCTGGTGGCGCGAGGTCGCCGTGCTCGGCGTGCTCCTGGTCGTCTTCGAGTCGACGGCCACGCTGCTGCGCCCCAGGGAACTGGCGTGGTCGCCGGCCCCGATCGCGACCTTGGCGGCCGTGGTCCTGGTCGGGCCGGTCGGCGCGGCGCTGGTCGGCGCCTGCACGGCGCTCGGGCTGCGGCGTGGCCCCTCGCTGGTCCAGCGCGCGTTCAACACCGGCATGCTCGCCCTGTCCGCCTACCTGGCGGGGAGGGCCTTCGTCGCCGCGCACGGGCACGTCGGCATGCCGGGGGCGGGAGCGTTTCCCGGGATCATCGGGCCCTTCGCGGTCGCGGCCGTGGTGCACGCGGTCGCGAACCACGGGCTGCTCGGCGGCGTGCTCTGGCTGACCAGCGGGCCGCAGGAGCGGGGCCGCCGCGCCTCCGCGCCCGGCATGAGCCTGGAGCTGATCGCCTCCGACCTCGGCTACGGCGCGTTCGGCCTGCTGATCGCCGCGCTGTGGAGCGTGACCGGCCTGTTCGCGCCGGTGCTCGTCCTGATCCCCGTCGCCGTCGCCCGCTGGGCCGTGGCGCAGATCGTGGAGCAGCAGCGAGCGTACGAGGCCGCCGTCGGCGCGCTGTGCCAGGCGGTCGAGACCAAGGACCTCTACACCCGCGGTCACAGCGACCGGGTCTCGCGCGGCTCGGTCATGATCGCGCGGGAGATCGGCATGCGCGGTGAGCGGGTGGAGGCGCTCAGGTACGCGGGCATGCTGCACGACGTCGGCAAGCTCGGCGTGGCGACCAGGGTCCTGCAGAAGACCGGGAAGCTGACCGAGGAGGAGTACGCGGCGATCCAGCTCCACCCGATGCGCGGGCTCGACATCGTCAGGGAGATCGGGTTCCTGGACGAGGCCCTGGCCGGGATCATGCACCATCACGAGCGGATCGACGGCCGAGGCTACCCGATGGGCCTGGCCGGCGACGAGATCCCCGAGTTTGCCAGGATCCTCGCGGTGGCCGACGCGTTCGACTCGATGACGTCCACCCGTTCCTACCGCGGCGCGCGCCCCATCGAGGAGGCGATCTTCGAGCTGAGGAGGTGGGCGGGCACGCAGTTCGACCCGGCGTTCGTCGACGCCTTCGTGGCCGCGGTCCTGAAGGAAGGCTGGCAGCGGCCCGAGCCCGACGCCATCACCGGCGACCTGCCCGCGATCCCGGCCCAGGATCACGACGATCCCGCCTCGCCGCTGCGGGTGATCGCCAGCGAGCGCTACCCGGGACCGGTCATCGAGCGCGGGCCGCACGTGCCCGAGAGCCGCCGCCCGGACCTGCCCGAGCGCGGCCCGAACTTCAACAACGCGAACTATTGAGTAAGGCGCAGGCGGACAGGCCGCGATGAGCGAACGACGACACGAGCTGCGCCGGCGTCCATGGCCGGTGCGGAACTCCGGGCAGCTGCTGCTCATCGCGGCGGCCGGGGTGGTCCTCGTCGCCTCGGTCGCGCAGACCGCCGTGGCGGGCGTGCACGATCCTCGCATCGCGTTCGCGTTCGGCGCGCTGATCGCGTTCGGCGAGGTCCTGCGGCTGAACCTGCCGGGCGACCGTGAATCTGCGCCGATCGGGATCGCGGGCGCGCTCGCCTACGCCCTGCTCATCCGGGTGGGCGGGCACCAGGTCCACCACAGCGCCGAGCAGGTGGTCACCGTCACCGCGATCGGGATGATCATCGGCGCGCTCCCGCACCTGGCCGTCGGCCGGCCCGCCAAGGTGAGCAGCATGGCCACGCGGCTGCTTTGCGTCGCGGCCGTCGCGTTCATCTTCCGCTCGGTTGCGGACAGCAACGCCATCTCCGGTCACTGGGGTCTGGCGTTCTCGCTGATGACGTCCCTGGTCCTGCTCGCCCTGCTGCTCGAGGCAGTGCTCACCGCCCTGATGCGGGTGGAAGAGCAGCGCGCCAGGTTCAGGGTGGCGCTGGTGGACGAGATGCGCGTTCAGCTGCCGCTGGGCGCCGCGGTCGGCGCCTCAGCCCTGCTCATCGCGTTCGCAGCCGAGACGATGGGGCTGGCCGCGGTGGCCGTGTTCACCGCCCCGCTGCTCCTTACGCAGGTGGCCTTCCGCCGCTACGCCGGGATCCGGGCCACCTACCTGCAGACCGTGCGAGCGCTGGCTAAGGTCACCGAGATCGGCGGGTACGTGGAACCCGGCCACTCCGAGCGGGTGAGCCAGATCGCCGTCGCCGTCGGCCGCGAGCTCGGCATCCACGAGCCGGAACTGCTCGAGCTCGAGTACGCCGCGCTCATGCACGACATCGGCCAGCTCTCGCTGCAAGATCCCATCCCGGGCGGCGCCACGGTCCTGGCCGCCCCGCACGAGCAGCACCGTATCGCCGAGCTCGGCGCCGAGGTGATCCAGCAGGCCCAGGTCCTGGGCTCGGTGGCCGAGATCGTCCGCAGGCAGAACGAGCCTTACCGGGGCATCGAGGTGGCGCACGAGGGCCGCGGTCGCCACGCGGCCGTATCCCACGTGACGGGACCATCCGGGCCCCCGCTGAGCAGCCGGATCATCAAGGCCGCCAACGCCTTCGACGACCTGGTGGGCAGTTCCATGGACCCCGACCGCGCGGCCGCGGCCGTGCAGCAACTCCGGCTGGACACGGTCAGCGAGTTCGACCCGGACACCGTCGAGGCTCTCAGCCGGGTAGTGAACCGTCGCTCAGTCATCCAGCTGTAAACCCGTCCTTGGTCCCACCATCCCCAGTGGCATCACCGTCCCCACCATCCCACCTTCGCGCCGCACCCGCCCCAGTAGGCTGGCTGGATGCTCGATTCGGTGCTTGTCGCCAACCGGGGTGAGATCGCGAGGCGCGTGATCCGCACGGCCCGCAGGCTGGGGATCACGGCGGTCGCCGTGTACTCCGACGCGGACGCGGAACTGCCCTACGTCCGCGAGGCCGACCAGGCGGTGCACATCGGCCCGGCCCAGCCCGCCCTCAGCTACCTGAACGCCGCGGCGCTCATCGACGCGGCCCGTAAGACCGGGGCGGCCGCGGTGCATCCCGGGTACGGCTTCCTGGCCGAGAACGCGGACTTCGCCGGCCAGGTCATCGCGGCCGGCCTAACCTGGGTGGGCCCCGATCCGGCCGCGATCGAGCAGATGGGCGACAAGATCCGCGCCAGGAACCTGATGGAGCGGGCGGGCATCCCGGTCTCGCCGGGCAGCCGCGAGCCGGTCACCGACGAGGCCGCGGCCGTGGCCGAGGCGGACCGGATCGGCTACCCCGTCATGGTGAAAGCCGCTGCGGGCGGCGGCGGGATCGGCATGGGAGTGGCCGCTGGTGAGGCCGAACTCCGCGCTGCCTTCGCCACGGCCCGCTCGCGCGCGGAGCGCTTCTTCGGCTCGCCGGAGATCCTGATCGAGCGCTACGTCGAGCGCGCCCGGCATGTCGAGGTGCAGATCCTCGGCCTGGCCGACGGGAACGTCCTGGCCCTCGGCGAGCGCGATTGCTCGGTGCAACGGCGCCATCAGAAGGTCGCCGAGGAGAGCCCGTCCCCCGGCGTCTCGCCCGCGCTGCGCGAGCAGATGCTGGCCGCCGCCGTGCGGGCCGGCCAGGCCGTGGGGTACCGGAGTGCGGGGACCGTCGAGTGCCTGGTAGACAGCGTCGCCGGTTCGTTCGTCTTCCTGGAGATGAACACCCGCCTGCAGGTGGAGCACCCGGTCACCGAGCTCGTCACGGGCCTTGACCTGGTGGAGCAGCAGTTCCGCATCGCGGCGGGCGAGCCGCCCTCGTTCGACCCGGCCGCCGTCCGCCCCTCCGGGCACGCCCTCGAGCTGCGCGTCTACGCGGAGGATCCGGTCCGGTTCCTGCCGGCGCCAGGCACGATCACCCAGTGGGAGGAACCCGCGGGCGACGGCATCAGGGTCGACGCCGGCTACCAGGTGGGCAACACGGTGACCCCGTACTACGATCCGCTGCTGGCCAAGCTCTGC
>Ga0070730_10006113_pt1 | contig 10316 bp, 8 predicted proteins | sample Coa_R1_3_FD_66447 | JGI IMG/M metagenome (GOLD analysis project Ga0070730, IMG submission 66447) | Surface soil microbial communities from Centralia Pennsylvania, which are recovering from an underground coalmine fire - Coalmine... | ecosystem: Environmental > Terrestrial > Soil > Unclassified ... | reverse complement strand
CAGTTCGTACATGCGGGTGAGCGCCTGCGAGAAATCGCCCGTTTCCGCGACGCGCTCCGCCAGGGCTTGCGCGGCCTCGAAAAACACCGGGTCATTCAACAGATTCAGAGCTTGCAGCGGCGTATTGGTGCGCAAACGGCGGCACACGGTCACGTTGCTCTTGGGCGCATCGAAATTGGAGAGCAGCGGGTAAGGCGTGCTGCGCTGGAAAAAAATGTAGAGGCCGCGGCGATAGCGATCTTTTCCCGTGCTCTCTTCCCAATTGCCGCCGCCATAGCGCAGTTCGGACACACCCTTGGGCTGTGGAGGACGCACGCTCGGGCCGCCGATTTCCGGATAGAGCAGCCCTGAAACATCGAGCGCTTCGTCGCGAATCAGCTCCGCCGGCAGGCGCAGGCGCGATTGGCGCGCGAGCAGCGTATTGTTCGGATCGCGATTGTCCAGTTCTGGCCGGGCCTGTGAGGACTGCTTGTAGGTGGCGGAGGTCACGATGAGGCGGTGCAGATGTTTCAGGCTCCAGCCGCTGTCCATGAAGTCGGCGGCCAGCCAGTCGAGCAGCTCCGGATGCGTAGGCCGGTCGCCCTGCGTGCCGAAATCCGCTGAAGATTTGACCAGCCCCTGCCCGAAATACTCCTGCCAGACGCGATTGACGGTGACGCGAGACGTCAAGGGATTTTCGCGCGAGACCAGCCAGCGGGCGAGATCCAGACGCTTGGGATGCGCGGAAGCGAGCGGCGGCAGAATTTCGGGCACGCCCGGCTGCACCTCGATACCGGGATTCTTGTAGTCGCCGCGCACGCGCAGAAAGGTGGGATGCGGGTTCGCGCTGTCGGCGACGGTCATGGCCTGAGTGAGCTGCGGGTACGACTTGTACAGCTCGCGCAGCTTGCCATCGAGCTCGTCGAATTTGATCTCTTTGTACTTTTTGTCGCCGACGGCGAAGTGATAGTTGCGGACGAAATGATCGGTGAGGACGTCGCGTTCGCGTTCTGTGCGCCGCGCCGGATCTTTGCGCATGATCTTTTCACCGTCGCCGCGCTCGGTGAGTTTCAGCAGACAATCCCAAGCAAGGTCCCAATCCGTGCGCTCGCCCGGGTGCGCGGCGGCGCGCAGCATATCTTTCTCCCACTCAGGCTGCAATTCGGGAACGTGATATTCCTTCAGGAGCGCATCGCGTTTGGCGCGGTATTCGGCTCGCATTGCCAGCCACGGGCCAAGTTCGCCGGGCATGGGAGCGTCGATGTCCACCTCTTCGAGATTGTCGAAGAATGCCGAGAGCCGGTAGAAATCTTTCTGCTTGATGGGATCGAACTTGTGGTCATGGCACTGCGCGCAGCCTACGGTAAGGCCCAGCCAGACGGTGCCGACGGTGGCCGTGCGGTCGACCAGATTTTCGAAGCGGAACTGCTCGTTGTCGACGCCGCCCTCGCGGTTGGTCAGCGTGTTGCGGTTGAAACCGGTGGCGACCTTGTCCTCGGCGGTTGCGCCCGGCAGCTCGTCGCCCGCGATCTGCTCGATAGTGAAACGGTCGAACGGCATGTCGCGATTGAGTGCGTCGATCACCCACTGGCGATAACGCCACGCGTATGGCCGCGACCAGTCTTTCTCGTACCCATCGGAATCGGCATAACGCGCTTCGTCGAGCCATGGCCGGGCCCACTTTTCACCGTAGTGCGGAGAGGCAAGCAGCCGGTCCACCTGGCGCTCGTAAGCGTCGGGCCGATTGTCGGCGAGGAACTCCGCCAGTTCTTCGGGAGTAGGCGGCAGGCCGATGAGATCGAGACTGAGGCGGCGCAACAGGACATTTCGGGGCGCTTCGGCCGACGGCGCGATTCCTTCCTTGCTGAGGCGATCGCGAACGAAGGCGTCGATCGGATGCGGTTCGGTGCCCGGAACGGCCGGCTTCACGATGGGTTGAAAAGACCAGTGCTTTGACGCGGGTGCGGCGGTGGCGGCGATGGCCGGCGGCGCGGCGTTCCACGATAAGCCTTGATCGACCCAGGCGCGAAGTAGACCAATCTGCTCGCGCGAAAGCTTCTGGCCGACGGGCGGCATGGCGATGACGCCGGGCAGGCCGGCGACGCGCTGGATGAGTGGGCTCTCTTCGCTATTGCCGGGCACTGCGGCGGGCTTTCCCGAATTGCCGCCTTTCAATAAGGACGCGCGATCATCCAGACGGAACCCGCTCTGTTGCGCGGCCGGGCCATGACAGCCGATGCAGTTCGCGCGCAGGACGGGCTCGATGTCACTACCGAAGTCGATACGGCGCGCGGCCGCGGGAGGCAATTGCGCCAGCGCCGTCGCGGCCATGAGCAAGAAACTGAGCGTTACTTCTCGCATGAAATTCGGGCTTCCGGAAGAAACATTCGGGCCACCATTAATTAGGGTATACCCGTGGGCCCCGGCCGTGGAACTTTGTCGCCGGATAACGGCTGTAGAAGAAAGCTGCGCGTCGTCGGCTACACAGTCCTCCGGCGTCGGGCGCTTATGTGCGTGCGTTGACGAAGCGCTGCGCGCGCTCGGAGCACGAGATCCATTCCATGCTGTTGCCGAAGACTTTGTGGATGCGCTCAGCCAGCGCGGTGAGCCCCTCTAACCCCAAGCCCGTACCCTGGGTATAGAGCGATTGCCAGTGGGTCAACAGCACAACCGGATGGCCGGATTCGACTAGCTGGCGGATCCGGCCGGTGCGGCCGTCGGCGGAAAGCACGCGGTCGATATTGTCGCTGATGAATTTTTGCCGCTCGGCGCGCGTGGGGCGCTCCATGCTCCAGAACAGATCGGCGAAGTTGGCTGGCACACTGACTACGGACTGTCCGCGCTCTGGCGATTCGTACTCGACCGACAGCTGGCGAGGCGGTTCCCACGACGTGCTGTACAGGAAGTACCAGGTGAGCTTGCGCTTGAAAACGTTCCATTGCGCGTCGCCTAATGCCTGGGCGTATTTCTTCTCCACGTCGATACCTGATACCCAGGGCGACGTGATGCCGTTCGAATTAAGTCCGACGTTCTGCAGAATCTGGAACGCTAGGGTGAAGTACTCGACGATTTCTTCGAGCGGCGCGCGCGTGATCCAGACATCTTCGTAAATGTGCTGGTAATCGCCCGTTTTGAGATTGTAGGCGCGCAGATGCGTGAGGAATTCGGGCGTGATATCGAAGCGCGGCGCGATGCGTTCGCGAACGATCTTCAGGAAGGCGTTCAAATGATCCTGCGGCACGCGCTTCAGAGATTTATCGATGCGGCCTAGGCAGCTCGGCATCGGGATGATGGTGAGTTTTCCGCGCAGTTCGAACCGGTCGAAGGTGTCGGCCACGCGCCGCGTAAACTCGGCGGGAACCAGAAACGGAGTCTCGTAACCGGGCAGTTCGTAGAACAGCGGGTCGACGGGCGAGCCATCGTCGATGATCAGCGAGAACGGGATCTTGCCGGACGTGTTTGCAGGCGGCTTGGCAGCTTCCTGCGCAAGCGCGTTCCCGGTGGCCGCTGAGAGTGCCGCCGCTGCGATGCCTTCGCCTGCGAGTTGGAGCATCTCACGGCGCGTGGTCGCTTCGTGGCTGAATGCCGGACTTTTGCTGTTCATGAATGCGCCTCGGTTTCCGTTTAGTATATAGAGTTCTGACGCGCCGCTTTAAGTTTTTTCAACGCTGAGGCGCGGAGAAGAAATCCATTTCTGAGCACTGTGCCTGGGCGATGAACGGTCAGAGCGCATTTAGTCGAGAATCAAGAAATGCATGCAATCTCACGAAGGAAGCTCATGTCCGGCGCCATGGCGGCGCCTCTTGGTGCTGCGTCAGGGCAACTGGGGAGCGAGCCGCGCGCGGGCGGTAAACTGCGAGTCGTCGTCTGCGGCGGGCATCCGGGCGATCCGGAGTATGGGTGCGGCGGGACGATCGCGCGCTACACGGAGCTTGGACACGACGTCGCCCTTCTGTACTTGAATCGCGGTGAAAAGGCATGCCCGGAGGCCAGTCCGAATGCGGGGAGCGATGTGCGCGTGCCGGAGGCGCAGAAAGCTTGTGGCATTTTGAAGGCGCGCGCGGTCTTCGCCACGCAGTGCGACGGGCATGCGATCGTAGATAACGCCCGTTACGACGACTTTCGAAAACTGCTCGAGGCCGAGAAGCCCGACGTCTTGTTTACGCACTGGCCGATCGACGGCCACCGCGATCATCGCGCTATTTCCACACTCGCCTACGATGCGTGGCTGCGTCTGGACAAGAAGTTCGCGTTCTATTACTACGAAGTCTCGAACGGTGAAGACACGTTGATGTTCTCGCCGACCGATTACGTGGACATCTCGCGGACAGAGTCGAGCAAACGCGCGGCTTGTTACGCCCACGCCTCGCAGACGCCGGACAAGTTCTATCCGCTGCAGTCGCAGGTGACGCGCTTTAGAGGCTTGGAGAGCGGCTATGGGCAGGCGGAAGGTTACATTCGCCACGCGCAGAGCCGGGGCGGGGTTCTACCGTAAGTCGGACCCGTCGAGCATTAACCGCGCCGGCGCTGGCTGGGATCCGAAGTGATAAAGTGGACCAAGGAGAAATCAATGGCTCAATCCACCAGACGTGATTTCCTGAAGGCCGGCGTAGCGGCCACGGTACTGTCCGGCATGAGCGGCGCGGCGGCACTGGCACAAACGACCAAGCGATCAGCCACAGACTGGGTGACGCTCGGCAAGTCGAACGTGAAGGTGACGCGGCTCGCCTTTGGCACCGGCACGTTCTCCGGCCGCGTGCAGCGCGAGCTCGGGCAGGCGGAGTTTACGCGCCTGGTCCGCTATGCGTACGACCGCGGCATCCGCTTCTTCGAGACCGCCGAAAGCTATCACGGCATGCCGGAGATGCTGGCTACGGCGCTAGAGGGCATTCCGCGGGACAGCTACAAGCTCATGACGAAATACAGCACGCCCGCGTCCGGCGATCCCACTCCCAAGATCGATCAGTTTCGCAAGCAACTGGGCACCGAGTACATCGACATTCTCCTGCTGCATTGCCTAAGGCCGCCGACATGGTCCGCGGACTACCAGAGCCTGCAGGATGGATTCTCGGAAGCCAAGGGCAAGAAGGTCATCATGGGTTATGGCGCCTCGGTTCACGGGCTGCCCGCCCTGCGAACGTTCCCGGGAAACCAGTGGCTTGAAATCGCCATGATCCGGATGAATCACAACGGCACCAAGATGGATACGCTCGAGCCGCGGGACGTGGACGCGCCGGGCAAAGTCGACGAGGTTGTGGCGCACACGAAACAGGTGCACGCGCAGGGAATGGGCGTCATCAGTATGAAGCTCTGCGGCGAGGGCCGTTTCACGCGCGCGGAAGATCGCGACGCCGCCATGAAATTCGCCATGAACCTCGGCTGCGTCGATTCGGTGACCATTGGATTCAAGAACACGGCTGAGATCGACGAAGCGATTGAGCGGATGGGCCGCGTCATGAATAGCTAGACACCGTCCACTGGCATGGCGAGTATGGGCTGGCCGTGTGCGCGTCAGCAACCTTGGATTTCGATTGAGAGGAAGCCGTTGATGGGCCGAGGTGTGTTTAGAAAAGATATGTTGTCGCGGCTGGTTTTCCCGGCAGTGCTGCTATTGGCGGGGCAACTGGCTCTCGCGCAGGAGCAACACTTCCTTTACGTTGCGGTTCCGGGCATTCGCAACTACGTGGAATATGGCGGCGTCGGCATCCTGGTTTTCGATAGCGACCACGGGTATCGATTCGTTAAGCGCATCCCAACCTGGGTTGTGCCGCCCGGAACGCAGCCGGAAAACGTGAAGGGAATCGCGGCCAGCGCGCAGACGGGGAAACTCTACGTCAGCACCATGAACCGGCTGGCGGCGTTCGACGTCTACTCGGAAAAGAAAGTGTGGGACCGGCCTTATGAAGGCGGTTGCGACCGCATGGCCATCTCGCGCGATGGCCGGACGCTCTACGTGCCTTCATTCGAGGGGCCCTTCTGGAATGTGGTGAACGCGGCAAACGGCGACGTCATCACCAAGATCCAAACCAATTCAGGCGCGCATAACACCATAGCTTCGCCCGACGGTACGCGCGTTTATCTCGCCGGCCTGCACTCCCCGCTGCTTTCCGTGGCCGACACCGCGAGCCAGAAGGTCGTCCAGACTGTGGGCCCATTCGCCAACTCCATCCGGCCGTTTACGATTAACGGGAAGCGGACTTTGTGCTTCGTCAACGTGAATGAGTTGCTGGGCTTCGAAGTGGGCGACCTGCAAACCGGCAAAGTGCTCTACCGCGTTGAGGTCCAAGGCTTCCAGAAGGGTCCCGTGAAGCGCCACGGCTGCCCAAGTCACGGCATCGGCTTGACGCCGGACGAAAAGGAGCTGTGGCTGACCGACGGCGCCAATAACCGGCTCCACATTTTCGACGCCACCGTAATGCCGCCGAAGCAGGTGGCCAGTATCCAGGTCCGCGATATGCCCGGATGGATCACGTTCAGTATCGATGGACGATATGCTTACCCTTCTTCCGGTGAGATCATCGACACGCGCACCAGGCAGATCGTGGGCGCGTTGCAGGACGAGACGGGCCGGCAGGCGCAAAGTGAGAAGCTGCTGGAGCTGGTATTCGATCACGGGAAACTGGTGCGCGCCGGCAATCAATTCGGCATCGGCGCTCTCCGGTAGCGACGGCTCCCGCTGCAAGCCCCAAACAATTTTGCCGATCATGTCTCCGGCTATGAAACGATGCGTCATCTGGGCGATCGCGCTTACTGCGCTCCCGGTGCTCGGATCCGCCGGGAACCATGCCGCTCGCGACGCCCGCTTTTTCGATCGCCAGGTCGCGCCGGTTCTGCGCGCCCACTGCGTTGGCTGCCACAACGACACATTAAAGGACGGGGGCCTATCCTTCACCCGCCGGGATAATCTGCTGCAGGGTGGGACGCGCGGACCGGCGATTGTGCCGGGCTATCCCGCCGCCAGCCTCCTGATTCAAGCCGTAAGGCAGGACGGAGCGCTTACCATGCCCCCGGGAGGCAAGCTGTCTGCAAAAGACATCGCCGCGCTGACGAAATGGATCAAGCGCGGGGCTCGGTGGGGCACAAAGCTGCCCGCCAATGACGCTCAGCAGATTCGCTAGACTTCGATATCGGGATTCAGCACTTCCGCGGCAGATCTCGATCTGAGATCAGACCGGTAGATGCAATGCAGGCGACACGACGAGATCGGCCGGGGTTTCGGCGGCGAGAGGCCGCTTCATTCTTTTGGATGTCGCTTGTTCCTTGATGGCGGCTTTGGCGCGAATGTGCGAGAGCATATCCGCTTCCGTAAGGATAATTAACGCCAGCTGCGGCTGAGCTTCCGTGGAGGTTTCCAGGAGACGCAAGCACATCATGGGCACCTCCTGAATTTGAATGTGGTGCTTGGTCAGCAGAGCCACGTCCGTCGAGACGAGGAAGCCCTTGCGGGTTCCATCGGCGACAAGTCCCTGAAACATGTACTCCCGGATACCCGTTGTCTTATGCGCGAACCCGGTGTACAAGAGTTTCATACATCCGCCTGGCGAGCGTGGCGCGCGGCTTCGCTGTTCGGCTTGCGATTTGCCACTCGACCCCGCGAAACTGCGAGGGTTACTGAAGAAGAACCTTTGGAATCGCCATTCGTAATCCGTGGCGAATGCTGGTCGACCATGGCCTGCAAACGTGCAACTAACGACTTGCCGAGGTGCATTTCCTCGGAGTTGGATTTATAGCCCGGCATTTTCGGATCGATAAATTGTTTGCGAAATAGCTGATCCGACGCCAATGCGGCTAACAAGCGAAGCTCTTCAAGCGTAAGTTTCAAGGTCATAGTTTCCATGCGCTCTCCGTTCCGTCGCTGCCAGGAAGCACACCTCCCGGGTAGTTAGGGTCTCTTCCTCTCTTCGTCCATGCGGCCCGGGCCGATACGTACGTGCCCTATTGCATCGCAGACCCTCGATTGCCACAACGCCAAAACAAAAGTAGTCGGCTAAGAAGAGAATGCTCAGATCGGCTGACTTAGTTCAGAAAATCTGCGGAGTGGGCGAAGGTGCTCAGTCGTTAACTATAATAGACTACGTGCACTTAGGTGTCAAGCTAACGAGCCAAACCTACTCACCAGATAGTTAGTTTCATTAACTTAAGGCAGCCGTTTCGTCTCGTAATTAAGCGGCTGCAGAAACTGGGACGTTCCCCGAAAAACGTTCCCACAATGCCACCCGAACTTCCGAAGATTCTTGGTGCTGGAGGAGGGGGTCGAACCCTCATGACCAGTGAAGGTCGCGGGATTTTGAGTCCCGTGCGTCTGCCAGTTCCGCCACTCCAGCGGGGGGGAATTCGCATTTCAGTATAGCATCCGCGTTTTTCGCTATACTTGTGGTCGAAGACCCACCTGCATGGCGCTGTTCAAGACGCTCAGCGCCGCCGTTTACGGCATCGATGCTCATCTGATCGATGTTGAAGTCGACATGTACAAGTCCGGCTCGGCGCGCGACTTCATCACTGTAGGTATGCCCGATACCGCGGTTCGCGAGAGCCGCGAGCGCATCAAGAGCGCGCTGATCAATTCCGGGTTCGGGTATCCCAATAAAGCTGTCACCATCAATCTCGCTCCCGCGAACGTGCGCAAAGAGGGCGCGGGATTCGATCTGCCGATGGCGCTCGGCATTCTGGGCGCGATGGGCGCCGTCACGAGCCTCGACCATCATTTACTTGTCGGCGAGCTTTCGCTCGACGGCGCCATCCGGCCGGTGCGCGGCGCGCTTTCGATGGCGGTTTGCGCGCGCAAACAGGGGATCGCTAATCTGATCGTGCCGGCGGAAAACGCCGCCGAAGCGGCGGTGGTGGAAGGCGTGCGCGTATTCGGCATGCGACACCTGGCCGAAGTGGTCGCGTTGATCGCGCGGCCGGAAGAATTTTCTCCGGCGGTTCCGGAGGCCGCGCCGAAGTTCTCGGGCGAATCCACGGCGCCGGATTTTTGCGATGTGCGCGGACAGAGCACGGCCAAGCGCTCGCTGCAAGTCGCCGCGGCGGGCGCTCACAACGTACTGATGATTGGCCCGCCGGGTTCGGGCAAGACCATGCTGGCCAAGCGCCTCGCCGGCGTGTTGCCGCCGCTGAGCTTCGCCGAAGCCATCGAGACCACCAAGGTCCACAGCATCGCGGGAATTCTGGCCGCGGGCGCCGGCCTGTTGCATGAGCGGCCGTTCCGCGCGCCGCACCACAGCATCTCGGATGCCGGGCTGATTGGCGGAGGTATGGGCACCCCGCGGCCCGGCGAAGTGAGCCTGGCGCACAATGGCGTGCTGTTTCTCGACGAGTTCCCGGAGTTTCCGCGCAATGTTCTGGAGCTGTTGCGCCAGCCGCTCGAGGACGGCTCGATCACCATCGCGCGCTCAACTATGACGCTCAAGTTTCCTTCGAGCTTCATGCTGATCGCGGCGATGAATCCGTGCCCGTGCGGATTCTTCGGCGACTCGACGCGCGAGTGCCGATGCACGCCGGGCCTCATCCAGCGTTATCTCGGCAAGATCTCGGGACCGCTGCTCGACCGCATCGACATTCACGTAGAGGTGCCGGCCGTTCCTTATAAAGAACTGCGCTCGAACGGTGCGACGGAGTCCTCGGCGGACATGCGCGAACGTGTCGAGCGGGCGCGCGCCATCCAACAGGCGCGCGGTTTCGTCAACGCCCGCATGCCCTCGCGGTTGATCCGCAAGCAGTGCGCGCTTGACGACGCCGGTGAGCGGACGCTTGAAATGGCAGTGCGCAAAATGGGCCTCTCGGCGCGCGCGCATGACCGGATCCTGAAAGTCGCCCGCACCATCGCCGACCTGGACGAATCGCCCAACGTTTCGGCCAAGCACCTCGCCGAAGCCGTTCAATACCGCAGCCTGGACCGCAATTACTGGACGTGAGTGTTTGCCACGCCCGAGCACGCATCGCACGCGTGCGGCCGCCTCCCGGTCACCTCGGCACGAATACAAATCGTTCAGTCGCGCTCAGAGCTCTTACGCCTATGACGCGGAAGGACGACGGGTTACGAAAGCGGCCGGGGGCGAGACGACGGTGTATGTGTACGATGCTTTCGGGCAGCTCGTGGCGGAGTACGGGTCGATGGCCTCGGCGACGATTGCTCGGCCGGGTCTTGCGTTGTCGCAGACTTTTTCGTACGACGCGTTCAACCGCCTGTGGACCGCCGCGGAAACCGGCGGCTCCAGCGAATGGTCGCAGACCTACGGTTACGACGCTTTCGGCAACCGCGCCGTAACCGGCGGCTATATACCGAATTCCGGCCTCACGCCCACGGCCATCGCCCAGTTCACGAACAATCAGTGGCT
>Ga0070730_10006112_pt1 | contig 10319 bp, 15 predicted proteins | sample Coa_R1_3_FD_66447 | JGI IMG/M metagenome (GOLD analysis project Ga0070730, IMG submission 66447) | Surface soil microbial communities from Centralia Pennsylvania, which are recovering from an underground coalmine fire - Coalmine... | ecosystem: Environmental > Terrestrial > Soil > Unclassified ... | reverse complement strand
GACGTCCCCTAATTTCCCGGCTGGAACCTGGAATATGGCGTATCCCACCAGAAAACTGCTGAACACCTGACCCATTTGGATTTTGGTGAGCCCAAGATCGGGCATCATCAATTCCGCCGCAACGGAGATGTTCATTCGTTCGATATAGCTCACGAATGCAAAAACGCCCACCATGCCGACAATGAACCAGCGCACGGAACTTTGTTTAGGGCGAACCGGGCCGCTCCGGTTTTCCGGTGTTTGCATGAGAAGTGCACCAGCTTAGCACGCACAGGCATTGTGCTAGTCAAGCCCATCGAACTGCTGCTATAAACGATCCCCGAGAAAATGAGAAGCACCGGACCGGTCCCATATCCAATGGGTGCCGATCGAGCGCTCGATTGACCCCGTTGAAGAAAGAGTTGCGTAGGACTTGACGACGGGAATGACTTCGCGGGAGGAGTACTCTTCCGGTTTTCGACCGGAAAAGTCAGAGCTTCGCCGCACACCTCTTTTTCGTCATCCATCAGCAAAACACTTCATTAGTCGAGCAACGCCCCGCGCCTGCAAAGGCATTTGCACCACCCACAATTTCGACACCATCGTAGACGGGACACCAGAAGTGAGGTTTATGTGCTTGAAAGATTGGTCGGGGAGAGAGGATTTGAACCTCCGACCCCCTGGTCCCGAAAAAGGGATTAGGTTGTCGTGCTGAATGTTTTTCAATCTCTTACAGTGATGCTTCGACCATCTCAGTCCTGCTCAATCACCCCATTTTGGGGTGAATGTAAGTCCTCGAGTGGCAGTCCAAAATTGAGCATTCATGTCGCGCCGTTGACCCTTGGGGCCCAGGGGTTCAGATCGCAACAACCGCATAAATCGCGGTTACAAAGAGAAAGTCCGGTCAGCTTACGAAAAAAAAGTAAGTCCCATGGTCGCGCAACCCGCCATTTATGCAGGTCTTTTCGCGAGCGGACCAGAGGGTCACGCCTGATGACGCTCCAGTGCGACTTCAGGATTCGATGCCGAATCAGTTCTCGCCGCAGCGGGTCCGACATTCCTTCAAGACCAAATTTAGAAGCGCTAGAGGCACCGAGAAGCGGGATAGCAACTTTTGCACCACTGGAGGTGAGGTTGACAATGCGCACGGGGCTCCTTGCATCTTCCAAACCTATCGGTCCAGCAGTACTCCCAACTCATCGTCATCGCCGCGGGCTTTCACGTATTGCGCCTTTCCAATTGCTCCCGCGCCGTTTGGCCCCATCTCGTAGAAAACTTTCGCCTCTGGTGGAAACTTTTTCAATGTCTCTATTAGCTGTTTCACAGTCCACTCTTGAGCCTCCATATTTTCTCCCTTTATGCGGCCAAGCCACGCCTCGCGAATCGTCGGGTTTCAGGCGCCGATCTTGCTCTGCGTTCCTGCAGAAGCTCTGCGTTGAACTGCGCACCGATCAAAACTAGAAATCCCGTCCAGTAGAGCCAGATACTGAATGCGAGGGCCACTCCCAAGCTACCGTAGCCTCTGCTGTAGCTGGAAAAGTACCGGAAGTAGATTCCGAGCAGGTCCGACAGCCCAATCCAGCCACCGACCGCGATCAAAGCTCCGGGCAGCGTGCTCACAAATCTGCACTTCACATTCGGCGCAACGAAATAGAGAAGTTCAACAGCGACAACCGTGCACGCAATGGCTACCGCCCATCGAACCCCCGGCCAGAAAGTTCTCATTCCGAATGCTTCTGTCAGTCTTGCGCTGAGGATAGGTCCCACAAGTAGTAGAGCCAGGGCGACCACGAGGAGACATCCAACGGAAAACGTCAGGCCGATAGCCAGACTCCGCGTCTTCCAATAGCGCCTGGTTTCAGACACATGATAGGCAGCGTTGAGGGCATCGATGAGAGCCGTAAACCCACTTGAAGCCGACCAGAGAGTTAATAGAATGCCGAAAGTCAGCACGCGGCTGTGAGTAGACAAGATCGTATCCCTGATCAAATTCTTGAGTGGACCCATACTGGAGGGTGGGACCACGCGCGCAATCAGACCCATGACCTGGCTAAAGAAGTCCGGAAGAGGAAGACGGGCAACAACCACGGAAAGAAAAATCAGAAACGGGAACAAAGCCAAAACGAAGTAGTAGGCTAGCGCCGCGGCAAACGCCATGGTGTGGTTCTTTTCCATGCCATGAATAACCTTGAGAGCGGCGTTCTTGAAATTAAGTAATCGCACGGGAGATCACCGAGCCGGGCTGGTCGCGACGGTCTCTCCGACAGCCTTAAGCTGGTCCATTTCGATTAGCACTACTTGGCAGCGAACCTGGTCCTTCTTCGTCTCGATCGGCACTAAGAGGTCGGAATGAAAATGCAAATTGTTAGCGCTCAGTTCCGTCACCCTGGCCATGGACCTTTGAACCTTCAGCGTGGAGATGCATATTTGTGAGAGCGTCCTGTACGGCTCGGAACCGGGATCGCTCAACACTCGTGACAGATTCCAGCCGGGATTCTGCAAGGCTAATCCTCTCGTTGGCGGTCTTACCAGGAAAGAGCGCTTTATTACGACGCCGTTCCGCTCCAGGCAGAGTGGGTCGCTTGGCACGATCCCGGTCGAGTAACCTGCCATGTTCTGGAGGCGGTTCCGAACGCTTCTTTCTGGGTGCAGTGGGATTTCTCGCTGCCAAAGCTGTGGATTCTCCGACCTCATCTTGAAGAAGTACGTTCAGCAGTGAGCTGCGGACATGCAGATTGTCTCCAACATCGTAATGGATGAAGCCCAGCTTTCTGAAGCGGTTCATGAAGAAACAAACTCGCGACCGCGTGGTCCCGACAATCTCTGCCAGAGTCTCCTGACTCAGCCTCGGGATGGACATTTCTGACACCCCCTCGTTGCCGAAGTGCGCCATCAGTAGAAGAACTCGTGCCAGTCGCTTTTCGCTAGAGTTGAAAAGTTGATCGACCAAATCGTCCTGGTACCGGATGTTCCGCCTCACTAAGAGCCTCATGAACATAGCCGACAACTTTGGCTCCATGCTCATTGCGTAGGTCATTGCCTTCTTAAGAACATGCAGCAGGACACAGTCCGTTAATGCTATCGCTGATGACGTGCGCGTCAACTGGCCGCCCAAGCCACCTTCTCCAAAGAAGTCTCCTTCGCTCAAGATGCCCAAAGTTGCTTCCTTCCCAGCTTCCGATACAACGCTGAGTTGCACTTTTCCCTCTTGGATGAAAAACAATCCATCCGTCGCGTCGCCTTGAGCGAAGATCGTGCTTCTCTTTCCAAATGACAGCATTTCTCTTCCCTTTCCAATGGTTGACAAAAAGGTCTGGGGATTGAAATCGTTTTTCTTTGCGGTCGCGACTTTGTCTGACACAAGAGGCCGTCCTAACGGAAGTGCAGCCAGTGTCAATTATGGAGGCAGGGAACGGATTAAGCTGGTCTATAACGCTCACAATTGGCCAAGCACATCAGGCGCGAATCGCAGATGTTCGGGCGCAATTTCAGAGGTTATTTCTGCATCGCTCACTTTCCGCAGCCTGCCACCTATGCCAGTCATCTACTTCTGTTCGCAGCGTGCCGAGAGCATTCAAGGCGTTAGCGATGGCTTGCCTTTCTTCCGGCGTACCTCCGTGATCCTGCGAAAGCACGCGCTTACGGTCATTTATTTTGGACTCCGCCGACTGAATTCGTTCGTGCATCTTCATCCAATCGGTTTCCAGAACAACGGCCTCATACGATTCGTACCAAAGGTAAATCATGGTCACACCGTCCAAGCGGAGATTATTGTCTGAACAAACGGAAGCCGGTGAAGGCAGTAACGATGCTGCCACTTGCCGGTGCTTGAAGCTGACCAATTTTGCACATGGGGAAACTCACAAGGGCAATGAACGAACACAAGGCGAAAGTAAGGCCGCAAACTAGTGCTGGGGACCCAACCCATCACGGCATCCCCTCAATTAACTCGAGTGCAGTTTTGGACAGACACCGACAGACGAGCCGGCGAAAATCTGAGAACGGCGACTGTGAATATACCGTTTTGCTTTACAAAATACGTGATGCTTTAAAAGGTGACAAATGCATGATATTCGACAGACCGCAGAACCCAAGCTGGAGGTTGTGCAATGCGCGATCGTTGAATTGTTAGAGATCGCCCAACGGCAAGGCATTTGATTTCATTCAATTGCTGGACTCGGGAATGCGTAATCAGATTTCCTAGCGGCGATCACTTCGTTTGCAAACACCAACAAAAGCATCGATTACGATTCTTAGGCTTAACCATTCGCGCTCGAGTTATTGACTTTCATCTTTCCCTCTATTCGCTTGTAAGAAACTTCCTCCGGGCGATGCCTGTTGCTCTTACGTTCACCTAAAAAGAAGTTAATTACGGTGAACTAGTAAGGCAGTGTTGCTTGCGGCCTGGGCGAGAGGGACATCTGCGGCCTCGTCCGTGACGATTAAGGCGTCGGGGCAAAATGCGCCACCTCAGTTTGCTACCGGCCACTCCATTCCCACAAAGCCATTTGCCTGTCGTGCCCACTTTCGTAATCAGTTGGACAGTAACAAATGTCATTTGAGAGGATCTCGCCGCTTTGTCAAAATTGGTTTGCTTTAGACCTGTACTTGCACAATCGATCTAAGCGGACAGTTCCCGCGGCTTCGCGAAAAAGGAGGCCCCTTGGAGAGTAGCCAAAAGCATTACGTTTTCTGTCCCTTTTGCGGCGATCCAGTTCCTGGCCCGTTCCCTCGTTCAGGAGAGTTCGCCGAATGTGGGCACTGTTACTCGGAGTTTCCGTTTGACGAACAGGTGATGCAATCCGGGGTGCTCGAATACAACAAGGAAGCCAAGCGCTGGCAGGCTGGCTCTACATCGGCTTGCTTAGCACGCGGAGATTAGCTTGTGATCGTTCACCCGAGGCCGAAGACGTTGGCGGCTGCTCTCGCAGCGACGCGGGCGATTCGGATCGATGGGGCGGTGATGCTTAGAAGAGAGTAGTAAACCAACAGGCCCGAACTCAATCTAGACCCTAGACGGAAATCCCGCATCGTGTGCTGCCCATCACGTACAAGGCATGCAACCAAGATGCAACACAGCGTGCTCCACTTCTCGAAGATCGTTCCGACCTGCGGATGCGGCATGAAGTCCGCACGCATTCAGTCCAAGTCATCGCGACGAAGCCGACTTTCGTTTTTATTCGTTCATCTCTAGTTTCAGTTGGGTATTTATGCGGGACGTTTCCGCTCTTGATCCACGCGATTGCCTGGCGTTTGTTTATGGAGCGACTTTAAAAACTGGGCGGCTTCTTCGTCACTGCAGTTCCTACGTTCAGCGATCAGCTTTATGGCTTGTTCTCGTGTCAGTTCGGTCATCGCGGGTGAGGAATAGGGTTTCTTCTCCTGCGTCATTTCAAGTCATGTCTCCATTTTTTCGCCGCATCGTTGACCGAATTTTGTCACCTTTCGGCGTGTGGTAATCAGAGGAAAGACTACTTTTACGAAATCCGAACAGCGCGGCTCAGGAGGCTTTGCGCCTGTCGTCGGGGAAGTCGCGGCGACCATTCAGAGCACCGGCGACTCTCATTCTGAGTCGCTCGATGCTTTCATGAAGAGCAACCTTGAGCTCGGAAAGGATTTCATGCGCATCCTGACGTTCGGTTGATGCGACGAGCCTTACACACAACGCCCGTATTCGGTCATCTAGGCGGCAGCAATGCATGGGCGCGCTGTCCTGTTCGTCGTCATTTTTTTGGGGGGACAGTCAAACTTTCCTTTTACCAGGGGCCTGAAGGGTCGTTGCATACCCTACTGATTTAAATTCCGGGATACTGTGCGGACTGTAGGAGCTAGCACTAACGTGCTACAACCAGCAAGGAAGAGTGTACATTAAAGACTGTATAGCACCTGGCTAGAGCCTGTAGGAATCTGGCGGGTGCCCTACAATCGCTTGGAAGACCGCATCCGCGATCTGTGCTCCAAAGCGGTTTCGTCTGACGATTCGGAATTTGCAAGTGTCATGTCCGAACTTCGTTCCGCGATGCATGAACATATCAACAAAATCCGAACACTGGCCGTTCGGCAATTGGCCGGGGAAAGGCCCCGTGGAGACAAAAGCGGAGAATGAGCGAGAGCGCTTGCGGGAACTGACCGCGAAGATCGCAATCGAACAGGACCACGACAAATTCACGGCCGTCATCAAAGAGCTAAACCAACTCTGGATGAAGGGCAGCAGCAGGAAAGGCACAAGACTACCGATGCATGAAACTCACGCAGCGTTCCTTGGCTGAACAATCCCGATAGATTGCATACATTGTTTGAGTCCTGGGGCGGAAGGCTCAAAGGCCCACGCAGCTTATCGACACGCGGTTTAATAGATGTGCTGCACGAAATCAACGTAGAGAACAGGCAATATGAATGAGGCTCTAAGAGCAAGACTCGATGAAGCACGGGAACGGATGAACAGTCAGCAGGCCGGGATCAACGCGGATCGCAAAAACGACGATCAGGCAACGCGGGAGTGGGCGAGAGGAAAACAACGGCCAGCGAATGCGGAACGCGCTCAGTTGAGGAACTCGCTGACCGATGAGGATCGAGTGGAGATTGAAGAACGCATACAGCAGCTTCTCGATGACAACCCGGCATTATCTTCCGGCAATGCTCGGACACTGGACTCGAAGACCGTGCCGCCCGGAGTCTCTCTCGAAGTGCTTGAGGAATACTTTTTTCTGAAGGACATCGCAGCTTGATTGCTGCTCATCATCGACCCCTGCGCCGGCCAGATGTGACCGCATCAAATAGGTGGCAATTAGGCCCGGCAGGTGGGACACTGTCGTATGCAACCAATTGTACGAAAGCTCGAATTTCACAAAAGCGCTCAGTTTACCGGGTGGGCTTGCACATTGTGCGGTTGGGTTCAGCCCCTTACCCGGAAGGCTAAATCCGCTCGTGATCTGCCAAGCAATGTAGAGACTGACTTCGCGAATCACGAGTGCGCTAAATTCCCTCGCAACGCACCAGCATCCCCATACACGAATTGATCTCAAACTGCGCCGTCACCCACCGGTGTCCTTCCCGTCCGACGAGCCAGCCACCCTTCCGGCTCCCGGTACAACTACTATGCGGAATCCCGGAGACCGCATCCGGCTGTAGAATTGCCGAATGCCCAAACCGCTCGACACAACTGCGTTGCTGTCGTCCGCTGCGATGGTGGCTCGTAGGGCTGCAACCGCCCCCCCAGAGACGCACATCATTGACCTGGCTGAACTGCGGCAGATTATCTTCGGGATGCAGAAAATCGTGAGGAACAAGCAAAGTTAAGGAATAAGCAAAAAGAGTTCCTCGTAGTACGTCACAACGGGAGTCAGGAAAGGCTACGCAACCATGATTGCTACAGAATCTTCAAGCATCAGATAGAGCCGTGAGAACTGAAACATATCATCCGACGGTAATGAATTCCAATCGTTATCTCTCACTAAGTCGACTAAGCAATCTACGGTAGACTCTAAGAAAATGGCTGCTAAGAGCAGGATTAACATTCTCATGGTGGACGATGAGCCCGGCAAACTCCTCACCTACGAGGTGATGCTAGGTGAACTCGGAGAAAATTTGATCAAGGCCAGCTCCGGCAGTGAAGCACTCGAACTCTTGTTGAAGACGGAGATAGCCGTCATCCTGGCGGACGTCAGCATGCCAGAAATGGATGGTTTTGAGTTGGCAGACATCATCCACCAGCATCCTCGATTTCAACAGATTCCAATCATTTTCATCTCTGCGCTGCTCCTGACCGACGTTGACCGTTTGAAAGGCTACAGGGCAGGGGCTGTGGATTACATTTCCGTACCGATCATTCCCGAATTGTTGCGTGCAAAAGTTTCAGTTTTTTCTGAGTTGCATCGTCGGGCTGAACAGTTAAAAATGCTTAATGCAGAACTGCGTCGTCTCTCAAGCAGTCTGATCGCCACGCAAGATCAGGAACGTCGCCGCATTGCACGTAACTTGCACGATAGCTTAGGTCAGGAACTTGTGGCTGCAAAAATGGCCGTGGACGGAATTGTCCTGCGGGACCCTGCAATTGGTTCCGTGGGCAAGACGGCTGCCACCGAAGCGAGCGCCATGATCGACCGCGCCATTCAACAGGTCCGAAGCATTTCTCATCTCCTCCATCCACCGTTGCTGGATGAAGTCGGTCTCGTCTCTGCCCTCCGTTGGTTGCTCGAAGGGCTCACAAAACGCAGCGGTATCGAGACTTCTCTTGATGTACAGCCACCTGAGTTCCCGAGGCTTGCGCCTGAATTGGAAACTGCAGTATTTCGTATCGTTCAAGAAGCCATGACCAACGTGCTCCGCCATTCAGGCGCCAAGAATGGCTGGGTCACTCTAAAACGGCAGAACGATCAATTGGTCATCACCGTCCTGGACGACGGCAAAGGCATTGCCAGAGGAGTCGCAGAGTTTCAGTCTCGTTGTATTGGTGTGGGGCTTGCGGGTATGCGACAGCGCGTCAAGGAATTGGGTGGCGGGTTACGGCTGGACAATTTCAATCCCGGAACTCGGATCGAAGTCACCATCCCATCCGGCGATCAGACGACAACCGGGCAGATCGCCGAAGGCGCGAAGCTGGACGTCTAAAACTGGATCTGTCGGGCAATCAGAACAGATGTGGCCGCAGTTCGATGATGTAGATCCCATGTCCTTGGACCGGGCCTTCCCGCGGCGTGACCTAGCACCTGATCATTCCGCCACTAAAGCCAACACGGCCCGAAGGCATTTCAGCGCGACCTCCTCCAGTAGTCCCTGGGCGACAATCTTTCCGAGCCGCTTCGCGTGCTCTGCCAATGCTATCCTTAAGTCTTGCAGAACCGGGTCCACCCCCGAATCGGGAGTGGATGCAGCCTTTGCCCACAATTCGCGGAATACCGCCTTCTAATCGTCAATCGGTCATCCAATACCAATGTGTTCGTCCCATCGCCGAACACAAAAACACCACAATACCTCTGAGACCAAGGAGGCTGTCAAAGCAGTCCTATCCGCCTTGCCAACTCCCGCTTGTCCGCTTCCAACTCGGCCTCTGATCCCCACTGGCCGAAATTCTCCGGATGCGTCTCACAATAAATCCTGATTGTTGCTCCTGATTCACGGATCATTGGAAATCGGAAAGCTTTTGACCTCATGCAGTCAAGACAGCGGAACTCGAGAAGATGCCCGAATTTCTGGAGCGACAGTCCGTAAATCACAGATGCCAATTCTACAAGCCATCTCATAAATGCCTCAGCAGAATGATGCAGCAGCCAAGATAGGGCATCCCGAGAAAGTTCTCAGCGTATCGTTCGTAGCGGACAACCAGCCTGCGGAAGTTCTGCAGCCAGGCAAAGAGCCTCTCGATCTTCCAACGTCGGCGGTACCGCCGCAGTCGCCTCAAATCCTGAGTTCTGTTTTTACGGTTGCTGCGGTGCGGAGAGATCAGTTCAATCCCGAAGCCTCCTGTCCAGTTTGTCGGAGTCGTAAGCATTATCCCCGATGAGATTTTGAAAAGGCTCCGGGACGACCATCTGCACGAGCGTGGACTCGGCCAACTTCACTTCATGAGGCGTAGCACTTTCAATGGTTACAGCAACCGGGAGGTCTTGGCGGTCCGCCACAGCCATGATCTTCGTTCCCTTGCCACGTTTTGTTTTGCCAACCTTCGATCCCCCTTTTTTGGCTGGAGCAAAGCTGCCATCGATGAAGGCTTCACGCACGTCAAGCCGGCCTTGAATCCGCAGATCTTCAGCGAGTGCTTCGAGAACACCTCGTATGATGCCCGACCGCACCCATTGCTGAAATCGGCGGTGGCACGTCTGATAGGAGGGATAACGCTCAGGTAGGTCACCACCAGGGAGCGGCGGTGCGTAGCACCAACGGATACCGTTGTGGACAATGCGCCGATCCTTCCAGGGGTGCCTTCGCGAATCTTTGCGGCAAGATGGCTCGGGGATAAGGGCCTCCAGGATTGCCCATGGGAGATCCCTCAGCTCTCGAGCATTGAGTGGAAGCATAGGATTTACTCCAGAAAATTGTCATGCAGTTGTTCGAAAACCAAGCCTGACTGCTCCGAAGTTCGATGACAACGAACCATGCTACGCTTCGCGCGTCAGTTCAAGTACCGTAATCTCCGGTCGGGCACCGAGCCGGATGGGCAAGCCGGTGGTGCCGACGCCGCGATTGACGTAAAGCTGCGCGCCGGATTTTTCGTACCATCCGCTAGCCTGGATTATTCACGAAGTCTCTAGCCAAAAAAGAAAGGATGCTCTAAAAGGAATGATGAACACTGGGTTTGCGCACCCAGCATTCCCTTTCGGAGCATCCATCGCTTGATACAA
>Ga0070730_10006111_pt1 | contig 10319 bp, 8 predicted proteins | sample Coa_R1_3_FD_66447 | JGI IMG/M metagenome (GOLD analysis project Ga0070730, IMG submission 66447) | Surface soil microbial communities from Centralia Pennsylvania, which are recovering from an underground coalmine fire - Coalmine... | ecosystem: Environmental > Terrestrial > Soil > Unclassified ... | reverse complement strand
AGTTCTTGCAGGCTGTCCCTCAGTAACTCATTGTCCACAGACACAGCCGAGTGGGGCGCCAGCGCTATGTCTCCAGGAAGCGCTGCATTGCCGCGATCGTTTCCGCGGGCGCGCTGAGGTGTGGACAGTGCCCTACCGCATTCAGCACTTCCAAATGACTACCCTTCAGGTGGCGGTGGACATACTGGCCCACACCTGGCGGAGCGATCGCGTCTTCGCGGGATTGGATCACCAGCGCGGGAACGTCGACATGCGGCAGGTCTGCCCGGTTGTCGGACATGAACGTGACGGCAGCGAACTGTTTGGCGATCTCGGGATCTGTGCGGCAAAAACTGTTGGTAAGCTCTGCGGCGAGCTCCGGACGATCGGGGTTACCCATGATCACGGGGGCAAGCGTGCTTGACCAGCCCAGGTAGTTCGCGTCCTGAAACTCCAGCAGGTCGTGGATGTCCCGTTCCGAGAACCCACCAGTGTAGCCTTCTGATTCGGCATTGATGTACCGCGGCGACGGCCCAATCAACACCAGGCGGTCGAACCGATCCGGCTGCTTGATCGCGGCCAGCACGCCAATCATCGCGCTCACCGAGTGGCCGACGAACACCACGTTGGACAGCGCCAGCTCGTCACAAATTTCCAGGATATCGTCGGCGTATCCAGACAGGCTGCTGTACTTGATCCGCGAATAACTGGCCAGGTCCGATTTGCCAGCGCCCACGTGATCGAACAAAACCGTTCGATAGTCGCGCGCGAAGGCCGGCGCGATCAACCGCCACATCGACTGGTCGCAGCCGAAGCCGTGCGCGAACAGCATCGGCTAACGACCTTCGCCCACTACGTGGACGTTATTGCGCTCGATCACAGGATTCGGGGTCTCCGAGGCAGGCACGCACCGCCTATCTAGTTTCAGGATACACCGCGTGGTTGCGCCGGGCGGCACTTGTGCTGCGTTGGGCGGCATTTGTCTTGTTTGCCGCAGCCCGCAGTGGACCTACCTCGGGAAGCCAGCGCACGTCTCATCGAGCAGGGTCCGGGCTCATTTACGCCGGGTACAGTGTACTACCTTGCTCCCAGTACAGCCAGAGAACGCGCGGTAAGCGCATAGGGAGCCCCGGCGGCGATCTCCGCTCCGTCAGGATCGGGCTTGGCATGCGTGTTGAGCAGACACTTCCAGGTGCCCGCGCCGCGAGCACTTGGCGGCGGAAGCACGAACTCGACGTCCTCCCAGTACGCATTGAACAGCACCAGCACACAACCGTCAGGCCCGACGAGCCGCAGGCCTAGTGAACGGGCATTCGGGTCTGCCCACGTCGCGTCACTGACCGACTGTCCATCGGCCTGGAACCAGGCCTGATCGGGTAGATCGAGTCCTTCGACGGAGGCGCCCGTCGCAAAAGTTGAGCGCCGCAGAACAGGGGTCTGCTTGCGCAGACCGATCACCTGTCGCGTGAACTCCAACAGCGCCTGCTGCTCCGGGTCCAGGGTCCAGTTAACCCAACTGATGTCGTCGTCCTGGCAATAGGCGTTGTTGTTGCCGCGTTGTGTACGTCCAATTTCGTCACCGTGGAGCAACATCGGCACGCCTTGTGAAAGCATCAGTGTTGCCAGGAAATTCCTCTGCTGACGCGCCCGCAAGCCGCGAATCCCGTTGTCATCCGTCTCACCCTCAGCGCCGCAGTTCCAACTCTCGTTGTCACTGGCTCCGTCCTTGTTGTCTTCGCCATTAGCCTCATTGTGCTTGGCGTTGTAGGAGACCAGGTCACGGAGCGTAAACCCATCGTGCGCCGTCACGAAGTTCACGCTAGCGCGAGGCGCCCGGCCGCTCAGCCGATACAGATCGCCGCTGCCACAGACCCGCTCAGCAAACTCCGGTAACTGTCCTTCGGTCCCCTTCCAGAATTTGCGCGCGACGTCGCGGTACTTGCCGTTCCACTCACTCCAGTTAGCGGGAAAGTTCCCGACCTGATAGCCGTAGTCACCTATATCCCACGGTTCGCCGATCAACTTGACTCGCGACAGCACTGGATCCTGGTACATGACGTCGAAAAAGCTTGCGCCTTTGTCGTAGCCCACCACTGGATCGCGCGCGAGTGTGATGGCCAGGTCGAAACGGAACCCGTCAACGTGGTACTCCTCGACCCACATGCGCAAACTGTCGGCAATCAGTTTAAGCGTTTGCGAGTGACCTACGTTGAGCGTATTGCCGGTGCCCGTGAAATCCATGTAGTAGCGCAGGTCAGCATCAGCCAGGTTGTAGTAGACGCGATTGTCGACACCGCGAAAGCACAGCGTCGGTCTGAGGTGGTTGCCCTCCGCGGTGTGGTTGTAGACCACGTCGAGAATGACTTCCAGCCCGGCTGCATGGAGCGCCTTGACCATTTGCTTGAACTCGACCACCTGCTGGCCCTGGTTACCGGAAGCGGCGTAGCGCGACTCCGGCGCGAAGTAGCCGACGCTGTTGTAGCCCCAATAGTTGGTCAGCCCTTTTCCACGAGATAACTGTCGTTCACGAAGTGATGGATTGGCAGGAGCTCGACCGAAGTGATCCCCAGACGAGTCAAATGGTCGATCACGGGCTGGCAGGCGAGCCCGGCGTAGCTGCCGCGCAGGTCTTCGGGCACCTCGGGATGGCAAGCCGTGAGGCCCTTGACGTGCGCTTCGTAAATGATCGTCTCGCTCCACGCTACGCGTGGCGGTCGATCATCGCCCCAATCGAAGGCCCGATCGACGACAACGCTCTTTGGCATGCCGCGGGCCGAGTCGCGATCATCGGGTTCCAGGTCCTGGGCTTCCCCACCCAGACGATAGCCGAAAACCGGCTGCTTCCAGTCGATGGCACCCGCGATAGCACGCGCGTACGGGTCGAGCACGAGCTTGGCGGGATTGAAGCGGTGCCCGTTGTGGGGTTCGTATGGTCCGTGGACGCGATAGCCATAGAGCTGGCCAGGCTGCACGCCAGACACGAACCCGCGCCACACGTGTTCGACGCGATCGGGCAGGTCCAGACGCTCGATCTCGACCCCGTCTGCGACGTCAAAAAAGCACAGTTCGACACGCGTGGCATCTCGCGCGAAAAGCGCGAAATCCGCGCCTCCGTGTTCGGGGCGCCAGATGGCGCCGTCGCACATGCTCTTAGCCGTTTCGATTCTGCGCGGCATCTCTCAGTTTCTCCCTCACCAGACCAGCACCCTCGATTTTCCTCTCGACCTCAATCCGGTGCTTCGGCTTGCAGACACGGTCGACATGGCCAGCGGCCCGGCCCAGGCAGCCGACGAGCAGCCTCGCTGGCAGCCCGCCCGAACCGGCCTCGACAACGCGACGCACCCCCTATGCAAGTGTCAGGCCCGGGACTTGCGCTAGAGGCCGATATCGGGGGCCATACAGGAAGAATCATGAGCTGGGACGCTAGCACTCATCAGCCAGGCACAAGCCCTGAGGTCGAGGCAAGCGTGGCAGCGGTCCGATTTCGGCGCGATCAGAAGAGTTCCGGGGTATCGCGCCTTGGGCGGCTGCTGCCGGGCGGACGACTGCGAATCGAATATGATCTGTCGCGCCTGCTCCCCGACGAAACTGCCACGGCGACCGACATCACGTGTCACGTCCGCTTTCTGCCGTCTGGCGAAGTACAGCAGGGCAGCCTCCTGGCGCATCAGACGCGGATGCCCACGAGTTCGCGGTCAGCATCAGGCCCGGCCGTGTTCGAGGTCGGGATTCCGCTCGAGGCGACCGCCGTAGAGGTCTGGTTCGAGCGCCGCGACGCAGACGGAACGAGCGACTGGGACAGCAAGTATGGCAACAATTTCCGGTTTCCGGCATCGAACAGCTGTCAATGGTCATTAGGATCTGCCCAGCGGCGGCCGTGAAAACCGCCCGCTGACGGCCATGAGATTTGCCCAGCGGCGGCCAGCAGAACTGCCCACAAGTCGGCTTCTTGTTTGTTGAGTCCAGTCAAGTGTGTAAATGCAGCCCGGGTGGTTGTTGGTCATCGCCGTCGTAGTCACTCCGGACTGGGGGCATGTGGGCAACCCCGCAGGGTTGTCCAAGTCCTGCGCGAGCAGGACGGCATGTCCCCAGTCGCTGATCACGCGATCGCGAGCGGCAGTGGCACCTCCTCACGCATCGAGAGTTTCGCCAGCGATTCGGCGCTGAAGTAGCGGCGCGCCACCTGCCACTCGTCGTGCTGCTCGGCGAGCACGGCGCCCACCAGGCGGACGACCGCGGCCGGGTTGGGGAAGATGCCCACCACGTCCGTACGCCGCTTGACCTCCTTGTTCAACCGCTCGAGCGGGTTGTTGGACCAGATCTGGTGCCAGTGCTCGGGTGGGAAGTTCAGATACGCGAGTACCTCGTCTTCGGCGTGATCCATGAGCTGCGCCACGCGCGGAAACCGCACCCGGAAGCTGTCGGCCACGGTGCGCCAGGTGTGGCGCGCAGCCACCGGCTCAGGTTGCACGAACACGGTGCGGATCGTCGCCGCGACCATCTGCTGTGCATTCTTCGGAACGATGCCGAGCACGTCCCTGATGAAGTGCACCCGGCAGCGCTGCCAGGCGGCACCTTGCAGCACCGAGGCGATGGCTGCCTTCAATCCACCGTGCGCATCGCTGATAACCAGCCGGGTCCCACTCAACCCACGCGCGACCAGGCTGCGCAGAAACGCCAGCCAGAAGGCGCCACTCTCCGTGGGTCCGACGTCCAGCCCCAGCACTTCGCGTTCGCCAGTGGCGGTCACCCCAATCGCGATCACGATCGCCTGGGAGACGACGCGTCCGTTGTCGCGCACCTTGACGAAGGTCCCATCCAGCCACACGTACGGGTAGCCGCCGACCAGCTTACGTGTCCGAAAGCGCTCGACCTCGGTGTCCAGCTCGCCGCACAGCCGGCTCACCTGGCTCTTGCTGATGCCCTGCATGCCGAGCGCCTGGACCAGATCGTCCACGCGGCGTGTCGAGACGCCCTGGACGTACGCCTCCTGGACCACGGCTACCAGCGCGCGCTCCGCCCGCCGCCGTGGCTCGAGCAGACTGGGAAAGAAGCTGCCGTCGCGGACCCGCGGCACCTGCAGCTCGATCGTGCCCACGCGCGTGTCCCACGTTCGCTCGCGCGTCCCGTTCCGGTAGCCACTGCGCTCGGGCGTGCGTTCGTGGCGCCCAGCACCGAGGTGCTGCTCGAGCTCAATGTCCATCAACTCTTGGGCGAGCACACGCATACCGTCACGTAAGAAATCCGCGTCTTCCACACCTGCCTTGCGCAGCACCTCAGCGAGTGCCATTCTCAGCCCGTCGGCCATCGGGAACGGTTCCTTTCATCGGGTTGGCAACGCGATGATGAAAACCACCCGATGGCCGTCTGCGTCAAACGGCCCCTCTCCGACTTTTACACAGCCCTGTGGACACTACCTTCTTGTTCGGGTTGATCACCTCCTGTCTTTGATAATTTCGGGCGCCGAAGGCGCTGGGATAGGGGGTGCGGGGGAAAGGGGCCCGCCCCTGTCCCCTGCGGTGTCAGGGCTGGGATCGTTCAGAGAGCAGATCGACGATAGCCACCGGCTCGTCGCACGTTGGACACAGTCCACCCACACCTACACGCTGGCAGAAGGTTCCGCAGTGACCGCAGTACTGTTCGCCGGGGTAGCGGGTTTCGCAGGATCCGCATAGGTAGACCGTGCTGTGCCGCGGAGCGCGCGCTGGGATCGACGGAAGTGGAGTCGGGTGCCGCCGCCGCCACGCCTTCTGGCGGCAGGCCGGTGTACAAAAGCGCTGACGACCCACCGGTTCGAACTCAGTGACGCAGATGGCGCAGCGCGTCATCTGCGTCTCGCCGTCGTTACGTGACGTGAGTTCAGCGTGCATGGCCATTGTTGTCCCGCGGCTGGGGGCCGAGCGGCGCAACGCCCTTGCCGGCTGTCGCCTGGGCCAATCTCACGCTATCCCCAGACGTGAGGCAGAAACGTGTTCAAAGAACTACGCCCTCCTGTCCACTAAGCCGGTGCTCAGGATCGGGATCACTGGGCACGATGTAGAACCGAAAGCTCGTGCCGCGACGGACGCGCAGTATTTCGTGTCCGTGCTCGCTTGCCCATCGGAGGACCTCGCCGGCGGCTTTGCCCTCTTGGGCGCACAGGCGCTTGACCGAAACCATGCGTTTGTCGATTGGAGCTGTACCTCCTAACCGCCGCTCAACGTCGTCGTTCCATTTGATCCACAGCTGGCGCTGAGCTGCATCTTGTTTACCGCCCAAGACGCCGCAGTGGAACCATGACTGGATTCCAGTTTGGTCCACTCCCAACCGCTTCGCCGCCTCACTTGACGTGATGTACTCGGTCTGCGGCAAGCGCATCGTTGGGCTGGCAGTGAGGCCAGACGGAATCGCGTTCGACGTCCGGAAGTCCAGCACGCGCCGAGCCGACCATGGTTTCTTTTTCTGGGTGAGCAGACCTTCGTCATTGAGCACGGCTGCAATCTCTGCATCGGTGTGCGTCTTGGCGAGTTCAAAGACCCGGTGGTAGGCGGCCGTCGGCGCGCCAACGTACTTGGGGACGTCGAGCTCGCTATGCGCGCCTCCTTGCCAAACGACTTCGGCGCGGACCACTTTTCCCCTGGTCGTCAGCCGCACCTGCTCGATGACGCAACGCAACAGCTCTTTCTTGGCTTGCACATCGAAGGCGCCACCGTACCAGCGCTCGCGGAGCTCGGCGAGCACGCTGCGCATCTGCTCTGGCGTGCTGACCGGCGCTACGCGGCGTTGCCGCCGACGGTCCTCCGCTCGCGCTGCTTCGAGGTTCGCCAGGCGTTCATTCCACGTGCTCTCCAGCGTCTCCGCGACCAGCCGATTTGCTGGATCTACCAGTTCGTAGCGGCGCTGTGCGAGTTCGCATTCGTACTCCAACCGTTGCAGTTGTTGTTGCCATTGGCGATCGAGGCGGGCATCTTCCTCGCGTTGACGCTCGTCGTAGGCCATCGCCAGGTCGACCGTGCCGGCGTCGATTACGCCTAGCACCAGGTTTTCGACCAATGCATCGACGCGTCTGGCACTGGCCCAGCCGCAGATCGGTTCGCCGAACTGTCTGTGTGCGTAATCGCACTCGTAGTAGGCCGCACGATTTGAGTAGCGCACCCGCATCCGCGCGCCACATTGCTGGCACCAGACCAACCCCTGCAAGAGGGCGGCGCCCTCACGCGGTGCGCCCTGGCTCGTCGGCACCGTCCAGAGGTGATTCTTCAAGCGCACCATGTTCGCCTCCCACTGCTCGAGGCTCAGGTAGCCCGGATGGTGATCGGGCAGAAAGACCTCCCACTCGTCGCGATTCCGTCGTTCGACGTGGCGCTTATGGGTGAGTGGGTCGTGCCGTGTGGCGCGGCGGCCATAGCAGTACACGCCAGCGTAAATGGGATTGGTCAGGACCTGGTAGACCACCTCATAGCTGGGTCGGCGCCACACGATTTGTGTGCTGAGGCCACGACGATGGACCTGGTGCGGCAGTTGCAGACCTTCTCGATTGAGGCACAGCAGCACGCTACGCATCGAACCCAATTGGCCAAAGAGATGCACGATCTGTTCGACCGCGTGGCGCACCGCCTGATCTGGATTCAGTTCGAGTTTTCCAGTCATCGGATCGTAGGCGTAGCCGATGGGCACCGGCTTGGCGTATTCGCCACGTCGCGCTTTGTTCAGCCGTCCCCGCTGCATGCGCGCGGTGATCTGGTACCGCTCGATCTCTGAGAACGTGCCCTTCAAGCCCAACAACAGCCGGTCGTTGAAGTCGGAGGGGTCGTAGAGCCCGTCCTCATCGCCGATGAGCACATTGAACGCCGCTGCTAGCTCCAGCAGCTGATACCAATCCAGGCAATTACGAGCTAGCCGCGAGACCTCCAGTCCGAAGACGATTCCCACTTCGCGCAGCGCGAGCATCGAAACCAACCGCTGATAGCCTGGTCGGTTGCTGCTCTGTGCGCCCGAGATTCCCAGATCGTCGTCGATAACCAGGCACCGTTGCGGTGGCCAGCCGAACGTTTTGGCGCGGTCGGTGAGCTGGTACTGACGCAGACGGCTTTCTGGATGATGCTCGACCTGCATCGGCGTCGATTGCCGCACGTACACCACGGCGATCCGGTTGAGGTGACCGGGCTGGATGGCAGATGGGTTCACTCATCGCTCCCAGATCGATCGGGCGCAGCAGGAACACCAACTGGCCGATCAAACGCCGCCGAGCTGGCGGTGGAAGTTGGGTCCAGATCCGACGAAGAGTCCGAGCCGACAAGGTCTGGTTGGCCATAGGCATCCTCCGCTCGCTGCAAACCGAGGAGGCGCTGCGTGAGCGTGTCGAGTACTACCAGCGGCAGGCGCACCGCCTGAAGTTCGGTCGGGGCCGGCATGCTGGGCGGCATCGACTCGAGCCAGCGCTCGGGCAAACGGTAGCGGAACGCCGGGTTTTCCGGAAGAGCCACGATGCAGGTGACCGTGACGTTTGCTTGTGGGCGGCGACTGAGGACGACCACTTCTCGGCCGTACAGCGGGTGCCGCGGTAAGACGACAAACCGGCGCCCTAAGCGCCGTTCTCGTCGGCCGGGTTCCGGATTGTGTCGATCACGTTTCCGTGGGCGTGATGCAGCAGCCTATCGACGGTAGCGGTCGCCAGCGTCTTGGGCATCAACTCGTCGAAGGCCGCTGGATGCACATTCGAACTGACGGCCACCGAGCGCTTTTCGTACGCCGCGTCTACCAACCGGAAGAATCCCTCAGCGGCATCCGGGCTGACGGGCAGCAGCCCAATGTCGTCGACGACGATAAGCCGCGCGCTGAGGATGGCCTGGACAGCCTTGGTGACCGAGTCGTCGGCACGGTGGCGACGCACCAGTACACCCAGTTCCTCGAGGCTGAACCAGGCCACTTTGAGACCGGCCTCAACGGCAAGCTGACCGAGTCCTTCCAGGAAGAACGTTTTGCCGGTCCCCGACGGGCCACACACAACCAGGTTCTCGTGGCGGCCGATCCACTCGAGCGTGCGCAGCGCATTTTGGGTCGGCGAGGGAATCGAAGAGAGACTCGGGTCCCAGGTGTGGAAGGTCTTGCCGGTTGGGAAGGCTGCCCGTGCACGACGGGTGGCCAGAGCCGAGCGCTCGCGTCCAGAGACCTCCTCGCCGAGAAGCACCTTGAGTACTTCGGCTGGATCCCAGCGCTGCGCCCTGGCGGTGGCCAACACTTCAGGCGCCAGACGCCGCATATAGGGCAAGTGCATGCGGCGCAACAGCAACTCCAGTTCGTCTGGCAGCGGCGGAGGCGTCGGGCCAGTCATGAGCGAAAACCGGCCCAGGCCGACGTGCCCGCTTGCAAACTGCGCGCCTCGTTCAAGCGGAGAGCCTCACCGGGGCGCGCGGTGGCCTGGTGGTGCATCAGCTGAGTGAGATCCTCATCGGCAAATCGATCCAGTTCGGCAGCGGTCGCCAAGGCACGATCGACTGGACCTGGGCCATAGATCTTGGCCAGCGCTACGGCGGCGATCATTTTGGTGCGGATGCGCGCTGTGCCGATCGCGGCGGCACTGATCAGCCACTGCTGTGCACCCGGTCCGATCGCCAGGAAGGCTGCCTCGTCTGGCGTCCGCGCGCGTGGCGCGCGGTGCAGCGGACCCTCTGGCGGTGGCCCAAAGTGAGTTGGATCGTGCCGTGGCTGCCCTGGCACCGTGGGTTCCCAGCGTGCAATCTCGTGGGCGCCGTCGCGAGCGACGTGGACGATCACAATCTCATCGTCCTGCCGGCGGACCCAGACGGTCTGGCCGACGTAGTCATCCGGGACCGAGTACTCGCCGCCGTCAAAGTTGATGACCGGCTCAATCTTGCCCACGCCTCGCGTGACGCCAAACGCCGCCGTGTACGGTTCGGCGGGCAACGGATGCAGACGCTCACGTTCTTGCGCCAGCCGTTCGACCGGCGGGCACCGCGTGACGCTATGCGGGCGAGCATTCACCCGCTCACAGAACGCATCGCAGGCACGCCGATACTCGACGAAACTCGAGTAGTCGGGCAACAGGTTGGCGTCGGTCGGCACCAGGTCCGCGGAGGCGATGCGCACGGTTGCTTCCGAGCCACCCTTCGACTGGGGGTCTGCTGGCACACAACTGGCCAAGGTCAGGCCATACCATCGGCCGATCTCCACCATCGTTGGGTTGCGCACCGCAATGCGGGCGATGTGGTCCACCGACAGCGTTTTCTCGTTGTCGCTCTTCTGTGCCCGACCGGATTATGTGGCCGAGGGCAGCCGAAGGCGGCGTTTCAAAGTGGGAATCCGTGGCGGCAGCCTGAGTCCGGGCACATAACGCAGCC
>Ga0070730_10006108_pt1 | contig 10321 bp, 8 predicted proteins | sample Coa_R1_3_FD_66447 | JGI IMG/M metagenome (GOLD analysis project Ga0070730, IMG submission 66447) | Surface soil microbial communities from Centralia Pennsylvania, which are recovering from an underground coalmine fire - Coalmine... | ecosystem: Environmental > Terrestrial > Soil > Unclassified ... | reverse complement strand
CGAGGACGCGCTGATCATGTGGAAAGACCCGATCGGTTGATCCTCGGGATCGAGACGAGCTGCGACGAGACTGCCGCCGCCGTCGTCAGCGCAGACGGAGAGATCAAGAGCAACGTCGTCGCCTCGCAGGCGGAGCTGCACGCCGAGTTCGGCGGCGTGGTTCCCGAGATCGCGTCCCGCCGCCATCTCGAGCTGATCGGGCCCGTCGTTCGGGAGGCGCTGTCGGAAGCGGGCGCGACGCTCGACGATCTCGACCGCGTCGCGGTGACGCAAGGGCCGGGGCTGATCGGCGCGCTCCTCGTCGGCATCGCGGCAGCGAAGTCGCTCGCGTGGTCGCGGCGGATTCCGCTCGCGCCGGTCGACCATCTGCGCGGCCACGTCGCATCGCTCTATCTGCAGCCGCACTCGGTCGAGCCGCCGTTCCTCTGCCTGCTGGCGAGCGGCGGGCACACGCTGCTGATCGACGTGCGCGACGACGGGACGCAAGACGTGATCGGCTCCACTCTCGACGACGCGGCCGGAGAGGCGTTCGACAAGGGTGCGCGCCTCCTCGGCCTCGGCTACCCCGGCGGCCGCGAGATCGACCGCCTCGCCCGTGAGGGAGATCCGGATGCATACGACTTCCCCGTTGCCCGCGTGCCCGGGCTCGACTTCTCGTTCTCCGGGCTCAAGACGGCATTGCTCTATGCGACGCGAGAGCTGAGCGACGAGCAGCTCGCCGAGCGGCGTGCCGACCTGGCGGCGTCGTATCAGCGGGCGATCGTCACCGCCCTCGTCGAACGGGTCCGGGAGGCTGCGGAGCGGACGAGAACCGGGCGAATCGCCGTCGTCGGCGGGGTGGCGGCGAACTCCGAGCTGCGGGCCGGCCTCGCGGATGCTGCGCTCGCGCCGCTCGAGCTCTGTACCGACAACGCGGCGATGATCGCCTCTGCGGGTCGGTTCGTTGAGCCCGTCCCGTACCCGGGATATCTTGGGCTCGATGCGTATGCCTCGCGCTGAGCGCAGGCTTGCGGCGCTGCTCGCGCTTCTGGCTGCCGGATCGACGGCGATCGTCGTCGCGACGACCGGCAGCGGCGCCGTCGACAGGACGATTCCGGCGCCGAAGCCGTCGGCGTGGCGCGGGCTCGTCGGCTCGCGGCCGGCCGTTGCCCTCGGAAGCCGCGTCGTCGTCGTGCTGCGGACGCCGTCGCTGGCGCAGCGCGTCGTCCGCGCCGGCGGGCGGGCGACCGGCGCGGAGGAGCGCGCATGGTCGAGCGACGCCGCGACGGCGCAGCGGCAGCTCATCGCCCGGCTCGCGCTCCACGGCGTCTCCGTTCGGCCGGACTACACCTTCACGCGGGTGCTCGACGGCTTTTCGACGCTGCTCGATCCCGGTGCGTTCCCGGCCGTGGAGGCGGACAAGGACGTCGCCGGGATCTATCCGGTCCGTGTCGCCTATCCCGCGTCGATCTCGACCCAGGTGCTCTCGCGGTCGGACTACGGGCGCCTGTCCGGCCACCAGCCCGCGATCGGAGTCTCCGGTGTCGACGGCCGCGGCGTGACCGTCGCGCTGCTCGATACCGGCGTCGACTCGACCGTTCCCTATCTCCGCGGACGCGTGCAGCACGGAATCGACATCGTGGGCGGCGACGCGGGCGCGCTCGCCGCTTCGCGGCCCGACGATTCCTCGCAGCTCGAGCGGCACGGAACCGAGATGGCGGGATTGCTCGTCGGCAGCGGCGGCCCCGCCGGCCTGTCCGGGGTCGCGCCCGGCGCTTCGGTGTGGCCGATACGCGTCGCCGGCTGGCAGCCCGATGCGCTCGGGCATTGGGCGATCTATGCGCGCAGCGACCAGATCCTCGCCGGCCTCGATCGCGCGGTGGATCCGAACGGCGACGGCGACGCGCACGATGCCGCTCGCATCGCCCTGCTCGCGCTGGCCGAGCCGTTCGCCGGCTTCGACGACTCGCCCGAAGCGCAGGCAGTCTCGGGCGCGACCGCGCTCGACACGCTCGTCGTCGCCCCCTCCGGGAACGACGGCGCGACGGCGTCGGCGTACGGCGACATCGCCGGGCCGGGCGGATCGCCGGCCGCCCTCACCGTCGGAGCCGTCGACACGCGGGTGCGCGTGGACAAGATGCGGATCGTCCTGCGCAGCGGGCTCGAGACGATCCTCGACTCGCCGGTCGCGCTCGCCGGCGCAGCGAGGCCGGCGCAGCGAATCGATCTGCAGGTGGCGGCCCCGCGGGGAAGCGGCCGAGGCGCCCGCCGGACCGCGCCGCGACTTTCGGACTTCTTCGCGCGCGACGGCACGAGCCTCGTCGCGGGTCGCGCAGCGCTCGTTCCCGGCGGGGCTTCACCGGCGCCGGCCGCCGAGCGCGCGGCGGCCGCGGGCGCGGCGGCGGTTCTGCTCTACGGGCTGCGCACGCCGCTCCCGGCAGGCGGGCTCGGCCTCGACGAGGCCGAGCCGGTGCCGGTCGTATCCGTCTCCAACGCCGTCGCGCGCGTAGTCTTCAAACGCCTTTCCGCCGGAGGCGGCGCAACGGTGACGCTCGGCGACGTGACGTCGATCGCGAACGCCGCGCACGGGAGCGTCGCGAGCTTCTCGTCGGCCGGCCTCGCGTACGACGGACGCGTGAAGCCCGAGCTCGTCGCCCCGGGCGTCGGGCTCGCGACATCGGATCCCGGCGCGAATGCCGACGGATCCCCGCGGTTCGTGACCGTGAACGGTTCGAGCGCTGCGGCCGCGACCGTCGCCGGTGTCGCGGCGCTCGTCGCGCAGGCGCGACCCGCGCTTGCGGCCGACGCGCTCAAGGGCGTGCTCGTCGGCTCGGGGCGCGCGCTCTCGCGCACACCCGTCGCTGCGCAGGGAGCCGGGTTGGTCGACGCGGGCGGAGCGATCGCCTCCGAGCTCGCCGCGTCGCCGGCTGCGCTCTCCCTCGGCCGCGCGACCGGCGCCGTGTGGAGCGCGCGCACCGGGCTCACGTTTACGAATCTCTCCACGCGCGGGGTCGACCTCGAGCTCGACGCGGTAACGCAACAGGGAGGCGCCGCGGAGCTCGACGTGAATGTGCAGCCGTCGCACGTGTTCGTGCGTGCTGGACACAGCGTCGTCGTGCATGTGAGCACCACGGTCGCGTCGTCGCTGATCGGCAACGCCGAGACGGATGGAGCGATCGTCGCCCACATCGCAGGCGGCGGGGAGGTTCGCGTTCCCTGGGCGGTTGCGTTCGTCGGTCCCACCGTCGATCTCATCGCCGCCGCGGCACTCTCGGACAAGGAGTTCACCGCGTCCGACCAGGCGCCGACGTTGTTGTCGGTCGACGCCGGCCGCGTGCTCGTCGCCGCCGGCCACGTCGAGATTCGCCCCGTGCGGCGGCTCGACATCGCCCTCTCGCACGCGGACGGAAGCCCGATCGGCACGCTCGTTCGCGTGCGCGACCTGCTGCCGGGGAGATACTCGTTCGGGATCACCGGGCGCGGTCCCGACGGGCAGCCACTGCAGCCGGGCGCCTACGTCCTCACCCTCAGCGCGTATCCCGTGGGTCAAGGCCTGCCGAGCGTGCGAGAACTGCGGTTTTCCCTCAAGTGAGCGTGCCTATACTCGCCTCAGGATCCAATAAAGGAGTCGGCTGTGACAGCAGTTGAAACGGTCTCCCATCTTCGCGAGAACCCGTTCGAGATCGCACGCGAACAGCTGCGCCGGGTGGGCGAGACCTTCGAGATCGATCCGAACCTCATCACCGTGCTCGGCAATTGCAAGAAGTCGGTCGAGGTCTCCATCCCCGTCGGGATGGACGACGGGCACACACAGGTCTTCCAGGGATACCGCGTCACGCACAACATCGCGCGCGGCCCGTCGAAGGGCGGCATCCGGTACCACCCGGACGTCACGCTCGACGAGGTCAAGGCGCTCGCGATGTGGATGACGTGGAAGTGCGCGCTCATGGGCATTCCGTTCGGCGGCGCGAAGGGCGGCGTCATCTGCGACCCGAAGCGGCTCTCGCGCAGCGAGCTCGAACGACTCACGCGCCGCTTCACGAGCGAGATCATCAACGAGATCGGGCCGGAGAAGGACATTCCGGCGCCGGACGTCGGCACCGACGGCTCGGTGATGGCGTGGATCTTCGACACGTACTCGATGAACAAGGGACACTCGGTGCTCGGCGTCGTCACCGGGAAGCCGCTGACCATCGGCGGCTCGCTCGGGCGCGAGGAAGCGACTGCACGCGGTGGGCTGTATTGCATCCGCGACGCCGTCGCGAAGCAGGACCGCTCGCTCGCCGGCATGCGCGTCGCCGTGCAGGGCTTCGGCAACGTCGGGAGCTTCCTCGCGAAGTTCCTGCACGAGGAGGGTGCGACCGTCGTCGCAATCTCCGACTCGACGGTCGGGCTGTACAACCCGAAGGGCATCGACGTTCCGGCAGCGTTCGCGTACAAGCACGAGAACCGCACGCTCGTCGGGCTGAAGGACGCTGAGCAGATCACGAACGAGGAGCTCCTGCTGCTCGACGTCGACATTCTCGCGCCGTGCGCGCTCGAGCAGGTCATCACCGAGCGCAACGCGGACCGCGTGAAGGCGTCGATCATCTGCGAGGGCGCGAACGGTCCCGTCACTCCGAGCGCCGACTCGATCCTCGACGACAAGGGCGTGCTCATCCTCCCCGACGTGCTCGCGAACGCCGGCGGCGTCGTCGTCTCGTACTTCGAGTGGGTGCAGGGACTGCAGGAGTACTTCTGGAAGGAAGTCGAGGTGAACGCGAAGCTGAACGACATCGTCAGCCGCGCGTTCGAGGAGACGTGGGAGACGGCGCAGCGGCGGAAGATGCCGATGCGCATCGCCGCCTACGGTCTGGCGGTGCAGCGCGTCGCCGAGGCGACGGTCACACGGGGCATCTATCCGTAGCCGTCGTCACCGTTTACCACGCTGAAGGCTGTCACCTGTGCGAGCGCGCGCTCGCACAGGTGCGGGCGCTCCGCGACGAGCTCGGCTTCGATTTGCGGGAAGTCGACATCGGCGGCGACCCGGCCCTCGAGGCCGAATACCGGGAGTGGCTGCCCGTCGTCGAGATCGACGGCCGGCGCCGGTTCACGTACCACGTCCAGCCCGAAGCGCTGCGCCGAGCGGTTGCACAAGCGGGGACCTGAGCCAGCCTGCTAGAACACGTTCGGCTGTTACAAGCTCGACGATTGGAGAACGTGTGGCAGACCGCCTGACGGTCGGCGTCGCCGCTCGCCTGTCCCGGTACCTCCAGGTGCTGACGCAGGCGCGCAAGATGGGAAAGGTCCGGATCTCCTCCCAGGAGATCGCCGAGTACACGAACATCAATGCGACGCAGATCCGGCGTGACCTGTCGGCGTTCGGAAAGTTCGGCAAGCGCGGAGTCGGCTACAACATCGACTCGCTGCTCGGCGAGATCCGCAAGATTCTTCGGACGCAGGGGCAGCACAACATCGCGCTCATCGGCGCAGGCCGTCTGGGCCAGGCGATCGCGAGCTCGCCGATCTTCGCCGAGCACGGGATCAACATCGCCGCAGTCTTCGACAAGGATCCGGAGAAGATCGGGGCGCCGATCGGGCACGTGACGGTGAGCGACTATCCGCGGCTGCAGGAGCTCGTGCACGAGAAGAACATCATCGTCGGCGTGCTCGCGGTCCCGGCAACCGCTGCACAGCAGACCGCCGACGATCTCGTCGCCTCCGGAGTGAAGATCATCTTCAACTACTCCGAGGCGCTGCTCGAGACGCCCGCCGACGTGACGGTGCACACGTCGAATCCGGCGGTGGAGCTGCTCTATGCGCTCTACTTCCACCTGACCTGACGGCGGGGTCAGACACCTAGCCGTGCCTCAACCGGACACGTCCTGCAACGAGGTTGCGGGACCTGGCTAGTCTCGCCCGGTTGAGGATTCTTCTCTGGCACGGCTACCTGCTGGGCGGCACCGGCTCGAACGTGTACACGCGTGCGCTTGCGCGCGCGTGGAGCCTCGCGGGCCACGACGTCACCGTCGTCTGCCAGGAGCGGAATCCCGAGCGGTACGACCTCGCAGGCGCGCGGGTCGTCGTTCCCGATTTGCCCGGCGGTGTACTGCCGGTGTTCGTGCTCGATCGCTACGAAGGCCTCGATGCCAAGCTGCTGCAGGACTTCACGCCGGACGAGCGTGCGCGCTACGTCGACGCGAATGCCGCGGCGCTGCGCGAGCTCCTGCCGGCCGACGTCGTCTTCGCGAACCACGTGTTGCTCGGCGGGCCGGTCGCGGCCGCGGCGGGTGCGCGCTACGCGGTGAAGGCGCACGGCTCCGAGCTCGAGTACTCGATGCGCGGCCGGCCCGAGCTCGAGCGCTGGGGGGCGGAGTCGCTCGCCGACGCGGCAGCCGTGTTCGTCGGGTCGGCGCACATCCGCGCGGTGCTCGAGGACGTCGTCGGCCACGTCGATCGCGTGCACGAGGTTCCGCCCGGCGTCGACGTCGACGAGTTCGTTCCGGAAGCGCGCGACGCAGCGCTCGCCGCGCTGCTCGAAGAGGCGCGGAAGGATCCGCAGGACGGTGACGAGCGCCATCCCGATCCCGGCAACGCGGATCGCTTCGCGCAGTTCTTCACCGAAGAGCGCCCGACCGTCCTCTACTTCGGCAAGCTCATCGAGAACAAGGGCGTGCAGCTCTTGTTCGAGGCGATGCATGGGATCGACGTGCGCGCCGTGATCGTCGGCTTCGGCGACTACCGCGCCGAGCTCGCGAAGCTCGCACCCCCGGGCACGCTCTTCACCGGCGCGCTCGAGCACCGCCATCTCGTGCATCTGCTGCCGCTGTGCGACGTGTCGGTGGTGCCGTCGATCTTCCCCGAGGCGTTCGGCATGGTCGCCGCCGAGGCAGCAGCGGCCGGCGTGCCGCCGCTCGTCGCCGACCATTCCGGCCTCACCGAGGTGGCGGCCGGCATCGCGGCCGAGTATCCGGTGAGCCAGGCGGACCTCGTGTCGTTCCCGAACGGCGACTCGGCCGCGCTCCACGACCGCCTGATGGACTTGTTGACCCTCTCCGCCGAGGAACGCCGCGAGCTCGGTGCCGCCGCCCGCCGCGCCGTCGGGCGGCACTGGGGCTGGCCCCGGATCGCCGAGCGGCTCTTGGAGGCGCTGCCTCCCTCCAACTAGTCTTTTTGAAGTGGGCGACGAGCAGAAGCTGGGCTACGAGGAGCTCCTCGCGGCCTCTCGGGCGGCGTTCGAAGAGGTGCCCGACTTCACGCTGGCGGTGGAAGAGGAGTTCGCGCTCCTCGATCCCACGTCGCTCGACCTCGTCAACCGCTTCGAGGAGCTGCAGCAGGCGGCGCTCGGGACAGAGCTCGAGCCGCATCTCGTCGGCGAGCTGATCGCCTCGGAGGTCGAAGTCCGCACGGGCCGCTGCGACACGTTCGCCGGCGCGATGGACAAGCTCGGTGAGCGCCGTGCGCAACTCAGGACGCTCGCCGACGGCCTGGGCGTCGGCCTTTCGTCCGTCGGCACGCATCCCTGGAGCCCGTGGCAGGAGCAGCGGATCATCGACACGCCGCACTATCGGCGTAACGACGAGCTCCTGCGGTACGTCGTGTGGCGCAACAACACGTTCGGGTTACACGTGCACGTCGGCATCAACGGGCCAGACCGCGCGATCCGCGTGAACAGCGCGATGCGCAACTTCCTGCCGGAGCTGCTCGCACTGTCGGCGAGCTCCCCGTTCGTCGAGGGCGTCTTCTCGTACTTGCACTCGGCGCGCACGCAGATCTTCACGCGCATGTTTCCGCGCTGCGGCATCCCCGATGCGCTCCAGAGCTGGGATGAATGGGAGTCGTTCGTGCGCTTCCTGTACGAGACGGGCTCGATGACCGAGCACACACAGCTCTGGTGGAGCGTGCGTCCGCATCTCGCGTTCCCCACCGTCGAAGTCCGCATCTGTGACGCGCAGCCCGACCTCGCCGAGGCGCGCGCACTCGCTGCGCTGGCGTATTCGCTGACGGCCCGCTGCGCGCGCGCGATCGACGAGGGCGAGCCGCTGCCGGCGTGGCCTCACCGGCTGCTCGAGGAGAACTTCTGGCGCGCGATCCGCTGGGGCCTTTCCGGCGAGCTCATCGACTTCGAGCGCGGCGTCTCGATTCCCGCGCGGGCACGCCTCGAACAGCTCGTCGAGTGGGTGCAGCCGGTCGCGGAGGAGCTCGGGGCTGCGGCGTGGCTCGCGATCCCCGAGCGCAACGCCGCCGAGCGGCAGATCGCCCGCCACGAGGAGGGCACGTCGATGGAGCTGATCTTCGCCGAGCAGGTGGCAGCCGGTGAGCGAGTCACAAACTGATCAGCTGATCGAGGAGTTGCAGAAGGCGAAGGTCGCCGATCTCCTCGTGCACACGTGCTCGCTGATCGGCTCGCTTGCCTTCGGCAAGCTCGCACCGGAGGTGCGCGATCTCGAGCAGGCACGGCTCGCGATCGACGCGCTCAAGGCGTTGGCCCCGCTCATCCCGGAAGAGCAGCGCAGGGATGTGCAGGCGCTGCTCGCGAACCTGCAGCTCGCGTATGCAGCCGCCGCCGCCGGCTGAGCTCGCCGCGCAGCTCGTCCGCGCCGACGCAGCGCTGCACGCGCACGTCACCGTGCGCGATGCGCTCCCCGAGCAGCTGATCGAGCTCCGCCTCTCGGACCATCCGACGCTCTCGCGCGCAGTGATCAAGCTGCTGCCTGCGCGGCTCGCGCGTGACGTGACGGACGACGTCCTGGCGCATCGCGAGCTGACGACGCTCAAGCCGTCGCATCCCGGCCCGCCGATCAAGCTCGGGCCGGCGCTCGCTGCCGCGCGATTGCGCGCGTACTACGAGGAGGCGCAGCGCCGTTCGGCGATCGCGTGGCAGGTGCTTGCGGCTGTGAACTACGTCGAGTCGGATTTCGGCCGCCTGCGCGAGCCGAGTGCGTCCGGTGCGCTCGGTCCGATGCAGTTCCTGCCGGCGACGTGGGCGGCGTACGGCCGCGGGAACGTCCGCGACCCGCACGCGGCCATCCTCGCCGCCGCCCGGTTCCTCCGCGCGGCCGGCGGGGCGACTGACGAGCGCGCGGCGCTCTTCCACTACAACCCCTCGCGCCGGTACGTCGACGCGATCGAGCGGTACGCCGGCCGGATCCGGCGCGAGCCGCAGGCCTTCCTCGTCTTCTACGCCCGCCGCCTGCTCGTTCGCACGAAGACGGGTTACCGACGGCTCAACTGAGCCCTTGTGATACAAAACTGCCCGCGCCGGGGTCGTCCGGGCGCAACTTTGTGACAAGGAGAGCGCCCCGACCATGAGCTGGTTCTCGCACCACGCCGTCCTGTTCGCGCTGATCTGCGCCGCCGCCGCGATCCTCTACGGCCTGTGGCTCACCGTTTGGCTCCTCCGCCAGCCCGCGGGCACGGAGCGCATGCAGGAGATCTCGCGCGCCGTCCAGGAGGGCGCCGCCGCCTACCTGCGCCGCCAGTACATCACGATCGCCGTGGTCGCGATCGTGCCGTTCCTCCTCATCGGCTTCTACCACAAGCTCGGCTGGGGGACGGCCGTCGGGTTCCTGATCGGCGCCACGTTCTCGGCTGCCGCCGGCTTCATCGGGATGAACGTCGCCGTGCGCTCGAACGTGCGCACCGCCGAAGCCGCCCGCACGGGCCTGCCCGCCGCCCTGAACGTCGCGTTCCGCGCCGGCGCGGTGACCGGCCTCCTCGTCGTCGGTCTCGGCCTGCTCGGTGTCGCCGGCTACTACTGGGCGCTCACCGACTGGCTCAACCACACGCCGCATTCGGCGATCAAGGACCTCATCGGCCTCGCGTTCGGCGGCTCGCTCATCTCCGTCTTCGCGCGACTCGGCGGCGGCATCTACACGAAGGCCGCCGACGTCGGCGCCGACCTCGTCGGGAAGATCGAGGCGGGGATTCCGGAGGACGACCCGCGCAACCCGGCTGTCATCGCCGACAACGTCGGCGACAACGTCGGCGACTGCGCCGGCATGGCCGCCGACCTCTTCGAGACGTACGCCGTCACCGCTGTCGCCGTGATGCTGCTCGGCGTCACCGGCGCCGCCGCGGCGAACGGCAAGCACCTCTGGCTCTATCCGCTCGCGATCGGCGGTGTCTCGATCATCGCCTCCATCATCGGCGTGCAGTTCGCGCGCGTGCGCGACGGCGGCAGCGTCATGAACGCGCTGTACCGCGCCGTGCTCGTCGCGACCGTCATCTCCGCGGTGATCTTCATCCCGGTCACGAAGGCGTTCTGCACGACCGGCACGTTCTCGTTCGGGCATCTGTACGGCTCGGCGCTCATCGGCCTCGCGGTCACGGCGCTGCTCGTCGGGATCACGGAGTTCTACAC
>Ga0070730_10006107_pt1 | contig 10322 bp, 6 predicted proteins | sample Coa_R1_3_FD_66447 | JGI IMG/M metagenome (GOLD analysis project Ga0070730, IMG submission 66447) | Surface soil microbial communities from Centralia Pennsylvania, which are recovering from an underground coalmine fire - Coalmine... | ecosystem: Environmental > Terrestrial > Soil > Unclassified ... | reverse complement strand
TGGAAGAATCGCCTGGCAACTTTTGGATTGGAAATATCTACAGGGCCAGTTGTACCTTTTCGCACCGAGGATATGCTGACATCCGTTGAGAATGTTCAGCAGGGCAAAGCTGTTCCTTTCCTCTGGCTCCAACACGTTCATCGTATGGACATCAAATGGCCGCTTGCGCATTTTGACAAACCTCAAGGACTATTTCGCCAGGCCGATCAAAAGCTCCTGGTGAAAAACACGACGCAGGTTCTCCTGCGTCGGTTTAGCGCAAAAGAGGAGGCACGGCGCATAACCGCAGCCGTTTTAGTAGAAGGTGCGATCGACTCAGATCTGATCGGATTAGAAAATCATCTCAACTATCTCTATCGTCCCGGTGGGACACTTTCTGGTGAAGAGGCCATCGGGATTGCTGCGTTTCTCAATAGCTCACTGGTTGATCGCTACTTCCGCATCACCAATGGCAATACGCAAGTGAATGCAACTGAACTGAGAAAGTTGCCCATGCCCCCATTAGAACAACTTACTCGCATAGGTCAGAGGATTATACAGCTTCACATTGAACAGGATTTTGATCAAACCGAGCATGTCATAATGGAAGAACTTGGAAAAGACTTAATTGTGGGTAGTGAGGAAGATGATCTGCAACTCCCAATACTAAAAGATTCGAGGATATCAATGGGTAAAATTCAGGAAGCGCAACGTATTTTACAAGAACTGGGATTACCGCCCGCCCAGCAAAATGAAATCAGCGCGCTGACACTTCTAGCGCTTTGTAACTTAAATGAAACAACTTCCTGGACAGACATATCGAATCAGCCGATCACCTTTCATAATCTGATGGGGTATATGAAACAGCATTGCGGGCGCATCTACGCAGAAAATACTCGCGAGGTTGTGCGCCGACAAGTAATACATCAATTTGAACAGGCTCGTCTAGTAGATCGCAATCCAGATGATCCAACTCGTCAAACAAACAGCCCCAACACCTGTTATGCTCTTACTAGAGAGGCTTACGAGGTATTACGTCAGTTTGGGACACCGACATGGGAAAATGCAGTAGTAAATTTTCTAGCTCTACATGGTGCGCTATGGGAACACTATCAACGCAATCGCCGCGCTGTAGCTTTACCTCTTAAACTGGCCGACGGCAATCAGTTCTATCTAACACCCGGCAAACATAATGAGCTGCAAATTGCGGTTATAGAAGCCTTTGGACCACGTTTCACACCTGATGCAACTATCCTTTACCTGGGCGATGCTGCTAACAAATTCGTGATCTACGAGAAGGAGAAGTTAGCAGAATTGGGCGTGCCAATTACTATGCATGATAAATTGCCCGACATCATTCTTTACGATAAAGCTAAAAACGTGCTTTATCTGCTTGAAGCTGTAACATCACACGGGCCGATTTCGCACAAACGTCTATTCGAGCTGGAGAAGTTGCTCAAGAACTCTCCCGCTAAAAGAGTCTGTATATCCGCTTTTCTTGACTTCGCTGAATACGGACGCCATAAGTCGAAAATCTCCTGGGAAACCGAGGTCTGGATAGCCGAAGTACCGGAACATATGATTCACTACAATGGCGATGAACGCATGAAGTATCACGGTTAAATTCAGTACTCTCAGTCGAGAAAAGCTAACTGCGGCTGTACCAGATCATTGTTCTCAACAATCACATCTGCCTGTTTCTGTGGATTCACCGCCTGAAAATACAGCCGTTGGCCAGGGATGTAGCGTTGTAGGTAACGTGTTCGAACGGCCTCGGAAGAACCAAAAAGTTCCTGATCGCGTATCATAGCACGTTGTAAAGCTACCTCAAAGTCCACCTGTACAAAGATGCAGTAGTCCCACAGGGCATGTAATTCAGGACGCAGGAGAAAAACGCCGTCGAAAAGCAGGATAGCATTTGATGGAGCTGCCTCCTCTTCTGGTATAAGGAGAACATCATTCCTCACATCGAATACCGCACGTCGATAGCGTCTGCTCCCACGAGGCCCTAATGGATTGAGAAGCACTAATTGTAGCGCTGCATAATCGAATGAATCCTCATAATATCCTATGGGTGAATCAGGGCCTCGCTGATAGCGCTGGCTGCGCGGGCGGTGGAAGCCATCGATGGAGGCGCGGATCACCGGCCTTTCATGTTGTGCGATCACCAGCGCGAGTTGATCGGCTAATGTCGTTTTACCTGAAGCGTCGATACCATCGATTGCTACTCGCAGTGGATGCGAGCGCTGTAAGGAAACGATTGCAACCGCAAGTTGTGAGAGAACGGCCTCCCGCGTCACAGTGTTGGTTCCTTTCAGCGACTCGCATTCACGTTCTTGCTGATTACATCCCAGCCAGCAGCGCATTCAGCCGGTTCACGAAGGCTACCGGGTCGTCCAGTTGCTCACCCAGGGTCAGCGTGGATTGATCGAAGAGGACGTAGGCCCAGTCGCTGAACTTCTGCTCGTCGGTTTCGTTGCTGACCTTCAGGATGATCGTGTGGTGTGGATTGATCTCCAGGATCGGCTTCATGGTGGGCAGCTTCTGGCCGCTGGCTTTCAGCAGGCGCAGCAGGCTGGGGTCCATATCGTACTCGTCCACCACCAGGCAGGCGGGCGAAGTCGTCAGACGGGTCGAGACACGCACCGTCTTCACCTTATCCTGCAACACATCTTTGAGACGATCCACCAGCTTTTGCACTTCGCCGACTGTCTGCTGCTCCTCTTCCAGCTTCTCTTCGGCGTCCTGAATCTTATCCAGGTTGACCTCGCCATGCAGGATGGATTGGAGTTGCCTGCCGTCGAATTCTTGCAGTTCCGCGCCCAGCAGGTGATCTACCGGGTCGGAGAGCAGCAGCACTTCGACGCCCTTTTTCTTGAAGATCTCAAGCAGTGGGCTATTAGCGGCGGCGGCGTAGCTATCGGCGATCATGTAGTAAATCTTGTCCTGGCCCTCTTTCATGCGCGCGACATAGGTTTCGAGCGATACATCCTGCTTCTCGCTGCCGGACGCGGTGGAGGCAAAACGTAACAGCTTCGCGATGGCTTCGTGGTTGGCGGAATCCTCGGCGATGCCCTCTTTGAACACACGGCCAAATTCGTCCCAGAACTTCTCATACTTTTCCGGCTCTTTATTCGCCAGGTCGCTAAACAGGCCAAGCATCTTTTTCACAGCATTGGAACGGATGGCATCGATCAACCGATTCTGCTGCAAAATCTCGCGCGAGACGTTCAGGGGCAGATCATTGGAGTCCACGATGCCGCGCACGAAGCGCAGGTAGCCAGGCATCAACTGTTCGGCATCGTCCATGATGAAGACGCGCCGCACGTAGAGCTTCACCCCGTGACGCACTTCGCGGTTCCACAGATCGAACGGGGCGCGCGCCGGCACGTAGAGTAGCAGGGTATACTCCTGCGTCCCCTCCATGCGACTATGCACATAGGCCAGCGGGTCTTCAAAGTCATGCGCGACATGCTTGTAGAACTCGTTATATTCTTCCTGGCTAATGTCGCTCTTTGGTCGTGTCCACAGCGCGGAGGCGCTATTCACGCGCTCCTCTTCGCCCTGCTTCTCTTTATCCTCCACCTGCATCAAGATAGGCACCACGATATGGTCTGAATACTTTTTGATGATCGAGGTCAGGCGATACCTGGCGAGCAGATCATCTTCGCCCTCGCGCAGGTGCAGGACTACCTCCGTGCCACGCGCCGGTTTATCAATCATCTCCAGCGTATACTCGCCCTGCCCATCGGACTCCCAGCGCACTCCCTGATCGGCCTGCATCCCGGCCTTGCGCGTGGAGAGCGTGACCCTGTCAGACACCACAAACGAGGAATAGAAGCCCACACCGAATTGCCCGATCAGGTTGGCATCCTTCTGCTGGTCGCCCGTCAGCGAGGCGAAAAATTCGTGCGTCCCGGACTTGGCAATCGTGCCGATGTTCTCGATCACCTCGTCGCGTGTCATGCCGATGCCGTTATCAGTCACCGTAATCGTGCGCGCGTCCTTATCATAGGCCACGTGGATATTCAGTTCCGTATCATCTTCAAGCAAAGCCGCATCCGACAGCGCGGCGAAACGCAATCGATCAATAGCATCCGACGCATTCGAGATCAATTCGCGCAGAAAAATCTCCTTATTGCTATATAAGGAGTGAATCATAAGATCGAGTAGTTGCCTGACTTCCGCCTGGAAGCCCATCGTCTCTTTGTTCGTTTCCACCGTCATATCCTCTTTGCTCCTTGTTTCTTCATCAGTACGGGGACACGATCAATCGCGTCCCTGCAAAAGTACCCGGACGCGATCAATCGCGTCCCTACCAGTCTGTCAAGCTTCACTGAGCCATCCCTGCTGTCATTCTGAGCGCAGCGAAGAATCTCAAGCCAACGAGAGATTCTTCGCTGCACTCAGAATGACAGGGGCTTCACCATCGATTAGATGAAAGTCGATCATGCACTACAGCCAGTTAAGGCGTATTTCACAGTGTAATGTATCAAACTCCCGCTGCTATTTCAAGAGCCTGAATCTGATGAGTGCTCATAACCGAGGACATCCCCTTCAATGAGGGCGGAAAGCCCCAATCGCTGCAACATGTGTTGGATTTCCCAGCGATGCATAGTGGTATGGGTCAACACGTGCAGGAGGGTTCCACCAAAGGTTTTTGGTTTTGGAGGAGCGTCCAGCACATCCAGATAAGTCCCATCTAAACGACCCTCTACTGCCAGCAGACGGGCATAATCGGCAAAGTCTGCCATAGCAGCATCGAATCGTTGCAGGTAGCTGTCGGCGTTTGCCGCCACCGGAGGAAGATCACGCACAGGAAGCTCTCGCATCAAATCAGTCCACACCTCTATATTGACGATGATATGATTGATGGTGTCAAGCACTGTCCCATGACCAATGTCGAAGGGCTGGTGCAACTGAGCCGGGGTAAGCTCGCGACACCGCTCAATGAAATAGCGGAAGGTCCAGGCTTCGTAGCCGAGGTAGCGATCAAGAATATCCATAAATATCTCCTTAACTCATCTGTTTTGCATTCTCAGAATAGAGCTTTTGTTCTACTTTGTCAAGGACGAGATTCTGGTGATTCAACATAAGTTCCAGAACGACCAGAGTTGGGGCCACTAGACGACTGCACGAGAGATTCTTCGCTGCGCTCAGAATGACAATACCCAGGCTGTCATAACACCCCGATTGTCATTCTGAGCGCAGCGAAGAATCTCTCGTCACCTGCATGTATCAGCCTTTGTGATACACTATCTTGAAGAAAAGCTTCATCTATGCCGGTTCTTGTAGGGACGCGATTCATCGCGTCCGCCTCTCGTTGGCCCTCAAGCGGGGCGGACGCGATGAATCGCGTCCCTACAAGAACCTCCCTGTTTTTCATGCGCAAGGATGATCCCCAGAGATGTCACCTTGCCCAAAAGGAACCAGCCATGCACAATCCGAACCAACACCATTCACTTGTCGCGCAGACTCACACCAGCGCGCCCTTAGCCCTGACATCTTCTTTACTTGATATGACAAGTTCGCCCACGCTTGCCATCAACGAAGCGGTGGCGGCGAGACGCGCCGCCGGGCGCAAAACTATCCATCTCGGCTTTGGCGAAGCATCATTTCCTCTCCATCCACTGCTCAATGAAGCGCTGGGGCGCGCCGCAAAACATACCGGGTACGCTCCTGTGGCCGGCATCCCTTCGCTGCGTAAGGCTATCGCCGCGTACCTGGAACGCACCCGGCACCTCGCATTCACGTCCAATCAGATTATCGTTGCCCCTGGCAGCAAGCCTCTGCTCTATACGCTGGTACAGGCCCTTGAAGGCGATCTGCTGCTGCCCGTACCATCGTGGGTCAGCTATGCGCCGCAGGCGCGATTAGCGGGGCGGCGCGTCATTCCAGTCGAAACCGATACAAGCGATCATCACCGGGTCACACCCCAGGCGCTTTCCGAAGCCCTTAATCGCGCGCGTTTCGAGGGCGCTAATCCGCGTATTCTGATTGTCAACACACCGAGCAACCCGACAGGCAGCATGTTTTCCGTCGAAGACGTGCAGGCGCTCGCCGACTGGTCGCGCGAGCATGGCATCACCGTCATTAGCGACGAGATCTACGCTGAACTCGCGCACGGCTGGCGAGCGCACATCTCCCCGGCGCAATTCTACCCCGAAGGCTGCATCGTCACCGGAGGACTCTCCAAAGCCTTCTCCGCGGGCGGCTGGCGACTCGGCTACGCCGCGCTCCCCGGCGACTTGGCAGGCAAACAACTCATGACTTCCCTGCGCGCCGTCGCCAGCGAAATCTGGTCGTCTCCCGCCACACCTATGCAAGAAGCCGCCGCCATCGCTTACACGTTTAATAATGAACTCGAATTCTACGTCAAAGCCTCGGCGCGCATCCATGCTTATGCTACATCTCGGCTATATGAAATACTAACGAAAGCGGGCACGCTCTGCCCGCGTCCGGCGGGCGGCTTCTACCTCTACCCCGACTTCGCCCCCTGGCGAGACGCGCTGGCCGCGCGAGGTGTCTCCACCAGCGAACAACTGGCGCATTACCTGCTAGACGAGTGGGACATCGCCGCACTGCCCGGCACGGCGTTTGGCGAACAACCGCAGGCGCTGCGTCTGCGGCTGGCAACCAGTATGCTCTACACATCGTCAGAGGCGAAAACGGAGAGCGAACGCGAGGCGGCGCTGTGGGCAATGCTGGCACAGGCTGAGAAATGGCCTGAAAACGAGACAAATAACGAACATAAGTTGGAGATGCCTGAGCTTGAACTGGCCGGGGCGAAATTGAGGGAGTTTATTGGATCGTTGGGGTAGGGAAGCTGGCGATTCTCATATGTGACGGGAGATTCTTCGCTGCGCTCAGAATGACAGTCTCTGGAATTGTCATTCTGAGCGCAGCGAAGAATCTCCCGTCGCAGTAGTCTAGCGAACCCGACTCACATCATCTTGAGGACTTACCGAAAATCACCGAGAGTAGTTATTGTCATCAAATCAGAACTGTCGTATACTACGCGCAGCATTTACATTCTTCATCAAAAGAGAGGCAGAATCGCGCGTTTCGCGCACAGGTATTTGCTCATCGCCATCAAGTACAGGATGAGGGAGTCGAAGTAGTCGTCTATGCCAGCCACCATCGAAATCTTCTGCTGTTACGCTCGCGAGGATCAAGACCTCATGAAGAGCCTCAGAAAGCACCTCATGCCTCTGCAACGACGCGGCCTCATCACTATCTGGAGCGATACCGATATCGACGCCGGGACAGCCTGGGAAGATGAGATCAAGAAGCACCTGGACTCGGCCCATATCATCCTGCTGCTTATCAGCCCCGACTTCATGGCCTCGGACTATTGCTACAGCACCGAAATGGAACGCGCCCTGGAGCGCAACGCAACGGGAGAAGCGCGCGTCATTCCCATCATTTTACGCCCGACCGCCTGGAAAGGCGCGCCTTTTGATAAACTACAGGTACTGCCCAGTAACGCTAAACCTGTCACGGATAGACGTAGCTGGCAAAATGAAGATGAAGCGCTGAATGATGTAACTGAGCATATTGACCCCATCGTGATGGAGTTGCTGCTACCCCTGTATATTGTTGAAGCGGAGGAACATGTAAAAAATGGGCGTCGTGATGATGCTTTAGTCGTATACGAGCGTGCTTTACGCCTATCGCCCGATAATATTGCTGCTCTCTATGGTAAGGCCGCAACGCTCTTCCTTCTTGATCGTTACCAGGAGAGTTTAGTAGCCTACGATAAAGCCATCGAGATTTCATTGGAAAATACTGGAAATGTCGATGCACGTTTCTACTATGGAAAAGCAAGCGCCCTCAACAAGCTCAAACGCTACGACGAAAGCCTGCAAGCCTACGATGAATCGATTCGCCTCAATCCACACAGAAGTCGAACACTCAAGGACAAAGTTGAGTTATTATTGCTACTCGAACGCTACTCGGCAGCGCTTGAGGTATACCAGCAGCTCATCAAAGTCGATCCAGAAAATGCCGCTGCTTACCATATTCAGATGGGCGACCTTCTGGTGAAACTCAGACGCTATCCACAGGCACTTGCGGCGTATAGTGAAGCTATTCGCCTTGATCCTGACGAGACTGTGGACAAAAGCCTCTATCATAAAAAAGGCGAACTGCTGCTCAAGCTCGGCAAGTTCGAGGACGTAGTTGCCACATATCAGCAAGCTATTATCCTCGACCCTCAGTACGCACAATACAAATAGAGTTTGAAGATGATCCTTTTGAAGATAATGTTTCTCAGTTACTATTCACTTCAGATGGGCAGTTTCTTGTGAGTAGCCATAGTGATGGAATGATCAGGGTGTGGGGAAAGAAGTGAGAATTGCGTGTTGTACGATAGACAAGGGATAATGTTTGGAGGCGAGGGCGGCGCAAGCGCCCCATCCACCCTTCCCAACCTCTCCCGCCCCTACATGACCGTGCGGATAATTTCTGTAGGGGCGGGGGTTGGGTGGATGATGGGTGGGGGCGCTTGCGCCGCCCTCGTCCCTTGCCTCCGATGTATCCCGCTGTCCTTATTCAACACAGGCATGTCAACGCTTGCCCATTGAAATTGCCCATAACCCTACAACCCGCGCGACGCCTCATCCACCTGCCGAAACTCCTCTTCGCTCAACCGCCACCCGATAGCCCCCGCGTTATCAGTCGCCTGCCGCACGTTTTTCGCGCCCGGAATGGGAATGATATGCTCGTCCTTTGCCAGCAGCCAGTTCAGGGCGACCTGAGCGGTGGTCTTGTTCCTTGCCTGCGCGATGGTCTCCATCGTTTTGAGAAGGGGTTCGATTTTGTTGAGGGCGGCGGTGTCGTAGGCGCGGGATATGCGGCGCGCCATCGTAACGGAGAAGGTTTGCCCGGCGCGGTACTTGCCTGTCAGCAGGCCCTGTTGCAGGGGGCTGTAGGCGATGAGCGCTACGTCGAGTTCGCGGCAGGCGTCCAGCACGCCGTTGGTTTCGGGTTTGCGGTGCAGCAGGCTGTAATGCACCTGGTTCGAGGCCAGGGGAATGCCGTAACGGGCCAGACGGGCGTGAGCTTCGCGCATCTGCTTCACGTTATAGTTGCTGACACCGATGGCGCGAATCTTGCCCGCGTTATACGCCTTCGCCATCATATCCATGAGGGCGATTTTGTTGAGGAAGGTGTAGGGCCAGTGAATCTGGTACAGGTCGATCGATGAGACGCCCAGGCGTTGGAGCGTGGCATCCAGCGCGTCGAGCAGCTTCTTTGCTGAAAAACGGTTGGGCAGGGGTGCGAACTTGCTGGCAACGATCACAGGGCGGCCATCTTCGCGCATACACTCGCCGAGAATGCGCTCGGATTCGCCCCAGCCGTAGATTTCCGCCGTATCAAAAAAGTTGAGACCGGCATCGAGACAGGCTTTGTACGCTTGCGTCACATCGGCGCGTGTATAGGACGTACCATAGCCCCACGTGCCTTTATCGCCCCAACTCCAGACGCCCACGCCGAGCGCCGGGACGACAATGCTCGATTTTCCAAGCTGCCGTTGATCTACCTGTATCATGAGGTATCCTTCCTTTTATGGATATATACGTCTCTGTGTTGCAAGGACGCGGGAGGTGAGGAGTACGTGAAGGACGCCCACAAGGGTCCCCACATCCACTCCACACCACCCGCGTCCCTACTACTCTGTCAAGCCTAATTGCACACGTTGATTGTCATGCTGAGCGCAGCGAAGAATCTACGTAGGGTGTCGTTACTTGCCCGGCACGTAGATTCTTCGCTGCGCTCAGCATGACAGTCGAGAGGGTTCTGGAATTGTTACGTGAACGCCTATGGAGGCAAGCCCCACCCTGGCATAATGCTATCCTGATAAAATCATAGCACAGGGTGGCATCCTGTTAAATTATGCAGGGTAGAAACTGGCAAAATAACCGATGCGCTTGAGGTTGATATTGGATATAGTGTAGACACGGGTTCCACCGGTTTTACTATTCCTTTGCAACTTCAAGGACAAACGCATGGAACAAACAACAGGGACGAACGATACAAGCCTCTTGCGCCTGCTTTCTAACCAGATGGCCGACGCCGTCGAGTATGTCGCGCCAGCCGTTGTACTCGTCAACGGGCGCGAGCGACAGCCTGCCAGCGGCATAGTGTATGCACCTGAACTGGTCTTGACGGCAGATCATGTTTTGCAGCAGGCAGAGATTACGATAGAAACACACGACAAACGCAAGCTGGCCGCGCAGGTCGTGGGGCGTGATGCCGCCAGCGACCTGGCCGTACTGCGCGTGGCGGGTCTGGAACTGGAGGCGGCAACCGTGTCAGCAGAAAACGCGCGCGTCGGGCAG
>Ga0070730_10006106_pt1 | contig 10324 bp, 8 predicted proteins | sample Coa_R1_3_FD_66447 | JGI IMG/M metagenome (GOLD analysis project Ga0070730, IMG submission 66447) | Surface soil microbial communities from Centralia Pennsylvania, which are recovering from an underground coalmine fire - Coalmine... | ecosystem: Environmental > Terrestrial > Soil > Unclassified ... | reverse complement strand
GAACAGCAGCTCCATGCGAACAGGATCGACCGCCGTGATTCCCAGCGAATAACAGACGGCGCTATTAGCCGCCGAACCGCGCCCCTGCGCCAGAATGCCGTTCTTGCGGCAGAACTCGACCAGATCCCAGACGATCAGAAAATAACCGGGCAGTTTCAGCTTTTCGATCATCGCCAGCTCGTGCTCGATCTGCCGCCGGGCTTTTTCGATATACGGGATGTAGCGGCGGCGTGCGCCTTCATCGGTCTGCTGGCGCAGGAACGACATCATGGTTTCACCCGCGGGCACGGGGTATTGCGGAAATTCGTAGCCCAGATCGGCGAGCGTGAAATGCAGGCGCGCGGAGATTTCGCGCGTGTTGGTGATGGCCTCCGGCAGATCGCCGAACAGGCGCGCCATTTCCGCCGCCGGTTTCAGATGCCGCTCATTGTTCAGCGCGAGTAGACGCCCGGCTGCCGACAGCGTCACGTGATTGCGAATGCAGGTGAGCACGTCGAAGGCCTCGCGCTGCGACGGCGTTTCATGGCAGACTCCGTTGGTCGCGACCAGCGGAATGCGCATCTGTCGCGCCGCCGCCATCTGCGCCTGGTTGCGCGCTTCTTCCTCTCGATTGAAATGCCGCTGTACTTCGGCGAAAACGTTCGCGCGGCCAAAAGTTTGCATCGCGCGATCGAGCGTTTCAGCCGCCGGCGCCAGACAAATCAGCCCCTTCGAAAACTCCGCCAGCTCTTCCGGCGTGGCCGCGCCCTCGCCTTTTTTCGCGCGCAGCTTCATGCGCGTGACCAGGCGGCAAAGGTTCTGATAGCCGGTGCGATTTTCCACCAGCAGCGGATATTGGAATCCATCGGTGCAGGTAATCTCCGCGCCGATATGCGCGCGAATGCCGGTTTTCTTGGCCGCGAGATGGAAGCGCGGCGCGCCATAAACGCCATCGCGATCGACCAGCGCCATCGCCGGATAGCCGAGGTTCGCCGCCGTCTGTGCCAGCGCTTCGGGTAAAGATGCACCTTGCAGGAAACTGAATGCCGAGCGCGCGCGCAGCTCGATATACGTTTCAGTCATAGCTGCCTTCGATGAACCAGCGGCCGGTGCTCGCGTCGCAATAGATGCGGTAGAGCGAGCCGTCGCTCAGCGCGACGTCCCATTCATCGCGCGCCCAGGCGGCTGTCGTCCACCAGTCGCCCGAAGTGCGCCACGGCCCGGCCTGCTGCACGATTTTTCCGCGAACGCCCGGCGCCGAGACAAAACTCCCCTGTACTTTGGCTGCAAGCGGCGGGCGAAAGACGCGGAAAGCAAGCTGTGTAGGACAGGTATTCCTGCCTGTCCTCTGCTGCTTTACTCCAAACGGCCGCATGCGGAACGCTCCCGGTCGGTGCGTGTCCAACAATTCCGGCGAGCCGACATTTCCATCGCCCACCACCGCCGCGATGCGTGCCAGCGTCAGCTCCAGCTTTTCAGGCTCGGGCGCGAGCGGAATAAATAATCCGTTCTGTGTGACACGTGGCTTTGCCGGCTCTGCCGCCAGCGTGACCCGGACGATCGGCGCCGCGGGCGGATGTTTTTCCAGATCCAGCTCGAGCAGCTTCAAAAACACGCGCGAGCTGCGCATGGGAACCGGCAGGCGGATGGCGCGCGCATGCTCGCCGGCATTTTCCAATTGCAAACGGAGACGCAGCTCGATGGCGGCCAGTGCATGCTCTTCGAGACGCCCGCAAACATCCCCCAGCAACCGGCCCAGCACGAACAGCAGCGGCTCGAGCAGATCCACCGGGTATTCGAGTTCCATGGCTTCTTCAAAATGTTGTGGCGCGTCCACCGGCACGAGCGGACGGCTGCTTTCTCCGCGCGCCAGTTTTTGCAGACGCACGCCTTCTTCGCCCAGCCGCGCCGCCACCCCGAGATCCGGCAGCGCGTCAAGGTCGCGGAACGTGCGGATGCCCCAGCGCGCCAGCGTTTCCGCTATCTCTTCCGCGGGCGAGAGCAGGGCGAGCGGCAGGGTCGCCAGAAATTTGGCTTCGTCGCCTTCGGGCACGATGCTGATGCCCTGAAATCCGCGCGCCGCGTGAAACGCTGCATCGGGATTGGCCGCGATGGCGATATTGACTGGGAATCCCGCGCGCTGGGCTACGGCATTTGCGATTTCATGGACCGAGCCGAACAGGCTGCCGAGGCCGTCGATATCCAGGATCACGGTATCGGCGCCGGTCTGTTCTACTTGTGGCGAAAAATCCTGCGCGCAGGCGAGCAGCCGCTCTCCGGCGCCGGATGCATGCAGGCACGCGAACATAGCTTCACCTATGTATCGGCGTCATCGTACGCTCGCGGCTCACCGGCGCGCGGTCGCTTCGCCACTCGTTATCGAGCGGCATCCGCGCTTCGAACACGGCATTCGCCGGGCGCAACGGCTTGCGCCGCTCAGCCGCGAATGTCACGCCGCGCAGAAGTTGCGAGCAGCCGGGAGCGCCCGACCACTGTATCCTGCCGCGTGCGCATTCAAGAGCCAGGGTGGCGCAAGCGCGGGCCAGCGGCGTACGCTCGATCACCACCAGCGCCGTCGGCGTATTCTCCACCGCGCGCCGCAGCCGATACCAGGAAGCCAGCGAAATGCGACGCGCAGTTTCGGGTGCGATGTCGCCCAGATCCATGGCCACGATCCCAAATCCGCCGGCTTGCAGCAACAGGTCAGTGGCTTTGAGCGCGTGCTCGGCGTTGCCGCCAGTGCGGATCCACAGCAATCGATCGAGCGCCACGCCGGCGGCCGCGGCCGACGCGGGATCGAAAGCGTCGACGGCATCCACCAACGCGCAAAATTCTTCGCGCGCCGTCGCCTGCGCCATCAGCGCCAAAAGAAGGCTGGTGCGGCCCGAGGAAGCCGGCCCGAAAACGTCGGTCACAGCGCCGCGCGGAATCCCGCCGATCACAGTATCGAAAGCAGGAGTGCCGGACGGAAGAAGTTCCAGATCTGGACGAACATGTAGCTTTAAATCAATGCTTTGTAAGAGTGCTGTGGCCATTGGGTTCGTTTCCAAACTTCGCTTTTTATTCGCCGCACCCTAATTTGGCAGAAAATGCCCGAGGAGTCAAATGTACTACGTTTATGAAATGTTATACTTTTATTATATGGTAGAACTCAAGGAGACACGTGCTACCGAGAAGGGACAGATCGTCATCCCCGCCGCGCTGCGCAAAAAGTTTGGCATCAAAAAGGGGACGCGCATTCAGGTATACGAAAAGGACGATCAGATCATTCTGAATCCGCTGACGCCGGAATTGATTCGGGCAAAACTGCAAAAGCTGCGCGGCATTGTGAAAGGCGGCACGCCACTCACAAAAGAACTCGAGGCCGAGCGCGCGCGCGATCGCGAGCGGGAGGAACGGAAGATTGAAAGCTGGCCGAATCTTCGATAGCTGGGCCATCCTCGCATACGCCTACGATGAGCCCGCCGCGGACCAGGTTGAAAATCTCCTGGTCGAATCCACTCGATTGCAAGCCGCCTGGATCAGCAGCATGAATCTGGGAGAAGTGTGGTATTCGCTGGCGCGCAGAAAATCACGAGAAATGGCCAATCAGCAGCTCACAGTTCTCGCGGAAATTGGCCTCGAGCGCGTTGATATCGACTGGCCCACGGTTCTCGAAGCCGCGGATTACAAATCCCGCCACAAGATTTCCTACGCCGACGCTTTTGCCGCCGCCCTAGCCAAACAGCGAGAGGCAGAACTGGTTACGGGCGACCGCGAATTCCGCGCGCTTGAATCTGAAATCAAGATTCACTGGCTCTAGACGCACGAAAGTGATACGTCACTCCAGCAGCGCATTGAAAAGCAGCTTGAATGCCTGGTAACTCTGGCCGCGATACTGCGGCCGCATGCCGAACAGGATCACGTGCCCGGCGCCCAGGCGCGCGTCTACCAGCGCCGCGCTGCCCGCCAGCAGCTTTTCGCCCAGCAGCCATCCGGAGGCGAGAATCTGCGCATCGGGATAACGCGCGACCGTGCCTTCGCCGATTTCCCACGCCCGACTGTGCTCGCTCCATATGGCGATTTCGCGCGGCAGGCCGAGCGTGAGCGGGCTTCCGGATTCCAGCGTGACGTTCAGCAGCGACCCCGGGGCGTAGAAATCGCGATTGGAGACTCCGTCCAGCACATTTTTCGCTTTGACACCGAGAACCTGCGTGGCGTACGTCGTTGCGCGGTTCAGAAAAATCAGCGTGCCGCCCTTCGATGCGAACTCGCGCAATGCCGCGGCCCCGGATTCACCAAGGCCTCCGATGAATTCGGGCGGCATGGCGCCCTTGCTATATCCGTTCACGATTTCCTGAACCGGCTGATCGGGAAACACGATCACGTCGAACCGTTGCCGCAGATCTCCGGATTGCACGTCCTGGTTGCCGGCGCTTGTGTTGGCAAACTCGAATTGCTCAAGCAGCCAGCGCGTCCAGCCTTCATCGATATTGGGAATGAAACTCTTGTAGAGACCGATGCGCGGCCGGTGAAGCTGTTTCCACGCGGGACTCTTCTGCGACGCTGCGAAATCGCCGCTCACCGGGTCGCGCCACACGGCGCCGCCGGATTTCCAGATGCGGTTGATGGTCACCCAGGCGTCGGTATCCGATGCCGAAAAACTTTCTCGATGCTCACCACCGGGAAAGCGATCGCGCGCGAGCGCACCGGCCCACGGCTTTTCAATTGCTTCCACATCCACGCCCATCAGCAATGGCAGCGTGTGCGCCGTGACATCGTACGGCCGGACTGGCGGCCCTCCTGGATACTGGCGCATGTCGGGATAATTCTGCCGCTCGAGCAGCGCCTTGGCGAAACTGCTGTACGGCTGCGCCATAGAGATCACGTAGCTGCCGTCGGCCGCGCGCCCGATTTCGACGCCGCCGAATGCGAGCGTCTCAAGCAGCTTTCTCGCCGCGCCCGGATCTCGTTGCGTGGCCGGAATCAGAAAAGCCGCCGGCTCGGTCCGCGCAATGGCGCGCCGTCCCACGCGGTAGAAATTCCGCAGCAACTCCTCGCGATGGATCGCCGCCTGGTACAGGCACGATTCAAACGCGATCAACTGATACTCTATGATGTCGCGCAGGTGCCACTCGCCGCCGTCCCAGGGCTCCAGATGATTCCAGCTTTTTTGCTGCGCGTCGTAGCCCAGCACGTTACGGTCAAGCTGCTCGCGGCGGATCGTCACTGGCGTCGCGAGCCTGGCGCTGGCCGATTCGGTCAGAATGCGCAGGCCGCCGTGAAACGCCTGATAGTGCCGCCCGGGCGTCCAGAAATCGTAGGCGGCATGAATCGCCACGCCTTTTTTTCCGGAGGCTGTGAGATCCGCGGCCATCGACGTCCCGATCATGTTCATCTCTTGCGCCAGGATGGCGTCGACATTCGGCTCGATGGGATCGAGCCATGGCGGTACGAAAATCCGCGAGGCAAACTGTCCCTGCTGGTGCACGTCGTAGACAATCTGCGGATGCCACGCGTTGTGCAGCTTCGCGACCGTGAGCCGCGTTTCCGGCTGCGTGAACATATACCAGTCGCGGTTATTGTCGTGACCCACGTAACGCTGATACAGTTCCGGCGGCGTCGTGCCCTCGAACGGCGTGCCCAGCGTGCGCCGGTACCAGCGCGTCACGATGTCGACGCCGTCGGGATTGAGCGACGGTACCAGCAGCAGAATCGTGTCGCGCAGAATAGCGCGGAAGCGCGGCTTGTCTTCGGTCAGCAGCCGGTAGGCGAACTCGACCGCGGTGTGTGTGGACGCAACTTCAGTTGAATGGATGGAGCAAGTGAGCAATACGACCGTTTTGCCATACGCGATGAAGTTTTCCGCTTCCGCTTCGCTCGTGATGCGCGGATCGGCCAGCCGCCGCTGGATTTCGCGGTAGCGATTGAGATCACGCAGCGTTTCCGGCGCTGCAATAGTGGCCGCGATGAACGGCCGCCCCTCGACCGTCTTGCCCAGTTCTTCGACGAGGATTTTGTCGCTGGCCTTTTCGAGCGCGCGAAAGTAGGAGACAACTTTGTCCCAATCGAGCAGTTCCCGGTCGACGCCGATTTCGTGCCCGAAATGACTGGCCGGCGTGGGGACCGCGGCCTGCAGCGCACACGCGACCGCGAACACGGCGCAACGCAGTGCTTTGTCACGCGCCGTCGCGGCGAAATTTACGCGCACGCCCGGTTCAGCTCAGTCCACAGCGCGCGGTAATTGCGCAGGAAGCGCTCCGGCTCTTTGCTCTCCGGGTCCACTTCCGCCAGGGTGTAGCGCTCGTAACCGGAATCGTTCAAGAGCTTGAACAGTTCGCGCCACGGATAAACGTTGCTGAGGTCGTTGATGTGCGCGTTGCGAATCCACGGCTTCAGCATCGCGAAGCTCGCTTTGACTGAGCCATCCACTACATCTGTCGGATTCGAATTCCAGCACAGCCCCACGTTGTCGTGCTTCGTGGCTTTCATGATGGCGGCCGAAACCGGCGGGTTCTGCGTAGTTTGGCCGTGCACTTCCATCCAGATTTCGACGCCGTGGCCCTGCCCGTAATCGCCGAGTTCGCGTAGGCACTCCGCGATGCGCGGAACCGTGCTTTCAACCGTCTCGCCGCGAGCAATGCCGTTGGGCCGCACCTTCACGCCCCAGGCGCCGGTGTCATGCGCGAGATCGACCCACTCTTTGCCGATCTCGATTTGCTTGCGCCGCACCGCGGCATCGGGCGATTCGAACTCGCACGTCGAGCCGTAGCTCAGCAGGCGTATTTTACTCCGCTGGAAGCGCGCCGTGAGTTCTTTGCGCTGGTCGCTCGACAGCGTGCGCTCCACACCGTGCTTGTGCTCCGTGCGCAGCTCGACCGCTTCGTAGCCGGCCTCTTCGAGCTTCCGGATGATGGTTTCGAGGTCCCAGTCCTTCAGAAGATTGTAGGTGACGCAGCCAAGATGCAGCATGGTTCACTATTCTATTACGGCAATTCGGCCAGCATCCGGTCGATCTCTTCCGGGCTGATGTAAAAATGCGGCGACGTGCGCACCCGACCGCTGCGGTTGGCGGCGACGATGCCGCGCTGTTTGAGGCGGTGCACGATGGCGCCGCTTTCGATACCGGGCTTGCGGAAGCTCACGATGCCGGCGCCGGTCGCGGGCGTGCGCCGTCCCGCCACTTCGTACCCCTTCGCCGCCACGCCCGCCGCCACGCGATCTCCCAGCGCCTGCACGGCAGGCCCGATGCGTGGTACTCCGACTTCGAGCACAAACTCGATCGCGGCCCTGAGCCCATAGCAGCCGATGGTATTCAGCGTGCCGCATTCGTAGCGCCCGGCGTCGGGCCGCAGCGTCATGTCGCGCGTGCCGTAATCGGTGTAGCGAGCGACATTGGTGTAGCCGAACTCGACCGGCGTCACGCGTTCGCGCAGCGCGGCATCTATATAAAGGACGCCGCAACCTTCGGGGCCGAGCAGCCACTTATGTCCGTCCGCCGCGAGCGCATGAATCCCGCACCGGTCGGCGTCGACAGGAAACGCCCCGAGCCCCTGGATGGCATCCACCACAAAGAAACATCCGTGGCGGCGGCAAATCTCGCCCAGCGCTTCGAGATCCGCGCGATAGCCGCTCAAATACTGCACGAAGCTGATGGCCAAGAGGCACGCCCCGCGGCAGGCGGCGTCGATTTTCTCCAGCGGATCAAGCACTGAAAGCCACTCCACCTTCACTCCGCGCGCTTCGAGCCGCTTCCATGGGTAGTAATTGGCCGGGAATTCTTCCTCGAAGGCAACGATTTTATCGCCCGCGCGCCAGTCGAATCCCATGGCAATCGTGGCGATGCCTTCCGACGTATTCTTCACCAGAGCGATGTCCGCGGGTGCGCCGTTGATGAGCTTCGCGGCTGCGCGGCGTACGCCGTCATACGCCGCCAGCCACTGGTCATAGTGAAGGCTGCCAAAATCGCGCGCGTCGTCGGCCAGGTGCTTCATGGCGTCCGCCGCCGCGCGGCAGAGAGGCGTCACGCCCGCGTGGTTTAGATAGACCAAGTGCTCGCGCACGGGAAACTGATCGCCATAGATTTCCCAGAGCGCCCGCGTGGCAGTGTCACTAACTGGCTGGCTCATCATTTCTTATCATCAACCAAACGGGGCGGGCAGTGAAAGCCGTGTTCGATGAGTAACTGTGCCCGCCGCAACACGTGGCAGGCTTTCCATGACCGCCACCGGTGGGCGTATAATTTCAATCGAGCACGCCAAACAAAGAGGGGGGCTTCCTTGGCATACGATTTCACCAGACGGCATTTCTTTTTCGGCCCGCTGCTGGCCGGAGCGGTTCCGCTCGCGGGATTCGGGACGGTTCCTTCGCTGAAGGCGATGGGTTACAAATCGCCCAACGAGAAGTTGAACATTGCCTCGATCGGCGCCGGCGGCAAGGCCTCGAGCGACATCGACGGCTGCGCTTCGGAGAATATCGTCGCGCTCTGCGATGTAGACGAAAAGCAGGCCGCTGAAACGTTCAAGCGATATGAGAAGGCCGCCAAATATAAAGACTTTCGTAAGATGCTCGAGGAAAAGGGTAGCGATATTGATGCCGTCATCGTGACCATTCCCGATTTCATGCACGCCACCGCGGCTATGTGGTGCATGGAGCGCGGTAAGCACGTTTATGTGCAAAAACCGCTGACGCGTACGGTCTGGGAAGCGCGGCAATTGATGGAGGCGGCGAACAAATACAAGGTCGCCACGCAGATGGGCAACCAGGGCTACTCGAACGAAGGCACGCGCCAGTGCGCCGAAATGATCTGGGCGGGCGAGATCGGCAATGTCACTGAAGTCCACGCCTGGACCGACCGGCCCATCTGGCCGCAGGGCCTCACGCAGATTCCGGCGCCGGACGCCGTGCCGAGCACGCTCGATTGGGACAACTGGCTGGGCATCGGCGAAAAGCGGCCGTACACTTCGGGCGGCGAAGGGTATCCCACCAAGTACGGCAACTTTTATCAGCCCTTCAACTGGCGCGGTTTTTACGATTTCGGCTGCGGCGCGCTGGGCGATATGGCCTGCCACATTCTTGGTGCACCGAATCTGGCGTTGCGTCTGGGACCTCCCACCAGCGTCGAGTGCCTGGAAAAAGACGGCAAGAGCGACTTCATGTTCCCCAGAAAGTCGACCATCCGCTACGAGTTTCCGGCGCGCGGCAACATGCCTCCGGTAAGACTGACCTGGTACGACGGGCTGAAGGAAGCGCCCAAGATCCCTGGCGTGCCCGACGGCGAGCTCGTGGGCGACCTGCCGTTTGTGCGCGAGCCCAGGCCCGCTGCCGACGATGATGACGCTCCGCGGTCCCGCAGACGGCGGCCATTCACTGGATTTATCGGCCGTGTGTTCAACTGGGAGCGTTTTGAGAAGGCGAAGAACGACCCCGAAGCCATTGTGCCCGAGCCCGACGGCAGCGTTTTTATCGGCGAGAAAGGCATCATTACTACCGGCACCTACGGCGAACAGACGCGGCTACTCCCGGTGGAGAAGATGAAGGACTACCAGTTTCCGGAGCCGCTGCTGACGCGCTCGCCCGGTCATTACCGTGACTGGATTCGCGCCTGCAAGGGCGGCGATCCGTCGTGCTCGAATTTCAATGTCTCCGCACCGTTCGTCGAATGGATGCTGCTGGGCGTGGTCGCGCTCCGCGTCGAGGGCAAGCTCGAGTGGGACGCTGCGAAAATGCGGTTTACCAACAATCCGGAAGCGAATAAGTATCTGAAACCGGCGTTTCGCAAAGGGTGGTCGCTGACTTAGGCGGTGCTGCGGACCTGCGGCATTTTAGTCGGGAAACACCCGCGGGACTTCGCCACAATACGGCGTAGCCGCGCGCTACGAGGCTGTCGTTGCCTCGCGGGGGCAAGAAGGTACACGGCCGGTGACGGGCATGATGCGCGATAATCTCAATTAGAGAGTTCGCGCCATCCCCAAGATGATTCGACACCCCAGCGGCAGGTCGGAGGCAGCCCGTGGCAGTGCTTAGCCAGGCCCAGACACTTCTGCAAAGGCGAGCGCTCAAGGAGCGCCAGGGCGTCAGTGTGTGGGTGACGGCGCGCGAGGCTTTCTGGGTCGCCATGGAGGCGCTGCGCAGCCACAAGCTGCGGTCCTTCCTTACCCTGCTCGGGGTGGTCATCGCCACCACCACGCTGATCGTGGTCATGTCCATCGTCAACGGCATGAACGTCTACATTGCCGAGCACATCGCCAACCTGGGCACCAACACTTTCGTGCTGCACCAGTTCAAATGGGCGCAGGGATTCGACTCGTTTCTGCAGGCGCGCCGCCGCAACAAGCCCATCCGCATGGAGGACTTCGAGTATCTC
>Ga0070730_10006105_pt1 | contig 10325 bp, 6 predicted proteins | sample Coa_R1_3_FD_66447 | JGI IMG/M metagenome (GOLD analysis project Ga0070730, IMG submission 66447) | Surface soil microbial communities from Centralia Pennsylvania, which are recovering from an underground coalmine fire - Coalmine... | ecosystem: Environmental > Terrestrial > Soil > Unclassified ... | reverse complement strand
GGCGGCCGGCCTGCGGCTGCAGGTGCTCAAGGACACCCTGACCGTGCCCGCCGGGCGGGTGCTGATCCGGGTCATCCAGGCCTCCCTGCGTGAGCACGTGGTGAGCGTCCGGCTCAGCGGGCTGACCCTGGCGCGCAAGCTGGACTTCGCCAGGACCACGCCCTACGAGGCGGTCGCCGCCGGGAGCACGGTCGCGCACGTGACCGGGACCACCGAGACCGCCTCCCTGGGCATGTCGCTGCGCCCGGACACCATCCACACGCTGGTGGTCCTCGACGGGGCGGGCCACCTGCGCCTCACCGACCTGGAAGACGCGGCAGGCAGCGCGATCCGGCCGGAGGGCGGCGCGGCGACCGGCATGGGCGGCACCGCGCCCCGGCCGGCCTCCTCCCCGGTGCCGTGGCTGGCCCTGATCGGCGCCGGCGCCCTGCTGCTGGCCGGCACCGCCGCCCGGCGTTTCCGCCGGATCGGCCGGATCCGGACGCCATGACCCGCCATGCCGTCGGCGGGCGCAGCCTGCCCGGTGCGCTCGCCCTCGGCCTGGCGCTGGCCGCCGTCGGTGCCGTGGGTCTGGCCCTGACCCGGGGCGGTTCCATGGCCACCCCAGCCCTGGCCCGGGTGCCCGCCCCGGACGGCCCGGCCGCCGGCCTTCCCTGGCCCGGCACGCCCGGCCTGGTCGCGCCGCCGGTCCGGCTCACCATCCCGGCGATCGGCGTCCGCACCCGGCTGATCCGGCTCGGCCTCACCCGGGGCGGCACCCTGCAGGTGCCGTCGAGCTACCAGGTGGCCGGCTGGTACGACCGCAGCCCGCGGCCGGGCGCGACCGGCTCGGCGATCATTGCCGGGCACATCGACAGCGTGGCAGGCCCGGGGGTCTTCTTCCGGCTGGCCAGCCTGCACCGCGACGACCGCGCCTACGTCCGCCGGTCGGACGGCAGCCTCGTGGTGTTCCGGGTCACCGCCGTCCGGCTCTACCGGAAGAGCCGGTTCCCCACCGCCGCGGTCTACGGCCCCGCCGCGGGCCCGCAGCTTCGGCTCATCACCTGCGGCGGCACCTTCGACCCGGCGCTGCGCTCCTACCTTTCCAACGTGGTGGTCTACGCGGTGGCAGCCGGGAAGGCGGGTTAGCCGACCGGGATATCCACCAGGAGGACCCCGGGCCGCCAGTCCGGGAGACGGGCGGTCACCTCGCCGTCCGGCCCGGCCAGCGCCGCGAGTCCGGGGGAGTCCTCATCGACCGTGGAGCCGGCCTGCCCAGCCAGGGCGATCCACAGGCCCAGGCGGCGCGCGTGGCGGCGCGCGTCGCTCAGGGCCGAGCCCTCCCATCAGGCGAACCCCAACCGCCAGGAGGCTTCGCCGGTGCGCCGCCCGGTGCGCGGCCCGGCCCGGTCAGCTCGCCGCGGCGGTCAGCCGGCAGTAGCACGAGGATGTGACCGGCACGTCCGCGCGCGCGGCGGCAATCTTGAGTTGCTGCATTACGATGCCCGCCTCCTCCCATTTGCCCAGCCGGGTCAGGCATTCGTGGAACCCGTGCAAGCTCCAGACGTTGCCGGGGTGCTGGCAGGGGCGGGCCAGCGTGGCATCGAGGCCGAGGTCGGCGCGGTACACGGCCTCCGCCTCGGCGACGTGGCCCTGTTCCAGCAGCAGGGCGCCAAGGGCGTGCCGGGCTGGCTGCATCCAGCCCCACGGCTCGTCGTAGGGAAGCCCGTCGTCGAGTTCCACGGCGTGGCGCAGCAGCCGGAACGCTGCGTCGTGGTTGCCCCGCCGGTATTCCAGCTCGCCGTCCAGCATGGCGCCGGCCACGGCGAGGATGTCCTGGCAGGTGTTGTTGAAGATGGTCCGCGACTCCGGCACCCCGGCGGCTGCGGTGGTGAACAGCTCACGCTGCGCGGCGGCCTTCCCGACCTGCCCGGTGGCGGCGTGGGCGACGCCCTTCGCGTAGTGGGTCATGGCCGTGGTGACCCGGTACAGGCCCGGGTCGGCCGGCAGCGGCGCGGCGAGGATGTCCGGCCACCGCCCGAACCGGATCAGCACGTGCAGCCGCATCGGCACGAACCCCTCAAGCCAGTCCGCCATCGGCGGGTTCTCCACCCGCAGCAGGTCCTCCGGGATGGCCGCGGCAAGCTGGTCCGCCGCCTCCAGGGCGGTCCGCTGCTGGCCGAGGAACATCGCACCGTAGATCTTGAAGTGGTAGTTGTGCGCGCGGTACAGCGTGTAGAAGTTCATCGCGCCGTGGCGGGCGCGGAACCGCTCGTCGGCCTCGATCGCGGCGGAGTTGGCGGCGGCGGCGCTCCGGTAGTCGCCACACAGCACGTCGATATGGCTGGGCATGTGCCGCAGGTGGCCTGCGTCCGGCACCAGGTCGCGGAGCAGGTCGGCCGCGGGCAGCGCCTCCTCGGGCCGGGCGGACATCTCCATCAGGTGTATGTACATGTGCAGGACGCCGGGGTGCGCCTGCCCGGCGGGGGTGGCCAGGGCCCGGTCCAGCACGGCCTTGGCCTCCATCGTGGCCGCGCCCTCGGCGGGCTCCCCGGTGGCGGTGTCCCACAGCGCCCACGGGGTGAGGTTCAGCAGCGCGTCCGCGAACAGCGCCACCACATCCAGGTCATCGGGGTGCGACCGGTACACCTCGCGCATCGCGGCGGCGTACCCGGCGTTCCACGCCGCGCCGTCCGCGGGATCCCAGGGGCCGTCGCCCGCCCGCCCGGTGGCCGGGTAGCGCGCGGCCAGGGCATGCACCAGGGCGCGTTCCACCGGGGACGCCGGCCGGCCGGTGTCCCCGGCCGCGGCCAGGGCGGCGCGCGCCCGGGAGATCGCTGACGGCGCCTCGCCCGGCCCGAACGCCTCCCACGGCTTGTTGTAGTTCGGTCCCAGCGCGTAGGCCAGCCCCCAGTGCGCCATGACGCAGCCGGGGTCGGCCTCGGCGGCCCGCTCGAAGCAGGCCGCCGCCTCCTCGTGGTTGAACCCGTACGCCCACACCAGCCCGCGGGCGAACCAGGTCTGCGCCTGAGCTGAGCCGGTCGTCACCGGCCGCGTGTAGCCGCCGAGATCGAAGTAGTCAGACATGCTCACCCCCATGGCCGTGCTGCGCGCAGCGGCCGTGCGCGGGAACGTCGTGCCGAGTATCGCAGGCAGGCCCCGGTGCCGGGCGCGCCGGTGGCCTGCCCGGTCGGTGAGGCCGGCCCGGCCCATGGCTGGCCAGGGTGCCGGCGATGAGGCGTGCCGTGCCAGACTCGGCGGTTGGGAACGCCAGCGCGGGGAGGTTCAGATGCGTGGAACCCGGCATTCGGTCACCAGCGCCGACGGTGTCAGCATCGGCCTGCTGACCGCCGGAACCGGGGCCGACCTGCTGCTCGTCCACGGCGGCGCGGGCCAGATCGAGGCCTGGGCACCGGTCTGGGACGCGCTGACCCGGCGCTGGCGGGTGACGGCGATGGACCGCCGGGGGAGGGGCACCAGCAGCGACGCGGAGCCGTACGCGATCGGCGGCGAGTACGCCGACGTCGCCGCCGTGGCCGGTTATCTCGCCGGACGGGCGGGCGGCCCGGTCGATGTGTTCGGCCACAGCTACGGCGCGGTGTGCGCCCTCGGTGCCGTGGCCGCCGCGGCTCCGGTGCGCCGGCTGGTGCTCTACGAGCCGCCGGGCCCGGCGGCCGCGCCTGCCGAGTGGGCCGGGCGGATGACCGGCATGGTCTCCCGGGGCCAGGCGGGCCGGGCGATGTTCAGCTTCCTCACCGAGATCATCGGGATGACCCCGGCGCGGGTGGGCGAGCTGAGGAACGTGCCGCGCTCCTATGACGTGCTGGCGGTCGTGGCCGCGACCCTGCCGCGGGAAGCCCGGGCGCTGGCCGGCGTGGACCTGCCCCGCCTCGCCCGCACCGTCGCCTGCCCGGTGCTGCTGCTGCTCGGCACCCAGAGCCCGGCGTGGGCCCAAGCCAACACCGCCGCCCTCGCCGCGGCGCTTCCCGGCGCGGACCTGGTCACGCTCCCCGGCCAGGGGCACGACGCCGTCGATGCCGCGCCGGAACTCCTGGTGGCCGAGCTGAACCGGTTTCTCGGCGGCGGCCGGCCCGGCGCCTAGGCCTGGCGGGCCGCCGGCGGGCTGTCACCCGGGTCGCCCTTGTCCGCCGCCCACGCGGCGATCTGGGCACGGGACCGGAACCCGAGCTTGGCCAGGATGTTGGCGACATGCCGGGCGGCGGTCGCGGGGCTGATGAACAGTTCCTCGGCGATGGCCTTGTTGCTACGGCCGTCCGCGATCAGCGCGACCACCTGGCGTTCCCTGGGGGTCAGCGCGCCGGGCGGTGCCGTGACTGCCTGGTCGGAGCCCAGCGCGGTCAGCGCCACGGTGTCCCCCGTGCCCGTGCCGCCCGGTCCCGGGCCGGCATCCAGCGCCAGCGCCACCGCCTCGTCGCTGCTCAGGGCGAGCCCCTGGGCCCAGAGCCGGGCGACGGTGTTCTCGCCGAGGTGCCGCGCGGACGCCAGGTACCGCTCCGTGCGGGCACCCGACAGCGCGGGCAGCCCGGCCACGTCGCGCAGCGCGGCGGCCGCGGCCGTCAGCTGCACGGCCAGCTCCGGCCGGTCCTCGCGGGTGGCCAGGGCGGCGAAGGCCGCCAGCCCCCGGGCCACGCCGATGCGCGCGCCGGTGGACTGGCTCAGCCGCAGGCTCTCGGCCAGGTGCTGCCGGGCCAGCGCCAGCGCGCCCAGGTCCATCGCCACCCGCCCGAGGCCGGCCAGGCAGCGGGCGATCTCCGGGCGGGCGTCGATCTCCCGCAAGATGCCCAGTGCCTCCAGGTAGTGGCGGCGGGCGTCGCCGGGGTCCTTGCGCACCCGGGCCAGGTCACCCAGGCCCAGCAGCGCCCGCGCGGTGCCCCATTCCTGGTCGATCCGGCGCATCACCGCGATCGAGGCCCCGGCCAGCTGCTGTGCCTCGCGCAGTTTGCCCTTCACCCCGGCGATCGCCGCCCGGATGCCCAGCGCGTACCCCTCGTTCCAGCCATCGCCGGACGCCTGCGCGAGCGACAGCGCCTCGTCGGCCCGTGCCGCCGCCGACTCGGTCTGGCCGGTGTGCAGGGCGGCCTCGGCCAGCAGGTTGAGCCCGGACGCGGTCCAGAAATCGTCCCCGGCCGCGCGGCACAGCGCCAGCCCATCCTCGGCCAGGGACCTCGCCAGCGCGGGGTCGGTGGACAGGGTGAGCTGCCCCCGCCCGATCAGCCCGGCGCCCCGGATCTGGGGGGGCACGTCCGCCGCGCCGAGGGCGAGGAACGAGGCGAGCCATTCGCCGCCCTCGGCGAAGGTGCCGCGGACGATCCAGCACGGCCGGACGGCGGTGCAGATCCGCAGCCCGGTTTCGGCGTCACCGTCGGCCAGGCAGCCGCTCAGCACCAGCCATATGTTGCCGATCTCCGCGTCGTACCGGCGGAACACATCCACCCGCGCGGACCAGGGGGCGGCGACCCGCGCCAGCCCGATGGCCAGGTTGCGTTCGGCCACGCGGAGCGTGTAGTCGCGCAGCCGGAGCTGGAAGGCCTTGGTCTCGCCCGCCTCGTCCAGGCGTGCCGCGGCGTACTCCCTGATGGTGTCCAGCAGCCGGTAGCGGGCCTGGCCGAGCACCTCGGAGTCCACCACCACCAGCGACTTGTCCACCAGGGCGGCGATCAGGTCGAGCACGGCGGCCGCCGGGATGTCCTGGTCAGCGCAGACCTGTTCGGCCATCTCCAGCGACCAGCCGGCGAACACCGAGAGCCGCCGCAGCAGCACCTGCTCCTCCCGGGTGAGCAGGTCGTGGCTCCAGTCGATGGTGGCGCGCAGGGTGCGGTGCCGCGGCGGTGCGGTGCGGTGGCCGGTGGTGAGCAGCCCGAACCGGTCCGCCAGCCGCTCGGCGATCTGCTCCACCGACAGCGCGCGCACCCGCGCGGCCGCCAGTTCGATCGCCAGCGGCATGCCATCCAGCGCCCGGCACAGCGCGGCGACCGGGCCGGCGTTGGCCGGGCCGATGGTGAAACCGGGCAGCGACGCGGCGGCCCGGTCGGCGAACAGCCGGATCGCCTCGTAGCGGTTGGCGTCCTCGGCGGACTCCAGCGGGCCGGGCGGCGCGACCGACAGCGGCGGCACCTGCCACACCGTTTCCGCGGCCACCCGCAGCGGCTCCCGGCTCGTGGCGACCAGGCTCAGCCCCGGCGAGGCGTCCAGCAGCCGGTGGCACAGCGCGGCGCACGTGTCGATCAGGTGCTCGCAGTTGTCCAGGACCAGGAGCAGGCGTCGCGGGGCCACCGCGTCGGCGAGCGTGTCCAGCAGCGGGCGGCCGGGCTCCTCGGCCACGCCCAGCGCCGACGCCACCCGGGAGATCACCAGCTCGGGCTGCCACAGGTCACCCAGGTCGACGAAACACCGGCCGTCGGGGAACGCCGCCGCCACGGTCTGCGCGACCCGCTGGGCCAGCCGGGTCTTCCCGATGCCGCCCGGGCCGCAGAGCGTGAGCGCCCGGGTCACGCCCAGCAGTTCGCGCAACTCCGTGACCTCGCGCTCGCGGCCCACGAAGCTGTTCGGTTCCTGGGGCATCTGGGTCCGGATCTCGGTTACCTCGCTACCGTGCGCCTGCCAACCCTGCGAGGCAGCCAGGCGCTTCGGCCCCGCGGGGATATGTACTCATGTAGCCGGGTGAGACCAGAATAACCGGGGCCTTGTACATGCGGGGCGGACTCGGCGCTCTCGCCCGGGCATCTTGTGCTGCGCAAATACACATCCAGGTACATAGTTCTGCCGATGCCGCCGCGCCGCCCCAGACCTTAATCTCCTGACATCAGGGCGGCCTGCCGTCAGGGGAGAGCGGCAGGAAGCCCGGCAGCCCGGGTGGGGCTGTCGATGCGACTCCGGCTGCCGGGGCCCATCGTGCTGGGGGGCGGGACGGCTTGCTTCATCGATCCGCCTGGCGATGGACCCACGGCGGCCGGCGTCGCGCGTTATCTGGCCTGGTACCCCTTGTGTGCCGGCCACCTCCGCGGCTGCCGTACTGTAGGTGGCTTGCCGTTGGCGCAATTGGGGCGGCTTGTTCGTTTAGGAACACGGGAGCGGCCGGGAGCCGCTCCGGCGGCCGCCACCGTTGCGGGCTCAGTCGGGCAAGTCACCGGTTCGGCGTAGCTTCCATCCGGAGGTCAGTTTGCGTGCCACGAGGGGTGCTCGGCGCCGGGCGCGTGGCTTTTGGGATCGGGGGACCAGCGAGTGAGCGGCGCCAGGCGCGGCCGCCTCCTGGCGTATCGCATCGTATTGGCTGCAGCGCTAGGGACGGCGCTCCTGGCCGCATGCAGCGCCCCGGTGCGGCCGGAGACCGTGACCGGCGGCGCGCTGGGCAGCTACGTGGTGCCGTCGGGCATCCACAAGATCAGGCACGTGATCGTCATCATGCAGGAGAACCGGTCGTTCGACAGCTTCTTCGGCACCTACCCCGGGGCGGACGGCATCCCGATGCGCAACGGGGTGCCAACGGTCTGCGTGCCGAACCCGGCCGGCGGCTGCGACCGTCCCTATCACGACACCGCCGACGTCAACGGCGGCGGCCCGCACGGCGTGGCCAACGCGGTCGGTGACATCGACCACGGCAAGATGGACGGCTTCATCCGGCAGCGGGACGCGGCGAAGGCGGCCTGCCGCATCCCCGATGACCCGGCGTGCAGCGGGGCCGGCGGCTTGCCCGACGTGATGGGCTACCACACCGCGGCGGAGATACCGAACTACTGGGCCTACGCGAAGAACTTCGTGCTGCAGGACCACATGTTCGAGCCGGTGAAGTCGTGGTCGCTGCCCGAGCACCTGTACATGGTTTCCGGCTGGTCGGCGCGGTGCAGGAACCGCTCGCCGATGAGCTGTGCCAGCGACATCGTCGGCCCGTACGGGGTGAACACGTTCGGCGCGGCGGTGCACAAGGAGATCACCACCGGCGAGACGTCCATCGACCTGGCCTGGACCGACATCACCTGGCTGCTCTACGCCAGGCACGTGAGCTGGGCCTACTATGTGCAGTCCGGGTCCCAGCCGGACTGCCCCAACGACGAGGCCGAGACGTGCGCCACGGTCCGGCAGAGCGCCGCTACCCCGGGGATCTGGAACCCGCTGCCGCTGTTCGGCGACGTGCAGCGCGACCACCAGCTGCAGAACGTCCAGCCGCTCGGCAACTTCCTCCACGCGGCCAGCACGGGCACTCTGCCGAAGGTGAGCTGGGTCGTCCCGTCCGGCCCGGACAGCGACCACCCGCCGGCCAGCGTCCACCGCGGCCAGGCCTACGTCACCGCGCTGATCAACGCCGTCATGAAGAGCCCCGACTGGAAGTCCACCGCGATCTTCCTGAGCTGGGACGACTGGGGCGGCTTCTACGACCACGTGATCCCGCCGGCGGTGGACGAGAACGGCTACGGGCTGCGCGTCCCGAGCATGGTGATCTCCCCCTACGCCAAGAAGGGCTACATCGACCACCAGACGCTCAGCAGCGACGCGTACCTGAAATTCATCGAGGACGACTTCCTCGGCGGCGCCCGGCTCAACCCCAGGACCGACAAGCGGCCGGACCCGCGCCCCGACGTCCGCGAAACCCTGCCGATCCTCGGCAACCTGGTGCAGGACTTCAACTTCGGCCAGGCGCCGCGGCCGCCGCTGCTGCTGCCTACCAACCCACCGACGGACTCACCGTCGATCCCGCTCTACTTCATCGGCAAGCCCGCCTGCTGGGGATGCACCATGCCGCCCCCGGCCGGGTTCAGCCGCAAGGCACCCGGCCCCTACCGCCCCAAGGCGCACGCGAAGAGCGGCAGAAGGCGCTAGCGGCTGAATCAGCCCCTATAGAGTTCGGCGACCCGGAAGGCCAGGTCGAGGGACTGACTGCGGTTCAGCCGGGGGTCGCATGCGGTCTCGTACCGGCCGGTGAGGTCGTCCTCGGTGAGGCCGTGGCTCCCGCCGACGCACTCGGTCACGTCGTCGCCGGTGAACTCGATGTGGATGCCCCCGGGGTGGGTGCCCAGCGCCCGGTGCACCTCGAAGAACCCGGTGACCTCCGCGAGGACGTCCTCCACGTGCCGGGTCTTGCGGCCGCCCGGTGCCTCGATCGTGTTCCCGTGCATCGGATCGCAGACCCAGGCCACCTGCGCGCCGCTTGCCGTGACCTTCTCCACCACCGACGGCAGGGCGGACCGGATGCGGGCCGCGCCCATCCGGGTGATGAACACCAGGCGCCCGGGCTCGTTGTCCGGGTTGAGCGCTTCTACCAGGGCCAGCGCGTCCTGCGGCGTGGTGGACGGCCCCAGCTTGACGCCGACCGGGTTGCGCACGTGGCGGAAGAACTCGACGTGCGCCCCGTCCAGCGCCCTGGTCCGCTCGCCGATCCACGGGAAGTGGGCCGAGGTGTCGTAGGGGAGCCCGGTACGCGAGTCGATCCTGGTCATGGCCCGCTCGTAGTCCAGCAGCAGGGCCTCGTGGCTGGAGTAGAACTCCACCGTGCGGAACTCCGCCGGGTCAGTGCCGCTCGCGTGCATGAACGTCAGCGCGCGGTCGATCTCCCCGGCCAGGGCCTCATACCGGCGCCCCGCGGGGCTGGCCGCCACGAAGTCGGTGTTCCAGGTGTGCACCTGACGCAGGTCCGCGTAGCCGCCTTGGGTGAACGCCCGGCACAGGTTGAGGGTGGCCGCCGAGTAGTGGCAGGCGCGCAGCATCCGCCACGGGTCCGGTGTCCTGGCCTCGGCGGTGAACTCCAGCCCGTTGATGGCGTCGCCGCGGTAGGCGGGCAGTTCGATCCCGTCCCGGGTTTCCGTGGATGACGACCGCGGCTTGGCGAACTGCCCCGCCAGCCGCCCGATCTTGACCACGGGCACGCTGGCGGCGTAGGTGAGGACGACCGCCATCTGCAGCAGGGTGCGCAGCTTGCCCCGGATCGCGTCGGCCGTGGAGCCGTCGAAGGTCTCCGCGCAGTCGCCGCCCTGGAGCACGAATGCCTCGCCCCGGGCCACGGCGGCCAGCCGCTGTGTCAGGTTGTCGCACTCGCCGGCGAACACCAGTGGCGGGATACGGGCGATCTCCCGGGTGATGGCCGCGACGGCCGCCGGGTCGGGCCAGTCCGGCTGCTGCGCCGCCGGCCGGTCCCGCCACGCGTCGAGTGCCGCCGCGTCCATGCCCTACCTGGCCTTCCTGGCCAGCCGGACCGGGTCCAGCGGCGGGGCGGCCAGCGGCGCGCCGCGGTACCCGGTCACCGTGCCGAACCGCTCCCCGCCGGCCCAGTCACGCGCCGCCGCGGCGATGTCGTCCGGGGTCCGTCCCACGAAGTTCCACCACATCAGCAAGGT
>Ga0070730_10006104_pt1 | contig 10325 bp, 14 predicted proteins | sample Coa_R1_3_FD_66447 | JGI IMG/M metagenome (GOLD analysis project Ga0070730, IMG submission 66447) | Surface soil microbial communities from Centralia Pennsylvania, which are recovering from an underground coalmine fire - Coalmine... | ecosystem: Environmental > Terrestrial > Soil > Unclassified ... | reverse complement strand
TTCAATCGCGAATACAGCCGCTTCTTCGGCCAACCCCCGATGCGAGACGTTCGAGAGCTTCTATCTCCTGGTGCTCCGAAACTTGAATCGGTTGGTAGTCTTTGAAGCAGGGCCCGGAAGCGAAGCCGTAAGAAAAGGTGGATTCTTTTGAATGAGAGCTAACAGCTGAGAGCGGACAGCTGGTTTTTGGTGGAGGCGGCGGGAGTCGGACTATCTCGTCCGCCTGGAAACACGTAAGTTACTGATTTCACAAGAAGCGAAAAACGGCAAAATCGCGAAAATCGCCCCAGTGAAGTACACCACAGGTACACGGATCTCGGAAGCATCCGGACTCGATCAATATGCGGCGCCGCAAAGCTCAACTTTGCGGACGTATCATTTCCTCAGAACGCTCCGTGCGGCGCACAGCAACGCGCCACGCTGCGAGTCTGCTGGCATGGCGAACCGAACCTATCGCCAGGTGCAGAAAACCGGCGGCGGTCACCAGCTCGCTGCCGAGTCCGCTCTCACCTTTCCATGGCCTGAAGTTTCTAAACCTTGGCGCCCGTTCGTGGCGATCGCGGCCATCGCTAACCGCGGAAAGGTTCGTCGCCGCTCCGCGCGGCGGCATCCCGAAGGTCAACTACAATTGCAATTCCCAGATGGTGCGTGACGGTGATGAGGCGCTCACGCATGTTCTGGGCCTTGGCTGAACTCGTGCGCGAGCAGGTAGTCCCGATCCAGGGGCCCGTTCGCGCGCGGCCGGTTGCCGGTACCAAAGGTACCTGTGTTCTCTCCGACTAATCGGCGTAAGCTGCCATCAGCGGTTTTTTCAACGCGAGCTGGACGCGTTCCTGATTAATTCAGGCCGGGATATCGGTCCCGAGACGCGGAAAGCACTTCAGAGCACGCCCCATTCCGTGCAGGCATCGCCCTGCAGAGATTGCGACGCCGGCTGAACGACAAAGTTTCGTCGTGGTCGGCGTGTTGTTTTTTTTGGCCTCGACGAATCACAAGATTCCCCTCGAGAGAGAGAAAAGAGGCCAAGATCATGGATCGCACTGCGCTGCTTTTTGAAGCGGACCAACTTCTTCACAAATCCACATTCACCAAAGAAGACTCTGCACGAGTCGACTCGCTGCTGGCACTTGCCGACCAACTCACCGACCGCTCCGATCTTCGAAAAATGGAAACGGCGCGCCATGCTGCGGAGCTGGGCCTTCCCGCTCCCATAACTGCCAGGCCCGACGCCCGCTTTCGCGCCTATTTGACGGGCGGAGCCGAAACGCTCACGGCGGAGGAGCGGCAGAAAATGAAGATCACCGGCGAGCGCTCGAGATCGATCCGCGCCGCCGAAAGCGTGGGCTCAGGATCCGGAGGCGGATACCTCGCGCCGGCCAGCTTCACCGACAGGTTCCAGACCATGCTGAAGCTCACCGATGAAATTTTCGAAATCGCACAGCTATGGGAAAGCCTCACCGGAAACCCATTCAACTATCCCCTGGTGGATGACACCGGCGCCGCATCCGCGGTCGTGGCGGAGGCCTCCGCCTCCAACGTGGGCCCGGACGTAAGTTTTGCGGCTATTCAGTTTCAGCAAACAAAAACGTGGCGCTCAGGCCTGGTCGTTGCGAGCGTAGAACTTGCCCAGGATAGTTTTTTCAACCTGGAGAATTTGCTCGCCAGCATCGGAAGCGTGCGCATTGCTCGAGGCGCGGGTGCGGCCGCGGCGAGCGCGTTGCTCTCGGCCGCGATTGTCGGAGTCACCACTGTTGGCACTACCGCGATCACAGCCGATGAGATCCTGGCGTTGGAAGCTTCCAACGATCCTGCATATGCTGCCCAATCCTCCTGGCTCATGAAGCGCTCGACGTTCTTGGCTATCAGCCAGCTCAAGGGAACCTCGGGCAATTACATGTTCCCGAGCGATCGCAACGCGGCCGGCCGCTCGATGCTTCTGAACTATCCGGTGTATTTCTGCCCATCACTGGGAGCGATGACCGCGGGGCTCAAGCCGATTTCATTCGGATCTCACGGCCTATGCGTACGACGCGACGTGAAGAATTCCTTGAGTGTGAAGGTTTTTATGGAACGGTTCGCGGAGCTGGGAAAGATCGGCTACGAAGTTTACCTGCGCACCGATTTCGGTGTGCCGGTTTCGGGCGCAAACTGTCCGATTCATACGCTCGCGATGCACTCGTGATGAGGAGGGATCCATGAAAAAGCCATACACGATCCGAGCTGCGGGCCGCGGCTCGCTCGAGATACTTTTGTTCGACGAAATCGGCGAAAACTTCGTCGGTGAGGGCACCAGCGCCAAGTCCTTCGCCGAGGATCTCGCCGCGGCGGGCCCGGGAATCACCGACGTCCACTTGAGGGTCAATTCGCCAGGGGGCAACGTGTTCGATGGCATCGCCATTTTCAACACTTTGCTCACTCACGGTGCGAAGGTAACGGCCGCTGTAGAAGGACTGGCGGCCTCGATCGCCAGCGTGATCATCATGGCGGCGAGCCAGATTTCGATGGCGCAGAGCTCCCTGCTAATGCTCCATAACCCATACGCTGGAGTGCTCGGCGGCGATGCCGCGGATATGCGGGCGATGGCCGAAGTTTTGGACAAAGTGAAAGACTCGATGATCGGCGCCTACCGCAGGCATACAAACAAAAGCAAGGCCGAACTCTCCGCAATGCTCAACGCGGAAACGTGGCTGAGCGCGAACGAAGCGCAAGACGCTGGTTTTGTGGAAGAAGTCACGGATCCGGGAGACGCTGAGGATATGCCGCTGGCCGCTAACCTCGACATTTCGAGGTTCCGGAATATTCCGCAGCAGCTCGCCGCGCGACTTACCGCACGCGCTGCCCCTGCGACCCAGATCAGCGATGCAGAACGCGAGCGGCGGCGGCTGCGCTTGGAGCTGACGAAGAGATTGAATCCGATTTGAAAATCCTGGGGCTCCGGCGAAGGCCTCCAGTCGATTGCGTCGGAGGCGGGCATTGTCCCGCTTCCGGCCGACGCAATGTAACAAAACAGTCTTTTGTTACATGGTTTCGCCCGCGATTGGCGCGCCATTCGCGCCCGATTCTGGCAGGCTGCTTGAAAGGCCGAGTGCCAAATCGAAAGAAGTCGAAACTTGAGTGTAATGCCCTGATTACAACAATCAAGCCGAGGTGCAATAATATGCAGCGTTCTAGGCGAAAACCAGATGAGGCCGAACATGGCTCAACGGCTGGTGATAAGCGTTTTATCTCTCATAGCGGTCATCACTGCGACAGGATGTTCGTCGCATCACGTTAGAACCAATCTAAGCAAGATGGGGAGAACTCCTGCGACCCGAACGATCCAGATCTTTGCGAGTTCATCAATCGGTGGTCATCCGATGGGCGACGACTCTACCCTTCGGGACCAAGTTGCAAAGGCGTTTCAGCGGCAGTTTCCGGGCATCCGATCAGACGAATCCCAACCGGATATGGTGGTGTTTTTCACAATTGTTGATTACGTGCCCGGCTGCTTACCGAACTGCAAGAAATTTAAGACCTATCGAAACTGGTCGTGTGAAGTAGAGATTTTCGCGGCGGAGCCGGAAACATTGGTCTTTAATCTCGATGGAACCACCTACAATCCATTTCATGACCCGGTCGCGAATTGTGCATCGCAACTGACGAAGGCTCTTCGGAGCCTGAATTCGACTCCCAACTCCTGATTTTTGGCACTGGTCCGGTTGATGAAAAATCGCCTTTACACTCAAAATCCCGCTTTGCGGCTCAAAGCGTGTAATGCCCTGTTCTCGACAGGTATCGCTGTGAATTGACCGGTTTGACGAGGTAAACTCAACGACATGGGTGCGTTTGGGGCTATCAGGTCGCTTCTGGAAGGTGGCCGAGGCGAGTATCGCGGGTGGCGAAAGTTCCATCGTGCTACTGGGGTCTGGCCGATCTGGTCGATTCTCGCGGCTGTTACGTCAATTCCCGTCCTGTTTGCTTTTGGAGTTTATGTTTTCATCCGCACGCTGGAAACTCAGCGCCTGCCGCTTATCTGCACAGCACTAGTCCTGCTTGGCTTTGGTTTGGGTCTCGCGTGGTATGCGCTTCGGCGTTGGGCAAATTACGCTGATGTACTAAGGGCGAGGAAGATTGCGAGTAGGGTCATATCACCTGCCGCTGGGCGGTTTATCAGATAGGTTGGCGAAACATCGCGATTACACTCAAAACCCCCATTCGCTCCCGAGATTGCGTTATGCTGCCAAGCTGGGAGCGCCACGGATCGAACTCTCAAAATAGGTGCAACCGAGAACAAGGAATGAGAGTGAGATGTTAGGAATCGGGCCGCTTATCATTCTTGATAAATCGGTTCTTCAGATGTTGAGTGCGGACGAATTTTCCCTCCTTACAGATTACTTTCGGCTCGTTGTTCCACCTGTCTTGATAGAAGAAATCATTGCCGACCTCGAACTCAAGGCGAATGAGAGGACGATTCCGGAAGATGTAGTCCGCCGACTGGCATCACGGATGGCGGAAGCACGCGGATACGAATCGGTGCACTATCTATACGCGCTCGGCGGGAGTTTATTGGGCGGCTATGTGCCGATGTGCGGACCCGTGCCGATCGGCAATCGACCAAATGCATTTCACACGGACGACCGCGAAGGTTTTATTTATGACAAAGTTCCCGAGCAGCAGTTTTGGGAACGACTCGCGAGCGGAAGATTCGATGCGCAAGACAAGGAACGGGCGCAGCGATGGCGACGGGACCTCTCGCAAATCGACCTCGAAAAGATTCACCGCGATTTGTCTGGCCAGTCCCGGCAGGCATTTGGCAAGCTCACATCATGCGATGAGATTGTTCGGATTGTAGATCTCAGCATGGAGAATGCGGACGCAACAGTCCAGCTCGCTCTCGTGAGAGGGGCGGCTCTCATGGCCGGTTTCGACCAAAGCGGGCAGAGCACCGTGCTTCGTCGATGGGAAGCCCTAAATCGTCCGAAGTTCCGAGATTTTGCACCTTATGCCGCTTACGTTTCAAGGCTACACGCAACGTTTGCTGTCGGCGTGAGCTCAGGAGTGATAACGACACGTGCGACGAATGCCATCGACCTTCAGTATCTGTGCTATGCGCCGTTCTGCATGGTCTTCGCGTCTGCTGACCGGTTTCACGAGACGATGTGGCCGGCGGTTGCCGGCCGTAACTCCTTCGTCCACGGAGCTGAATTGAAGCTGGATCTTAACAGTCGATGCGAGCAAATGGCGGCACAAAGTGCAAGCGCAGAAGCGACCGCACGGCGGGGAATACGTCCTCCCCGAAACGAGGGTTCTGTCATCACCCGCATGTGCGATATCTATCTCATACCCGAACCGACGCGACGCGACAAAGCAGCAGCGACCCCACGCACCATTGATGAGCTCGACGAGTCGACCAGAGAGCGGCTGAAGAAGGCTTTCGAGGCCATTGACAGGAGAAGGAAGCCTTAAAACAGAATTTTCGATTCTGGTTTGCTCATCCAAACGGTATGAAGGACGCCGTAAGTGATTGCAAAGTTTGGATTAACCCCCAAGCCGCAACGTTAGACCCCGGGGGGGGCAAAATGTTTGTGAAGTTGGAGCCGGCGACCGGTTTGGCCCGACACGCACAATACCCGCAGCAAAAAAAAATTCAGGGATGGGTTTTGCGTGGGTTTTTCGGCTTCGCGATACGACGAACGATATCCATCAGCATCCACTGACACCACCGAGCCTCGCGACCCTTCGGGCACCTACTGAGCCGCGCGGCCTGACGGATTCGACGGCCGTCACGATCTGACAATTGCATTGTGAGTTGCTGCATTGTGACGCTCTCCCTTTCAGCGCGCCACTCTTATAGCAGAAGGAAGTCGCGAAAAAACAAGCCGGTCGCTTTTGAATGGCGCCGGGCGCAAAGGATTTGTCAGGGCCCTGATTACGCACTGCCTGTTCCGAGATCATACTTCACACCGCACAAGTTGTGCGGCGAGAAACCCACGCCCCGCCTGGGTGTCCGAGCCTCCAGTGTGCGAACATTACGGCGACTGGATAGTGGTCGGCCAGCTACCGACCGCGATAAGAGCGGGTTGCCTCCCGCTTCCCGCTCTTCCTGAGATCTCACAAAAAAGCGGATTCATCGGGAGGATGGCATGCAGAAGTGCGCTCTCCAGGGGTGCGGTCGTAAGTTCCCACCGTACGGAAACAAGAAATACTGCTGTGCCAAACATCGCGAGGCCGCCCAATATGCCAGGCGTTTTACGCCGAAAGGTCTGAAGTACGCGCCGAAATTCACGATGAGACCGGGCAAGTGCCCGCATTGTGGTGCTGACCTTCCCACGCCGCGACCGAACCGGCAGACAAACTGCGACAACTGCCTGGGGTGGTTCGATCGCGAAAAGGCCAAGGAGACCTCGAAGCAGTACGAACTGATCCGCGGGCCCCTTCGCCGTCGCGGGTCCGATCCTGCCGAGCCCCGTACCTGTCAGCATCGCGATACGAAAGATGGTCCAATTTGCGGGGTTGTATTCGTACCTAAGCCTAGGATCGGGGCTGATGGCGAGAACCGAGGAGTGCATGCCGATCAGGTGTACTGTCCGAAGCACCAGAAGCCGAAGGCCGTTGCGCGCCGAAGATGGCTGAACCGGGATGTTGACAAATACAGAGCTGGTCAAAGACGCTTTCGCGCTAAGCACCTAACTACGGTGCGGGCGAAACAGCGCCGCGCGGCCAAAGCCAAGCGCGACCGCGTGACAAAAATTCTGGGCCAGCCGGCCGTGCGGCTTCTCATGGCGAGGACTACGCTGGCAGCGCTGCTCACGATTAAGGGCATGAGTCGCCGCGCAATGAGGGGGCAGCTCTATCCGAAGACTGAGGGCGCGGATCGACAGTACGACAGCACCAACAAGCTTTTTCGAGAGCACCGAGAGGAAATCAACCTGGAAGTGCAGCGCCTGGCTGCCTTCACCGAAGCAAGACGAAAGGTGCTGGAGGCCACATCACGTCAAACCATCCTCGACCTCAGCCGCTGATATCAACAGAATTCTGAGGTTTTCCTAGTGGAATTCCACATTCCACCCCCCGGTGGAATGTCATTTTCCCCCTGTCCGCCTGTCCGCCTCACCCCGCAGAATGCACGAATCCCGCCGCGTGCAACCGCGACGGGATCGAAATGCGAAACGAGAGGAATCGGAGAGTGCAGAATACCACTAAACCCGCATCGGCAACGGCGTCACCGCGCGTTGCCTACCTCCGCCTCCAAATCGCCGATGTTCTAGGCTGGATCGCCGGTCTATCAGATGTTGAGACTGGCTGGTTTCTCCGGCTTGTCTTCAGTTCCGCAGCGGCCGAACGGCAAGGCTATCTCCCCAATTCCTCGAGTGTGTGGACGATCGCGGGTGCGAAGCGCAGCGACTTCTGGGATCACCATAAGTCGCGTGTGCTGGCATGCTTCGAGGTCCGACGCATGGATGGAACGGAGTATCTCTGCTTTCCGCCACTGTTGGAGATCATCAACCAACAAAGTCACGATTTGCAGAAGTGGCGCGCTCGGTCTCACTCACTCACAGGTGTTGATTCCAAGAATCAAAAGCAAAACCAGAGTGAGTGTGTGAAGAAACCGCGCACAAAAACGGAGGCGGCAAGAAATGCAGGGAATACTCAACGAACAACTGCGCTCGATCGGCTTATCGGCAGCTGATATCCCGCGGTTCAGGAAATTGCTCAACGCAGCCGTGGCCCACCGCCGTGCGCAGTGGGAGAAGATGAGCCCGCAAGATCAGGAATGCTGGGTGCTGGAGTATACCGAACTTGTTCACGAATGTGGAATCGATCGGGTCTACGCCGGCATGCGCAAGGCTTGGACCTGGAACAAGTACTTGCCGTGCGCGGCCGAAGTCCGGGAATGTCTACCCCCAATACCTGACGTTCCGAAACCTAAGGCCACCTACCATGACGATTGCGCGGAGTGCTGCGGCACTGGCTGGAAGCCGATCATGGTCTACTCCGAATTTTCCCAGCGCGACGAGAGGCGGGTGACGCGCTGCCACTGTAATGCGCGTGCCTATACAACGCGCCAACTCGCCACCGAAGCAGATCTCGCGACAATGCGGGTCGCCTGGGATGCGCTAGTGCGGAGCTTCACCGTAAAGGAGAAGACGTTCTATCCGCGCACCATTCCCATCGTGCCATTCACCCGCGAGCAAATCGCTCAACGCAAACCGAATGAACGGGCCGAGTGTTCGCGTGAGTGGAAGCACCTCAAAGCCGTAGAAGCCCAAGCTAACGGCCGCTATGAGCGGCAAGCCTAGTCAAAAACAAGCTGCGAACGAGTGAGCCGTGATGCAGATGCCCACTTCTCAACCCAATTCGGATCTGGCGCGAGGCGCCGCCGGCGTCAGCGTCGAACGGCACTTCGCGCCGGATGAATTGGGCGAGCTGTGGGGCTTGAGCGCAGACACAATCCGGCGCTTGTTCGATCACGAGCCGGGCGTGCTGGTGATCGAGCGGGCGGGTTCGAAGACGCGCCGGCGCTACCGCACCCTGCGAATTCCTGCCAGCGTAGCCGAGCGCGTGCATCGCCGCATGAGCCGCGCGGCTTGACACATACACCTTATGGTGTATATGGTGGCGGCATGAAAGACTCCGAGAATAAGATCCGCATGAACGTTTTCCTGGATCCCGAGCAGAAGCGGGATCTGGAGAAACTCTCTAGCAAGAACGGCGCGCCGGTCGCTGAATTGATTCGCCGCGCCATTGACGCCTATCTGAAGCGCGCCAGGGGATAGGGCAATGCTCACCCTTTATCGCCGCCACCGGAAAGACTGCAAACACTACGGCAAGCCGCGCGCTACGAGCGCACAGGAGAAAGACCGTTGTCAGTGTCCAATTTGGGTGCAGGGGATTTTGGGAAACAAGGATCTCCGGCAATCGCTCGGGACTAGCAGCTGGCGCAGCGCGGACGATACCAAGCGTGAGTGGGAAGATCACGGCCGAGTAGTCGTTGCCGCCGAAGCGCTCGCGCCTATGACCATCGTGCGCGCTTGTGCCCAATATCTCCAAGATGCGCGCGCCCGCGGACTGAAACGGCCGACGCTCTACAAGTACCGCGTGCTGTTTCACCGGCTGCGCAGTTTCGCCCGGGCGGAAGGCCTGCGCTTCCTCTCGGAGTTGGACCTAATGCGGCTGCGGTCGTTCCGTTCCTGCTGGCCCGATCACAACCTGGCCGCACTGAAAAATCTCGAACGGCTGCGGGCCTTCATGCGCTTCTGCCAGGACGCCGATTGGATCACCGACAATTTCGCGCTCAAGTTGAAAAACCCGAAGGTCACGCAACCGCCGACGCTGCCCTTCACTCGCGATGAAGTCGCCGCCATTGTCACCGCGTGCGATAGTTATCCCGATCGCGCCAATGCAGCCCGCGTTCGCGCCTTCGTCCTTCTGCTGCGCTTTTCCGGCTTGCGCATCCGGGACGTCGTGACGTTGCGGCGCGATCGCATCAACGGTGATGGCAAGTTGTTCCTCTACACCGCTAAGACCGGCACCGCGGTGCGCTTGCCGTTGCCGGCGATCGTCACCGAAGCGCTGGAGCGGATTCCTCTGCCGGTCGGGTCTGCGCATTTCTTCTGGACCGGAGAGTCGAAACCGAAATCAGCCGTTGGTGATTGGCAGCGATCGCTGGCGCGCGTGTTCAAGTTGGCGCGAGTGGAGAAGGGTCATGCCCACCGATTTAGAGATACTTTTGCTGTCGAGCTGCTGCTCGCCGGCGTTCCTCTCGAGCGCGTCAGCATCCTGCTCGGTCACCAGAGTGTGAAGGTTACCGAGCGGCATTATTCGCCCTGGGTGAGTGCGCGCCAGGAGCAACTCGAGGCCGACGTCAGGCGGACCTGGGATGTCGATCTGCTGGCAAATCAGGCCGGGCCAAGTACACCACAGGTACACAGCTCCGGGCGGCCGAACTGAGGCGGTGATTCCAAAAGGGTTAGATATGGTGGAGGCGGCGGGAGTCGAACCCGCGTCCGAAAATGTTACTGGTCAAGAGCCTACATGCGTAGTCCAGTTCATGCCCCAGGCATTACCCTGGGACGTTTGCGGACCGCGCTCAGAACGGACAAGAAACGCGTCCCGCTAGCCTGTGGTCTTAACCTCTTATCCCAGACGTAGATAAGAAGAGCAGCTCGCTGTGCGACGTCCTTCGGAGGCCCACGAGCAAAGCCTCCTGGGACGGCTGCCTAACTAATTAGGCTGCGTATGCCATCTGTTGATTGGCAATTATCATTTTGCCCACGATTACGGGTGTGTGCACCCCGGCATGCCTCTTGGCCGCAAGCATCTCCGTCGAAGCCGTGACGCCCCCA
>Ga0070730_10006103_pt1 | contig 10325 bp, 10 predicted proteins | sample Coa_R1_3_FD_66447 | JGI IMG/M metagenome (GOLD analysis project Ga0070730, IMG submission 66447) | Surface soil microbial communities from Centralia Pennsylvania, which are recovering from an underground coalmine fire - Coalmine... | ecosystem: Environmental > Terrestrial > Soil > Unclassified ... | reverse complement strand
GGAACGATGGGCGCGGCTATCGCCGAGGTGCTCGCTTTCAACGGAATCGCGGTGGCTCTCAAGGACCTCAACGGCTCGCTCGTCGAGAAGGGGCTTGCCCGGGTCCGGCACCACGTCGATGAGCTGGTGCGGTTTCACGCGGAACGCGCCGAGAAGGAGATCGCCCGGATCCAGGGCCTCGGCGTGACGCTGACCCCGGAGCAGACGGCGGCCATCCAGGCCAAGCTGGCCCCCAAGGTCGGCCGACAACGGGGCGACGAGATCGTGGGCCGGGTCCACGGTACCACCACCTGGGAGCCGTTCGGCGATGTGGATTTCGTGGTAGAAGCGGCGTTCGAGAAGATCGAGATCAAACGCGAGATCTTTGAGGCACTCGACGCCGTTCTCCCGGCACATGCGATCCTCGGTTCGAACACCTCGTCCCTATCGATCACCCGCCTCGCCCGGGGTCTTCGTCACACGCCTCAGATCCTCGTGACGCACTTCTTCAATCCCCCCGTGACCCTTCCCCTCGTGGAAGTGGCCGGGGGCCTCGATACGCGCGAGGACGTGATCACCGAAACGATCGAGTTCCTTCAGGGACTGAGGAACCACCGGTACCCGCTCGTTCCGATACGGGTGCAAGAGGCGCCGGGATTCGTGGTGAACCGCCTGCTCATCCCCGTGATGGCCGAAGCATGTTTTGCTCTCCAGGAGGGACTGGCCAGCGCGCGCGACATCGACCAGGCCATGAAGGCCGGTGCCGGCATGCCGATGGGCCCCTTCGAGCTCGCCGACCTCGTCGGGCTGGACGTGACCTTGGACGTTATGGACACGCTGTATCGCGAGTTCCAAGATTCAAGGTACCGGGCGCCGCCGATGCTGCGGCGCCTCGTGGACGCCGGTCACCTGGGCCGCAAGACCGGCCGCGGCTTCTACGAATACACCTAGGACGAGGGCGCCGGCTCGGCCCGCGCCGTCTGGAGGGCCCGGGCGTACCACTCGAGCTCGCTGAAGAACCGGTCGAAGCGCGCATCCCAGTCCGCACGGTTCGCCATGGGTCCGGCTTTGTCCCAGGTTTTCTCGACCTGCTGTACGGGTATCGAGGTCGGGATCGTTATCCCCCGGACACCCGAGATGACCTGCCGGAGCTGGTCCTGGGCGCGTACCCCGCCCACGATCCCCCCCGCGGTGATGAACCCGAAAGGCTTCCGGTTCCATTCGTCGTACACGTGGTCGATCAGGTTCTTGAGGGCACCCGGAATCCCGAAATTGTACTCTGGCGTGACGATGACGAACCCATCCGCGTGCTCCATGGCGCGCACGAACACCTCCACCGTGGCCGGACGTTCGGTCATCTCCCATTCGCGACGCACCAGGTTTCCGAACGGGAGGTCGACGGGGTCCCAAAGGCGGGTCTCCACGCCGGGGCGCTTCCCAAGAAGGTCGTATACGTACCGCGCGACGTGGATGGAGTGTCGTTCCGACCGGACGGTCCCAAAGAGAATGGGAAGGTCAAGCGCCATCGGCGGCGAGTCGTCTTTCGGGGTTATAATCGAGTGGTGTCCGCCGCTTCCGTTCCTTCCGACGACCGCCTCCGCGGACATCGCACCCTCCAGCGGAGAGTTTTTGGCAGGGCGGGTCCCTCGTCCGAGCGGTTCGATGCCGACGTTCCCGTCGCCCGAGTGGGCCACGTTATTCCAGAAAGCACTCAACAATAGTCCGTCCTACGCCCAGGCGGCCGCGGCCTGGGAGGGCGATTTCCTGTTCGAGGTGCTCGCCGACGCTCGGGCGTCCCACGGCCCCGGCATCTACCTCGACCTCGCCCACGGCACGTGCAAGGAGGCCCGGTTCGTCGCCGACCCTACGACGGTCAGCCCGGAGTTCGCGTTCCGGGCGACGCGGGAGAACTGGCAACGCCTCCTGCGACGGGAACTTGACCCGGTCAAGGCCTTCCTGGGCGGCACGATCAAGATGTCGGGCAACCCGGCCAAGATCATGCGATTCATCGGAGCGGCCAAGGAACTGATGGACACGGCGGCCAGCATCCCTACAGACACGTAGGGCGGCCGAGGCTCGGATATCAGCCCGTTGTAGCGGGCGGCCGCGGCGTGACCGGGACCCTCGGAGCCCCCATGACGGAAGGCGTGGGGGCCGACGGCGCGCTCGGAGGGGCGACGGCCGGAGGAGCCGCTGTCTTGGGAGCCGGAGGTTTCGGGGGCGGCGGCTGGAGACGGCTCTTCAAGAAGAGGAGGATCCGCCCCCAGGCGGCTTCGGCCAGGGCCAGGTCGTACGCCCGGAGGTCCCGCGAGAGGAAGTTCCGACGGGCGTCCGGGAAATCGGCGTACTCCACGGGGGAGCCGGCCTGAGGCGCCCGCGACTCGAACGACCGGCGGGAGCGCCGGGAAGCGCCGTCGCGGCCAGCGTCCACGAAGAGTACCGGGGCGGTCACCAGTTCGGCGTACCCCGACGGCCGTACCGGCATCGGGTAGGCGAGGACGACCGCGGTCAGCTTCTGTTCCTCACCGGCCACGCCGAGAGCCAGCGACCCTCCGAACCCGACCCCAAAGACGGCGGTCTTGTCCGGGTCCGCCATCGGTCGTGCTCGCACGTACCGAAGGGCGTCCTGGAAGTACAGCACAAGCTTCCGGGTTCGAGGCGACCGGAGGGGGACTCCCCCCGCGAGATAAGCCCCGGACCTCGTGGCCAGGTGCTCTGGGAATCCGATCCCCGAGGCGTTCCCGACCTCGGGAACGAGGACCTCGTAGCCGTCCTTCGCGAACCGGATCGCCGCGTCCAGGAGGGCGGTGGTCACCCCGTACACATCCGGCGTGATCAACACCGTGGGGTGCCTCACGAGCTTCGTGGGGGTGAGCAGGATCGCCGAGGCGGAACCCGACGCCGAGACGGCGGTCGGGAACCAGACCCGGTCGCTCCGGTAGGGAGGTAGAGGCGCCCCCGGCTTGAGCGTGGTGTTGAGCCAGCTCTTGTTGAGGAAGTCCAAGACACAGAGCTTGAAACGCTCCTTCTGGAGGACGATGACGGCCTGACGCTTCCCGCAAATGTCGCACACGCCGATGATCCCGCTACCGAAGACCGCCGGATAATCGGGAAGGAGGAGGTCCTGATCGTCGCTCATTCCGTCCTCATCCCGCCGAGGTACGGGCGCCGAGCGGGGAACGGGGTTTAACGCTTGCCCGCGTGTCGTTGCTTCGGCCGGGGGGCCCGCACCGGCGGCCGAGGAGAGACGGCCCGGTCGAGGTGCGACTTCCCTCGGGGGAACAGCACTCGAACGCCGGCCTCGAGTAGACGGGTTCGGAGCGCCCGGTCCCCCGTCAGGACCCAGGCCGTGAGCCGCCGACCGAGCTCGACCAAGGCATCGTCGCCGAGGGCCTCGGTAGGGACGATGTCGAAGCGGCGCGCGAACTCCCGCGCGGCGCGCGCCTGCACATTCCCCCGGTGCGCCACCCGTTCGAGCTCTCCGAGGACCGAGGCAGGGATGAGTATCCGCGCGCCGTCGACCTGGGCATAGATCTCCTCTTCGAGCCGAAAGTGGGACGTGAAGGGCAGCAGGAGGGCGTTCGCGTCGACCAGCACCACAGGGCGGCCGCTGGAGGGTGCCATCTCACCCCGAACGCCGGATCGGGAGGCCGAGCTTCTCCCGGTCCGTTTCCCGGCCGGTGAGCTTCCCTTTCAACAGGTATCGTTGCGCCTTCTGGTTCGCGGTCTTGGGAATCTCCTCGATGAACTCGAGGTATCGCGGCACCATGAAGAAGGGCAACCGGTCCGCGGCGAACCGAAACAGCTCCTCGGGAGACACGGTGGACCCGACCTTGAGCTGGACGAACGCCTTCACGTCCTCTTCCCCCACCTCGGCGGGAACGCCTACGGCCACCGTCTCGAAGACGGCGGGGTGCTGGTTCAACACGGTCTCCACATCGTACGGGGCGAGGTTCTCGCCCCGGCGTCGGATCACGTCCTTTTTCCTGTCGAGGAAGTAGTAGTACCCGTCCCCGTCGCATTTCATCAAGTCCCCGGTATGGAACCAGAGGTTCCGCCACGCCTCGACCGTCCTCTCGGGCTTACGATAGTACTCGAGAAACATCGTGAACGGCCTTCGCGGGCGCACGATCAGCTCACCGGGCGTTCCCGCCGGGACCGGTCGGTCGTTGTCATCGACGATCTGCGCCTCCACGAACCCGAGGGGGGTGCCCACCGACCCGACGCGGATCGCGCCCGGCGGATTCATGAGCGTAGTGCATCCACATTCGGTCATTCCATAGAGCTCGATAATGCGAAGCCCGAACCGGGACTCGAATTTCGGCCAGACCTCCTTTGTAGTGCCGGCGGTGAGGGCGACACGTACGCCGTGCCCAACGTCGGTGGGCTTGGCCGGTTGCTTGTAGAGTACGTTCACCATCGAGATCAGGAGGGAGACATGGGTAGCGCCGTTCCGTGAGGCGGTCTCCCAGTAGGTCGTGGCATGGAATCGTTCTTCGAACGCCGCAGTCACGTCGTTCAGAAGCGCCGTGAGCGTGGTCATCTCCTGCGCATTGCAATGAAACAACGGCAGTCCTGTGAAGAGGACCGACCCGGGCGCGAGCTCGCTCCGGAAGCCGATCTCTCGAGGGGTGGTCAGGTACTTTTCGTGGGGAATCACCACCCCCTTGGGGGGACCGGTGGTTCCACTCGTGTAGAGGATCGCCGCCGGCTCACGAGGGCTCGGGGTCTCGAAGGATGGGGGCGGATGGGAGGACCGCAAGGACGACCAGGGCTGCATGCCGTCGGGGAGTTCGTCCGCGGACTCCGGATCCCGGGTGACCCATTCCCGGGGCATGTTCAGCGAGGCGCGGAGCGGCTCGTACACGGCGAGGAGCGAGGGCTCGATCACCAGGGAACGAGCCTGGCAATCGTCGAGCTCGTACCGGAGCAGTTCTCCTTTCAGGGCGGTGTTGAGAGGCACCAGCACCGCGCCGAGCTTCGCGAGCGCGAACCAGACCAGCGGGAACTCGGGTCGGTTGTGGAGTAAGACGGCTACGCGATCGCCTCGTTGCACCCCCGCCTCTGACAGTCCGGCGGCGAAGCGATCCGTTTCGCGGTCGAGCTCGGAGTACGTGAGCGTGCCGCGAGGAAACCGGAGGGCTAGCCGATCCCCGTTCTTTCGGGCCTTCGCCCGGACGAGGGTCGCCAGGTCGTGGTAGTCCTCCCCCGGAGTCAGCATAGTCTCCCATCGCCGAGCCGGCGAGGAGCCATAAACATTCGGCCGGGCACGGAGGGTTCTTAGCGGCTGTCGGTCTGTTCCGGGTGTGGAGCGGCCATCGCAGGCATTCCGCGCCGACCGGCCGACCGTGGCGGAGCTCGCCGCAGGCGCGATCGTAGTCGAACCAAAGGGGCCCAGGTTCCTCCTCCTCCACGAACCGGCCGAGGACCGGTGGTGCTTCCCGAAGGGACACGTTGAGCCCGGCGAGACCTTACTGGAGGCGGCCCGGAGAGAGGTCGCCGAGGAGTCGGGGCTCCACGACCTCGACGTTCACGAGGAGCTCGGCGAGGTGTCGTATCGGTTCTACCAGCCCGCGCGCGACCGCAACGTGATCAAGACCTCCGTCTACTTCTTGGCGTTCACGGCTCAGACCGAGACCACCCTCGAATCGACGTTCGACGAGGCGCGATGGGCGCCCGCCCCTGAGGCCGCGAGGCTCTTGAGATTCGAGACGGACCGACGAATGCTCGCGGCCGCCGTCGACCGGCTCGGGGTTGTGGGCGGGGCCCCGGACGGCGTGCGTCGACCGTAGGGTCGGGGCCAGGTCGGCGGAGGCGACTGCCCTCAGGGGACCCGGAATCGCGCACCAGGGAGAAGGGCCAGCGACTCGGGATACCCCGCGTCCGCGTGTCGGGCTACTCCGATACCGGTATCGTTGTGCAGGACCCGCGAGACCCGCGCGTCCGCGTCCTCCGTTCCGTCGACGATCAGAACCAGGCCCGCATGGATCGAGTTTCCGATGCCGACGCCACCCCCGTGGTGAACGGACACCCAGGAGGCCCCTCCGGCGACGTTGAGAAGGGCGTTGAGGATCGGCCAGTCGGCGATCGCGTCGGACCCATCCCGCATCTTCTCGGTCTCTCGGTAGGGGCTGGCGACGCTCCCCGTGTCATGGTGGTCCCGGCCGATCGCGATCGGAGCCGACACCTCGCCCGACCGCACCATGGAATTCACGAGGTGGCCGAACCGCTCCCGCTCCCCGTACCCCATGTAGCAGATGCGCGCCGGGAGTCCCTGGAACCGTACCCGCTCGCCGGCCAATCGGATCCACCGACAGAGGTGGGTGTTGTCAGAGAACTCCCGAAGGATCATCCGGTCAATCGCCTGGATGTCCCCGGGGTCCCCGCTCAAGGCCACCCATCGGAACGGTCCGCTGCCGACAGCGAACAGAGAGCGAATGTACTTGGGAACGTACCCCGGGATTTCGAACGCGTTCGAGACCCCCGCCTCTTGAGCACGCGCCCGGAAGGCGTTCCCATACTCGAAGGACCTCGCACCCTTCCCGATAAATGCGAGAATCGCCTCCGCTTCGGTCGCAATCGACCGGTAGACCTCTGCGCGGTACTTCGGTGGATCCTCGATCCGCAACTTCTCTGCTTCCGCCAGGGCGAACCCCCGGGGGATGTAACCGACCGTAAGATCATGGGCCGCCGTCTGGTCCGAAACGATATCCGGGACGACACCCCGGCGGACCAGTTCGGGATAGACGTCCGCCGCGTTCGCTTCGAGTCCTACGGACAGCGGCCGGAGGTCGGCGATCGCACCGCGCACACGTTGAAGGGCGTCGTCCAGGCCAGACGCCTCCTCGTCGAGGTACTCGAGCCGAAGACGACGGGCGATCTTATCGGGATCTACGTCAACGATGAGCGCTACCCCGCCGAGCATCGTGGTAGCCAGGGGCTGGGCTCCGCCCATCTCGCCGAGGCCCGACGAGAGCATCCAGCGACCGGCGAGTGTCTCCGAGTGAAACTCCGTCCGTGCCAACGACGCCAGCGTTTCGAAGGTGCCCTGGAGGATCCCTTGCGTCCCGATGTAGATCCAGCTTCCGGCGGTCATCTGGCCGTACATCGTAAGACCCTTCCTCTCCAGGTCCCAGAATATCTCGTCCGTAGCCCAGCGGGGAACGATCAGCGCGTTGGCGATGAGGATCCGTGGCGCCGCGGGTTGAGTGGGAAAGACCCCGACGGGCTTGCCGGATTGTATCAGTAGCGTCTCGTCATTTCCGAGCGTCTTCAGAGTAGCGATGATCTTGTCGAAGTCAGCCCACGTTCGCGCGGCCTTCCCCCGACCGCCGTACACGATCAAATGATCCGGATCCCGGGCGACATCGGGATCCAGGTTGTTCATCAGCAACCGGAGGGCACCCTCCTGGGCCCATCCACGACAGGATAGCTGAGTGCCCCGGGGGGCTCGAACTTCCCGTGCGATGTGGGCGGTGGAAACCATCGGGCCTGGCACTCTGGATGGCTACGAAAGCTTGTCGCCGTAGCGAGGAGCCATTGGCCCGGCCAGCCTCTTGCAGGGGTCACGAGGCACCCGGGGGTGCCTCCCTCCCCTGAACGGCACAGATCAGATCGCAGGGTGCCGGAATCCCCGACGGCGGAGCCCGTCGCATCGCCCTTGCCGGTCCCGCAGGTAAGCCCGCTCGTGGGACATACGTATAAGTAGGCGCCCGCGGGAGCTTTACGCGATAACCATGATGTCAGCCGTAGCCGTGAAGGTGCTCGCGGGACTGGGAATAGCCGTGGCCGGAACCGTCACTGCCGCTCATACGGGGTTCGCCCCCGGAATCGCCACGGCGCTCAGTAACGTGCCGACCTGGACGCACGCCCACAGCGTTCTCGAAGCGATTCAGAACTCGTTCGCATCCGGTCAGCACCCTGGATCGCAGTCGGGCCACCCGTAGGGCTGGCACCACTTCGGTCGTAGAGAACAGACTCCCTGCTTGGAGGCGGAGGCTGGCGGTACCTTGGCGATGACTTCACCCGACCCGTCCGCACCGGGCCCGGTCGCGGCCCTTCCGCCTCCACTGTGGGCCTCGGTAGCCTTGCTGATCAGTGGCGCAGTGCTCATCATCGCAGAAACGCCCAACCTCCTGTTCTTCGTCGGAGTGGGTCTCCTGGTCATCGGAGCGTACACCCTGATGCTGCGACGGGCCGCGCGAACCCATAGGGCCTGAGGTCCCGACGCAGGTCCCCCTGACTCGCCCAGATCTCGAGCGACACTACCAACAACCTCGGGAACGTACAGAAGACTAAGTCCCGCGCCGGCTCACGGAGCGGCGGCCTATCTCACCCGTTTCGCCTGGAGGAGAGCTCCGGTGTGGTCTTCCAACCGATTCCGCCACGGAGAAGGCGCGAGTTCCTCCAGCTTGGCGGCGCACAAGGCATCATTGTGCGATGCGTACCTTAGGAGTTGGAGCGCCTCAGATAAGGGCGACCGTTAAACGGATGCGAACTAGGATGGGATGAGTCTTCAGTGGAGCTCCCGCGGAGCTGGTCAAGGCAGCGAACTCGTTAATCTGGAACCGCGAGCAGCCCTGTTGGGCCGGATGACGGCCGTCGCCCGAGTAAAGTCGTTGGGGCAGATCGCCTCCCGGCCGGGCGTTTCTCTGGTCGAATTGAAGTACCGCCCAGGACAGGGGCCCCTAGACATGCGACCTGTACGTCACGCTCAACACAGCCGACGCGGTTCGTTGCCTGTCGGCCGTCGGCACGTCCATGAAAGTTGTCTTAGCCCAGATCGGAGCCTAACCCATGAGCCGGAAAGATTCTCCACGGATGCCGCTATAGCTCAGCAGGTAGAGCAGCTGATTTGTAATCAGCAGGTCGGGGGTTCGACTCCCTCTAGCGGCTGGCGGGATCAGGTCGCGACGGTGCATCACGCTAACCGACGCTTGTCTAAACCTGGTTCGGAGTACGCCGGGGCCCGTTGGCGTGCTCGACGCGTTTCAGGCAGACGAAGGGACCGTGGGGCTCCGTAAGGAAGCTAGCAGGATAATGAATGATCCGAGGGACAGCATCAACAGAATAGTCGTGGGAAACGAGAACACCGAGTTCCAGTCAGAGCAGGGGATAAGGCCGTAACAGGTTAGCGGATTCGCGAGACCGCAAATGGCGCTGACGATCGCGAGCAGCCCAATAACGGCGGGAAATAGGAAGTACCGGCCCTTCCCTCGATACGAACTCAACAACGACACGCTCTCCCGGAATTAAACCCGACTAATCCGGAAATCGCTCCCGGCGATAAACCCCCGGTGCCTCGTCGGCGGGACGCTGTAAGTTACACCGCTCGGTACCGTCCCCCTATCGGCTGGTGGGATCGGATTCCGCTGCCGCTTCTCGCTTACCGCGGGACGAGTACGGCCACGGGTCGGGTCCGTTCAGGCCACACGAAGCATCCGGGTAATCTACGTCCCCCGGGGCCGGTCATGCGCCCTGTAAATTCGGTCGGTCCATTGTCGGCCTGCCGAGACGCCGTCTTCAGGGGAACTTGCGGCCGGCAGAGCGGCCTCCACCGGAGGGCGGCGGGGCGGGCCTGCGAACGCCGAATACGTTTAAATACGCATTGTTGCCGTACGAAGGGTCGTGCGCCGACGGCGTGTCCTTCGCCGCCACAGCCGGAGAGCGGTCTCCCCGATCATCGCCACGATACTCCTGGTCGCCATGACGGTCGTGCTCACGGGCGTACTGGCAAGTTTCCTGCGACTGCCTCCACTCGCGAAGCCGAGCGCGCTCTTCTACGTGATCCAGGGGGGGGTGACAGAGCCGGCGTGGGGGGATGGGTCGGACTGCCAGAACGTGAACGGGGCGCAGCACTGCCTCACCCTCCCTGCCTTCGAATTGATTCTGACGAGCCAGTCACCGGTGGGGATATCCCTCTCCTCCCTCACGTTCTATCTTCTCTGCAACGGCACGGTCTACCTGCAGGCGCCCCTCGCGGCGATGGAATGGGTTCCAGGAAGCACCGGAATTCTCGGCGGGGGAGTTCCCCAGCTCGGCCATTGCGGGTCCTACGTCCCGCCGGCGGCGGCGTTCAACCGGTTGGCGTTCTTCCAGCAACTGAGCCCCGGAGACCCGACCCTAGTCTCCGGCGACTCGATAGTGATCTACACGCATACGTTCACTGCGTTCAACGACGACGACTTCCATGGGGCGCCGGCGTGGTGCTACACGGTAGCGAATGCCTGCCTCATCGAGCTGGTCTACAACGGTCAACCGTCCGCCGCCGTCCTTCAGGTTCCGCTGCTCGGAATTTCTACCTGAACGCGTCGCCGGCCGCCGTGAACCTCGACCCAGCGGTAGAT
>Ga0070730_10006102_pt1 | contig 10326 bp, 9 predicted proteins | sample Coa_R1_3_FD_66447 | JGI IMG/M metagenome (GOLD analysis project Ga0070730, IMG submission 66447) | Surface soil microbial communities from Centralia Pennsylvania, which are recovering from an underground coalmine fire - Coalmine... | ecosystem: Environmental > Terrestrial > Soil > Unclassified ... | reverse complement strand
TGGAATAAGTACAACATCGCGACGAACTACAACGGAGTCTGGCACCCAAGCCTGCCAAATTATGTCGCCATGATTACCGGTGATTGGACGGGGAATGACGTTATTGGAACGAGCCATACCTATCCGATAGGGAGCAACGTGGGCATCAGCGATGACGACTCACCTTCGGTCGCCGTAGACTGCGCCCCGCCGGCCAACCCCTCCAAGCACCGCTGGACCGTCAACCTGCCTTCGCTCGCAGGTCAATTGGTCGCCGCCGGCAAGGACTGGCGCGCGTACCTGCAGAACATTCCTGAATCGGGCACGCACATCGCCAATTGGCCGGGCGACAGCAACACCGCCAAGTTGTATGCGGTCAAACACAACCCTTTCCCTTACGTCGCTGAGGTTCAAAATGACCCAGCGCAATTCGCGAAGCAGGTGCCCATCGAGCAGTTGTTCAGCGACCTCGGCAGCGGAAAGCTCACCGCGTTCTCGTACATCGCGCCCGACCAATGCCGCGACATGCATGGCATCGGCAACCCCCTTGCGCCCTGCGGCGGCGCTAACGATACAGACGACAATGATGTCAAGCGCGGCGACGACGAAACGGGATGGCTGGTCAACGGCATCATGGGCAGCAAGGCGTGGCAGCGCGGCCGCAATGCCATTTTCATCGTGTTCGACGAGGGTAATGGTCCGCTCACCTGCTCCTATGATCCCGATGCCGGCATTGACACTGCCCCTGGCTCGCTCCTGCCTGGCGCCGATTGCTACGCTGCGGCCAACTTCAACGATAAAGTGGTGCTTATCGCCATCACGAACTACGGCGTGCGTGGCGCTGAGGACTCCCGCTTTCAGTCCCACTTTTCGTTGTTAAAGACGATTGAAGCCGCCTTTGGCCTGCCCTATCTTGGCCATGCGAAAGACGCCACTACCAATACCCTGGCGCCGCTCCTCGTGCCGTCGCAGAACGAGGACTGAGTGCAAACGGTCGCAGCAACGTGCCGGGATGCCCGTAGGAATTCGGCCGCCCTAACGCGTTCGCGGGCACGATAGCCGTACGCTTCGGTCACCAACACGGGCGCGGCGAGGACAACCTCAATGCGCTCTTCTTCTTCTCATTTGCTGTTGTCAGAGTCCCTGCCGGCAAACCCACGGAAGGCTATTTATCTGCGTCGGCCTTTCAAAGCCTTTCTATGAGCTAGCCGTTTTCGACTCGCTCCTTTATATCCGAGTACGCCCTTTCAATGAGCTTGCTTAGCGCTGCGTTGTTTGTGGCTGTTCCCGGTGTCAGCTTCACGTGGCGCATGAACTTGCCTGTGCCTTGCAACAAGCGCGCCGGATCCGGGAGCGCCGCGCCATGAAAGAACCCCACGTTAACGTGCGAAGTGAATACGTTGACGTAACCAAAGGGCGCATCTCCTAAACATGCCGTCGGGCAGCCGTCATGCAACACCTCCCGGACTTCGTCTCCGCATTTCCGCATCACCTCAAACCACCGCTGCGCGATGGCCCCCAATTCACCTGCATGCCCTTTCATCCACGCGTCAATGGCCGGATCCCGCTCGACGGCGCCATCGAATCGCAGCAAGTTCGCTCTCATCGCCGCTCCATTTACTCCGTATTCTGAGGTTTTGTTTTGTCATCCCGAACCCGGTCGCGTTTGCCCGCGGTTAGCGGGCGAAGGGTTGTCGCGAACGGGGGTGAGGGATCTGCTTCTTCCGTGCTTGTCACTCGCGCCACTGCTTTTCTGAAATCAGCTCTCCATCTCTCGCAGGGCCTGCTCAATGCGCCGGTCGGGAATGAGCCAGAGAACGGCGACGACGACATAGATCGCCTGCGCCGCCCAGGACGAATAAAGACTGCTGACTATCCCGGCCACATACAACACCGGCGAGAGCTTTCCCTTCCAATCGCTTCCAATTGCCTTGCGGAGCACCGAGCTTGGCCCCTGTGAAGCAATGATGGCCTGCTGCAGGATGAAATAGGCAATGCCTGCCATCAACAAAACGACGCCGTAAAGTGCAGTAGGCGAAAGCGCAAAGTGATTCTGGCCCATCCAGCCCGTGGCAAACGGGAAAAGGGACAGCCAGAACAACAAGTGCAGATTCGCCCATAGAATCGACCCCGTGACACGCGTCGTGGCATGCAACATGTGGTGGTGATTGTTCCAGTAGATCCCCACATACAAGAAGCTCAGCACATAGCTGAGAAAAACCGGAAGCAGCGGGCGCAACACCGCAACGCTTTCGCCCTGCGGCACCTTCATTTCCAGCACCATGATCGTGATGATGATCGCGATCACGCCGTCGCTGAAAGCTTCAAGCCGCCCCTTGCCCATGACCGACATACTACAGGAGCCAGCCTGCAAATTGTCATTCGCTGCTGCAGCGAACTGTTATTTGCTGCTGCCAAGATCAGACCCAGCTCTTTTCCGCAATCTTGTAGTGGCGGGTCTTCTTTAGGCTGAGGCTCCTTGCTGAAGCCAGACCCGTTCTTTGTAGTGGTGCAGCTTGCTGCGCCGGCTCATTTCGTAGCTGCCTTTTTTTCAATCAAAGCTGAATTGGCATCCTAACGCCACTGACTTGGGACTAGGGCAAGCAGCCGATAGATTCACGGCGCGTCAAATTCCCGCTTTGCTCGTAGCACTGTGAGCTGAAAATTTCGACCCCTAAAGACTGTTTAACTGCTCGCTTCTTCTATCCTCCTAACCAGGAATTGGCGGCTTGAGCTTTCCCGCAGCCAAGTCATCCAGCGCGCGGTGGCGACCATGTAGGTGGTTGTAGCTGAGGTGGCGTTCGCGGTAGAAGCAGATCTGAAATTGGCTTCGGAGGTTAAGCCGCAAGCGAGAATTTTATGGGCGGTCTTTGTCGTCGTACTCTTCCGGCACGTCGTCTTGCGGAACCTCGCGTGTGCGCACTTCGCCTTGGTCCGGATTGGGCGCATTTTCCACACCGCTCACAATTCCCGTCTCGAACGTCTGACCTTCTTCCAACAATTCGTCCGCGCTTTCCGAATCCACGCTCTCGACCACGGAAGCCCCGCCAAAATCCCCGCCGCCCGCTCCCGCAGCGGCCGTGCGCGCGCGCCGCTTCAAGTGCACGGTCTCCACGTTCTGACTACCTAGCACGGCCTGCGTCCGGCGAGCAGGTCTCCTGCGGGACACATGCTTGCGAGCCGCTTTCAGCTTTGGAGCCTTCTTCTTCGCGCTCAACTTTGCTTTCTTGTGCTTGGCTTTCTTCTGCTTCGCTTTCTTCGCCATGTCTAGACCCTCCGCCGCCTGTCAGTCTAGCATTGGCGGCCAGCGTCGGTCATTCACTCGGTTCACTTTCAAAGTCGTCGTTAGATTGACCGGCTTGACACTTCTTGCGGGGTTGTTTCTGAGGGATGAGAAAATCCAAACACCGAAAGGAGGTTCGCCATGGCCGCAAACTCGCAGAGCGTGATTATCCAGGACCGGAGATCCTCAACCGTGAACCTGTCTTCCGGGGCACGCGCGTGCCTTTCCAAACGCTCCTCGACTACCTAGAAGCGGGGTTTTCTTAGCCTTTTGCCTTCTTGGCTCTTGGGTGTTCAGCACAGACATGCATTGCAAATTCTTTATCGCGCAGACGCTCGAAGGTCTCCTTCATTTCGTCGAGCGAATTGCCTGCGGGATTCCCCGAAGGTTTGAACACCCATGCGCATTCGGAGCAACCGAAGCCCTGAAAGCGCGGCTGCTCTTCAATCCATATCAGCTGGCGGAGCATAGTCACCTTGGCATGCCTCGGAAGGTGTGGGTAGCCTGTTATATAGCTCCTGTGCATGCGCCGAATAGCAGGTAAGACGCCCAAAGCGAATCGGGTAAATCCTCTAAAGGCGGCACGAGTCATCAGAAGTTGGCAATCTATCGCCAGGTAAGTCGTAACTCTCGCCATAATACCGCCAAGTGTGTTCAGTGTGGGACAGCCCCGCCAGATCGGAGCCTGTTATGGTCGCATTGCGTGGGGTGCAACATCATGGTTAGAAGAAATCACACCGTCGCGCCGGAATGCGCTGCGAAATTCAGTCTTAGGACCTTGTCATGTCTCGTTGCAAGCGTAGCGATTCTTTTTGGCACATCCACGTCCATCGCAACGAAACGCCCGGCAACGCCCGCCCCAAGAGCCGCGACCACAGAGGTCGAAATGCAGGTCCTTCTCGACCGGGCTGGCTTCTCGCCGGGCGAGATTGACGGAAGTGGCGGTGAGAATAGCAGCAAGGCTCTGAAGGCGTTCGCGGCCGCGCGGGGGATTGCTCCAAGCTCGCGGAATCGCGAGGCGGTGCTCAAGGCCCTCGGTGCCGGTGCCGGCGTTGAGCCGATTGTCTCCTATAGGATCACGGCGGAAGACGCGGCAGGGCCGTTCAGCGAGAAGATTCCGGAGGACATGATCGAGAAATCGAAACTTCCTGGCCTTTACTACACATCTTTGCTGGAGGAACTCAGCGAGAAATTCCACTCAGCGCCGGCCCTGCTCAAGCGACTGAATCCCGGCGCCCATTTCACCGCGGGAGAAGATATCCGTGTCCCGAACGTGTCGCGTTCCGGGCAAAAAGTGCTGGACACCGCCCAGGCCCGCGCTGGGATGGTCAAGGTGGTTGTCTCGAAGAAGGCATCGAACCTGAAAGTGTATGACCGGAAAGGCCGGGTCATTTTTTTCGCTCCTGTAACCAGCGGCAGCACACGCAATCCGCTCCCCTTCGGAGAGTGGAAGGTCATCGACGTGGTGCGCAATCCAACCTACAACTACAATCCCGACTTGTTTTGGAACGCTGATCCCACAGGAGCCACGGCGAAGATCGCACCAGGCCCCAACAATCCAGTGGGTGTGGTATGGATTGGCATCAGCGATCCCCACTACGGCATCCACGGCTCGCCTGATCCGGGGGAGATCGGCTATTCCAAGTCTGACGGGTGCGTGCGGCTCACAAACTGGGACGCGACCAGACTCGCCGGCCTGGTCACAAAGGGTACGCGGGTCGTGTTCGAGGAATGAGAAAGCAAAGTTCGCGACAGGGAAGGACCATGCCGAGAGGGGCGCGTCTCAGGGGCCGGCCGGCTGGAAGCGATTCTTTAGTTCACATCCGCGGCGGACTCTCAAGGTGTTTCTCTGAGCTAGCCGTGTTCGACGCGCGTCTTAATAGGCAAGCTGATCGAGGCAGCGTACTCGGGTTTGTCTCATCGCCTCTGCGCTGGTAGAACCAAAGAAGAAAAGCTTTCCTCTTTAGACACAATTTCTGCCTTTTTACACCGGAATGGGGCAATTTGACCGTGCTGCGAGGCGACGGTAAGATTTTGTTTCAATTTGAGTGTGCCTCGCGTCGCACTCCGTAGCGGTTCTGGCATAAACCATACCGCTAAGGTGAGGTCAAGGAGGAAGCATGGCCACTGCAGTTGCTCCTCGCGTTTTCAAGAATTTCATCGGCGGCGAATGGGTGGAGTCGGGCTCGGGCAAAGCTTACGAGAACCGAAATCCTGCAAATACGGATGAGCTGGTCGGAATGTTTGTCTCCTCGAACGAGGAAGACGTCGACATGGCGGTCGCCGCCGCAAAAGAAGCTTACAAAACCTGGCGCCTCGTGCCTGCTCCCAAGCGCGCGGAGATTCTGTTTCGCGCCGCCGAATTGCTGGTGCAGCGCAAGGAAGAATTTGCCAAGGACATGACGCGCGAAATGGGCAAAGTCCTCGCCGAAACACGCGGCGACGTCCAGGAAGCCATTGATATGACCTACTACATGGCAGGCGAAGGCCGCCGCCTTTTCGGCCAGACCACTCCTTCCGAACTTCCGAACAAATTTGCAATGAGCGTGCGCCAGTCCGTCGGGGTGTGTGGAATGATTACGCCTTGGAATTTTCCGATGGCTATTCCGTCCTGGAAAATGATGCCGGCGCTCATCGGCGGAAACACCGTCGTTCTGAAACCCGCTGAGGACACGCCGCTTTCTTCGTATCATCTTGTTCAGGTGCTGACCGAGGCGGGCGTGCCGCGCGGCGTTGTAAATCTTGTGAGTGGCGATGGTCCCATCGCGGGGGCGCCGCTTGCGCAGCACAAAAATGTTCCGGTGGTCAGCTTCACCGGCTCGACTTCGGTGGGCCGGATCATCGCGCAAGCCTGTGCGCCGGATTTTAAACACTGCAGCCTGGAGATGGGCGGGAAAAACATCATCATTGTGATGGACGACGCGAACCTCGATCTCGCGATTGACGGCGCGGTGTGGGGCGGCTTCGGCACCGCCGGGCAGCGCTGCACAGCGGCGAGCCGAATTGCGGTGCACAAGAGCGTTTACAAGGAATTCGTTTCGCGATTTATAGAGCGCGTCAAATCGCTCAAAGTCGGAGATGGTTTGGATCCCGCAACGGAAATGGGGCCGTGCATCAACGAGCAGCAACTGAACACGGTGATGAGCTACGTCGAGATTGGCAAAAATGAAGGCGCCAAGCTGCTTTCGGGAGGGAATCGGCTGGACGGCGGCGCGTTCAGCAAAGGCTGGTTCCACGCGCCAACGGTTTTCGGCGATTGCTCGCCAACTATGCGGATCGCGCAGGAAGAAATCTTCGGTCCAGTCGTGTCTGTGATTCCGATTCATAGCTTTGAGGAAGGCATCGAAGTTGCCAACGGCGTTGCTTATGGACTGTCTGCTTCGATTTACACGCACGACGTGAACCGCGCTTTCCAGGCCACCCGCGATCTTTGCACGGGAATCGTCTACGTGAATGCGCCCACGATTGGCGCGGAAACGCATCTGCCTTTTGGCGGCACCAAACAAACCGGTAACGGCCACCGCGAAGCCGCCATCGCTGCCATCGATTTCTTCACCGAATGGAAAACCGTCTACATCGACTATTCCGACAAACTCCAGCGCGCCCAAATCGACAACACATAGGCCACTGCCATTTGAAGGCAATCCCTGGCCGAACCGCGTTGACCGCGCTTGACACACTTTTTACAATAGAAGCAGGGCTTACTGGCACTCGGCGTATGGTGCTTCCACGAGAGCGCGATGTAGAACGCTGCGCCGCGAAGGACACTATGCAATCTATGCTGTCTATCTGTAAGGGTCGCGGCTCTGTGAGGGACGCTGCGTTATGAAAATCGCTGCGCTGCAGGAACGGCGGAACCGCCAGATTCTGGCCGACATCGTTCGGACGTATATTGAAACCGGCGAACCAGTTTCGTCGCGGGCGATTTCCAAGGGATTCGAGGAGTCGCTGAGTACGGCGACGATTCGCAACGTGATGGCCGATTTGGAAGATAGCGGCTTCCTTTATCAACCGCATACTTCGTCGGGGCGGGTACCGACGGCGGCGGCGTACCGTTTTTTTGCGCAGGAGATTGCTTCCCAGGCCACGATTAGCGTCACGGATCGCGAGTGGATTCAGCGGGAAATGGGTGGGGCGAAAACAACGTCGGAAATTACGGAGCGGGCGGGACACGTGCTTGCAGAGGTTTCGAATGGATTGGGGATTGTGGTTTCGCCACCACTGAGCAAAACGGTTCTTGAGCATGCGCGGATGTGGCTGCTTCCGGATGGGCGCGTGGTGGTGGTGCTGATTTCCCCGGGCGGGAAGACGCGGGACAAGATTTTGCAGCCTAGCAGGAGCTTCACGCAGGCGGAGCTCGATGCGACTGCGGACTTTTTGAACCGACACTATTCGGGCTGGACGCTGGAAGCAATTCGAACGGATCTCTTGCAGAAACTGGCGGCGGAGCGCGAGCGCTACGAAGGAATTGCGCAGAACGCGCTTACCCTGTGCGATCCGGGCGTGCTCGCCGACGAGTCCAGCGCGCAAATGCATGTGGAAGGAACGGCGCAAATCGTCGAAGCGGTGGAGTTTGCCGATCAGTCGCAGCTGCGGGACCTGCTTGCGGCCATTGAGGAGAAGCATCGGCTCGTGACTCTTCTGAATGCGTGCATCGAAGCGCCTGAGCCGGTTCACGTGCTGATTGGCGTGAAGGAGATCTCGCAGGCGGGCGAAAATCTTGCGCTCATCAGCGCACCGTACATGCACAACGACCTGGTGCAAGGCTCTCTCGGGGTGCTCGGCCCGACGCGCATGCCTTACGAGCGCGCGATGACCGCGGTGGCTTACGTGGCCCAGCTTTTTAGCGAGGCGCTGAGCAAGATCTGATCTCAAGATGGCTCTGGTAACATCCGCGATCAGGTTAGAGCGAAGACCGAAAAGCAGATCCCTCACCCCGCAAAAACTGCGGAGATTCGGGATGATAGGCTTCGGCGGGTCAAGCATTCAAGGCGGGGTGGCATCGAGATCATTTTCAGTACTTAGAGCCTATTTAAAGACACAGGAGAAGTGCTCCGGTGAGTGAGAAGGAAAGAAAAGAAGTGAAAATCAACGTCAACATTAACAAAGATGCGGATAGCTCCGAACTTGAACAGTCCGAAGACACGAAGACCATAGAAGCGGACTCCGCAAAGGAGAATGCGGAGATGGCGAAGCTGACGGCTGACCTAGAAGAGTTGCGGCAGTCCATGCTGCGCAGCCAGGCGGATTTTGCGAACTACCGCAAGCGCATCGAGAAAGAGCGCTTTGAGGACTCCAAACGCGCGACGGCCCACGTGATTGAAGGTCTCATCCCTATCATTGACGGGTTCGAACACGCGCTTGCCGCGCACCGTGAAGCGGAATACGAGAACTATCGCAAGGGTTTCGAACTCATTTACAGGCAGATGCTGGACAATATCACCAAGCTCGGCGTGCAGCGCATTGACCCGGCAGGACAGCCGTTTGATCCGCATTTGCACCAGGCGATGGATCGGACGGAAACTGCAGAAGAAAAGGAGGGCACGATTCTGCAAGTGTTCCAGCCCGGATACGTTTTTCATGGACGCGTTTTGCGGCCCGCGATGGTTCGTGTAGCGGTGCATCCGAATCCGGCATCGAAAGAGGCGGTGAATTAGAGAGGAAGCGGCTCTGTTGACGTCCGCGTTCAAGTCCCCGCGAAAACCGAAAAGCAGATCCCTCACCCCGCAAAAGCAGCGGGGATTCGGGATGACAAACTTCGGAAGTCGCGAGTTCAAGGCAAAGCGTCAGCAAAGCTAGAGAAAGGAATTATGTCCAAGGGCAATCCACGCGACTTTTACGAAGTGCTCGGAGTTTCGCGCGCGGCGACGCTGGAGGAAGTGAAGTCCGCGTATCGCAAGGCGGCGCTGAAATGGCATCCGGACCGCAATCCGGAGAACAAAACGGAAGCGGAAGCAAAATTCCGCGAATGCACGGAAGCGTACAGCGTGCTTAGCGACCCGCAGAAAAAGCAGGTCTACGACACGTATGGGCACGCCGGGCTTTCGAGCGCCGGCGCGGGGCAGGGATTTGACCAAACCATTTTTCAGGACTTCCACGACATTTTTGGCGATTTCTTTGGCTTTGAGGATTTGTTTGGCGGCGGATCGCGGCGAGGTCGTGGACGTGGCCGCGCCCAGCGCGGGGCCGATTTGCGCTACGACATGACGTTGAACTTCGAAGAAGCCGCAGCCGGCGTGGCGACGAAAATCAAACTTCCGAGGCAGGAATTCTGCGAAGCGTGCAACGGAACCGGCGCAAAGAAGGGAACCGGCATTATTAGCTGTCCGGATTGCGGGGGGCGCGGGCAACTGGCGTATCAACAAGGATTCTTCACCATCACGCGCACATGCCCGACCTGCCAGGGGGCGGGCCAAATCGTCAAAGAGCGTTGCCCGGAATGCCGGGGCCAGGGGCGCATGGAGCGCGAGAAAACCATTGAGCTGCGCATTCCGCCAGGCGTGGACACGGGCACGCGCCTTCGTGTTGCCGGCGAGGGCGAGCCGGGGCCGAACGGCGGTCCTAGCGGCGACCTTTATGTCGTGCTCGAAGTCAAAGAGCATCCGTTCTTCGAGCGGCGCGGCGCAGATTTGTATTGCACGATTCCCATCAGCATTGCGCAGGCCACGCTCGGCACAGAACTTTCGGTGCCCGGGCTGAATGGCGAGGAGAAGCTCAAGATCCCCGAAGGCACGCAGGGCGGCGCGGTGTTTCGCGTCAAAGGAAAAGGCTTGCCGGATCCGCACGGGGGCGGGCGCGGCGATTTGTACTATCATGTGCGCGTGCTGACACCGACGAAGCTCACTCGCGAGCAGCGCAAATTGGTGGAGCAACTCGGCGCTACGCTGAAGGTGGAAAACAAGCCGGCCGAGCGGGGCTCATCGATCTTCGACAAGGTGAAGGACATTTTCGGGTAATCCGCAATCCCGGGCTACGAAAGCAATCCTCTTTCTGTCAGGTGGTCTTCAGCGTGCATCTTTCTGCCGCCGGCGGTGCTCGCTGGCTTTTCGTATTTCGCTTAGGTC
>Ga0070730_10006101_pt1 | contig 10326 bp, 11 predicted proteins | sample Coa_R1_3_FD_66447 | JGI IMG/M metagenome (GOLD analysis project Ga0070730, IMG submission 66447) | Surface soil microbial communities from Centralia Pennsylvania, which are recovering from an underground coalmine fire - Coalmine... | ecosystem: Environmental > Terrestrial > Soil > Unclassified ... | reverse complement strand
CGTCAGCCTAACGCACGTTGCCCGTCAGTGCACTCCGTCCCGCCCCGGCCCAGCCGTCCCGCCGATCACCGTCGCCACCGAATCTCGCCATCCGATGGCCAAATAATCACGCCGCGAACATCGTCCAGAACAGACCGTTTTCCTCACCCGGATTGAAGTCGTGTACTTGTTGGGAACCACCTGCTCCCATAAAGACATCCAGTCAAACAAAGGCGAACGCCGCGCGGTGCTCGTGTTTATCGCGGCCGACATACGTCCCCTTTATGAAGCGGATATCAGCGCCCCAGAACATGCCGCCGAACGGATCACCGCTGACCGGTGCAGTCGGCGGGAATTCAACCCCTCCCACAACACCGTTGAAGTCGCGGATCGTCGACAGGTCGCCTGTCCCGTTGGACACGTAGTTGTTCGAGTCGCCCGCCGGGTTCGGAAAGGTCGGAAAGTAAAAGTGCTTCAGCCCGAACGGACCGATCGGCGTTCCTCCGACTATGGGGAACGGCAGCACCGGCGCTGGCTGAGCCTGGGCTACCTCACCGCCGAGCACCGCTGGTGCGAGCAGTGTGGCGCCACCAGCGACCAATCCACCGATAAAGGCACGCCTCGAAACGGCGCTACTACTACTCGAAAGCAGATCGAAACCTTGTGCTTGACTCCGCATGTTGACTCCCATGGTTAGAATGTTTCTCTATCAGTCTCTCCAGATAAGCTGCGGTAGGTAAACGCGGGCTCTCGAGGAGCCTCTGGCGCCACTCGTGGATCATGCGCTGCACCTGCGCCAGGAACCCGACCACCAGCGGAATCGTCTCGATGAGGTTGTAGAAGAAATGGAGGTCCGGGCGGCTGACAGGCAATCCGCCAGCAAGTGCGCCCCCTTGTGACAGAATGCCAGGTGTACCCGACACTCCGGTCATCAGGTAGACCCGGAAGATGGCGACGTGCTCGACCTCGTGCCAACCGCAGAGGAGCAGCGCGACCCACAGCCACCGGTTCGCGCGGAAGCGGCCCAGCAGCACCAGCACGACGAGCAGCACCCAGGTATTCCAGATGAAGTGCACCCACTCAATGTCCAGGGTGCCGAAAATGCCGCGTGCACCAGCTCCCTCGAAGCCCAGAACGTGGATCTGGATCATCTGCGCAACGTGCTCCAGGAAGTGGCCCGTCTGGCCAACCACCAGCACGTAAAACAGCGCCAACCACCCGTAGCGCCAATACACCCAGGCTACCTGGCGGGCGAATACCGGAATCCACGGCAGTACGACCGCCAACCCTGTCGCCCACAGCGGCCAGGCTTCAAGTGTCCCGAAGGCCAAACCGCCCAAGCAGATGGCGCCCGCAAGTGCTGCGGTCCAAGGTGTCACCCTATGTGTACTGATCGGCAGCGAGCGTGCTTGTGGCATTATGATCTCAGGCATCGCGGCTTGTCTCGCATCGCGAACTGCAGACCGAGAGATGCTCGTACTCAATCCCGTCTCTACACCAGCGGCAGCGTGACGGGTGCATCGATGGTCACCTCCCCCGCCACCATTTCCCCGGTGAACGTCGCCTTGGGCCCGAAGATCGCATGGTTTGTGGGGGCCTGGGCTGGGTCGAAGTACACCGTGAAGGCGAAGCTGTCCCCAGCCGCGCCGCCGCCGGGTCCGCCGTCCACGGCCTCGATCTCAAAGAACGCCGGCTCGGCTGCTTCCCGAGAGCCCACGGTGATCGCCCCGGTGCCGGCCTGGGTGGCGCAGCCGAGCTGTCCGGAAAGTTTCGCCACACGCTTCCCATCCGCGGCCTGCTTGATGCTGACCACGGCCATGTCGTTGGAGTACATCGCCATGAAGAAGTTGTGCTCCGGAATCACCACCCGGCGCCCGCCAGTTGCACCGTGCGCTCTGGGCGGGCTTCTACCGAGGCTCCCGCCAGTCCTTCCAGACTACGCGCCAGTTCCCACCTGTCGCCGCCATCATGAGCGAGAGCAAGGCTCTCTCTGAAGAAGCTTCTGGCTGCGGTGGCGTCGCCCTGATCAAGCGCCAGGTGGCCCAAACCCCGTAGGGACCACAGCATCCCGTCCAGGTCGGAGTACTGGCGGTACCGCGCCAGACTCTGGTCGAGCAGATCGCGGCCCTTGACGTGGTCGCCACGGCCAACCGCGGCCCGCCCAAGGATGTACAGCGCGTTGACCGAGCCTCGCGCGTGACCTATCCGTTCGGCGAGTGCGAGGCACTCCGCTCCGAGCGTTGCGGCGCGCGTGTGATAGCCGCCTTCGAGCGCTGCCAGCCCGAGGCCCATGAGGTGGTAGTACTCCATTGTCGACAAAGCATTAGTCCGGCTGACGCTAAGGCCCTCCTCGGACAGCAACTGAGCCTGTGCAATATCGCCAGCGCGAAGCGCGATCCCTGCCTCGTGAAATAGCCCTGAGGCGACACTCGCCGCGTCGCCCAGCTGCCGCGCGATAGCCCGACTCTCGCGGAGCAGCCCCCGCGCAGCGTTGGGGTCGCCGTGCCTGTCCATCAAACCGGCTGCCCAAATCAGCGCGGCGGCCAGCGCGGGGCTGGCCGTCCCTCTGGCTTGCGCTTGCAGTTCAGCGAACCACATGCGCGCCTCGGAGCTCGAGCCCCGCTGATACCAGAAGGCGCTTATTCGAGTCGCCAGCCGGAGTCCCTCTTCCATGTCGCCTGTCTGGATCGACCAGCGCAACGCCACCCGCAAGTTGTCGAGCTCCGTCGCCAGCCAGGCGACGTGGTCGGGGTCAAACAGTTCGAACGGCGAGCTTTCTGCCTTCGCCAAAAACCAGTCGCGGTGACGCCCGCGGATCGTCGCGGACTCGCCCGACTCTTCAAGTCTCTCGGTGGCGTACTGGCGCATCGTCTCGAGCAGCCTGTAATGGATCTGGCCAGCCTCCTCGTCCACCATGACCAGTGAGTGGTCCACCAGGTGTCCCAGTCGGTCCAGTACCTCTGTGGACTCAATCCCGGTCCCGGCACAGATGGCTTCCGCCGCTTCCAATGTCCAGCCCCCAGCGAAGGCTGCCAGGCGGTGGAATAACCGTCGCTCCGGCTCCTGGAGCAGCGCGTAGCTCCAGTCGACGGTGGCGCGCAACGTCTGCTGACGGGGTGGCGCGGTCCTTGGCCCGCCGCTGAGCAGGCGGAACCGATCATCGAGCCGCGTGGCGATCTGCTCGACGCTCAACAGGCGTACCCGTGCGGCCGCCAGCTCAAGCGCCAGCGGGATGCCATCCAGCCGCCGGCATACCTCGACGATCGCCGGGGTGTTCTGGTCGGTAACGCGAAAGTCGGGCTTCGCGGCCACCGCGCGTTCGACGAATAATCGCATCGCTGCATACGCGTTCAGGTGCTCGCTCATGGCGGCCCCCACGTCCGGCACCGCAAGGGACGGCACCCGCCAGGCCACTTCACCTGCAACGCCGAGTGGCTCGCGGCTGGTGGCCAGGATCCGCAGGTTTGGACAGCCACGCAGCAGATCTTCGACGAGCTCTGCGCACACCTGCGCCAGGTGCTCGCAGTTGTCCAGAAGGAGCAGCATACGCCTGAAGTGGAGCGCCTGCTTCAGGCTCTGAACGATTGACACCCCAGCCTGGTCGCGCACGCAAAGGGCGGCCGCAACGATCTGCGGCACCAGTGTTGGGTCGGCGAGCGGCCCGAGCTCGACCAGCCACGAACCGTCGGGAAAGCGCTCGATCGCCTCCTCGGCCACGCTCAGCGCTAGCCGGGTCTTGCCGACGCCACCTGTCCCGACGAGGGTGACCAGTCGCGCCTCGGCCAGGCACTGCTGAACCGCTACGAGTTCCGCTCCGCGACCGACGAAGCTGGTGAGCGGCATCGGCAGGTTAGAACGTAGTGGGACCTCTGGGGTAATCGAGCGCAACGAAGACGCAGGGTTCTGACGCTGGGCAGGCTCTGTCGGCGCCCTAAGGCGGAGGTGATCCATGGACGAGGCGTCTTTGTGCACCATGGGCGTGACACGGTTTGGCGCTCACGGGGTTGGCGGCGGCGCGACCCCAGGCTAACACCTGCGCGGCAGAATGAATTGAAGTGCTTATTTCATCATCGCCAGGATTGAACGAGCGAAAGCAGATCAGGACAAAGGCAGCCGCCGCGCCAAGGTGGACTTTGTGCACCCGCATCGCTTTTCGCCACGACCCGGCGCGCCGGGTCGTCGACGCAGTCGATCTGCCGACCGTCGCAGCCTGGCTGGGCCACGAGCGTGTCTACATCCAACCGGACGAGGAGGCGCTCGAGCGAGCAGCGTCAGCGCTTGAGAAGAGCTGCAGGTAGATCGTGAGAAGAATGGTGACTGGCCCGGATTGACGTCGTTCGCGGTGAGCGGTGGCACGCGCCTGCCTCGTCCTTCGGCCCTCTGGCGAAGCAAGGTCAGGCCGGTGCTCATGTCAGGCCCGCGAACTTCCGTCTGCTGACGTCAGGCGTTCCTCTGCAACCTGGAGCCTGAAGAAGAGCGTCAGGTTCTCCGAACGGGCCTTCGCCAGCTGCTCGCCGAGTTCCGTCGCTCGCCGATCAGCGGACGCGCGCCTTACTCTGCGCGAGTTTCGCGCGTTTCCTTTTCTGAGGCTCTGGACCACCCCCCGTTGACGTTCAGCAGCCGCATGGATCTCGTCCAGTACATCACGGTGGTGTTGGGCGTACAGGGGGTTGCGCGAGAGCCCCGCCTCGAGACACACGGTCGACACGTTGATCGAAAGGCGCTGCCCGACGAGTCGAGGATGCGTTGGCCGCCCTTTCTCCAGGCGGCGTAATGCTGCCAGATACGCGGCCTTCGTCTTATCAACTCGCGACATCGCCGCTGGCTCCCTCGATCTTGCTGACCACACCGCTGAAGGCACTGATCCGTTCATCGAGCGCGGCCACCGCGGTTTCCGAATGAGGGATGGTGGCAATACTGTCGCGCAACACAATCGCATCGCTCGACAGTTCCCGCCAGAACGGCAAATGCTGCGGGCCAAAGATGGCGTTGGCGCACCGAAGACACGTCTCCACGCCGACGCGAGCGAGGTCACCCTGGCACCTGGCTGTCTCCGCGGCGTACAGGCAGATCCCGAACTCGTTGTTCAGCACGACGAAGCCATCTGCGACCATCTTTTTCGCGTACTCCATCGCGGCGGTGCGGCCGGCTTCACCGCGGAAGCGGCCGTTGGCTCGGAGGAGTTCCTCCCCAGCCTTGCCTGCGAGGCGATCTGAGTTCATGCATTGCCCGAGTTGATAGGCGGCCTCCTCGCTTTGCGCATCACCGATAAGTTCACGCAACTCGACGTCGCCGACGTACCGGTCGGTCATGATCACACTGACGTGTTTGAAATGATCTCGCAGCGCGAGCATATCGACCTTGTGGTGGATGACAATCCAGCGCGCGAAGGTCTTGCGAAATTGGTGGCTGCTGAACGTCCATGGACGAGGCAGCCCACTCGTTCGGGCAAACCTGTTGGTCCACAGCGAGAACGTCCTGTTACTCCTCAACCCTGAAGTCCAGCAGCCATTGGCGATGGCCCATAGGCCGCTGGCGCCAGCTTCTGCTGGATGGATGGAGCACAGCTCGACCATCACCTGCACCGCCAGGCGCACCGGGTTGCCAGGGCGGTCACGTCCGGCCACCCAGCGCGTTTCGAAACCGTCCACCTCGGCGGCTGTCTTGAACACCCGTGAGCGAACGAACAGCAGAGGCTGGCCGCCGTCGCCCGCCAGCGTCTCGAGGCATTCGGACTGTATGGCGCCGATCTCACTCGCTCGCATACCGGTGTGGGAGGCGATCACGATGTAACAGGCGTAGACGAGCTGCCCGCGCAAGCGCAGCAGTGTGCGAACATCTGGGATCGCCGTGTACGTGCGCCCCTGCCAAACGATCGGCGAGGCGAGGGGAAGGCCCCGGCCCACCTCGCGTCGGGATGTGGCCGCGTCCGCAGGATCGGTCGCTGGTTGGCGGCTTCACGTGCGCTTGCGTGGGCCTCAGAGCACTTTTCGCATGTGCACATCCTCGGGCTCGCGCTCGAACAGCTCTGGCAGCGGCAGCGGCATGAGCTCGAAGCCGCGACCCTTGTAGAAGCGCACCGTGTTCGCAGACGGCGTCGCCGACACGACCATGGACGAGTCGCCGGCGTCGCGGGCGACTTGCTCAAGCTCGCCGGACAGGCGGCTGCCGATCCCCGCAGCGCGCAGCATCTGGGTGACGTGGAGGAACGCGAGCTGCGCGACCGCGTGCCGAAGATGCGGCACGACGACGCCGATCCCGACCAGCCGTCCGTCCACGAAGGCGCCGAACGCGATCCCACCCGCATCGACGTAGTGCTCGAGTTCGTCCCGCTTTGCTTCGACGGAGTGTTCGCTGTGCCCATCTGCGTCCCAGGCCGACGCGCTCCAGTCTCCGGGCCGCTCCACCAGCTCCGTCCCACGCTGTTCGTAGAGGAGATCGATGTGCTCAGTCCGATCGATCTCGCCGACGAGCGAGAGCTCCGTGCGCGCCAGCCGCCGTATCGCGACGCCTTCCTCACCGCGCAACGATCGCACACAGGCCTCCCGTCTCGTCGCCACGTCCGCGGCTGCGCCACGTGGCCCACTCATTACGAGCCTCGACGCCATCACCGCCAAGCTCAACAACCGGGCCCAGCCGATAGACTCGCAGCACTGCGTCGTTGGGTGCCTTCATCGGGCTGCCTCCTGATCGCCGCCAGCATCTCATTCAGGAACCTGCAGGCGCGACCAGCCGGCCTGTCGTTGAGCCAATGGCAGGTTGCGTGTCGACCGTACGATCTGGCGCACGCGAGCATGACGGAAGAGGTGCGGGTGAGCGGGTGCCGGTTCGCCAGCCGCGCCATGACGCGAGGCGCGCAATGCGAGCACCCGCACGTCCGCTCGTTCTGAGGCTTCTTTCAGAATTGTCCAGGCCTTGACGCGACTGAGGGTTTTCAGACCACCGTCGGGCCGTGCTTTCGCGAGAAAAACACGGGAGTATGTGGCGCGAGGCCGTGTTCATTGGCCCAGATGAGGAGAGCTCCGGGGAGATCCGCCTGACCGGCCGGTAGGTACACGCGCTTGACGGTGAGGTTTGGGTTCTTGCGATTGGGCAGCACGAGGTGATCGCGCTGGACGTCCATTGGCCGAAGGGCTAATACCTCAGAAATGCGCGCGCCGGTCACCCACAGCACGGAGCAGCAGTCGATCGCGTTCGGACGAAGCCGCCTTAATAACCGCGAGGACGTCGTCTGGGGAGAGACCTTCCGGCGGCTGCCAGAGTTTCTGAGCGGATCTAACAGAACGCGCATTTGAGCGCGAATCTAACCGTACGCGGCGAGCGGCTGGGGCCAGCACGGTTGACTCCTGAGATGCGCTCATCGAACCTGCCCCTCCTGCCGGGCGGGTGAATCTATCAGAAGGCACATTGTGATAGATTCGCTGGCCCCCATGCCACTGCCTGCCATCCTCCCCGCAGCCGGCTGCATCGAGCGCGCCGCATGGTAGCCAAAACACCGCGCCTGCTCACCGCCGAACAGCGCGACGCGTTCGTGCGCATTCCCCCCGATCTGTCCGAACGTGACCTCGGCCGCTTCTACACGCTGTCGGCCCGAGACCTTGAGATCATCGGTCGTCATCGCCGAGCCGCCAATCGGCTGGGCTTCGTTATGTGGACGTTCCGAGGCCGGGTGCTCAAATCGACGGTTGGAGTGTAGCGAGTTGGACTCCAGCTGTGCGTGCTGGAGTCACCGGTTCCCCTCGGATCATGCCAGGGCGAGCGGCTCGTCGAGTTGCTCGAGAAGTTCCTCAATCCGGCGAACCGTGCCGCGATGGCGCTGAACCTCGCGATCCCAGCCATGAGTTACGGCGTCTTCCACAAGTTCAAGTTCACGCTGGCGTCGTTCGCGCAGGCGAGGCGCGTACTCCTTCGTCGTCACGAACTTGGCGCATGAGAGGTAGAGCTCACACTCGCACGGCCCTTCCTGTGGAAGCCGCAGGCAGTGGCCCAGTTCCAGCTCCGTCTTGAAGAAATTGCTCTTCAGCCAATCCACCGCTTCGTTGGAGAGGTCTCCCCCGCGGATCGTCTCAGCACACGGGCCGGCGATCGTCGCACCTGGTCCGAGCACCGCCTGGTAGTCACGCAGCACGGCCTTGTCGGTCACCTGTGCATAGACCATGGTCATGCCGGCGCTAGCATGGCCGAGGATCTTCATGATCGTGTTCAGTCGAGCTCCGCGCTCGGCGAGCTGCATGCCGACGGTGTGGCGGAGGCGGTGTGCCGTAATAGTAGCTTTGCCGTCGGCAGTCACAAGACCGGCTCGTTCGCACGCGTCCCAGAGTGGTGTCTCAAAGAGATAGGGTGCGGAGAACGTCTTGCCATGATGGACGAACAAACGTCGGCTCAACCGGCCGGTCAACTCATCAGGAAAGCCGCGTGTCGGCTCGCCGTCGCGATGCGTCTGCAGCGTGCGGATCGCCGCGGCTGCTTCCTCGTGCAGCGGCACGAGGCGTTCTTGGTAGGTCTTGCCAGCCGGGATCCGCAGTCGCGGCGTACCGTCCGGATAGGTGTCCAGGCAATCTACTTCAAGTCGTCGAATCTCATCGCGTCGCGCGCCACTCCAGCGGGCAACCAAGAGCGCTGCGCGCTGGTAGGGGCAATCGAGTGATCGGATCGCCTCCATGAGGCGGCTGAGGTCAGGCTCAGGGATATAGCGCGGCACGCGCTGGACGCGTCTCGGCAAATCGCGTGCGCTCAGCAATTGACGCGACGGTACGTCGTCCCACCCCCAGGCAACCACGTCACGCAAGAATGTGCCGAGCGTCTCCAAGTAGCCGTGCCTGGTACGTAGGCTGAGAGGCCGCTTGGATTTGGCGCTCACCAGGAGTTCAAGCGCCTGGACGTAGGCCAGCACATGCGCACGATCCACTTCGGCGAACGAGACCATTGCTGGATGCGTACTGGTGAGCCAGGCGCCGAAGGTCCGCAAAGAAAGCGAGAGGCGCTGAACCGTCTTGGGTCGACTGCTGAGACGCCGAGTCGCTAGATAGCGCTGGATAACGGCTTCCATCCGCGGTTGGGGCATCGGAGGCTCATTGGGCACAGGACGGAGGCGTCCTGGCTCGGTGACGATCTGGCCGCGGTGATACAGGACTACCCGCACTACCTGCAGGTAGCTCCGATAGTGCCGACTGATCTCGCGATACCGTTCGCTGGAGCCGTAGAACTGTGTGACGTCTGGGCGATCGCCAAAGCTACAGATCGCGGCGTCAAGTTCGTCCATGGCCGATGCACCGATCCAAGTGACGTCTAGCGACGGCGTGTGCAGGAAGAGGCGGGTCAGCGTCCAGTGGAGCCCTCGCCGGGCAGTCTTCCGTCTGTAACCCAGTTGGCAGGCCAGTGCCGTCCACTCCTCGAGCGCGGTTGCCTGAGACGCTCCGTCGAGAAAGCACCACAGGTACAGGCTGGGCATGGCCAGCAGCCACGGCCAATCGAACCAGGCATCGCCACGTAAGGCGAGGAAGGTGAGATAGGGCCGTGCGTCGCACACGGCTGGGAAGCTGGGATGGTGATCGTCTTCACCGTAGAGGCGCCCGACACGCTCGGCGAGCGGTGCCGCGAACCAGGATTCCAGGTCGGGGTAGAGACGCACGAAGCGACGACGCCGTTTGAGCAGTTGCACCATCGTGCTGGATGTGTTGTTTCGCGAGCGCAAGAACGCGGCGTAATCATCTTCAGTGGCGTGGCGGCGGCCGCCCACTTGGGCGCACGAGGGCAACAGGGACGGAGCCATCATGCGTGGCTCTCCTGACCCAACGCACGACGATACTCCTCGACAACTATGGGGTCGCTGACGCGGGTGTACATGCGCGTGGACTCGGGCGAGGCGTGGCCGAGTCGTTTTTGCAGCGTCAACTCGCGCATCCCACCTTCCCACAGCCGAGTTGCGTGCGTATGGCGCAAAGCGTGCGGCGTCAGCCATGGCGCTCGTATCTCCAGCTGCTCGCACCGCCGCTGAAAGAGCTTGACCAGTGCCGCGTAGCTGAGCGGCTCACAGCGCTTTGAACCCCGTCCGCCTACGAGGAACACGAACGGCACTTCAGCCTCTCTCGGCCGCTCGTCCATGACGTACCGATTGACGGCTTCGAGCGTGGCAGGCTCGTGCAGGTCCACCACCCGCTCAGTCCGCGATTTGGTACGAGCGCCTTTCGGGTGATCGGTCCGAAAGCGGACAATGACCCGTCGCCGGCCATATTGCACGTCTTCCAGGTGCAGGCTGAGCGCCTCGCCGGGTCGGAGTCCGCCCTGCAGCATCAACAGCACCAGCGCCCGATCCCGCCACCGCCGCAACGAGCCAAGCAACGCTTC
>Ga0070730_10006100_pt1 | contig 10327 bp, 8 predicted proteins | sample Coa_R1_3_FD_66447 | JGI IMG/M metagenome (GOLD analysis project Ga0070730, IMG submission 66447) | Surface soil microbial communities from Centralia Pennsylvania, which are recovering from an underground coalmine fire - Coalmine... | ecosystem: Environmental > Terrestrial > Soil > Unclassified ... | reverse complement strand
GCGCAAGACGGTGCCCCGGACGGCCTTCCACGAGCTGATGGCCCAGGCGGCGCGGAGCGGCGCGTACGATCTTCCTCGAAAGGAGGGCAGCGACCACGCGATGCCCGTCGCCGGCATGACCTCGACCATCATGACCCGCCTGGCGTCGACCGGGACTCGGGCAGGCAAAGTCGTCAACGCCACGGATCCCGAGCTGCTGTCGCATGCGGAGATGGAGGGACGGCGTCAGGCCCTCGAATACGCGCGCTTCCTGCGCGATCTGGTCCCCGGCTACGAGAAGGCCGAACTCGCCGGCTTTGGCGTCCAAATCGGCATCCGCGAGACGCGTCGGGTCCAGGGCGACTATCGCCTCACCCGTGACGACGTCCTGGAGGCCAGGCATTTCGACGATCAAATCGGCCTGTGCGGGGCGCCGATCGAGGACCACCACAGCGGCGCGACCACGACGTGGGCCTATCTGCCCGACGGACAATGCGTGGGCATCCCCTACCGGACCCTCGTGCCGCAGAAGAGCGAGAACCTCCTGGTAGCCGGTCGCTGCTTCTCCGCCACCCACGACGCCCACGCGAGTGTGAGATCGATGGCCCAGTGCATGGCCATGGGCCAGGCCGCGGGTTCCGCCGCGGCACTCGCCGTCGCGAAGAGGATCGCGCCCCGCGAGGTCCCGGTGCCGGACCTGCAGGACCGGCTCCGCTCGATCGGGGCGGTGCTGGAGACACCTTGAAGAAGGGGGAAAGTTTCGTCCTGGAAGAAGCGCCGGACTATGTGCTCGGATTCGACGTGGGCGGCACGAGGCTGAAGGCGGGAGCGGTCAGCCGGAAAGGCAAGCTGCTCGCGAAGGAGATCATCCCGACAGGCGCCTTGGCGGGACCCAAAGCCCTGATGCTCGCCATCGTCTCGCTCGCCCGCTCGATCGAGAAGGCCATGGGCGGGCCCGCGGCTGCGGTCGGCCTTGGCCTCCCCGGCGCGATCGATCCCGAGCGCGGCATTGTCCTGCTTCCGGGCCGCCTGAAAGGTCTCGAGAAGTTCCCCATCGTCCCGAATCTCAGGAAGGCCTTCGGCGTTCCGGTCATCGCCGACAACGACGCCCGGCTGGCGATGATCGCGGAGAAGGAATTCGGCCAGGCCCGCGGGAAAGGGTGGGCGCTCACGATCACGATCGGCACTGGGCTCGGATCGGGCGTCCTGATCGACGGTCGCATCCTGCGCGATCCGCACCTCCAGTTCGGCACACAGGCCTCGCACATGGTGCTGCAGGCGCAGGGCGGCCGCCTCTGCTTCACCGGCGCCCGCGGCACGGCCGAGATGCTCTGCTCCGCCATCGCCCTCGCCCAGCAGGTGCGCGACGGCCTGTCCCGGGGAATTCCTTCGGTGCTGTCCGACCGCCACGCCGCCGATCCCACGTCGATCGACTTCGCCGCCGTCATGGAAGGCGCGGCCCGGGGCGACCGGCTCTGCGTCGACGAGCTGGGAGTCTGGACCTCGAATCTGGGCTGGTTCCTGGTCAGCGCGGTCCACGCCTATGCCCCCGAGATCGTGATTCTCACCGGCGGCGGCGCTCACGGCGCCCGGCACTTCCTAAGACCGCTCCGGGTCCACGTCAACCGCCATCTCTTCCGCTGGCCGGTCGGCGAGGCCCTTCCCATCGTCGTCTCGAAAATGATCGACCACGCCGGCGTCCTGGGCGCGGCCGCGCAGGCCTGGCTCTTCGCATGAGGCCGGCGGCGAGCGCCAGAAGGAAGACCACATGAGTTTCATTCGCACGGTGCTGGGAGATGTCCCCCCCGGGCTTCTGGGCGCGTGCTACGCCCATGAGCACCTCATCATCGACCGGAGCTACACGACGCAGCTGTTCCCGGAGATCCACCTTCCGTCCGTCGAGAACGCGGTGAAGGAGCTCACCGACTTCAAGGACGCCGGAGGCGGGGCGATGATCGATTGCATGCCCTGCGACGCGGGCCGGAACGTCGAGAAGCTCGCCGAGATCTCGCGGAAGAGCGGCGTCCACCTGGTGGCGCCCACGGGTCTGCACCGCGTGCGATTCTATCCCGAGGGCCACTGGCGCTACGCCTGGCCGGCGGACCGGCTGTCGGATCTCTTCGTGGACGAGATCGAGCGCGGCATCGACGCGAACGACTGCGCCGGACCCGAACTGCGCCGCACGCCATACAAGGCGGGCGTCCTCAAGATCGCCAGCGACCATGCGGTGCTGGACGACGCCGAACGCGTCGCCTTCGAGGCCGTCGCCTCGGCGCACCGGAAGACCGGCTGTCCGGTGATCACGCACTGCGAAGCGGCTCGCGGCCTGGAGCAGGTGGCCTTCCTCGGGTCGCGCGGGGTCGAGCCGCGCCACATCGTTCTCTCCCACACCGACCGGCATCCCGAGCCGGCCTATCACCGGGGGCTCTTCAAGACCGGCGCCTACGTCGAATATGACCGGGTCTTCCGTGCCCCTCTGGACGACGCCAATCCCACGCTCCGGCTCTTCGTCGCGATGGTGAAGGAGTTCCCCGCGCAGGTGATGCTGGGCACCGATGGTGCCCGGCCATCCTACTGGCGCAGCTACGGCGGGAAGCCGGGGCTGGATTACCTGCTGAGGGAGTTCTCCGACCGCGCGAAACGGCAAGGGGTGTCCGACGCGGAGCTGAAATCGGCGTTCGTCGACAATCCGGCTCGGGCCTACGCGTTCCGGCGCTGAAGCAGGTTGAGCCAGGGATCCAGGAAGTCCGAGGCATCCGGCGACAGGAGCGGCCGCAGATCCCGGAGGACCTGCACCATCAGGCTGCCTGTGCGGGTCGTGGGAACGGTCATCCGAAGATCGGCGGAGGCCGAGAGCGCCAGCAGGGTCAGCGCGAGGGCCACGACGCACCCCTGGGCGGCTCCGAGAATCATGCCAAGGTGCTTGTCCCAGCCCTCCAGGTTCAGCCGCTCGATGCGCCGTCGCGCCAGCGCGGCGGCGGCGAACACGAGCAGCGTGATCAGCACATAAAGCAGGGCGAAGGCGAATCCGCGGTTCAGTCGTGGGAGTTCCGCGGAGAGCGGCCAGCCGACCGCGAAGCCCAGGATCGGGGCGAGGACTCCCGCGGCCAGGCGCGCGAAGCCTTTCCAGGCGCCGAAGCCGGCCGCCAGGGCCACGATGCCGATAACCAAGCCGTCGAACAACATTGCTTCTGATCCAGTATACCCCTGTATCTACGACGAACGGCGCTCCGATCTTCAGCTATAAAAACGCCCCCGGCCTTCCGGCCGGGGGCGTGAGGAATCGCTTCGGGCTCAGGCCTTGGCCACATTCACCCACGTATGCACGTGAGGCGAGCCGCGGAAATACCAGGCCATCGCGGGGCCTTCCAGCTTCCAGCGGTCCCAGACCCTGTCGTTGCCCAGATCGTTATCCTGGTAGAACGCGATGTGGACCTGATCCAGTCCGCCTGCCTCCTTGATGATCGTCATCGCCTCCTCCGCATCGGAGGTGCGGTACGGCGCCAGGAGATCCTTCATCGTCTCTTCCACGAGCCCCTTCTGGTCCTTCGACAGCTCTCCGACGCGGAGGCCGTTCCAGGGCCCGGCCTTTTTGATCTTGATGGACTTCTCATCGTCCGCGGGCGACTTCTCCAGCAGGGCCTTCTCCTGCTGCTTGCCGTCGAGGGCGGCGAAGACCTTGTTGGCCAGCTGCGCCTGCTTCCAGAAGACGTTGCCGGGATGATCGGGCTTTTCGGTATCGACCACCGCGTGGCCGTAGAAGATCGGTCCGCCGAACGCCGCGCCCACGTCCTTGTCGGAATTGCAGCGGATGGTCAGGTGGCGGCCGGTCAGCACCCATTCGAACTTCGCGGTGCTGGGATCCCCGAACATGGCGACCGTGTAGCGTTCGAAGCCGCCGTAATCATCCTTCATCTGCTTCGCGAAGCGACCGGCGCCGTCCTCGCTGACGATCCCTTTGAAGATGTCGCGGATCATCTGCTGCTGCTCGCCACTGTAGAACTTGCCGATCTGCTGAGGGACGATGTCCCAGTTGTTGGAGACTTGCAGGCGGCGCTTGTCCTCCCAGGGAAGGGCCACGAGTTCCTTCTGCTCGGGCTTGAGGCTCTCGTAGAGGCGCTTTGCGATCGCCTCGGGTTTTTCCTCCCGCCAGGTGGACGCCCAGACCGGCGTCCGGGCCAGCGCCGTCGCGGCGGCGACGCCCGCCGAGGTCTTCATGAACCCTCGACGGGTCACGCCTTCGCCACAGTCGGGGCAAATCTTCTTCCGGTTTTCCATGGAATTCTCCTCATCCTCTTCCTGTAGTACGCTCGCCGCCCCGGCCGAGAGGCGCCTTATCCGAACGCCACGGCCTCGAAATGATACTCCGCTTTATAGACCTGCCGCCACTGGACCGCATCCGTCGATCGAAGGATCTTTCCCTTATAGGAGGTGCCGACGAAGACTCCGCCGCCGAACGCTGCCGCCAGCGGGGCGTCCTTGTTCTCGGTGCGCGTCCACTCGAGGCCGTCGGGGGAGAAATAGGTCGCGCCCTGCCCCACCGCGACGAAACGGTCGCCGGCCCAGAGGATCGAGTTGAGATGCTCGCCTTCCTCGCCCGGAAAGCGATGGGTCCACTTCAGCCCGTCCTCGGTGACCGAGCGCAGCCCGTGAAGGCCCACGCCGACGAACTTCCCTGCGCCGAAGGCCACATCGACCAGCGTATCGGCCGCCTTCAGGTCGGCGGCGTCCACCCAGTCCTTGCCGTCCTTTGACATGGAGCGGCGTCCGCGGTCGCCCACGCCGACCCAGCGGTCAGCGCCCCAGGCCGCGCGACGGAGGATGTGCTTGCCCGAGATGAACTGGTAAGGGCTCCACTTCGCGCCGTCATCGGACCGCGCGACGAAGGGCGAGGAGCTGCCCACCGAGCCCGGATCGCCGCCAATCGCGAGGAAATGGCCGTTGCCGAAGGCGAGGCCGCGGAAGAAATTCCTATACTGCCCCTCGAGGCTGACCTGTTCCCAGGCGCTGCCGTCGCGGGTCGTCGAAACCAGATTGTTGCCGCCGAAGTTGCCGATCGCGACGGTGACGCCGTTCCCCGCCGCCGCGGCGCGGAAGATCTCGCCTTCCTTCCCGGTCTGGAGATGGATCCATTCGGATCCGTCGGGCGAGACCAGACGCTGGCCCTGGTGGCCAACCGCCGCGAAAAAACTCACGCCAGACCCGGCAGGCGCCCGCCGAACTGCGCGTATTTTGAGGTCTTGCTCTCGCCGAACTCGTCCACCTTGACCCCCATGCGGTCGAGCATCTCCACGTAGAGATTCGACATGGGCGTGCGCTTCGGATAGGCGAGGTGGCGTCCACCGGTCAGCGTCTTCTGGGCGGTGCCGGCCAGGAGCACGGGGTAATCGTCCTTCCCGTGGCCGCCGTCCGCCATGTAGGACGTGTAGAGCATCATGCAGTTGTCCAGGAGAGTCGAGCCGCCCTCGTCGATCGCCTTCATCTTTCGGATCATCTCGCAGAACAGGCCGGTATACCAGGCATGGATCTGACGGCACGCCTCCCGGGCGATCGGGTCCGCATTTTCGGGCTTGTCGGCGTTGCCCTGGTGTTCCAGCGTATGGCAGTGGCGCTCGTACCCGACCGTGACGACACCCGGGAAGAGCGATTCATCGGTACCGACCGCAAAGGTGCACACGCGCGTCGTGTCCGTCTGGAACGCGAGGATCATCAACTCCGACATGAGCCGCGTGTACTCGGCATGGATCTCGGGATCGCGCTCGGTCGCCTGGCGCATGCGGCCGGCCATCTTGCCGTCCGGCAGGTTTGGAGGGACCTCGGCCTTCGAGGGGCCGGGATGCTCGGAATCCAGCGCCGCCTGCCTCTGAAGATCCTCAACCAGCTGGACGCGCCGCTCGACCGTCCGCACGGCATGCAGGTACTCATCAAGCCGGAGCTTGTCGGCGCTTCCCAGGGTCGACTTGAGCCGATTCGCCTCATCGAGGACCAGATCGATGACGCTCTGATCGTCCGAATCGCGTTTCTCCCCGCTGCCGGCCCGCGCCGCCGCACGGCGGCCCCAGTCGGGCGCGGCGATCTTGCGGCCGCGGAACATGCGGTCGAAGACGAGCCTCGGATTGGATTCGTACGGGACATGCTGGTCGGCCGAACGCCAGGAGTAGCGCGTCTCCTGGTTGCTCATGCCGATCTCGAGCGAGGGGAGATAGCTGGACTGACCGACGACCTCGGCAACAGCCTGGTCGACGGACTTGGACGAACGGGACTTGCCGTTGACCTTCTTCGCTTCCGGGGCACCGGTCAGGTGCAGGTAACCGGCGGCCTCGTGGCCGTTGAGGCCGTCGGTGCGTCCGTTGTGGGATAGCCCGGAGAGCACGAGCACGTCGCCCTTCATCGGCTCGAGGCAGCGAAGGATCGAAGGAAGCTTGCCGAGCGGGCCGGTATCCTTGGGCTTCCACGATTCGAGGACCGTCCCGCCGGTCACCGTGACGATACCCATTCGGAGCGGGGGAGTGATGCGGGCCTCCCCCCACGCGCGCGGCTGGAGAGATTCCAGGAACGGCAGAGCCAGGAGGGCGCCCGTGCCCCGGAGGAGGTCGCGTCTGGTCGGCTCCATATCAATCTTTCGCCTCGCTGTTCTTACGATTGCGGAAGGGAAAGCTCTTCACGATTCCGATCACGATCGACGAATACCGGTGCCCGTCCCTGTCCGCGGCGGCCTGGATCTCTCTCAGCGAGCATTCGTCGCTGTCCTGCACGTCGCGCCCCAGAGCGTAGGAGAGCAGCTGCTCGATCAGGTTGCGTTCGAATGCCGGCGCCGTCCGAAGCAGCACGGACTTGAGCCCCCCCACCCCATCGAACTTCTCTCCCGAAGGGAGGACGCCGGCGGAATCGAGCGGCTTCCCGCCCTGAGAGTCGCGCCAGGCGCCGACCGCATCGTAGTTCTCCAGCGCGAATCCCAGGGGATCGATCCTCCGGTGGCAGGTCGCGCAGGCGGCTTGGACGGCGTGCTGGGCCATCAGCTCGCGGAAGGTCTTCGGCTCGGCGCCCTTCTTCTGCTCTTTGATCGTCCCTGCGTCGGGGGGCGGCGGCGGCGGGGGCGTTCCGTAGATCGACTCGAGGATCCATTTACCCCGCAGCGTCGGACTGGTCCGGGACGTGTGCGAGGTCAGCGCAAGAAAGGCGCCCATCCCGACCAGCCCTCCCCGATGCCACTCCGGCCGAAGCGCCACCCGCCGGAAGTCCTTTCCCTCCACCCCCGGGATTCCGTAGTGCTTGGCGAGGTCGCCGTTGAGCCACGCGTAGTCGCTGTCGAGCAGGTCCAGAATGCTGCGATCCTCTTCACGCAGCTTGTCAAGGAAGGTGGTCGCCTCCTCACGCATCGCCTGCTTGAGACGGCCGGTGAAGGCGGGGAAGAACTCCGTACTCGGGCGCGCGAAGTCCAGCTTCCGCAGCTGGAGCCATTGCGCGGCGAAGTTGCCGGTCAAGGCCTTCGCCTTGGGGTGGAGGAGCATGCGCCGGACCTGACCCTCCAGGACGGCGGGATCCGCGAGCTTCCCCTGTTCGGCATCCGACAGCAGGGCCTCGTCGGGCATCGTGGACCAGAGGAAATAGGAGAGACGAGTCGCCAGTTCGGGACCCGTGAGCGCGTAGGCCTTCGCCCCGGCCTGTTCCCGCTCGACGCGGAACAGGAAATGGGGGGAGACCAGAACCGCCTTGAGCGGCAGTCGCAGAGCCTTCTCCGGCGCGTCGCCGCGGGACACGCCTCGGCCGTGGAGCGCCATCAGGCGGTCGACTTCGTCATCCCGGATCGGACGGCGGTAAGCGCGGCGCGCGAAGGCGCGGAGAATCTCCCGCGGCGAGGCGCCCTGAGGAGGTTTCATGCGGTCGAGGATGAGGTCCGCCGCCGCGAAATGCTTCTCCATCAGGGCGGGGGGAAGGACCAGGGCGTTGGCCGACGTGTCGAAAGCCGTGCCGGTCGCTTCCTCAGGCATGCCGACTTCGGAGGCGACGTCGATCGTCACACCGGTGAGATCGCGCACCGTCGCATTGTACTCGCTCCGGTTGAGGCGCCGGAGGAGAGGCGGACCGGGATCGCGTTCTACCAGGTTGCCGCAATCGACGTAGGACGCGGCGCCTCGGAGCCAGGACACGAAGGCCGAGCCCTGCTCGGGGGAAAGGGGCTTTTCGCCCTCGGGGGGCATTTCGTGCTCCTCGACCTGGAGCAAGGCCTTCTTCCACAGGCGGCGTTCTCCCAGCACGGCCTTCCCATCCTTCAGGCGGGAAAAATCCAGGCCTCCCTTCTTCTTCATGGGGCCGTGGCACTTGAAGCAGTGGGATTCGAGAAGGGGACGGATGTCCTTCGCGAAGGCCGCCGCCAGGTCATCGCCGGCAGCGGCAGGCGGAGATTGCGCGGTGAGAGCCCCCGCCGACAGCGCCAGAACCAGTCCGATCACGGCTCGCCGCATCCTGTAATGGTATATAGGCCGCGAAGCGACCCCTGCAACTCGAATTCGCGAACGCCGAGCTCGGACCAGGTCCCGGAGTTCGGTACAGTGAGAACCGCCGTAGGGATCCTGCGCTCCAATGTTCCTCCTGTTCCGCCCCCGTCCCTCGAACGTTCGACCGGACCTGTCCCCTCTGCGGCTGGGACAACCAGGTCTCCATCCGGAAATGCCTCCACTGCAGGGCGATGATCTTCCGGAACGAGACGCTGACCTACCGGTCGATCACGGGCGGCACGATCCTGGGGGGAATGGTCTCCTGGACCTTCCTCGGGCATCGCCTGGGCGGGGCGATCAGTCTGGCGATCGGATCGCTCTCCTGTATGACCCCGCTCGTGAACCTGCGACACCGCTGCGGCGGCTGCGGCAAGCGGCCGGACGCCGCCTCCTGTCGACGCGGGAGAAGCATCCGCTGTGGCTCAGGAGACTGAGTTATTTCGCAGGCGCGGTCGCCTTCGCGGCTGGAGCCGCGGTGCTGGTCCTGAAGTCCGGTGGCCGGACCGGGTGAGCTCGGCCTGGACCGCGGCCCCGGACGGATTGGAGATCGCGCCGCGCAGCCCGCTCCTGAGCCGCCGGATCGCCCAGCTCCGGCGCAAAGACCCGGTCGCCGCGAGGGGCCGCCCTGCCGGGAGCCTCCCGGGCAGCGGGAGGCCCCCCACAGTACCGTCTTAATTCCGGACCGGGATCAGGCGAGTTCTACCGGACGCCCCGACTTGGCGGAGGCGTACACCCCATCGATGATCTTCATGAGCTTGTAGGCCTCGGCCGGATTATTGAGCGGGGCTTCCTTGTCCTCCAGCACCAGGGCGAAGTTCTTGGCCGAGCGGGTGCGCCCCATCGTTTCGTCCGCCTCCACGACAATGCTCCGGTTGACCGGGAAACCGTGCTCCTGCGAGTAGATCTCGCAGGTGTCGATGCTGGTAGCGTCGATGCCGTCCACTCGGAAGAGACGCTGGATCTTGCCGCCGGCTTTCTGGCCCTGGAAGACCACGGATACGACCTCGCGCTCGTTCATCTCGGCCCACGAGTTCCGGAGCATCAGGATCTGGCCCGTCTTGAACGTGACCAGAGCATGGGCCGCCGCCTCGACGTCGGTCACGCCGTCCTTCACGTCCGGAATGCCCCAGGGGCCCTTGAACTCCTTGTTGTCGATGTTGTCGTTGAACGTCTGTCCCAGGACGAAGCTGGGCTCGGGATAGCCCATGAAGTGAAGGGCGAGATCGACCATGTGGAGCAGATCGATCAGGGGCCCGCCCCCGGACAGCTTCTTGTTCGTGAACCATCCGCCGAAGCCCGGGATTCCGTTACGACGGATCCAGGTGGCCTGAGCCGAGTTGACGCGTCCCACCGCGCCGCTGCGGAAGTACTCCCGCATGGCGTAGGACTCGGGGCGGGCGCGATTGTTGAAGTTGAACATGAGGGTCTTGCCGGCCTTCTTGGCGGCCTCGGCCATCTGCCCGACGTCGGCGGCGTTCAGGGCCGGAGGCTTTTCGCAGAACACGTGCTTCCCCGCGGCCAGGGCCTCCATGACCAGGGGATGATGGAAGGCGTTGGGAGTGATGATGGAGACGGCGTCGAGATCCTTGAGGGTGGCATACAGGTCCTTGGGCTCACCGAAGGTCTTTTCGACCCCGTACTTCTGCGAGGCGGCCTTGGCGGCGGCGGGATTCTTGTCGACGATGGCGACGACCTCCGCCCCAGCGCCCCGGAATCCCGCCACGTGATAGGCGGCCATCCAGCCTGCGCCGACGATTGCGATCTTCTTGGACATGCATCCTCCTTAACGATCCCGCGTCGGGGGATCACCCGCAGTCACCCGGCCTTGCCCCGGGCTTCGGAACGCAGGG
>Ga0070730_10006099_pt1 | contig 10327 bp, 6 predicted proteins | sample Coa_R1_3_FD_66447 | JGI IMG/M metagenome (GOLD analysis project Ga0070730, IMG submission 66447) | Surface soil microbial communities from Centralia Pennsylvania, which are recovering from an underground coalmine fire - Coalmine... | ecosystem: Environmental > Terrestrial > Soil > Unclassified ... | reverse complement strand
TTGTCCTGGCGGAAATAGCCGTGGGTCGCAATGTGGATGAAGCGGCTCTCCGGGCCAAACCTGCGCAACTGCTCCTCGGTGGCTTCTTCGCCGACAAAGAGCCTTGAGTTTTGCATGGCTGAAGCCACAAAACGCGCCTCTTCCGCGATGTAAGGCGCTCGCGCGTCCGGGACAGCCAGCACCAAAGCGCCAGCCTCACCCTCCCACTTCTGCTGCTTTTCCTGACAGATCGCGAAGATGCTGCTGCTGGGAGCATAGGAAACGGAAAAATCGTCAATCAGATACCGCTGGCCGTCAGAGAGCGCGTGGAAAGGCAGGTAGTGCAGGAACGCATGAGGAACAATAATGAGGTGCTCGGCCTTCAGCTGGTCACGGAGAGGCGCGATCAAAAGAGAATAGAGCTCCTCCAGGTGGGCCTGCGTGGCCTCCATGAATGTCTTTTCCAGCGGCCGGATATAGTCTTCGCCGAGCCGGAATTTGGCCAGCTGCAATTGCAGCAGGCGCAGCTTCTCGCGCACCGGCATGACCTCTCCGAGCGTCATAATCTTGAACTGGTTGCGGCCGATCAGGCACACATAAAAGCGATTCCGCGCCGTGTAGTACTCAAGCAGCAGCGCGTTCTCAGGCAGAATCCGCTGCAGCTCCTCGATAGGAACGGTCCTGGCATTTTGCAGGCTGGCAAATTCGCGGTCGACGCTCTGCACCCGGGAGAAGGCCTTGACCAGCGCATCTTCATATTTGCGGCTTAACTGGCGCAATTGCTGAACCCGCTCCTCGGACCGCCCTTCCGGGTTCAGCTCCTCGAGTTCGATCTGGTGGTAGGTCCAGTTCAGCTTCTGGCGCATGTCGCGGAACTCGCCCATGGCCGGCGAGAGCGCATCCGATTCATGGGAGGCCAGCGATGAGGCACGAAACGCAATCAGGTCCGCCAGGCTCCGCGACTTGGCCTGCTCGATGTATCCGAATGCCTCTTTTTGCGCGCGCGAGCCGAAGCTCACCGCCAAAGACGTGACAACCAGGCCTTCATAAACCGCCAATTTGTTCTTCAAAAAGGCGATCTTCAGCTCTTCTTTGCCCAGATGGCTGCGCAGACCTTCCAGCTTCCTGAACGCCTGCTCGTAGGCCTGGCGCGCCAGCTCGGTGTTGCCGCTGGCCTCTTCCACCTGGCCGAGCATGAAATAGGCCTGGTAGACGGCGGGAGAGTCCAGATAAGTCAGGCGGGAAAGGGCCGCGCTGCAATACCGGCGCGCCTCGTCGGGGTCCGACCCGCGCAGGTCGATTGCCGCGAGCAGGAGCTCGCACAACGCCGCTTTGGATGGCAAAGCTGAATCAGCAAAGTAGTCCAGCGCGGTGCAGGCCAGGTCCTCCGCCTGATCATTTTCCCCTGCCTCATACAGCACCAGCGCCTTGTACAGGTCGATGAGCGAGGGCCATAGCGGGTTCCCTTCAATCACGAACAAGTGGCGCGCGCGATCGAAGCCTTCGATGGCCTGCTTATACCGGCCTTGCTGGCTGGTGGCGATGGCCGAGAACGTCGCCGCTTTGCCGGCTTCATAAGTCATGCCGAGCTCGCTAAAGGCCATGAAGGCGTCCTGGGCCAGCTCGGTTCCGCCCTCCGTAAGATTCAGCTCCAGATAGATCTCGGATTCGTCGAGATCGCAGAGCGCCTGATGATAGCGATCGCCCAGCTCCTCGCAGAGGGCGCGTGTGTGGTCATAAAGCTGGATCGCGCGTAGATACTCGCCCCGCAAATAGTGCAGGTAAGCCACGTTGTAATCGGCTTCTGCGACCAGCAGGGAGAAGCCGTGCTCGAGGCAATGCTGCCGCGCCAGGCGGTAGGTCTCTTCCGCGCGATCGAAGTCATTCAAGCTGTAATAACAGACAGCAAGGTTCCTGAGCACGGCAGCGATGTCCAGCGGTTCGCCGTATTGCAGGAACTCCTTGTACGCCGTCTCATAGACTTCGACGGCTTCCTGGAAACGGTCCTGCCGGAAATAAATGTTGGCGATGTTGCTGTTCAGCCGCGAGAGGCGCAGGCGGTCCTTGTGCTTGTGAAAAATGCTGCGCGCCTCTTCGCCCAGACGGAAGGCGCGCTCGTACTGGCCGCAGTAAATCAGGCTCTGCAGCGCGCCGCTGATGGTCCGCGCATAATCCACTTCCCGGCCAATCTCCTGGAAGATCACCAGCGCCTTTTCATACTCCTCGATCGCTTTCTTGTATTTGCCGGTCAGGTAGAAAACGTGACCGACGGCGCGCGCGCTTTGCGCCAGAGCGTACGGATCATTGATCTGCTGTGCGAGCCAGCCCGCCGCATGCGCCATGCGCTCGGCCTTCTGCAGGTCCACGCGGGCAAAAACCACCACAGCGTTATAAAGAGAGTCCACCGCGCCAGCATTGGGTGCGCCGGTTTGAGCCGCAAGGAATGACCGGCGCTGTCCTTCGTCAGCAATGGCCGCCAAATCAATGATCCATTGCTCGACCCCAAAATTCGGCGGGTGCGACATTTAGAATCCCAGCTCCGCCAGAATCTTCTGCAGGCGGTTGAGGCAACGTCCGCGAATGAAGCCTATGGAGCCGGTGGCCAGGCCCAGCTTCTGAGCCACCTCGTTGTAGGGAACGGGCGGCTGCTCATAAAACAACATCTTCACCAGCTGAGCGCAGCGCGGAGTCAGCCGTTCGATGGCATCGCGCACGGCCTGCTCTTCCTGCACCTCCTGCAGGACCTGCGGGGCCGCAGCGATTTCCTCCGCCACTTCCTGCTCCATGGCGTCCAGTTCCACGTCCGGCTTGTTCTGCTTCTTCCAGTGAAAACACTTGTGCGTTGCCACCGTTATGAGCCAGGAGCGCAGGGACTCAATCTTGCGCACCTTGGCCAGATTGGTGAACAGGTCAATGCAGACATTCTGAAAAATGTCTCCGGCATCGTCCGGGCTGAAGCCGTATTTGACCGGCACGGAGTAGATCAGGCGCTTGTACTTGTCGATCAGCGTGTTCCAGGCCCGCTCATCGCCGGCCAGACACGCCTGCACCAGTTTTTCGTCTTCAGCCGCTGTGTCCCGTGTTGTTGGTAATGAAATCTCCCTGGCGTTGTCGTCCATCAATGCTTTCCGGCGGGGGTGTGCCAAAAAAGTTCATCTGCGTTCCAAAAAGTATACTGTTCGATGATGGCAGGACGAAAGTTACCCAGGTTTTCCTGCGCGCCAACCAGAATGTTGGGGCTGATGAGATAGACCACGGGAAGTTGCTGGGCAAGGATTCCCTGTACTCGATCATAAATTTTCTTGCGCTGCGGATAATTCATTGTGACCAGCTGCTTCTGCATGAGCTGGTCGATTTCAGCTTCCCAGGGCGTGGCCGGCGTTTTCTCGCCCATATGCCACAGATGCGTCCCGCCGTTCGACATGAGGATGTTCATGTCCGGCGTGGGATCGGCATCGCCACTGACCAGCCCCATCACGGCAGCTTCATATTCATGAGTGCGCAACACGCGGTCATTGGCCGACCGCGACTCCATGGGCACAACACTGGCGGCAATGCCAGCTTGCTTCAGATCGGCCTGGATGAGCGTGGCGATCTGCGCGCGCTGCGCGTTGCTGGCGCCTACCACGATGGTGAACTCCACCGGCTGGCCGGCCGGATCTGCCAGCGAGCCATCCGGCTTCCAGGTAAATCCGGCTGATTTCAGCAGCTCCTTAGCTTTAGACACGTCGTGCGCCGGCGACGGAACAGCGGAGTTGAACCACAGCTTGTTACCCGGGCTCACGTGAGAGGCGAGCGGCACGGCGCGATTGTGGTAGACGAGGCGCACAATGGAAGCGCGGTCAATGGCCGCAGAGACAGCCTGGCGGAAGCGCACCTCGCGGAACCACTTCTGCTTGCGCGCGATCTCGGGAAAACGGCCCTCGGTATCGTCATTCAGGTTGAACAGAAGGAAGTTGTATTCCAGGCCGGGGCCGGCGTCGTAGAGCTTGAAGTGGCGCGCGGCCTGCTGCGGCTCGAGCGCGGTGAAGTTATCGGCACTGAGGCCGCTGATGATCTGCGAATCGCCCGCCTGGAAGCGGATGACCTGCGCGTCCTGCGTGGGCACAACCAGAAATGTCAACTCGTCGAGATAAGGAAGACTCTGGCCTTTGCTGTCGACCTTCCAGTAGTAAGGATTGCGCTCGAGCACCACGCGGTCGCCGGGAACGACCTGCTTCAGACGGAAAGCGCCCAGGCCGGCGATGTTCTGCGGTAGGGTGTTGAGCGTCCACGCCTGCGCGATCTTCCCTTCTTTGTAATCTTTTTCCAGCAGGTGGCGGGGCAGGATCGCCAGTCCATCGAAGACGCGCTCGGCTGCGGAGTAGGGGGCGGGAAAGGTGAAGCGGACAGTGTAGGCGTCGAGTTTCTCAACTTTAATCGGCTTGCCGTCGATGATCAACAGGTCGCGCTGAGGAGAATGCAGCTGCTCATCCTGGTAAACCTGGAAAGAGAAAATGACGTCGTCGGCGTCGAAGAGCTGACCGTCAGAAAAGCGGATTCCACGGCGCAGCTTCAATGTGAACTGCGTGCCGTCTTTCGAGACCGTCCATGACTTGGCCAGCGCGGGTTCGGTCTTCTGGGTCGCGCGATTGATATGGATGAGGTCGGCGTTCATGCGGGCATTCACGCCGAAAGAGTTCTGGTCGTTGGCCGTCGCGGGGTTGAAGGTGCGCGGCTCAGAGCGCAGGGTGGTGACCAGCTTGCCGCCGCGAATGCCGGCCTCGGAGGTAGTGCGGAGAAGGTCCGCAGAATCCGTCTTTTGCGCGAAGGCGAACGGCGGCGCCATCGCCAGGACACACGTAAAGATCAGGCGTACCGGAAGCAAATACCCCCGCTTTCCCTGGTAAATCAGATGTTTGATTTTACCCGCTCCTGTAGTTTCTCCGCCAATGAATGCCAGGCGAGAAAGACGGGAATGGGCGCGAGGCCCGGGAGCAGCATCCACCAGTACGAAACCAGCACGTGATATTGCTGCGCGTTGGCCAGCATGTTGCCCCAACTGGGAAAAGGCTCGCCGATGCCGAGGCCTAGGAACGACAGGATCACCTCAGCCAGGATGAACTGGGGAATCAGCACGGTCATCTGCGTGAGCAGAACGCGGAAGGTCAGCGGCATGAGATGGCGGCGTAGCAAATAACTGTTGGATGCACCGAAGCCCCGGGCAGCGAGGACAAAGTTGCGCTCGCGCGCGCTCAGGACCACGCCGCGAACCAGGCGCGCCGGACGTCCCCAGCCGACAACTCCGATCACACAGACCACCAGAACAAATGCCGTCACCGGGCTGATCTGCAGCGGCAGAAAGGCGCGCACGGCGATCAGCAGATAGAACCACGGCACGGCGATGAAGATTTCAGCGAACCGCATGGCACCGTCGTCGATCCAGCCGCCGTACATGCCGGCGATCGCGCCGAGAAAAAGGCCGACGATCACGGAGAGCGCCGCAGCAATCAAACCCGCGAACAACGAGACCTGGCCGCCGTAAAGCAGGCGGGAAAACTGGTCACGACCGAACCCGTCTGTCCCCATCAGGAAGAGACCAGCGGCGGGATCGACACCGAACAGATGCAGATTGGAGTGGAAAATTCCCAACAGCGTGTATTGGTCTCCGCGCACGAAAAACTGAATGCCTGCCGCCTGCGAACAATCCTGCGTGTACTCAGTTGGATTGTTTTCGCCGATTTTGGTGACATAAACGAACGGGCGAAGATGGAATTTTCCCTGGCAGTCGATGAAATGCACGCGCGTGGGCGGGGCGTACGGGTAAAGGCGTGCCTGCGTCTCAAAGCTGTACGGCGCAATGAAGCCGGCCAGCAGCACGACCAAATGGATTGCCGCGAGAAACCAGACAGCCCAGCTTTTCTGAAATCCCGAATCCGCGTTCTTTGCGGGTGAGGGACCACTCTTGCTAAAGATAGTTTTGAGGTTCATGGGCGAACCTCAAGATCCCTTTTGGGAATAGGGTTCCCTCGCTGCGCTCGGGATGGCACAACGTTCCGGATGCGCGGATCGAAGGCGTAGAGCAGGATGTCGCCAAGCAGATTGCCCAGGATCAGAAAAACAGCCGAGAGCAGGACGGCGCCGATCACGACGAACAGGTCGCGGGAGAGGATCGACTCCAGCAGCAGAGGGCCCATGCCCGGCCAACTCATGACGACCTCGATCAGGAGAGAACCGCTCAGCAGCAATGCGATCGAGAGGCCGAAGAGCGAGATGAGCGGATTGGCGGCGGCGGGCAGCGCGTAGCGGAAGAGCAGTTTCATCCGCGGCAGGCCGTGACCTTCAGCGGCGCGCATGTAGGTGGAGTCAAGCACTTCGGCGACGCCGGCGCGGACATGGCGGAGAATCATCGCGAGCAGACCGAGCACGAGCGCTCCGACCGGCAGCACCATGTGCCAGGCGAGATCGCGCAGCGACGCCCAACTGCTTTGCTGATCGCCACCCAGCGAACTCATGCCGCCGACGGGAAACAGCCCGGTTTTGAGCGCGATCAGCAGCGCCAGCAGGGCGATCAGCACGTCCGGCAATGCGAGGAGGGTTGATGTGCTCGCGGAAAATAATCGATCGACCCAGCGCCATTTGCTGCCGGCGACGAGAACCCCCAACGGCACGGCGATGAGCCATGAGAGCAGCATGGCAGGGACGGAGAGCAGCAGCGTGTTGCGCGCGCGGGGCCAGAGCAGCGTGGAGGCGGGTCCGTTGTAGGCAAAAGAATATCCGAAGTCGCCCTTCGCGGCGGACCTCACCCAATTCCAGTAGCGCACGGGCAGCGGCTGATCGAGCCCGTATTGCGCGCGCAGCCCGGCGACGGTTTCCGGAGAGATCTGAGCATTCAACCGGAGATCGCTCAGGTAGTCGCCCGGCGCGGCCTGCAAGAGAATAAAGAGCAGGAGCGAGATGCCGAACAGCATCAGGATGCCATTGGCGAGGCGGCGGAGGATGTAGCGAATCATACGGCCGCCTCCACGCCGGGGGCATGCAGGCGCTCGCCGGCTTCGACCAGGGCGAGCGTCGCGGGATTCTGGCTGCGAGCGAGCTGGGAAGGAGTGAGCCGCTCGACGATCCGGCCAGAGTCCATCACGACGACTGTCTGGGCGAAGAGCGAGATGAAGTTGAGGTCGTGCGAAATGTAGAGATAGGTCAGCCCGTGACGCTCCTGAAGTTCCATGAGCAGGCGGACCATCTGCGCCTGGAGCGGCACATCGAGACCCGAGAGCGCTTCATCCATGATAAGCAGCTTCGGTTCTGCGGCAAGAGCGCGAGCCAGCGCCAGCCGCTGCCGCTGCCCGCCGCTGAATTCTCCGGCGAGCCGCGCGGCCGATGCGGGATCCAAGCCGACCTCGTGCATCAATGCCAGCGCGCGTTCGGCGCGCTCGCTTTCGGTTTTCCAGAGCGCGATCTCCAGCGGCTCAGCAACGATCTGCCGCGCGGTAAAGCGCGGGTTGAGGGAGGTGGCCGCATCCTGAAAGATCATTTGGACCGCGCGAGTCGTCTTCTCTTGCCATTCACGCGCAAACCCGGCGCTCGGGCGGGCACCTGATCGTTGCTCTCTTCCTTGCAGCAGAATCTCACCTGCATCGGGGGTTTCAAACCCGGCAATACAGCGCGCCAGCGTTGACTTCCCTGATCCCGAGCGGCCCAGCACCGCGGTGGTGGTGCCCGGTTGCAAAACCAGATCGACCGATTCGAGTGACTGGACGACAAATTTCTTGCGCGAGAAGAAGTGACGCTGGATAAAGCTCTTGCTCAGGTTGCGGACTTCCAGCAGCGGTTGAGCGGCGGCATCCGCTGTCTGTTGCGCCGCCACGACGCTCTTCTCGGGAAAAAGCAGGCTTTGCACGTAGGGATCGGCGCTGCGCTGAAGATCGTCGATCGGGCCGCGCGCCAGCACTTCGCCTTCACGGAGAACGATGACCTGATCGGCGAGCGACCAGAGCACGCCGGCGTTGTGGGTGATAAAGAGCATGGCTAGACCGAACTCGCTCCTGAGGCGCTGAAGCACGTCCACGATTTCCGCCTGCGTGGCGGCGTCGAGTGAGCTGAGCGGCTCGTCGGCGATGAGCAGTTGCGGGCGGCAGACCAGGGCCTGGGCAATCGCGACGCGCTGGCGCTGACCGCCGCTGAGCTGGTGCGGATAGGCGCGCAGGATGCGCTCGGGATCTTCGAATCCCATTTTGCTCAGAACTTCGTTGCACCTTGACTCGAGCTGGGCCCGGTCCAGGCTGGTGTGGGCCTTGAGCACATCTTGGAGCTGAGTGCCCAGCGTGAGCACAGGGTTGAGCGCCAGAGCAGGCTCCTGCGAGATGAGCGCGACTTCGCCTCCGCGCATCTGCCGGAGCTGCCGGTCAGTAAACTTATCCAGGGCGGCTCCGCGATGCTCGATCGATCCGGAGGTGAGGCGGGCGTTGCGCGGCAGCAGCCGCATCAGCGCCAGCGCGAGCGAACTCTTCCCCGATCCCGATTCACCGAGCACGCCGACGGCCTCACCCGGGGCAATCTCGAGGTCCACGCCGCGCAGGGCGTGCACTACGTCCCCGCCGGCAGCGTCGTATTCGACGTTAAGGGCCGAGACGCGGAACAACGGCTCCGTTTTTGATTTGGCCAAGCCCAGGTCGCCGGAAGTCAATGGCTCGTTCGCCCGCTCTCTTTGGGTTTCTGCCGCGAATTGCGAGCCCAATTATGAAGCATGGCGGCCTTCTCCTCTATCGAATGTTCACCTGTATTCGCCGCTGGCCTCAGATTTTGAAACGCCGGTTAGAAACGAAAGCGGAAACAGGACTGTTCTCCTGATCAGCTGTGCATAGTTGGCCTTTGGTGCACCCCGCCATCGCAAGTGACTGGCAGGGCAATTCTGGCAAAGCCCATGAAGCTGAACAAGTTACCTTGGTTTCACCCAGCGCTCCTTGCGACTCCGAGCCGCACTTAAAGCCACTCCCAGAGTTGTACGAAAGAACGGCGTTGAGCCTTTCATTGAGGTAATTCATTAAGAGTTACTGCGTAATCTCAGGCGTTTTGCGTAATACAGAACCAAGGCGTCACTGGTAGAGTTCCGCAACACCGACCCCAAATAGCTGACCCCAAATAGCTGAAAGAGGAGGCACCTTGCGGAACTTGCCAACTCAGCCCGCCTTGATCGTGCTGGTGTTAACCGCGGTGCTGGCGTCGTGTGGAGGCAACACTGCTTCTCCGACCGCCAGCGCAAAGCCTGCGCCGACTCCTGCGCCAACCCCGCTGGCTACGCCCACGCCGGCGTCGACCACGAGCAGCACTGTGATCGACCACGTGGAGGAATCTCCGTGGCTTACCTGCGGCAACTGCGGCAACAACGGCGCAATCGGACCAACTGCGGCGTACTCGGACACGCTGGGCATCGGAACGCCGAGCGAGGACGGCTCTTCGACGGAGTTTTCCATCGCGGCAACGGTCGCTTTCACCAATGGGTATTTCTGGCAGCCACACACTCCGGTAACCACGCAGATCACCGCGCTGACCTATGAGTTCGACATTTACATTCCCGCGGGCATGGAAAACCTGCCGCAAGCAATCGAATTCGAGTGCCAGCAGGTGCTGAATGGCTGGGTCTACAACTTCAGCTGGCAGGCGCTGTATCCGGGGAACCAGTGGCGCATCTTCGATTACGGGCTGAAGCAATGGGATGCGACGGGGATTGCTTTTACGCGCTTCACGCCCGGAACGTGGCACCACATCGCCGCCGATTACCACAATGACACGACGGCGCACACGGTGATCCACGATGCGCTCACCGTAGATGGCGTGCGCATGCCGGTGAACATCACGCATAATGCGTTCTTCTCCGGCGCGACAAACAATCAGTTCACCAACGCGGTGCAGCTCGACAGCAACAGCACGGCGTCACCGTACAACATTTATGTGGATGGGATGAAGATCACGTACCGATAAAAGCCGTTAACCACAAGGACACTAAGATTCATGAAGATTGCAGGTTTTCACAGAAACCCGATCTTCGTGTTCCTTCGTGTCCTTCGTGGTTAGTTTCTCATTCGTAATGCAGCGCCACCATCGGGTCGACCTTCGCCGCACGGCGCGCAGGGATGTAGCTGGCAAATATTCCTACCAACGCAAGCAGGAGCGCCATGATCAGGAATGCCACGGGCGAGTTGGTATTCACGCCGTAGAGAAACGCGCTGACAAAGCGCGCGAGAATGAATGCCACCACCAGCCCGACCGCCAACCCAGTGCCCATAATGATGGAGCTGTGGCGTAAGACCATCAGCAGCACGTCGCGCGGCTGCGCGCCCAGCGCCAGGCGGATGCCGAACTCGCGCAG
>Ga0070730_10006098_pt1 | contig 10328 bp, 10 predicted proteins | sample Coa_R1_3_FD_66447 | JGI IMG/M metagenome (GOLD analysis project Ga0070730, IMG submission 66447) | Surface soil microbial communities from Centralia Pennsylvania, which are recovering from an underground coalmine fire - Coalmine... | ecosystem: Environmental > Terrestrial > Soil > Unclassified ... | reverse complement strand
TGCGGACGCGGCTTGTCGGTCGGGTAACCGGACTGCGGGTAGGTGAGCACGAACGGCTGGGAGAAGTTCGTGTCCGACCCGTTGATCAGCGGGAAGTAGTGCAGGAAGAACGTCTCGATCGGCTGGTCGAAGACGTCCACGGCCCACACCGTCTTGGACGAGGCGCCGCACTCCTGCAGGGTCACGCCCTCTTCCTGCACCGCGGTGCTGGCGACGCCGACGCACAGGCCGCTGTCCACGCCGTTCGGCGTGTACTCGATCTCGAACGCCGGGTCGTCGAAGTTCAGCTGGGTGCCGAAGCAGCTACTGAAGTCGCCGATCACGCAGCCGTAGTGCAGCGCCAGGGCGGCGCTGACCATGCCGGCCTCGAAGAACTGGGCCACGGTGCCCTGGAACTCCAGCCGGAAGTCCTCGGCCGGGTCGGCGTTGCTCGACCGGTACAGGATGATCGGCTGGCCGATCCGGATGTGCTGCTGGTACACGTCCAGGATGAAGTTCGGCGAGTGGTGGTGGCCGAACTCCTGGCTGAAGATGTCGACGCAGGTGCCGCCGCACGACGGGGTCGCCGCGGTCGCGGTCGCCGCCGTGCCGAGCACCCCCGCCGTCCCGACGCCGCCGACCAGGGCCAGCGTCGCCGCGGTGGCGAGAACCTTGCTCTTGATGGACATAAAGCAGTTCCTCTCGTGGAACCCTAAACAGCCGTACCCTGCGTACGGGCTGCCCGAGCTGATCAGGACGGGAACGGCCGACCTGACCGGTTGCGGTAAAGAGGGGAAGAGCCAAAGGTCCTTAGGGACCAGACACGCAGTTCACGGGTTCGTAATATTTCACTACTCAGCCCGATTTACTACTCGACGCGCCATGCTAGCGCGCGGTTTACCCGCTATGTCTGGCGTGACCAAATCGAAACGTTTGAGCCATGTGACGGATGCTCGGGAGGTACGAGGTATGGCGGACAAAGCAATGACGCCGGCCCCCGTACGGGGAACCGGCGTCACTGTTTCTTGCTTACCTACTTACTGAGAGTCCGGGACTCCGGAGCTGCGTCAGACCTCGAACACGAACGGACCGAAGTCCGCGCCCCACATCTGGTTGTTGTCGATGGAGGGGTAGTTCAGGATCGGCGGGAAGCCGTGGGTGTAACCGGACAGGTTGTCGACCTGGAGCTGCGGACGCGGCTTGTCGGTCGGGTAACCGGACTGCGGGTAGGTGAGCACGAACGGCTGGGAGAAGTTCGTGTCCGACCCGTTGATCAGCGGGAAGTAGTGCAGGAAGAACGACTCGATCGGCTGGTCGTAGACGTCGACCGCCCACACCGTCTTCGAGGACGCGCCGCACTCCTGCAGGGTCACGCCCTCTTCCTGCACCGCGGTGCTCGCGACGCCGACGCACAGGCCGCTGTCCACGCCGTTCGGCGTGTACTCGATCTCGAACGCCGGGTCGTTGAAGTCCTCTTGGAGCCCGAAGCAGCTACTGAAGTCGCCGATCACGCAGCCGTAGTGCAGCGCCAGGGCGGCGCTGACCATGCCGGCCTCGTAGAACTGGGCCACGGTGCCCTGGAACTCCAGCCGGAAGTCCTCGGCCGGGTCGGCGTTGGTCGACCGGTACAGGATGATCGGCTGGCCGATCCTGATGTGCTGCTGGTACACGTCCAGGATGAAGTTCGGCACCCGGTGGTGGCCGAACTCCTGGCTGAAGATGTCGACGCAGGTGAACCCGCACGACGGGGTGGCCGCCTTGGCGGTCGCCGCCGTGCCGAGCACCCCCGCCGTCCCGACGCCGCCGACCATGGTCAGCGCCGCCGCGGTGGCGAGCACCTTGCTCTTGATGGACATAAAGCAGTTCCTCTCGTGGAACCTAACAGCCGTACCCTGCGTACGGCTGCCTGATCAGGACGGGAACGGCCGCTCTGATCCTGTTGTGCCTGTTTGGCGAAAGGGGAAGATCCGGGAAACCCGGAAGCTTCTCGGTGACCAAGCAGGTAATACCGGGTCGATAGGACACAAAGGCTGGCCTTTATGCGCGCCGACCGCTGGTTGCGGCCAGGCCTTCAGCAAATGAATCCGCGACCCCTTGCTTATATATGACGTACGATACGGGCCGCCGGTTGTCGCGGATCACGATGGTTATCCGACGTGATCAAATCGAAACACTACCAGCACGAGGCCGCCGTTATCAGCATTATGGGCGCGGACAATAAATACGCTTGCCGAATTAAACGACAAGCCGGATAATTAAGTACATGTCCGATTCATTGATCCCGTGTGTGGGCGCCGTCGTCAAGGACGAACGCGGACGCCTGCTGCTCATCAAGCGGGGGCACGACCCCGGCTTGGGGCTGTGGTCGCTGCCCGGCGGCCGGGTCGAGCCCGGCGAGACAGACGCCGAGGCCCTGGTCAGGGAAATGCGGGAGGAAACGGGCCTGGTGGTCAGGGCCGGGCGGTTGCTCGGCAGCGTGCGGCGGCCTTACGGCGACGGTGACGTCATCGACATCAGGGATTACGCCGCCACCGTCATCGGCGGAACGCTCAATGCGGGCGACGACGCGGCCGATATCCGCTGGGTGGACGAGGAGGATTTCGCCAGCCTGCCGGTCACCGAAGGCCTGGCGGAAATCCTGGTCAGCTGGGGCGTTCTGGGGCGTTAGGCACCCACGAGATTATTGATCGCGCTACCGGTAACAGGCCAGGAAGCGGCAGGCCGGGCTGTTCTGGTCTGTCGCGATAGGTCCCGGCATGGCAGATTCTTGACCCTATGTTTCCCGTACGGTTAGGTTTAGTGCGTTTTTGTGTCATCCGGTTGTGCCAGCTTTTGGCCCTGAGCGCGCCCGGCCGCCTCGACGGTCCGGGCGGCGTGCTGGACTTCTTCACCTTCCCGCACTTCCGCCCCGTCATCCTCAACCCGACCACCGGAGAGGTCGTCAACAACTCGCCCTTCTGAACCGAATCCGCTTGTCGTTCGGTGGCTGCACGTCTGCGAGCGTGCAGCCACGGCCGTTCGGGATATTTCGCGTCGCACGATGCGGATTCGTAACATGGGGGCATGACCTCCGTACCGCTGCCCCCGCCCACCGTCGAGCAGGTGACCCGGGCGCTGGACGGCGTGCAAGATCCGGAGATCCGCAAACCCATCACCGAGCTCGGCATGGTCAAGAACGTCGAGGTGGCGGCCGGTGGTGCGGTGCGCGTGGAGGTGTGGCTGACCGTCTCGGGGTGCCCGCTGCGGGACACCATCACCCGGGAGGTCACCGCGGCGGTCGGAAAGGTCCCCGGGGTGTCCTCGGTCCGGGTGGACCTGGACGTGATGAGCGACGAGCAGCGCCGCGCGCTGCAGACGAAGCTGCGCGGCGGGCGCCCCGAGCCGCAGATCCCGTTCGCCCAGCCGTCCTCGCTGACCCGCGTCTACGCGGTGGCCAGCGGCAAGGGCGGGGTGGGCAAGTCGTCGGTCACGGTGAACCTGGCCGCGGCGCTGGCCGCCTCGGGACAGAAGGTCGGCGTGGTCGACGCGGACATCTACGGGCATTCGGTACCGCGGATGCTGGGCGTGTCCGGCCGGCCCACGCCGGTCGAGAAGATGATCATGCCACCGTCGGCGCACGACGTGAAGGTCATCTCGATCGGCATGTTCACCGACGGCAACAAGCCGGTGGTCTGGCGCGGGCCGATGCTGCACCGGGCCCTGCAGCAGTTCCTGGCCGACGTGTACTGGGGCGACCTGGACGTGCTGCTGCTCGACCTGCCCCCGGGGACCGGTGACATCGCCATCTCCGTGGCCCAGCTGCTCCCGTCGGCCGAACTGTTGATCGTGACGACTCCCCAGGTCGCCGCGGCCGAGGTGGCCGAGCGCGCAGGCGCGATCGCCGCCCAGACCCGGCAGCGGATCACCGGAGTCATCGAGAACATGGCTTACCTGATCTGCCCGCACTGCGGGGAGCAGACCGACCTGTTCGGCTCGGGCGGCGGGGCTTCGGTGGCGGCCGCGCTGAGCAGGCTCAGCGGGACGCAGGTGCCGCTGCTCGGGCAGGTACCGATTGACGTCCGGCTGCGCGAGGGCGGCGACCGCGGGGTTCCGCTGGTGCTCGGCGACCCCGATTCCCCTGCCGGGCTAGCGCTCAGGAAGATCGCGGACGACCTGGCAGGCCGCGGGCGTGGGCTGGCCGGGCGTCACCTCAGCCTGATGCCAACTTCCCCACGAACCAGCTAGCGCCTGGTTCAGGTCGCGTCGGGGTCGTAGGGCGCGCGCTCGCCCGGGGCGAGCAGGGTCGTGCTCGTCCGGCCCGGCCGGGGGGACGGCGGCGCCGCGGTGGGAGTCCGTGAGTCCCCGTTGAAATCGTCGAACAGGTGCTTCTGGACAAACCGCTTGGGGTTCAGGTCCTCGATCTCGAAGTCGGCGAACTCGGGTCCGAGCCCTTCCCGCAGGTCATTCTTGGCGCCCTCGGCGATCCTGCGGAGGTCGCGCAGCGCCCGCCCGGCCTGGGCGGCGACCTTCGGCAGCTCCTTGGGTCCGAAGACGACAAGCGCGATCACCGCCAGGACCAGCAGCTTGCTGATGGACAGGTCGAACACGCTCAGCTCCGTCACACATCCGGGTCAGGCACTCGCACGTCCACTGTAACCCGCTAGCCGAACGGGTTCACCCAGGACGCCAGCCGCTCGAAGCCGCGCGAGAGCCGCTTCCAGAAACCGGGCGGCGAGTCATGCGGCAGAGCGCCGATTACGGCGTTCACGGTCTGGGGCGGCGCGTCCGCCAGCACGGTGTACACCATGCCGCGGCTGGACCAGGTCAGGGAGCGCTGATCCGGCACCGCCGCGTAGATGACGTGCCCGTCCACGGTGGTCCGCTGCCAGCCGGACAGCCCGGCGGGCAGGTTGCCGCGCTGCTCGAACACCGAGACTACGGACAGGCCGTCGGAGTAGCCGAGGTCGAGCGCGGTTCCGTTGCTGGTCTGCGTCTTCGCGCCGGCGAACAGCGAGAGGCCGCCGGGCAGGCCCACCGGGACGAGCCAGCCACGGGCGCGCAGGTCGAGGAGCTGCCCGGGCGAGAGCGGATCCGTCCACGGGCCCTGCGGATCGGCTACCCCGCCGGCCGGCGGGCGGACCGGGGCCGGGTTCCCGAACCGGACGTGGATAAACACGTCCTCGCTGATCAGGTGCGCGGCCGGGTCGAAGACCTCCCGCTCGAGGGGCAACTTGGTCGCGTCGTCCAGCCAGAACCTCGCGGCCAGCGTACCGTCGTCGCGCCAGGCCTCGACGACCTGCGCGGCCCGGTTGTCTCCCACCACCGTCCCCGGGCCCGCGTAGGCGACGACGTAGTGCGTTTCCAGCAAGCGCACGAGCGGCATCGTCACGCCGAGCACGCCTTCTGGCGCCTGCCCGTCGGTGTCGGAGGATAGGTAGGGCCCGCTCGAGTGGGTCCCGGCGGCCACGGTCTGGGTGACGGTCTGGCCGCCGCTGACGTGCCAGATGTCCGAGACCAGGACGGTCTCGCCGCTGTTACCCCAGCGCGACACCAGCTCCTGGCCCTGGTACGACGTCGCGATGGCCGCGCGGGCGGCCTGGGAGAGCAGGCTGATGGCCGGTGCGCTGCTGTGCCGCGCGGCCCGTGAGGCAGGCCCGGACGTGGCGGCGGGCGCCCGGCCGGCGGCGGGCGCCCGGTCGTGGGGCGAGCCGGATTGAGCGGTGCACGCGGTAAGCAAGCACCCGGGCACGGTCACCGCGAGCGCCACCGCCAGCAGCAAAGGCGGCCTGCCCTGGCGGCGGCTCACGGGAGAGCTGAGCGTGAACACGCGGACCTCACGGTTGCGGGGCGCCGTAGCCCGGCGCGAACGCGTGAGACGCGGACCTGGACGAGGGCCCGCTGAACGGCACCTCGCCGGTGATGATGGCGTGCTGCACGCTGTACAGCTCCACCGGCGGGGTGATCTTCGGCCCGGGGGCCGCCTGCCCTGCGCCCCCGGCCGTGAACGCGGCGGTGCCGAGGCCGACGACCAGCGATACGGTCCCGAGGAACAGGTAGCGGCGGCGGACGGGACGCGGCCGGCTGGTTCCGGGCCTGGTGGACTCCCGGAACCCCGGCCCGGGGTCCGCCCGCCCACCGGGCACGACGCGCAGCCTGCGCCGCGGCGTCAGCGGGCCGCCCGGCCCGGTCATGGAGATCAGGCGGCGGGTCATGGCCGCTTCGGCCGGCGCTCCTTTCCCCAGCGAGCGCAGCTTCTGCTTCAGCGCGCGCAGCTGCGCGGCCTCGGCCCGGCACGGCGCGCAGCCGGCCAGGTGAGCGTACGCGCGGTCTCGCTCCGCCCCGGCGAGTTCGCCGTCGACCAGGGCGGACAGCCGGTCACCGAGATGGCTCATACCTCACCCGACCGCTTCAGCCGGGCCAGGCCCTGGTAACGCAGGGGCTGGCTCCACGAGCGGGCCCGAGCGTGCTCCGCGGCGGCCAGGGGCGGCCTGCGGTGCTCGAGCGCGGCGCGTAGCTGGGCTCGGCCGCGGTGGATCCGGCTGCGCACCGTGCCCAGCTTGACCCCCAGGGTGGCCGCGATCTCCTCGTAGGAAAGGCCCTCGATGTCGCAAAGCACGACCGCGGCGCGGTATTCGGGCGGGAGGGCCTTCAGCGCGGCCTGGACGTCCCCGTCCAGGTGAGCATCGTCGAAGGCCTGGGCGGGGGTCGGCTCGGAGCCGGGCAGGCGGTGGGCCATGTCATCGGCGAGACCCTCGAACCGGATCCGCTGCTTGCGGCGGGCGGAGTCGAGGAACAGGTTCGTGGTGATGCGGTGCAGCCAGCCTTCGAACGTGCCCGGGGTATAACTGGACAGCGACCTGAAGACCCGGACGAAAACCTCCTGCGTCAGGTCTTCCGCGTCGTGCGGGTTGCCGGTCAGGCGGTAGGCGAGCCGGTACACCCGAGCCGAATGCGTGCGGACGATATCCTCCCACGTCGGGAGGTTCCACTCAGGGGTCGGCACGGATTGGTGCTGGCGGGCCTCCTCCAACCATCCGCCCTCCGGGTAGCGCAGTGCAGCGGCTCTCACCATCGTGCCCTGGATTCTTCCGTAACGCCAATCGGGTCGGCGGGGCCTGCGCCCGGGCCGGTATCGCCTAGATAACGGGCCGTGTCGCGGCAGAGTTCCCCCGACCTGCGGATCTGACGCTAGGCTGCTGTGGGTGGGGCTACCTGCGGATGCCGCCGATTACCTGGGCGAAGATGAGCCGCTCCAGGCCGCTCGCGCGAACGCGGCCGACCTGGGCGGTACCGAGCCGGTCCTGCCGGTGGTGGGCGCTACGCTGCGCTTCCTGGCCTGCTCGGTAGGGGCCAAGACCGTCGTCGAGATCGGCACCGGCTGCGGCACCTCGGGCATCTGGCTGCTCCGCGGTATGCGCCCGGGCGGCACGCTGACCAGCGTCGATACCGAGCCGGAGTACCAGAGGATGGCGCGCAAGGCGTTCACCCAGGCCGGATTCGCGCAGAACCAGGGCCGACTCATCCTGGGCCGCGCGCTCGACGTCCTGCCCCGGCTGTCCGACGGCGCCTACGACATGGTCTTCTGCGACGCCGATGCCCGGGACTACCCCGATTACCTGACGGCCGCGCTCCGGCTGCTGCGGCCCGGCGGCGTGGTCGCGTTCAACAATGTCCTGACGGCGGGGGACCCGGCCGACGCTTTGGCCCCCGACGTGGCCCGGCAGGTGCGGGACGACGATCGGCTCGTTCCCGTGCTGCTGCCACTGGGCGACGGCCTGCTGGCCGCGGTCAAGAGGGGCGAGAAGGGCGACTGAGGAGGACGGCGGGAACCCGGTCAACCCACCACGGACTTCAAGGCGTCACCAAGCTTAGCCGCCTCGTCCGCCGTAAGTTCAACAACAAGCCGGCCTCCGCCTTCAAGCGGGACGCGCATAACAATGCCGCGCCCCTCCTTGGTGACCTCAAGCGGACCGTCACCTGTCCGCGGCTTCATCGCCGCCATTTTCCCATCCCCTTCCTGCGGACTCCGCGCACTTCGCCCACGGAGGCGGAACCGGCCAGCCACAAACGTCTCTATCTGTCGCCCTATTATCCCGTGTCCGGAAGCAGAATGGTAATGATCGGGGGAGGAACGGGGAGTGGGTGAGCGCGCCGAGCAGCGGGCCGGCCGGCCGCGGCGCCTGCTCATCGACCTGACGCCGCTGCGGAGGTCACGGGATCTGCGCCGCCTGGTGCTGGGCGAGCTCATCTCCGTGCTCGGCAGCCAGCTCACCACGGTCGCCGTGCCCTACCAGGTGTACCAGCTGACCCGGTCGTCCCTCGACGTCGGGCTGGTGTCGCTGACCCAGCTCGCGCCGCTGATCGCCGGTTCGGTGCTGGGCGGGTCGGCGGTGGACGCGATGGACCGGCGCCGCCTGCTGATCGCGGCGCAGGTGCTGATGGCGGGTGGCAGCGCCGGGCTGGCGGTGAACGCGGACCTGGGCACGTCGCTGTGGCCGCTGTTCGTCTTCCCGGCGTTGGCGGCGGGGTTCAGCGGCGTGGACGACGCGGCGCGCAACGCCATCGTCCCGAACCTGGTGCGCAGGGAGGAGGTGTCGACCGCGAACGCCATTTTCCAGGCGCTGTTCCAGGTCGGCCTGGTGGTAGGCCCGGCGGTGGCCGGCCTGCTGCTGGCCGGGGCCGGGGTCCGCTTCGTGTACTGGGCGGACGTGGCCAGCTTCGGGGCGTCCCTGGTCATGGTGTTCCTGATCTCACCGCAGCGCCCGGCCGGGTCCGCGGACCATCGGGCCGGCCTGCGCTCGATCGTCGAGGGCCTCGGCTTCGTGCGCGGGCGCCAGGCTATCCAGGGGGCCTACCTGCTCGACATCAACGCCATGGTGTTCGGCCTGCCGCGGGCCCTGTTCCCGGCGCTGGCCGCGACCGTGTTCGGCGGCGGGGCGCGCGTGCTCGGCCTGCTGTACGCCGCCCCCGGCGCGGGCGCGCTGGCCGGCGCGCTCACCACCGGCTGGGTCAGCCGGGTCCGGCGCCAGGGCCTGGCGGTCATCGTCGCCGTCATCACCTGGGGCGTCGCGATCACCTGCTTCGGGCTGGTGTCCTGGCTGCCTGGTGCCCTGGCCCTACTGGCCGTGGCCGGCGGGGCCGACGTGATATCGGCGGTGTTCCGTAACACGATCATCCAGCTCGCGGTGCCCGATGCCCTGCGCGGGCGGCTTTCCGGACTACAGATTGCGGTGGTGACCGGCGGCCCGCGGGTCGGAGACCTGGAAGCGGGGGCGGTCGCGGCGGCGTTCGGCGACACCGTGTCGGTGGTCTCCGGGGGCCTGGCCTGTATCGCGGGCGCCCTCGTCCTCGCCCGCCTGTTGCCCGGCTTCCGCCGTCAGCAGATTCAGAGGGATGACCGCGAGGGGCGCCCGCAGCCGCAGGATCAGCTCAAGGAAGTGGAATAAATTTGGGATGACGGACACCTCCAACAATGCTCAAGGCCCCCCTTGAGCACTCTTGGAGGTGCCGGGAATCGAACCCGGGTCCTTCAGTACCTCACCAGGGCTTCTCCGGGCGCAGCTTGCTCTGCTTTTCTCAGCCCCGGCGATCACGCAAGCTAGACGCCGACAGGCTCAGCCGCTGTTTGATGTCCCACCTAGCCCCGCGACCGGGTCAGGCGGTGGATCCTCCTAGCTGATGCCAGGCACCGGGTCGAAGGCGTCCCCGGGCTGACAACCTCTTAACTCGCCTTAAGCGGCGAGGGCGAGGCTAGTGCGCGTTGAGTTGGCACTTATTGGTTTACGGCCGCAGGATTTACGAGGTCACAACCGCAACCCTCGGCCCGCTTCCCCTGGTTCAACTACCGAAGTCGAAACCGTTCACCCCCTATTGAGTTGTGCGGCGGATGCGGCTTGGCAATCCGGCCGTATCCGAACCGTACACGTACAACCAGCGCGCGCCAACTGTGATTCCCGGCGGTGCCGCCGGCGGCTCGCTCCGGGTCGGGCTATCGCGCTAGGCGCGGGCATGACAAAAGGCCCCTGCGGGCGCTGGCGGTGGCCGAAACGCGCCCGCAGGGGCCGACCGGCAGGGTCGGAGCCGGTCCAGTGTCCGAGTCTCCCCCGAGATGAGACCCGGACCTTCTTGAGGCCGACTGGGTCGCAACCCCCAAGCGAACTCCAGTCACCGGTAAAGACGCCCACCAGGCGGCGGATGGTTGCTCAGCGTGAACTCTATTGAGTTACACGTTCATAACACAGAGTAACGAAGGCTCGGCTCCCCGACGGGCCCTCAGCCGATCGCCAGCAGGAACGCGCTGGCTAGCGCCGCTGCGGACAGCCGCGGCGTGCGACCGGACTCCATCACGGCAAACGCTACGTCACCGCGGA
>Ga0070730_10006096_pt1 | contig 10330 bp, 9 predicted proteins | sample Coa_R1_3_FD_66447 | JGI IMG/M metagenome (GOLD analysis project Ga0070730, IMG submission 66447) | Surface soil microbial communities from Centralia Pennsylvania, which are recovering from an underground coalmine fire - Coalmine... | ecosystem: Environmental > Terrestrial > Soil > Unclassified ... | reverse complement strand
GGCGGGCCGGCGTCGAGCTGCCGGCGCGAAATCGTCAGGACGCTCGTGAGGAATCGCGCGGCCGCCGCGGTAGGCGTCCATCGCGCCGGCGCACGCGTTTAGCCGCTGAGCAGCGCGCGCAGCGCGGATTCGATTTGTGAATTTGGGACTGCGCGCGCTCCCGCTTCCCGCGCGGCGCGCAGCGCGGCGGCGTCCACGTGGGATCCGAACGCCAGCACCGGAATTCCCTGCTGGACGAGCTCGCGAATCCGCCCTTCAGCCTGCAGCTGGTCGAGGTGGACGACGGCGAGGTCGTACGGGGGCTCGCGCACCGGCTCGGCGCCTCCCGCGCGTACGGTTTCCTGCAGCTTGCCGCGAAAGAACAGATCGCGGCACTCGAGCAACACGCGCTTCAACCCGCGAGCTTCTGTGTCAGGTAGTCGACGAGCTTGGTCGCGGACACGCGATCCTGCTTCAGCGTGTCACGATCGCGCACGGTGACCGTTTGATCCTGTGTGGATTGGCCGTCGATGGTGACGCCGAAGGGCGTGCCGGCTTCGTCCTGGCGGCGGTAACGGCGCCCGATCGATCCGCCGTCGTCGTAGAAGACGTTGAAGTACCGGCGCAGGTCGTCGTGGATCTTGTGGGCGAGCTCCGGCATGCCGTCTTTGTTGACGAGGGGAAAGACCGCCGCCTTGAGCGGCGCGAGCGACGGCTTGAGCTTCAGCACGACGCGAGTGTCGCCGCCCTCGGACGCTTCGTCGCCCTTCACCTCTTCCTCTCTATAGGCGTCGCAGAGCACGACCAGCGTCGTGCGATCCGCTCCCGCCGACGTCTCGACCACGTAGGGGATGAACCGCTCGTTGGTCTTGGGATCCAAGTACTCAAGCTTCTTGCCGGCGTGCTTTTGGTGATTCGAGAGATCGAAATCGGTGCGGTTGTGAATGCCCTCGAACTCCTGCCAGCCGAACGGGAACTCGTACTGAATGTCATAAGCATCTTTGGCGTAATGGGCGAGCTCGTCCTTGCCGTGCTGGTGCCAGCGTAATTTCTCACGCCGAATGCCCAGCCCCTCGACCCACTTCATCCGCTCCGCGCGCCAGTTCTCGAACCACTCGTTCTCGCTGCCCGGCTTCACGAAGAACTGCATTTCCATCTGCTCGAACTCGCGCGTCCGAAAAATGAAGTTGCCGGGCGTGATCTCGTTGCGGAACGCTTTGCCGATCTGCGCGATCCCGAACGGAATCTTCTGCCGCGACGACTGGAGGACGTTCAGGTAGTTGACGTAAATCCCCTGCGCCGTTTCGGGCCGCAGGTAAATGACCGCCGCCTGCTCTTCGACCGGACCCATGAACGTCTTGAACATCAGATTGAACTGCCGCGGCGCGGTGAGCGTACCCTTGCTGCCGCAGCCGGGACACTGCGCGTCGGGCTGGCCCGGCGTGCCTTTGATTCTGGGATCGTCGGCGCGGAAACGATTCTTGCACTGCTTGCAGTCGACCAGGGGATCGGTGAATCCCGACACGTGCCCGGACGCCTCCCACACCTTCGGATGCATCAGAATGGCCGCGTCGAGGCCTTCGATGTCGTGGCGCTCGTGAACCATCGAGCGCCACCAACGCTCCTTGATGTTCTTCTTGAGCTCGACGCCGAGCGGTCCGTAGTCCCAGACGGAGCCGAGGCCGCCATAGATCTCGGAGGATTGGAAGACGAAGCCGCGTCGCTTCGCGAGCGACACGAGCTTATCCATGATCTTCTCAGCAGTTGCGGGCGCGGGCATAAGGAGCCGGAAGTTAAATGTGCAGCGCCTCGCGCGCGACCTGTTCCGCCATCCGGGCAAGTGCCGGAGCGTCGAGCAAGCGACCGGTGCCGTCGCCACCTACGGCGTGCACGCCGATCATGCTCTCCACGCGGCCGGCGACGACCGCAATGCGCTTCTTCGCCGCTTGCGCGCGCCGCACCACCTCACCCGGCGCCTTTCCAACGAGCGACGTCCTGTCGAATACGCCCTCAGCCGTGATGACGAGGTCGGCTTTCGCGAGCGCCGCATCGAAGCCGGCGCGTTCCAGCACCCATTCCGCGCCCCGCACGAGCTCCGCTTTCGCGAAAAATACGAGTCCCGCGCCGAGCCCGCCGGCAGCGCCGCCCATCGGCAGAGTTCCGAGATCCCGCCGCCCAGCCTGCGCCCAGAGTTCCGCCAATCGCTCGAGCCCTGCGGCAAGCTGCGGAATCTCCTCTGGTCGAGCGCCCTTTTGCGGTCCAAAGACCGGCGCGGCGCCTTCGGGACCGAGGAGCGGCGTAGCGACATCGGCAAGCGCGACGACGCGTGCGGCAATCCCCCAGCCCGAGCCAAAGGACGCAAGATCTTGTAACGCCCCGCCCCCGTCGGGGAGCGGCTTGCCGGCAGCATTCTCGAACGTCCAGCCGAAGCCACGGGCGGCGCCGGTCCCGCCGTCTACGGTGGCGGTGCCGCCGAGTCCCACGACGATCGTGCGGGCGCCGCGATCGGCGGCTGTCCAGATCAGTTCCCCGACGCCGCGCGTGGTCGTGCGCATCGGATCGCGGTCTTCCGGCTCGACCAGGGCGAGACCACATGCCGAGGCGCTTTCCATGATCGCCGTTTCACCGTCGATCCAGCCCATTTCCGCCGACACCGATTCACCGATGGGACCTGTGACCTGTAGCCGTTCGCGCAGCGTGCCGGGAGCGAGGACCACATCCAGCAGTCCATTGCCGCCGTCGGCGACAGGGCATTCGAGCACGGTGGCGCCGGGAGCCGCGCGGCGCACACCGGTGGCGATGGCATCGGCGACCTGGCGGGGGCCGAGTGTGCCTTTGAAGGCTGCGGGAGCGACGAGGATGACGGGAGGCATCGCAGACAAGGTACTAAAAACGAGAAACCCCTTAGGTTGCCCTAAGGGGTGATCGCCTGCCGCACACCGTGCGCCCTAGAACCCGATGTGAGCGAAGCGAACGTCTTTCTCGCATGGGCGGCGCACGATCAACTCTGGCAGCCGGGCTGTCTCGAGAGACCCCTAGCTTTGCGCCCCGCCGTCACCGGCGGTTTGCCCTTTTCGAGAGTTCTGCCCCCTTACAAGCAAAAGGAGTGCCGAGTTGTAAGCCTCGTCACTTCAACGACGAGTCGAATGACCTAGGTAAAGTACTAAACTGTAAACTGCACTAAAGACTGCATAATGCAGCACAGAAACGCGAACTTTTCGAGTCACTCCCTCCGCCAGATTCAGCGCAATGCTATTTGCAGCACGCCGCCATTGATCCGCCAGATCATGTTCGGATTGAGGCAGTCGATTGATGAGTAGACGCGACAGCATGGCAACGCGTCGCGCGTGTTGGTACGCCTTCAGATCGCTGAATAGCACGCAGCGAAGGTACAATCGACGGGTCCGACCAGCGTCACCAGAATAATGCGAGCAGGACCTTTTCCTAACCGCTGGCAGCTGTTCACCGCTCAGGCGTCTTGGGGCCTTCCGCCAACGGTGTGCTCAGACTTCGATAATCTGATCTCGACGCGTGCCGACACTGACATAGCGAACAGGCGCGCCCGCCAAGTCTTGCAGTCTATCCACATAAGCCCTGGCCGCCGCCGGGAGATCTGCAAGACGCCGTACGCCGCTGAGGGGCTTCTGCCAACCAGGCACCGTCTCATAGATCGGCTTCACGCGTCCAATCGTTTCGACATCTGCGGGCATGCAGTCAATCGTTTCTCCGTCGAGCTCGTAGCCTACCCCGACCGGTATTTCCGCAAACGTGTCGAGCACATCGAGCTTCGTGACCGCCAACCCCGTCAATCCGTTGACTCGGACCGCATATTTGACAACGACCGCATCGAACCATCCACACCGCCGCGGTCTCCCGGTCGTCGCGCCGAATTCGCCGCCCAGCTCACGAATCCTTTCCGCGAGTACCGGCTCCGCCTCGGTCGGCAGTGGCCCATTGCCCACGCGGGTCGTATAGGCCTTCACGACGCCGAGGACGGCGTCGATCGCGGTCGGGCCGATTCCCACGCCCACCGACGCCCCGCCCGCCGTGGTGTTGGACGAGGTGACGAAGGGATAGGTGCCGTGGTCGACATCGAGCAACGCGCCCTGGGCCCCTTCCAGTAGCACGGATTCGCCGCGCTCGAGCGCCTCCCAGACCACGCGCCCGGCGTCGACCGTCAAAGGAAGGAGCCTGGGCGCCAGGCGCTCGAGCAGAAGCACGTGCTCTTCGGCGTTGGCGCGCTCTTGGTTGCCGCGGCGACCGGAGAGCAGCTCCAGCATTTGATTCGCCATTTCCACGCGAACCCGAACGAGTTCTTGCGCGCGCGCGAGATTGCGCAAGTCGCCGGCGCGCAGGCCGCGGCGCCCGTACTTGTCTTCGTACGTCGGCCCGATGCCCCGTCCCGTTGTACCGATCTTCTCCTCCCGTTCGCGCGCACGATCGAGGAGCTTGTGATAGGGCAACGTGAGATGGGCGCGCTCGGACACGTGCAGCTTGTGGTGGGTGCGCACCCCGCGCACCTCAAGCGCGTCCAGCTCGGCGAAGAATTGCTCAGGATCGAGCACGACGCCGTTGCCCACGATACACACCGCGCCCTGCAGGATCCCCGCCGGGATCTGATGCAACACGAACGACTGACCTTCGCCCAGATCGACTGTGTGCCCGGCGTTGGCACCGCCCTGATAGCGCACCACCAAATCGGCGCGCTCGGCGAGGACGTCCACAATTTTTCCCTTCCCCTCGTCGCCCCATTGGGCACCGACGACCACCACGCACTGGGTTTTCGGTCCGAACACTGGATGTCCTCGCAAGAAAAAGGGCCCCCAGGCGGGGGCCCAATCCCCGGGGCTACGCCCCAGGTTCCTCCGTTGAAAACTAGAAGCCGCGCAGCACGCGCGCCAGCCCCGCCGCGACGCTCGCCGCGCCATCGAGCCGCAGGCGCGCCACACCGTCGACGGGCCGGTGCACCACGCACATCGTTCGCCAGCCGCCTTTCATGATCGTCACACACTCGCGCGAGACTTGCGCGAGCGCGATGCCGTCGACGATAACGGGCAGCCAGCGCCACGTCCGCGCGTTAACCGCCGCCGCTACCGCGGCCATCAGTTTGCCGGGCCGGTGCATGAACGCGGTCGCGCGACCCGCATCGTCCAGGCCGTCCAGATTGATCACCGCGCTGTCGGCGAGCAGATCGGCGCGATCCGCGGCGAGCGCCCGCGCTCCGACGAGCCCGAACTCCTCGGCGTCGGGGAAAATCACACCGACAGCATTGCGTGCGGACAACTGATCGATCGCCATGAAGATCGCCACGACGGCGCTGGCGTTGTCGAGCGCGCCCGGCGAGTTGTCGTTGATCCGGTTTTGGGACACGATGATCAGCCCGAATGCCAGAATGACGATCGCCGGAACGATCGCGATCAGCAGCGCGAGCACACCCAGCAGCAACGCCCCGAAGCCGATGAGTCTCAAGGCCATCGAAATCGGCTGGCCCTTCGAGTCGTAATGCGCCACCAACCACACCGACGGGCGAACGGTCGGGCCGTGAGCGATGAGGTTGATGCCGTTCACGTGGCGCGGTGAGCCAACAAATGCGCGCGATGGTCTACCCGAAAACACGTGCTCCTCGATCGTGAAGCCGCGCGCGCGGAGCTCGCGCTTCAGGATCTCACGAACTTTCTGGTGATTGGATGTGCCGACGAGCCGTGGAATCGCGAGCTCGTGGAACAGCACTTCGTAGTCAGTCACCGCGCACGAGCGCGCTGATGCGCTCGCGGTCTTTGTCCGACACCGCTGCGAGGGGCGCGCGCACGGGCCCGCCGTAGAGTCCGACGGCATCCATCGCCGCCTTGACGCCGGCGGGGCCGAATTTGCCGACGATCTCTTTGTGGAGCGGCGTCACGCGCTCCTGGAGCGCGCCGGCGGCCGGCCGATTGCCGTTCGCGAATTCCTTCGCGAGCTGCACGCAGAGGGCGGGCGCAAAACACGCGACGCCCACGATGCCGCCCTGGCATCCGAGCTCGAGCGCCGTGAACAACAGCGATGCTCCGCCCACGAGCACGGTCCAACGCGGCACTGCCTCGCGATAGGCGGCGAGATTCTTGGCGTCGCCGGAGGAATCCTTGACCCCGATGATGCGCTCGTGTCCCGCGAGCTGCTGCAGCAGGCCGGGCGCGAGCGACAGATGGGTGTATTTCGGGATGTTGTAGACGATCACCGGCACCGGACTCGTGTCGGCGACCGCGCGATAATGGATCGCGAGCGTTTCCGGCGTCACCGCCTCGGAAAAGTACGACGGCGCGCGCACCAGCACGGCATCCGCGCCCTCGGCCGCGGCCGCACGCGACAGCGCGATCGTCTCACGCGTCGACTCTCCACCAGTGCCGGCGATCAGCCACGCGCCGTTGGTCAATTCCTCGCGCGCAATCGCAATCAGGCGTCGCTGCTCGTCCGCATCGAGCAGCGCCGATTCACCCGTCGAGCCGGAGACCACGATGCCGTCGACGCCCGCCGCCAGGAGCCGGGAGATGTTTTGCCGGAACGCGCCGACCGCGATGTCCCCGCTCGCCGCATTGAACGGCGTCGTGATCGGCGGGAAAATCCCCGCGGGTGCGCCCCCTCCATTGCGTGGCGTCACGTCGGCAACATCCCCGACAAGTCGTCGGTGAATCCCGCCGGCTTGACGTCGGCCGCCGCCGGCGCCGGTTGCGCCGCCGGGGCCACGCGCGAGCGGCGCCGCAGCGTCCGCACCTGCAACTGGAAGTCCGACGGATTCGACGAAGCCGCGAGCGCGGTCTCGTACGTCACGATGTCGTCCGCAACGAGATCCATGAGATGCTGGTCGAACGTCTGCATGCCGTATTGCTCGCGCGATTCCCTGATGTAGTCGTGCAGCGCGGGGGTGCGGTCCTTCTCGCGGATCATGTCGCGCGCCGCGCCGGTCGCAAGCAGCACCTCGATCGCGGCCGCGCGGCCGCGTCCGTCGGCGCGGGGCAACAGCCGCTGCGATACGACCGCGTGCAATGCCTCGGACAGCCGGAGCCGAGCGATCTCCTGCTCCTCGGGCGGGAACATCGACACGATACGACTCACCGTCGTGACCGCATCGGGCGTGTGCAGCGTGGACACCAGCAAGTGCCCCGTCTCGGCCGCCTTCATCGCTGTGTCGATCGTCTCCGAGTCACGCATCTCGCCGATCAATACGACGTCGGGATCCTGGCGCAGTGCCGCGCGCAGTCCGGTGCGGAAATCATCCGTGTCGACCCCGATCTCGCGCTGCGTGACCGAGCAGTTGATGTCGCGATGCAGGAACTCGATCGGATTCTCGAGCGTGAGAATGTGGCGGTGCTGATTCTGATTGATGTGATTGATGATCGCCGCCATCGTCGAGCTCTTCCCCGACCCGGTCACCCCGGTCACCAGAATCATGCCCCGTTCGGCGTTCCCGACTTCGGCGAGCACGGCCGGGAGCTTCAACGACTCGAACGTGGGGACATCGAACGGGATTACGCGCATGACGATCATGAACGACGAGCGCTGCCGCAGGATGTTGACGCGGAAGCGGCCGATGCCCGGCATGCCCCAGGAACAGTCGTAATCGCGCAGCTTGTCGATGCGCGCGCGATCGTCCTCGTTCGTAATGAGGCGCTGCGCGATCGCCTTGGTCTGATCGGGCGTCAGGCGTTGCTTGGTGAGCGGGACGAGCTTGCCGTCGATGCGGGCACGGAAGACGTCGCCCGCCTTGATGTGCAAGTCCGACGCCCCGCGGTCCACCGCGGCCTTGATGATTTTTTCCATTCAGTACCCGGCTTCCAGGTCCACGACGTTTGAGAGGGGCGCACCTGCAAGATAGCGCCTGATGTTCTCAACAATGAGGGCCGTCTCACGCTCCCAGAACCCGGCCGTGACGCCGCTCACGTGCGGGCTCACCAGCACCCGCGGATGACGCCAAAACGGGTGATCCGGCAGTAGCGGCTCCACGGCGAAGACGTCGAGGGCCGCGCCCCGCAACCGCCGCAGCTCCAGCAGCTCGAGCAGTGCCGTTTCGTCGAGCAGCGAGCCGCGCGACACGTTGATCACCAACGCGTGCAACGGCAGCCGCTCGAGCACGGTGCGATCGACGGCGCCTGCCGTCTCCGTCGTATGGGGTGCGGCAATCACCAGCACGTCGCTGCCGCTCGCGAGCTTCGGCAAATCCGGCAGCCGGCCGACCCAGGTGACGCCGCGCGGACCGCCCAGCTCCGGCCGGCGCCGCACACCGGAGACCGTCATGCCGAGTGCCAGTGCGCGACGCGCGACGGCGCCGCCGATACCGCCGAGCCCAACGATGCCGACCCGCAGATCGCGAAACTCGCGCATCGGGATCGCGCCGTCGGTGAAATCCTCTTTCGCCCAGCGCCCCTGGCGCTGCGCCGAGACCATGCGGTCGATTCCACGTGTGAAGTATCCGATTGCGGCGATGACGAAGTCCGCCATCGGGTCGGCGTGTACGCCGGCGGAGTTCGTGAGCACCACGCCGCTTCCCGCCAGGTGCTTGAGGCTCGAGCCGACGCCCGCGGTGGCCGAGTGCGCCCAGCGCAGCGTGCCCTTCCCCGCCGCGGCCACTCCCGACGGCACACCGAAGCCCAGGTAGATCTCGGCGCCACGCATTGCGGCAATCGCTTCGGAGGAACCCGCGCCGCCGTCGCCGTCGGAGACCGCGGGCGCCGCGACCTCCGCGACGTCCCAGTCCTCACCGAGTGCGTTCTTGATTTCGACGACGCGCGAGCGCGGAATCCGCCAGACCGCGCGCGGCGCGGCAAGGTCGACCACCAGCCGGCGCGCGCTCACTCCCCGGTGGACACGGTGCGGACGGAGTCGTGATGCAGCAATGTCACGACGGCCTGGTCGTACAGACGCTTCGAGCCGCGAACGTCGAGATCGATGACGAGGTCGACGTTCTCCTGGCGGTTCGAAATCGTGAGGAGCTCGAGCCCGGTGCGACGCACGAGCGTTTCGATGTCTTCGAGCACCGTCGGGCTGGGTCGCGCGTGCACCGTGATGCTCGAGCGCATCATGTGACTCTGGAGGATCTTCTCGATGCGACCGAGTCCGGCGAGCACGACGACCACGGCCAACGTCGTGCCGACCCCCTCGAGATAGTAGCCGCTGCCCAGCGCGATACCGATGGCCGCGACCACCCAGATCGTTGCGGCGCTGGTGAGACCGACGACGGCGCCGCGCGCGTGGAGAATCGTGCCCGCACCGATGAAGCCGACGCCGGTGACGATCTGCCCCGCGACACGCGTGGTGTCGGTGCCCGCGGGAATCGCGCCCGCGCTCCCGGTCAGCATCGCGAGCGAGAGGTGCGTGTACAGTACCGAACCGATGCAGATCAGGATGTTCGTTCGGAGTCCCGCCGGTTTGCCGCCGAGCTCGCGCTCGAGGCCGATCGCGCCACCCAGCACTGTCGCGAGCCCGATCTGGAGCACGAGATCGAGGCGGAAGATCTCGATGAGCCGACTGATCATCATGGCTTGAGAAATCCCATGTTGTCCCGTACGTCCGCGATGGTCCGTTGCGCGAGGTCTCTGGCTTTCGCCGCTCCGGACCTGAGCCGCGCCTTCACACCTTCAGGATCCTTTTTTAACTCGCCCGCCCGCGCGCGCATCGGCGCGAGCGTCTTGATCATGTTGTCGGCGAGGACGCGTTTGCAATCGAGACACCCCCACCCCGCGGTACGACACTTCTCCGCAACTTCCGCGACGGTCTCGGGCGGCGAAAAGCCCTGGTGCAAGGTGTAAATGTTGCAGATCTCCGGCGTCCCGGGGTCCTTGCGCGTCTTGCGCGCCGGATCGGTGGCGGCGGGCTTGAGCTTTTCCCAGATCGCCTCGGCCGACTCGAACAGCCCGATCGTATTTCCCAGGCTCTTCGACATCTTGGCCTTGCCGTCGAGCCCGAGCACGCGCTTCGTCCTGGTGAGGAGCGGCTGCGGCTCGGGGAAGAAGTTCTCGCCGTACCGCGCGTTCCAACGGCGCGCGATCTCGCGCATCAGCTCGAGATGCTGGACTTGATCCTCTCCGACCGGTACGAGGCTAGCTTTATAGAGCAGCACGTCGGCGGCCTGCAGGACGGGATAGGCCAGGATGCCCATGGAGACGCTTTCCTGGCGCTGGGCCTTGTCCTTGTACTGCGTCTGCCGCTCGAGCTCGCCGAGCGGCGTCACCGCCGTCAGCAGCCAATTCAGCTCGGTATGCTCGGCGACGTGCGACTGCACGAAGACGATGCACTTCTCGGGGTCTAAGCCTGCCGCAAACAGGCTCACCGCCATATCGAGTGTGAGCGTCGCGAGCGTGGCGGCGTCGTAGGGTTGCGT
>Ga0070730_10006095_pt1 | contig 10331 bp, 8 predicted proteins | sample Coa_R1_3_FD_66447 | JGI IMG/M metagenome (GOLD analysis project Ga0070730, IMG submission 66447) | Surface soil microbial communities from Centralia Pennsylvania, which are recovering from an underground coalmine fire - Coalmine... | ecosystem: Environmental > Terrestrial > Soil > Unclassified ... | reverse complement strand
GTGATCGGCGGTTCGGTAATGAGGCCGGAGGTCATGGAACTGATTCGCATGGGCAATGAGCACTGCGTGTCGATCGATGAACTCGAGATAGCCGCCGGGAGATTCATTGCGAAAGTGTGCAAGTTGCCCGCGGGCTACACGGGCCTGGTAACTGCCGGCGCCGCAGCGGCCATGGTCGTCGGTTATGCTGGCATGATGACGGAAGACCTTGAGCCTCGGATGCGCGACATTCCTGATGTCAGCAGTTTTCCTCGGAACGAAGTGATCATCCAAAAGAGCCATCGCTATCCGTTCGATCACCAGATTCGCCAAACCGGTGCGAAGCTGGTGGAAGTGGAAACCCGCGAGGAGATGATTGCGGCCATCAACCCAAAAACTTTGGCTATTCACTTCACCAATATCCTGTCCGACAAGGGAAAGGTCAGCGGGCCGGAAACCGTGGCCATCGCCAAGGAGCACAACCTCTACACCTTCAACGATGCCGCGGCGGACGTGCCGCCGAAAGAACGGCTTTGGGAATATCCGGCCATGGGCTTCGACATGGTGACGTTCAGCGGGGGCAAGGATATCCGGGGCCCGCAGGCGGCGGGCATTTTGATTGGAAAAGAGCAGCTGATTCATTATGCGTTGCTGAACATGAGTCCCCAAGAGGATCGCATTGGGCGGTGCTGCAAGGTGGGCAAGGAGACGATTATCGGCATGCTCAAAGCGCTGGAGATTTTCGTCAACCAGGACTTCGAGGCCACGCTGAAAATGTACGATGAGCGCGCACAAGTGATTACCGATGCCATAAAGAAGTTTGGCGTGACCGCGCTTCCGCGGCCGTTCAATCCGCAGGCTTTAGGCAACGTCACGCCACGTTACAGTTGGCAAATTCCCGTGGAACTGGGTATTACGGGGCCAGAAGTTATGCAGAAACTCGCGGACACGCGGCCGCTAAGCATAGGCAGCATGGGCGCCGGAGCGAGCGGCATGCGTGGACGAAATCCAGATGCCGGGCCAAATGAAGACTTCAAAGAAAGTCATCGACCGCCTCGCGACCCACACATATTCAGTTTTGCTGTCTGGCAACTGAAGGGGCGAGGACAAGATTATTGCGAACCGCCTTGCCGAGATCTTCCGCGCGGTCCCCAAGGCATAAACATCCAATCAACTGTTCCGGGCGGGAGTGAAGGGAAACGCAGTACTCGCTGCATTTACTTCCGCGGGCCGGAAAGGTAAGGAACAAAACCGCGCGCCTTGGTTCGCAATTTGTAGACGGAACTCGTGGCGGTGATGTACAACGTCGCATAATCGGAATCGCCCCAATTCAAGTTCGCGGGCTGTTCTGGCATCTCGATGGTTCCAAGATGATGGCCGCCGGAGTCCCAAACCCAAATGCCTTTCGGGCCGGTCACGTAGAGGTTGCCTGCTTGGTCCACGCGCATGCCGTCGGGCACGCCCTGGTGAGGCCTGCCTTCTTCGGTTCCGAAAATTCTGCCGTTAGCCAGCGATCCATCGGGATTCACGTCGTAGACGCGAATATTTCTCTGCTTCGAGTCATCCACGTACAAGCGCTTTCCATCGGGAGAAAAAGCCAGCCCGTTCGGCTGAGTGAGTTCATTGGTGAGCAAGCGCACTCCACCATTCTTGTCCAGCCGGTAGACGCCCTGGAAGGAAATCTCCTGCTTTTCGCCTTTTGGCAGGTCGAGGGTGGGGTCGGTGAAATAGAGGGCGCCGCCGGGGCCAACGATAACGTCATTCGGGCTATTGAACTTCTTGCCTTCGAACTTATCTGCGAGAATCGTGTACTTTCCGCCGGGCGTCACGGCGATGATGGCACGCAGTGCGCTGGCGCAATCGATCAAGTTTCCCTGGCGATCGTAGGTATTTCCGTCGGGGTCGCCGAGAGAAATCACTTCCTCTTTGTGGCCGTCCCCAAACACTTTGAAGATTTTGTTTTGCTCTTCATCGCTTACGTACAAAAAGCCGCGCTCATCCCAAACGGGGCCTTCCGTGAATCCAAATCCTCCTGCGACCTTAGTCAAGGATGCATCTCGATCTAGGAGTTCCCAGAATTTCGGAGACTCGGCTTTGAGGACGAATTCTCGAGATGGCCCCTGCGGATGAGCCCCCCTGAGAAGGAGAGCTGCGGCGCACAAAAGCAGGCCGGCCGTGCACGCTCGCCGCGAATTACTCGCCATCGTCTTTTTCCTCGTCTCGAGTTTGCTTCAAATCTTCTTTCGTGACGGAATTCAAAAAGTTCACCAAGTCTTCGATTTCTGTTGCGGAAAGGCGGGTCCCATAGTCAGCCGGCATGGGGGATTGGTTGCGGTGACTAAGGCTTTTTACAGCCGACTTGCTAAAAAGAAGGAGCGAGCCATCCTGTGATAAAAGCTGCATCGAAAAATTATCTTCGTTGCGGGCGATCCCTTCGAATGTCTTCCCATCGGGTAGCGTTACGACCACGGTCCGGTTGCGGGGATCGAGATCGCGGTTAGGAAGCACGATGGCATCGCGGATTGTTTCCGGAGCGCGTCCCCGCGCGTAGGTGGTAAGATCCGAAGCGAAAAATCCGCCTTGGCCCCGGATCATGTGACAGTCCGAACACGCGCCTTTGCCGAAAAAAAGTTTCTTGCCGCGGCCTATATCTCCTGGCAGAGCGGCCGTTGCCGGAGAGCCCTGCAGGCTCCGCAGGTAAGCCACCAGCGAACGAAGGACATCGTCACCGAGCTGGCCGAAGGCCGGCATGGAAGTCTGCGGAACGCCCCTTTGCAGAATCTGTAAGAGCTGCGCGTCGGTGAGCTTGCGGACGTTCGGACGCGTGACAACGTCGGGGGCGCGTTCTCCACCTTTTCCGTCCAGGCCGTGGCAGCCGGCGCAGTTTGCGGCAAACGCCTGTTGCACCGAGGCAGAATCCGCCTTGGCTCCTGGGGGAGAGGCCGCGCGATTTCTGTTCTGTCCAAAAACAATTGCCCCGCGGGACAGAAGGACAACAAACGACAGAGCCAGGACTTTGGCGAAATGGGTTGATTTCCGAATAGCTGTCAACTTTCAAGAGATGCGATTTGTGAGCTTCACTTGATGAGAACGGAACGAAATCTCATCAAAGGCGACAAGTTCAGCCCCATTTCTATACAACAAGTAAGCGGACCAGTGCCAATACTTTGGTTTGCCAGAGGTTTCAGAAAGAAGCGAGAAGGGCCAAGACTCTTCTTTCAAACGATTTAATAGAAGTGATAAAGTGCGGCAATCACGCATGTTCCGGGGGATGGTATGAAGCATACTCATGGCGGCACGCGCTATTTTCTGGCGGGAGCAGCATCGAGCTTGGTGTTGACGGGAGCATTGGCCTTACTTTGGATGGGGCTGCAAGCCTCCGCTCAAGAGCCCTCTGCGCCTTCATCGAGCGCGGGCAGTGGATCCTTGTTGGACGGCTTTCGACATGTGGAAGTCGCTTCGGTTTCCGACGCGGCGGAGCAGATTCTCGGGCGCAAGATGTATATGTCGCATCGCATGCAATCGATTTTCCCGGCAAAGTTTGCGGGGTATGCGGTCACGGTCCTGTTGAAAAAGGATGAGGGCAACAAGGATCCGAATGCCCTGGCCGGAATGATGGCGGCGATTGACGGTGGCGCGAAAGATTCCGTCTATGTGATGACCGTGGAAGACGGGGCGGATATTGCCGGCATGGGCGGATTGATGGGCACGACGATGTACTCGCGGGGATATGTCGGAGCGGTTGTTGATGGAGGCGTGAGAGACATCGCACAACTTCGCCGCATCGGGTTTCCGGTTTATGCAATAGGACCTGTGCCGTCCACTTCAGTTAGCCACTATAAGTTCGCTGGGGCAAACATTCCTATGCTTTGCGACGGCGTGCAGGTGCAGCCGGGCGACATTGTCACGGCGGACGCAGATGGCGTGGTAGTTGTGCCGCGGGCCAAGGCGGATGAAATTCTTGCGCTCGCGCAACAAATGGATTTCAAAGAGCACTCGATGTACCCGATTATCGAAAAGTTTCATTCTCTTCAAGAGGCGGTCCGCAGATTCGGAAGAATTTAGGGAGGCCAGCCTGAGTGTGGCCAAGGGAGAAAGCCTCTGTTCCATCTGTTTCCGCCGGCGCATTTTTGATCGCCGCAATACTGCTTTGTAGCTCACCTATCGCAGTGCGCGCGGGGCAGTGCAGCATTCATCCAGTGAGCTACAAAGGATGGAGCGCACAGGAAATTCGAAACCAATGGGTCAGACTCACAATTGTGCCAAAGCTTGGCGGGCGGCTCATGCAAGTTGCGTTTGGGCCGCACGAATATTTGTTTGTGAACAAGAAATACGAAGGGAAGTATTTGCCGCCGCTTGAGCCGGGCGCTCCCCCAAAGTGGTACAACTACGGCGGAGACAAGATTTGGCCGCTTCCCGAGGGCCGCAAAGACGAGCAGCACTGGCCGGGGCCTGTGGCGGACGTGTTGGATGATGGAGACTACGCGTTCTCGATCATTTCGAAGGGAGCGGCCTGCAGAGTTCGGCTGGACGGGCCGCCCGACGCGCGAACGGGTCTTCAGTATTCGCGCGAAATTGGCCTACAAGCCGACTCCCCGAAGATTTCCTTTCATGCCGTGATGAAAAATGCTTCCGCGCATGCGATCGAGTGGTCCGTGCAGTCCGTTACGCAGTACAACATGGCGAACCCGCCGGGAGATAAAGCAAGCGCGGAATTTTGGGCATTCACTGCAGCGAATGAAAGGAGCGTCTACCCCGGCGGATATTTGGTTCGGTCCGGTGAGGGCAAACCTCCCGGACTCAACATTGAGAAAGGGCTCGTCGCGCTGAGCTATCGCTTCCTTGAATACGAACTTTGGTTCGACACACAGCACGGCTGGCTTGCAGTGGCGGACGCCGCCACCCAGTATGCGATGGTGGAGCGCTTTCAAGTCCAGGATGGAAAAGAGTATCCCGGGAACGCGACCGTCATTTTTTACACGAATGGGAGTGAGCCTCCTGACGAGCCGCTCTACTACATGGAGGCAGAGATCAACAGTCCGATGGTGCGGTTACAACCTGGTGAGACGTATGCGATGGATACGGAGTGGTATCCAACCCGGGCGGGTGAAGACGTTCTCGAAGTAAGGGAGGCGGGCGTCATTACCAAACATCTGAACGTCTCGAATGGACCGGGAACCTGGAGGCTCACGGGCTCCTTCGGTGTTTTCTATCCCGGCAGGGTCGTCGCGAGGTTTCTGGACCAGGACGGGAAGCAAATCTCCGAAGTGAAACTGAGAAGTGTCACTCCGAGCGAACCCCTGAACCTCCAGGAAAGGATAAATGTCCCGAAGGGTGCGAACCGGTTGGCGCTTCATTTGCTCGGCTCGCATTCGCAGGACCGCGGACTTCTTGACGAGGTTTCTGTTGTGCCCGGAGGCGCGCGTGAATAGGCGGCACATGGTGTTTGCCGCGGTCACGGTGCTTGCATTGGGACTTCGGATCTGTCCCGCCAACGCGCAAAAGACAGAAGATTCTGCCGTCGCCGCTATCATTAATGTGACGCAGGCAGACCTGAGCGCAACTCCTCCCGCCGCGAACTGGCTATCGTATAACGGCGACTACACGGGACGGCGATATTCGAAGCTGGACCAGATTGCTCCGGCCAATGTGGGGCAACTGCGCGCGCAATGGGTTTTCCATGTGCGGAATTCAGATTCGCTGGAGGTCACACCCGTGGTGGTGAATGGCGTCATGTTCGTGACTGCAGCAAATGACGCCTATGCTCTGGACGCACAAACCGGTCGAACAATTTGGCATGCGGCGCGCCCAATCACGGAAGGATTGATTGACGACGCCTCGCAACATCACAACCGCGGAGTCGGCTTGTGGGGCTCGCGCGTTTACATGAATACAGATAACGCGCACCTGCTTTGCCTGGATGCGCGTTCCGGGAATTTGCTTTGGGATGTCGCCTACGCAGATTGGAGCAAGAATTATGGCGCTACGAGCGCGCCCCTGGTTGTGAAAGGCAAGGTGATTGTCGGCACTTCCGGCGGCGATGACGGGGTGCGAGGATTCGTCGCGGCATACGACGCCATTACTGGCAAGCTGGCGTGGCGATTTTGGACCATTCCCGGTCCCGGTGAGTTCGGTTCGGAGAGTTGGCCTGGCGACAGTTATTTACTTGGCGGGGGAACGACGTGGATGCCAGGAACGTATGATCTTGAGCTCAATACTCTCTACTGGGGTACCAGCAATCCTTCACCGGATTTTTCGGGAGAGACACGTCCTGGGGATGACTTATACACGAGCAGTGTACTTGCCCTGGATCCGGACACGGGCAAACTCAAATGGCATTTCCAGTTCACGCCACACGACCTTTATGACTACGACGCGACCGAGACGGCGGTCCTGGTCGATGCCATGCACAAGGGCAAACCAAGAAAGCTTCTTGTGGAGGCAAACCGAAACGGTTTCGTGTATGTGCTGGATCGCATCACGGGGGAGTTCCTTACTGCGACGCGCTTCGTGGAAAAGTTGAATTGGGCGAAAGGAATTGACGAGAAAGGCCGGCCAATCCTTGACGAAAGTAGCGCCAAACCGACTCCGCAAGGATCACTGGTATGCCCCGGCTTTTCCGGAGCTACCAATTGGTTTTCGCCTTCTTACAATCCCGAAACGCACACGCTTTACTTCCTGGCGCTGGAGGCGTGCTCCGTCTACTCTTCGGGCGCGCAGAAGTTCAAGGAAGGTGAGACTTACTATGCGACGGGTGTCCGGCACGCGCCGGGTGAGCACGGTCAAAAAATCTTGTTGGCGTACGATTTGGATACAGCGACGTTTGCGTGGCGCTACCCACAGGTTAGCGGAGGCGGTTCTGGGTCGGGAACCATGACCACTGCCTCGGGACTGGTGTTTTTTGGGGATAACTCCGAATCGTTCGAAGCGGTGGAAGCGAAAAGCGGCAAGCCCTTGTGGCACTTCAACACGGGACAGTTATTGCATGCTTCGCCGATGAGTTACACGGTGAACGGCAAACAATATGTTGCGATCGCGGCGGGAAGCGACGTTTTTAGTTTTGCCTTGCCCTGATGCGGGGCTAGCTGAGTGCGCTGAAATGCGGACGGGATAAAAGGCGGAGCGATGTCGAGCAACAAATTCTGGGAAGGAGGAGAACATGTTGACAACTCATACTACGCGGCGCGGTTTTGCCACACGCCTTGCGGCGCTCTTGCCGAGCTTGGGGCTGGCGAGATTCACTTCGGCAGCTTCGCCTCGAGAGGAGCAAGAGCATGGTGGAGTGCAGAAACTGGATGCTCACGGAAAGCTATCGGACAAAAAAGGGTTCATCACTCCGTTGATCATTCACAACGGTCTGATCTATATCGCCGGCCAAGGCGCGCACTCGCAGGGCGACAAGTCCGACGAGGGGAAGACGCCGACCATTGAAATGCACACAAAGATGGTTATGGAAGGAGTGAAGAGCATAGTCGAGGCCGGCGGCGGCACCATGGACAGCATTCTGCAGCTCACCGTCTATCTCGCCAAGCTTGAGTATTACGACGGCATGAACTCCGTTTTCAAAACGTATTTCCCCAACGGAGGTCCCGCGCGCACGACGGTTGCCGTTGCTGGGCTGCCGGGCGAGTCCTTGTTGGAAATCAATTGCATCGCCGCAGTGGTTCGCGACGCAAAGAAAGGAGCGTGAGCGATGGCATCCGCCGACAGGTCCAACCGCAGGAAATTTCTCGGCGCGCTGAGCGCGCTTTCAGCAGTTTTGATGAGTCCACGAAAACTATTTGGCGCACCGGCTGCAGCGAACGTGGGCGGCGGCAGGAAACTCACGGGGTTTGGTTCGACCGGGAATGTCTATGAGGAGCTGGGCGTAACGACGGTCATCAACGGACAGGGGACAATGACGGTGCTCGGCGGCTCGCTACCGCGGCCGGAAGTGGAAGAAGTAATGGCGCTCGGCGGCAGGCATTTTGTGAGTATCGTGGAGCTGGAAGTCGCAGCCGGAAAACGCATCACGGAAATGCTGAAGCTACCTGCTGGCTATGACGCACTCGTCACCGCAGGAGCAGCCGCGGCCATGCAATCCGGCCTTGCTGGAATTTTGACCGGCGACAATCCAAGACTAATACGACAGATTCCGGACCTGACGGGCATGAAAAGCGAAGTGCTCATTCAAAAGACGCACCGGAATCCTTTCGACCATCAATTGCGAAGCACGGGTGTGAAGCTCATCGAAGTCGAAACCGCTGCCGATGTAAGAAGAGCCATCAACGGGCAAACGGCGATGATGCATTTCACCAACTTTGCGAATGATGATGGCCAGATTAAAGACGAAGAGTGGGTGAGGCTCGCCCACGAGCACAATATTCCGGCGTTCATTGACGCCGCTGCGGACACGCCTCCTGTTTCGCGTCTCTGGGACTACGCCAATATGGGCTACGACTTGATTGCCTTCAGCGGAGGCAAGGCGATTCGGGGTCCGCAATGCGCGGGCCTGTTGATTGGCAAGAAGGATCTTATTGCCTACGCGCTGCTCAACAACAGCCCTCACGAAGATACGATTGGGCGAAGCCAGAAAGTTGGCAAGGAAGAAATCGTCGGAATGATCAAGGCGTTGGAGTTGTATCTGCAAGAAGATCAAGAAGCCCTGAACAAAGAATGGCAGCGGCGGCTTGAATACATCGCGACGCAGGTGGCAAAAGTTCCGGGCGTGACAACCTCCTTCCCGAAGCTCGAAATCGCCAATCATGTGCCTCACCTTCAAATCAAGTGGGATGAAAAGCGCATCCCCATGATGCCGCGCGAGGTTGGCAAGGTCCTACGCGAGGGCAAACCTTCCATCGCGCTTTCCACGGGAGAGCATGGCGAGGCGCTTTCCATGAACTCCTTCATGCTCCAGCCGGGCGAGGAAAAAATCATTGCAAGCGAGCTTGTGAAGCTTTTCAAGGCACACGGGGCTTAGCGCTTTCCAGATCCGCGGGTGGCCGTGGTCGAGCAAGGGAAGCAATTGAACGGCGAAAAGACAAGCCGGATTCGCTGGCTGCTGATTTCTTGGCTATTTGTACTGAGCGCTGTGGCGTTTCTTGATCGCGTCAATATATCCATCGCCGGGAGCCTGCTCGCAAGCGACTATCATCTTTCAAAAATTCAGCTCGGCTGGATTTTCAGCGCCTTTCTTGCCGGGTATGCGCTTTTTCAAACTCCAGGAGGACGACTCGCGGACCGGCTCGGCCCGCGGAGCGTACTTGCACTGGGAGTGGTGTGGTGGGGAGTATTCACGGCGCTGACTGCGGCAGTGCCCGCGAATGTTGGATTCGCCTTGCTTGCTCTCATGAGCGTGCGATTCCTCCTGGGCGCGGGTGAAGCGGTAATTTATCCTGCTTCCAACCAGTTCGTTGCCAGATGGATTCCCAGCACGGAGCGCGGGCTTGCGAATGGCCTCATTTTTTGCGGCGTGGGTGTGGGGGCCGGACTCACACCGCCATTCATCACTTATCTCATGTTGAAGCACGGATGGCGCTCGTCTTTCATGGTATGTGCTGTTCTCGGCTTGCTGGCCGGCTTGGTTTGGTATTTGATTGCGCGAAACTCTCCTCAAGAGCATCCACTGGTTTCCAGTAACGAGCTCGTGAGAATCCAGTCCGGGCTACCAGCTTGGATTGCCGCGAACAAACGTTCTCTCATTTCCTGGGAGCGCATGTTGCAGAGCCGGGAAGTGCTGGCGCTGACGCTCAGTTACTTTTCATTCGGTTATGTCGCATGGATTTTCTTCAGTTGGTTCTACATCTACCTGGCGGAAGTGCGAGGCCTGAATTTGAAGGCCAGCGCCCTCTACTCCATGCTGCCGTTTATTGCCATGGCTGTGTGCTCGCCACTCGGTGGCGTGGCCAGCGACGTGATAACGCGAAGCAGAGGCGCACGCGCGGGACGCTCAGGCGTCGCTGTCTTCGCCATGATTCTTGCCGCTGTTTTCCTGGTGTTGGGTTCGAGCGCAGAGAACGTGCGTATCGCGGTTCTGGTGCTTGCCGGCGGAGCGGGGGCGCTTTACTTATCGCAGAGTTCGTTCTGGTCGGTCTCTGCGGACATCGGCGGCCTTTCTTCCGGATCCGTCTCCGGCTTCATGAACATGGGCAATCAATTTGGCGGGATGATTACCGCGTCGTTCACTCCATGGATTGCCGCGCGGCTCGGGTGGAAGGCGCCGTTCTTTGTGGCGGCAGCATTGTGTTTGTGTGGCGCATTGGCTTGGCTATTCGTCGACCCGAGCAGGCGGCTGGATTCAGCGGGCGCGCCTAACTCGCCCTTCAACGCAAACAGGTGAACTCCTAAAGAGTACTCATTCTATCCAAAAAGAC
>Ga0070730_10006094_pt1 | contig 10331 bp, 13 predicted proteins | sample Coa_R1_3_FD_66447 | JGI IMG/M metagenome (GOLD analysis project Ga0070730, IMG submission 66447) | Surface soil microbial communities from Centralia Pennsylvania, which are recovering from an underground coalmine fire - Coalmine... | ecosystem: Environmental > Terrestrial > Soil > Unclassified ... | reverse complement strand
ATGCGCCCGGCAGGAATCGAACCTGCGACCTCGCGCTCCGGAGGCGCGCGCTCTATCCCCTGAGCTACGGGCGCCGGGGAGAATCAGGAGTGTAGCCTCGCCTCGTGGACGTCTCCGCGCGGATCACGACGCTCGAGCTGGCGGAGACGTTCGTCATCGCGCGGAGCGCGAGCGACACCGAGGACACGGTCGTCGTCGAGCTCCGGCACTCCGGCGTCTCGGGCTTCGGCGAGGCGCAGCCGATCGACCGCTACGAGGAGTCGGCCTCCTCGGCACGGGCGTACGTCGAGGAGAACGCCGGGGTGGTCGGCGACGATCCGTTCGCGCTCGAGGAGGTGATGGAGCGACTCCCCGCGCGCGAGTTCGCGGCCCGGGCGGCCATCGACGCGGCGCTCCACGACCTGCAGGGCAAGCTCCTCGGCCAGCCCGTCTGGCGGTTGCTCGGACTGCGGCGCGCCGGGCCGCCGACGAGCTGGACGATCTGGCTCGGAGATCCCGACGACATGGCGCGTCGCGCCGAGAAGGCGCTCGGCCGGTTCCGGCGGCTGAAGCTCAAGCTCGGCGGCGGCGACGACCTCGACGTCGAGCGCGTGCGCGCGGTTCGTGCGGTCGCGGGCGAGCTGCCGCTGCAGGTCGACGTCAACGAGGCCTGGAGCATCGATGAGGCGCTCGAGGCTCTTCCTGCGCTGGCGGAACTCGGGGTCGAGTACTGCGAGCAACCGGTTCCCGCGGGAGACGAGGGCGGCCCCGAGCTGAAGGGGCGCTCGCCGATCCCGATCTACGTCGACGAGGACTGCCATACGCTCGCCGACGTCGCCGGGTGCACGGCTCGCGCCCACGGGATCAACATCAAGCTCGCGAAGTCGGGCGGGATCCACGAGGCCGTCCGGATGGCGCACGCCGCCCGCGCGCTGGGGCTCGGCTGCATGATCGGCTGCATGGTCGAGTCGGGGCTCGGCATCTCGGCCGGCGCGCAGATCGCGTCGCTCTTCGACCACGTCGACCTCGACGGGAACCTCCTGCTCGGGCACGACCCGTGGCCGGGCGTGCCGTTCGTCGACGGCGTCCAGCTTCCACCGGAGGAACCGGGACTCGGTGTCCACGCGGTATCTGCTGCTCGCTGAGGGCTTCTCGTCCGACCCGCACTACGGGAAGACCATGCGCGGGGTGCTGCGCTACCGGCGCGACGACGTCGCCGCGATCCTCGACTCGACCCGCGCGGGGGAGACGGACGACGGCGTCCCCGTCGTCGGCACCGTCGAGGAGGCGCTTCCGCTCGGCCCGACGACGGCGCTCGTCGGGGTCGCAACGCAGGGTGGGCGCTTCCCGCCGGAGTGGATCGCGCTGCTGCGGAGCTGTGTCGAGCACCGTCTCGACGTCGAGAACGGCCTCCACGTCTTCCTCGCCGACGATCCGGGGCTCCGCGAGCTCGCCGAGCTGCGCGGCGTCGAGCTGCGCGACCTGCGCCGACCCCCGGCCGACCTCTCGACGGCGACTGGTGAGAACCTCGGCGTCGACGCGACGATCGTGCTCACGGTCGGCTCCGACTGCGCGATCGGCAAGATGACCGTCTCGCTCGAGCTCGACCTCGAGGCGCGCCGCCGCGGGGTCCGCTCGGTGTTCGTCCCGACCGGACAGACCGGCATCGCGATCGCAGGCTGGGGGATCGCGGTCGACGCGGTCGTCTCCGACTTCCTCGCCGGCGCGGCCGAGCGGCTCGTCGTCGAGGGATCCGAGCGCGGCGGCGAGCTGCTCTGGGTCGAGGGCCAGGGCTCCCTGGTCAACCCGGTCTACTCCGGTGTGACGCTCGGCCTGTACCACGGCAGCGTCCCGCATCTGCTGGTCCTCTGCCACGAGGTGGGGAGAACGGAGATCGACGGCGCCGGCGGCGGCCCGCATCCGATCCCACCGCTCCGCGCGCTCGTCGAGCTGCACGAGCGGGTTGCGCTGCCCGTGCGTCCGGCGAAGGTCGTCGCGATCGCGCTCAACACGAGTCGGGTCACCGAAGAGGAGGCGCGCGCGGCGATCGCGGCGGCCGAGGAGGAGACGAGCCTTCCTGCAGAGGATCCGGTTCGCTTCGGCGCCGCGAAGCTCGTCGACGCCGTGCTCGTAGCCGCAACTTGACAACCGAACATCCGTTCGCTTACCATGCGAACAGATGTTCGGAAAGCTCGCAATCCTTCTCTGCGCCGCAGCGCTCGTCGTCGGGTTCGCGGCTCACAGCTCGAGCGGAGCCGGGCCGAAGCAGACCTATGTCGTGAAGCCCGGCGACACGCTGTGGAGCGTCGCCGAGCGCACGTACTCGGGCGATCCGCGCCAGGGGATCTGGGAGATCGAGAAGCGGAATCACCTCGCCGGGACGACGATCGTCCCGGGCCAGAAGCTCGTCGTGCCCTAGGACTCAGCTCGCGCAGCTATACCTCGAGCACGGTCGGGTCCCCCTCTGCGCGATCCTAGAATCGGGCGGTGGACCTCGACGTCGTCTTCCTCGGCACTGCTGCGTCGATGCCGACCGCACAGCGCAGCCCCGCCGCGCTCCTGGTGCGCCGCGGCAGCGAGAGGCTCCTGTTCGACTGCGGCGAGGGAACCCAGCGGCAGCTGCAACGATCGGCGATCGGCCTGCCGGATCTGCAGGAGATCTTTCTCACGCACTTCCACGCGGACCACTTTCTCGGCCTGCCGGGGATGCTCAAGACCTTCGCGCTGCGCGGCCGCGACGAGACGCCGCTCACCGTGTACGGGCCGCACGGCCTGCGCGAGCTCTTCAACCGCCTGCGCCCGTTTCTCGGCCGGCTTCCGTATCCCCTCACCGCCGTCGAGCTGGAGCCGGGCGAGCGACTGGAGCGCGGCGAATACGCGATCGAGGGGTTCGCCGTCGACCACGGCCCCGATGCGCTCGGCTACGTGCTCGTGGAGCCCGAGCGGCCGGGCCGGTTCGACGTGGCTGCTGCGGACGCACTCGGAGTTCCCGACGGCCCGGCGCGGGGAAGGCTGCAGGCCGGGGAGGAGGTGACGGTCGAGTCGGGCCGGGTCGTGACGCCCGCCGACGTGCTCGGCGAGCCGCGGCGGGGGCGGAAGATCGTGCTGACCGGGGACACGGCGCCGTCGCCCCTCGTCGTCCAGGTCGCTCACGACGCAGACCTGCTCGTCCACGAGGCGAGCTTCCTCAGGGAGGAGAAGGAACGCGCGCGCGAGACGCTGCACTCGACGGCCGCCGACGCCGCCGAGGTCGCGCGCCTTGCGCAGGTGCGTCTGCTCGCGCTCATCCACGTCTCTCCGCGATACTTCGGGCCGGAGCTCGCCGAAGAGGCGCGAGAGGTCTTCCCCGAGACTGTCGTGCCCCGCGACTTCGACCTCATCGAGGTGCCGTTTCCCGAGCGCGGCGCACCGCGGCTCGTGAAGAGCGGTGCGCGTCCGCCTCGCACCGAAGAACCGCCTATGATCGAGCCGGCATGAGCGGGATGGTTCAGGTCGCGGTCGCCGGCGACGTCGCCGAGGCCGAGGAGATGCAGGAGATCCTTCGGAACGCGGGGATCGACTCGTCGATCGAGCAGTCGGCGGAGGACGACGCCGTGACGGTGCTCGTGCCGGAGGCGGAGCTCGAGACGGCGCAGGATGCGATCGAGGCCATGACCGAGCCGGACGAACTGATCTCGGAGCCCTAGCCGATGCCGACCATGGCCTTCTTCCGTGGCAGGGCGCGTCTCATCGCAGGCGCGGCCACGCGGTCGCCACACTCTTCGTAGCCGCGCGTTCGCAGACGAGCTCGTTCGGGATGCCGGCGTCTTGCCCGGCTCGCTCGTGCTCGACCTCGGCGCCGGCGCCGGCGCGCTGACGCGCGCGCTCGCGGACGCGGGGGCGCGCGTTCGCGCGGTCGAGCTCGATCCGCCCGCTATCGGCCGGCTCCAGGCCCGTTTCAGGAACGATCCCCGCGTCGAGGTGGTCGAGGGCGACGCGACCCTGGTTCAGCTGCCGGACGAGCCGTTCGCCGTCGTCGCGAACCTGCCCTTCGCCGCCGGCACGGCGATCCTGCGAAGGCTCCTCGGCGATCCGCACCTGCTGTTGACGCAGCTCGACGCAATCGTGGAGTGGAGACTCGCCACGAAGCGGACCGCCGTCTGGCCGTCCACCGTGCTCGGCTGCATGTGGGGAGCGTGGCACGAGCTCAACCTCGTTCGCCGGGTGCCGCGCGCGTGCTTCGCTCCGCCGCCCAGCGTCGATGCTGCGGTGCTTCGCGCGACGCGGCGGCCCAATCCGCTCGTGCCGCCGGCGCAGGCGGCCGAGTACGGCGCGCTCCTCCACCGGGCGTTCGCAGCCCAGGCGCCGCTCGATCGACTCCTTCCCCGCCGTCTCGTCCACGGCGCCGCCCTCGAGCTCGGCTTCGACGCGCACGCCGTGGCGCGCGACCTCGACGCACGGCAGTGGGCTCGCCTCTACGGGGCGGTCAGATCTGCCACGCCCCGCCCACGAGGAGCGGCAGGTCGTCGCCGCCGCGGGTCACGCCGCTGACGGCGACGTCGTCGGAGCCGATCATGAAATCCACGTGGATCTCGCTCTCGTTGATCCGCGGCAGATCCGCGGGATCCCCGATCGGGCTCGCATAGGCGTCTCCGAGCGCGATGTGGCTCGCAGCGTTCTCGTCGAGCAGCGTGTTGAAGAACGTCCTCCCGAGCCGGCCGATCCGGCTCTTGCCGTCGACGAGCGCCACCTCGCCGAGCCTCGCCGCGCCGTCGTCGGTGGCACAGCGCTGCCGCAGGGCCTCCGCGTTCGCGTCGGCGTCGATCGCGACCGCGCGGCCGCCGGCGAAGCGGACGCGCAGCCCCTCGACGATTGCCCCGCCGACGTCGAGCGGCTTCGTCGAGGTGACGTGGCCCTCCGTCCGCTCCGGGTCCGGAGTCGTGTAGAGCTCCTCCGTCGGCAGGTTCGGCACGTGCTTGATGCCCGTGCGGGTGGTCGACGAGCCGCCGTCCTTCGCAAAACGTGAGCTTGGAAGCAGGCCGACCGTCAGGTCGGTTCCGGGGCCGACGAACCGCAGGGCGTCGAGGTCGAGGTCGTCGAGACGGGACGCCACCTCCCAGATCTCGTTGATCCGCTGCTGCCAGGCCTCGACGGGATCGGCCTCGTCGAGCCGGCACACGTGGATGACGTCGTGCCAGAGCGCCTCCACCGCGTCCGCCGGGTCGAGCCCGGGAAACACGAGCTTCGCCCACGCTTCCGTCACGAACGGCGAGACGGTCCAGGCGACCGACTGATCGTCGATCACCTTGAACAGCTCCGGCACCGTCGGGAGTTGGTCGCGTCCGGCGCGCTCGGGGTCGAGACCGTCGAGCGCGCCGGGCGGGACGAAGGGCGTGAGAACGACGCGCGCAGCGTCGAGGTCGCCGAGGTCGAGCATTCGCCTGCCCAGCCAAGGCGGGACCCAGTCGAGCGCGGCGGCGGGTGACGACTCGATGCGGATCCGCTTCACCTGGGCGTCGAAATAGAGGACATCCACATAGCGCGCGCCACGCTCGTAGGCGAGACGGGCGATGCGGCGAACGAGCGGCGCTGCTTCGAGAGGGCCTTCCACCGCGAGCACCTGATCCGGCTGGACGTTCGCGCCGAATCCGACGATCAGCTCGGCGTAGCGGTCGAGCACGTTCTCGTCCACGACCTAGAAGGTATAGCGTCGGCCACGTGCAAGCGGCCGACCTCGAGCTGCGCCGTCGCACGTACGCGTTCTTCGTGGAGCACGGGCGCGCGCCGGCCGCCGGCGAGCTCGGAGACCCGGACGAGGTCCTCGACGGGTGGCGCCGTCTCCATGCAGAGCACGCCGTCGTGCTCGATCCGGCCACAGACGAGCTGCGCATGCTCAACCCCTTCTCCGTCGTGCCGACCGCCTACCGCGTTCGCGCCGGCGGCCGCTGGTGGTACGGCAACTGCGCCTGGGACGCGTTCGGCATCTGCGCCTGCCTCCACACCGACGGCCGGCTCGAGACGTCCTGTCCCGACTGCGGCGAGCCGATCGTCGTCGAGCTTCGTGACAGGCGCCCCGACGACGAGTCGCTCCTCTTCCACTGCCTCGTCCCGGCCACCCACTGGTGGGACGACATCGTCTTCACCTGAAGCGGGATGAATCTCTTCCGGTCGGAAGAGCACCTAGCCCGGTGGCTCGGCGGCAGGGAGCCCGGTGCGACGATCCCGGTCACGAAGCTCGCGGAGCTCGCAGAGGCCTGGTGGGACGATCGCCTTTCGCCCGACTGGGTCCCGCACACGCGCGACCAGAACATGGCGATCCTCGAGCGCCTCGGCCTCACCGGCGACTTCTGGGTTCTCGCTGGGGCTTGACTTGCGGCACTTCGGGGAAGGAGCCGTTTCGGAAGGTTCCCTTGCCGAGGAGGTGCGATGCACACGGTCATCCGGAGATACAGCGGCGTTCAGAACAGCGACGAGGTGGCGCGGCGCGCCATCGAGGAGTTCGCGCCGCAACTGCGCGACCAGCCGGGATTCCAGGGGTACTGGGTCATCGACGCAGGCGACGGCGTTCTCGCGACGATCAGCATCTTCGAGTCGGAGGAGGCGGCCGAAGAGTCGAACTCTGCCTCCGCGACGTGGGTGCAGGAGAACATGCCCCAGCTCCTTCCGAACCCGCCGCAGGTGATCGCAGGGGACACGGCCACCGTCGGAGCCGTGGTCACCGCCTGAGCCACACCCGCCGGCTGCCCCGCCGGTCATCCGTCGGGGCAGCTACAGTCCGCCGAGCACGAACCCCTTTAACCCGGTCCAGCGAGGCCGGAAAGGAGTCGGATGAATACGCACGCCCCCGTACGGGGGACGAGTCTCCTCGACGCCGACGCGCTGGCGAGGACCCTTTCGAGAATCGCTCACGAGATCATCGAGGGCAACCCGGAGCTCGAGGACGTCGCGCTCGTCGGGATCCAGACCCGCGGCGTCCCCCTCGCGCGGCGGCTCGCGCGCCTGATCGAAGAGCGCGCCGGAGTCGCGCCCGACGTGGGCACCGTCGACATCACCTTCCACCGCGACGACGTCGCGGTCCGCCGCGGCGAGGCGCCGCTGGCCGCGCAGCCGGTCGTGCGCGCAACGCAGCTCGACTTCCCGCTCGACGGGCGGACGATCGTGCTCGTCGACGACGTCCTCTACACCGGTCGCACGATCCGCGCGGCCGTCGAGACGCTCTTCGACTACGGCCGGCCCGCCCGCGTCCAGCTCGCCGTCGTCGTCGACCGCGGCCATCGCGAGCTCCCGATCCGGCCCGACTACATCGGCAAGAACCTGCCCACCGCACGCGGCGAGCGGATCCAGGTGCAGCTCGTCGAGGTGGACGAGGTCGACGCAGTCCTACTCGTGTCGAGCTCCGCTGGAAGCGCCGTCGGCACAGCCGACGGCGCCCGGCCGGTAGACCCCGCCGTCTTCGACGGCGGTGGAGAGGAGAGCTGATGATCCGTCTCGTCACCGACGACCTCCGGCCGCCCACGGACCCGCCGAAGCGGCACCTTCTCTCGGTCGGCGACCTGACCCGCGACGACGTCGAGCGGCTGCTCGGCACGGCGCGCACCTTCGCAACCTCGCTCGAGCGGCACGTCAAGAAGCTGCCGACGCTCAAGGGGCACCTCGTCGTCAACCTCTTCTACGAGTCCTCGACGCGCACGTCCTCGTCGTTCGAGCTCGCCGCGAAGCGACTCTCGGCCGACACGCTCAACGTCAAGTCGACCGGCTCCTCGGTGGACAAGGGCGAGTCGCTCAAGGACACGGCGCTCACGCTCGGCGCGTACGACCCCGACGTGATCGTGATCCGGCATCCGCAGATCGGCGCGCCGCAGCTCGTCGCGGCGGTCACCGACGCTCACGTCGTCAACGCGGGGGACGGCAAGCACCAGCACCCGACGCAGGCGCTGCTCGATCTCTACACCCTCCGCGAGGAGTTCGGGCGGCTCGAGGGCCTCCATGTCGCGATCGTCGGAGACGTCCTCCACTCGCGCGTCGCCCGGTCGCTGCTGCAGGCGTTCGCGCTCGTCGGGGTCCGGGCGACGCTCGTCGGACCGCCGGCGCTCTTGCCGCGCGAGCTTCCGGCGGAAACGACCTCCGACATCGACGCGATCCGCGACGCCGACGTCGTCTACGTCCTCCGGATGCAGAACGAGCGCATGGAGCCGGGCGCCAACTTCGTCCCGAGCCTGCGCGAGTACGCGGCGCGCTGGGGGATCACGCCCGAGCGGCTGGAGCCGGGTCAGCGAGTCATGCACCCCGGGCCGATGAACCGTGGGGTCGAGATCGATCCGGCCGTCGCCGACTCGCCCCAGTCCCTGATCACGGCGCAGGTTCGCTCGGGGCTGGTGACGCGGATGGCCGTCCTCTACGACCTCTTGACCGGCGGCCCCGTCGGGGTTCAGGCGCTCGCGGCCGCGGAGGTGGCGTGATGCTCTGGCAGAAGGAACTGCCAGGCGCGAGCCTCGTCGTCCGCGGCGCGCGTGTGCTCGATCCGGTCGAGGGGATCGATGCGCGGCTCGAGGTGAGGATCGACCACGGGACGATCGCCGAGGTCGCCGAGAAGGTGGACGCGAACGAGCACCGCGTCGTCGAGGCGGACGGGCTCGTCCTGGCGCCGGCCTTCGTCGACCCGCACGTCCACCTGCGTACGCCCGGACGCGAGGACGAGGAGACGGTCGCGAGCGGCACGGCGGCCGCGGCTGCCGGTGGCTACTGCGCGATCCTCGCGATGCCGAACACCGATCCGGTCGTCGACTCGGCGGCGACGCTCGGCGCGCTCGTCGAGGACGCGCGACGGGACGCCGCGGTGCCGGCCGGCTTCCTCGCCGCGATCACGAGGGGACAGCGAGGCGAGGAGCTGACCGAGATGGGCGAGCTCGCGGACATCGGGGCAGTCGCCTTCTCCGACGACGGCGTGCCCGTTGCCTCCGCGGGCCTGATGCGCCGCGCGCTCCAGTACGCCTCGACCACGGACCGGCCGCTCGCGCTCCACTGCGAAGAGCCGACGCTCTCGCACGGCGGACAGGTTCACGAGGGACGTGTCGCCGCCGAGCTCGGCTTCGCCGGCTATCCGTCGGTCGCCGAGTCGGTCGCGGTCGAGCGCGACCTCGCGCTCGCCGGCTACGAAGGTGGCCGCGTCCACGTCCTCCACCTCTCCGCTGCGGCATCGGTCGAGGCGCTGCGCCGCGCGCGGACTTCGGGAGTCGCGGCGAGCGGCGAAGCGACGCCGCACCATCTCGTCCTCACCGACGACGCGGTGCGCTCGCTCGACCCGAACGTGAAGATGAACCCGCCGCTGCGCGCCGAGCAGGATCGGCTCGCTCTGCTGGAGGGAGTGCGCGACGGGACGATCGAGGCGATCGCCACCGACCACGCACCGCATGCCTCGCACGAGAAGGAGGCGCCGTTCGAAGCGGCGCCGTTCGGCGTGACGGGGCTCGAGACCGCGTTCGCCGTCCTCTACACGCACCTCGTCGAGCCGGGACTGCTGCCGCTCGACACGCTGCTCGAGCGGATGTCGGCGGGGCCCGCCCGCATCTTCGGGCTCGACCGGCCGCGCGTCGCAAGGGGCGCACGCGCGAACCTCGTGTTGCTCGATCTCCGGCGGGAATGGACGGTCGGCGAACAGCCCTTCCGCTCGCGGTCGGGGAATTCCTGGTTGCTCGGCTCGACGCTGACCGGCGACGTCCGTCTGACCCTCGCCGGCGGATCGGTGGTGCACGAATGAGCTACCTGGCGCTCGCAGACGGGACCGTGTGGCACGGCGAGTCGGTCGGCGCCGAGGGCCATGCGCTCGGAGAGGCCGTGTTCACGACCGGCATGTCCGGCTACCAGGAGGCGGTCACAGACCCGAGCTTCGAGGACCAGCTCATCTGCTTCACGGCGCCGATGGTCGGCAACTACGGTGTCGCCGAGGAGCGGAGCGAGTCGGCACGGACGCATGCGCGCGCGGTGCTGATGCGCGAGGCGCGCGGGCCGGGGTGGACGGACTGGCTGCGAGAGCGCGGAGTCGTCGCGCTCACCGGAATCGATACGCGCAGCCTCGTGCTCCACCTCCGCGACGCGGGCTCCGCGCTCGGCATCGCGGTCGCGTCAGGACTGCCGGTCGAGGAGGCGATCGAGCTCGCGGCGCAGCAGCCGCCGATGCTCGGGCGTGCGCTCGTCGACGACGTCTCGACGGACGAGCCCTACGTGTTCGCGGAACACGGCCGCGTACGCGTCGCGGTCGTCGACTACGGCGTGAAGAGCTCCGTCCTCCGTCGGCTCGCCAAAGCCGGCGCGGCGGTGACGGTCTACCCGCACGACACCGGCGCGGACGAGCTCGCGCGCCACGACGGCGTCCT
>Ga0070730_10006093_pt1 | contig 10331 bp, 5 predicted proteins | sample Coa_R1_3_FD_66447 | JGI IMG/M metagenome (GOLD analysis project Ga0070730, IMG submission 66447) | Surface soil microbial communities from Centralia Pennsylvania, which are recovering from an underground coalmine fire - Coalmine... | ecosystem: Environmental > Terrestrial > Soil > Unclassified ... | reverse complement strand
TAGCTAAACTTCTAGGGCTGCTGCAACGAGGGACATAGACTACCGGAAAGCTCAGTCTACGCCTACATAAGACGGGTCGGCGAGAACAAAGGTTACGTGGGCAGAGAGCGGGAGGGGAGGCCATTCGCGCTGGCTTGCCCGGCCTGCCGGGGAAGCAGGGTTGAAAAATTGCGGCCTGCACAATTAGGCTGAAAACCGTTAGACTAGGACCGAATCATGGGCTCCTATGGATCAATGTATGGTTATGGCGACCCCGAAAGGGGCGGGAGAACAGGTATGTTCAAAGGATTTGTCCTGGGAATCGTGATCGGCATCCTGCTGCTTGTGGGGTGCTTGTACTTTTATTTTTCTTTGGGCTTTGCGCCGGTGGCAACTGCCGCGCGGCCCATGCCGTTTGAAAGGAAGATGGCGAAAGTCGCGCTGCATGCTTACCTGGACAAAATGCAGCATCCGCAGCCAATGGTTCCCGCCGATGAATCGAACCTGATTGCCGGAGCGAAGGTTTACAAAGAGCAGTGCGCCAGTTGCCACGGCTTGCCGGGCGAACCCAAGTCCGCCATTGCTCAGGGGATGTTCCCGGACCCACCGCAGCTCTTTCATGGCACCGGGGTGACAGACGATGAGCCGTGGGAGACTTACTGGAAAGTGGAAAATGGCATTCGCATGACGGGAATGCCGGGATTCAAGAGCCAGGTCGGAGAGAAAGAAATCTGGCAAGTGACAATGCTGGTGAAAAACGCGGACAAGATCACAGAACCGGTGAAGAAAGAACTTCTGGCCGCAAATTCGACGCCGATGTCCATGGCCATGGACGACATGGGGAGCGCTCCAGCGAAAGAAACCAAGCCAGCTAAAGAAAAGAAGCCCGCAAAGAAATAGTTTTAAGTCTTAAGTTGTAAGTTTTAAGTAAGAATGCCTTTCTCATGCGACCGGGAGCGCCGTTTTGAGGCCGCGCCAAGTTTCCCGCGCTAAACGTGGCACTTGTATTGGGCGGGCGCTTGTTGAGAAGCGACACTAGCCCCGTTGGCTCAATCGGCGAACTGACGGGTCTCGCGCGCTTTTCGCAAATCGGGGAACCACCAAGCCCATAGACCAGTCACGAGAATTGCCCCCGCGCCTCCCAGCACTACCGCCGGAACAGTTCCAAACCAGTGCGCGGTGACACCTGATTCGAACTGGCCGAGTTCATTGGAAGCGCCGATGAAAACGGAATCCACGGCGTTGACGCGGCCGCGCATTTCATCCGGCGTGCCCAACTGGATGAGCAACTGACGAACGATGATGCTGACCATGTCCGTGGCGCCAACAAAAAAGAGCGCCAGGAGCGACAGGTAGAGATTTCGCGACAGGCCGAAAAAGATGGTGGCCAGACCGAATCCGGCAACACACCACAACATTCTTGTCCCAGCGTGACGCCCCAGGGGCTTGTGCGCGAGCAGTATGGCCATGACCGCGGCACCGACGGCGGGCGCGCTGCGAAGAAGTCCCAAACCCCATGGACCGGTGAGAAGGATTTCCTTTGCATAGACAGGAAGCAGGGCGACGGCGCCGCCGAGAAGAACTGCAAATAGATCCAAGGAGATGGAACCGAGAATTGCTTTCTCGCGCCAAATGTAATGCAGGCCCGCCAGAGTCGTCTTCCAGTTCAAAGGCTCGGGAGTGCGCTCGACGGACTGAACCTTGAGTTTAAAAATGCAAGAGGCGCCAGCGAGGGCTGCGAGAAGGGAAAGTGCGTACACCGCGGCGGGCCCACGAGTTAGCGCATAAATGATTCCTCCCACAGAAGGACTCAGGATCACGGTGCCCTGGTAAAAGACGGAGTGCCAGGCCACTGCATTGTGGAAGTCCTTCGTGGGAACCAGTTGCGGAAGGAGCGAGCGAGTCGCCGGCCCGTTGAAGGCCCGCACGACGCCAAGGAAAAGAAGGACTAGATAAATTGGATACGGAGAGCGGTAGCCGCGCAAGGTGAGAAACAACAAAGCTCCAGAGCAGGCTGCGGAACCGCAGAAGCAAAGCAGCATCAGCTTGCGGCGGTCGTAGCGGTCGGCAGCGTGGCCCGCGACCAGAAAAAGCAAAACGCCGGGCAGGAATTGCGCCAGCCCGACATAACCGAGGTCGAGAGGGCGCTTGGTGATTTCATAGACCTCCCATCCCACCGCGACGGATTGCATCTCGCCGGAAAGCACAATAAAGAAACGCGCCAACTGAAAAAGAACGAAACTTGGGTAGGTGAAAGCGATTCGCCCGGCGGCGCTGGAAGTGTCGGAATCTGCCATCCTCTCTACTGTGCCATAAAAGAGAAAGTTGTAAGTTCAAAGTTTTAAGTCTTTAGTTTAAGAAAAAAAACACCTCTGAAATGTTAGCCCGCTTCGGTGGCGAGATTCAGTAGCCGGTTGACTTCGTTTCCGCTGCATCAGTGGCAGGTGCCGCTGCCGGAATCTTTGAAGGTCTTCCCTTCCTCGGGAATGAATTGCCAGTCGTAGCCGGCAGTCCTGAGAGTGAGCTTGAGCACGCCGAATGCGGTGGCGTCGCGGACTTCGCTGTTGGGTTTCACTGGGCCAAAAGGGCGATGGTTCTTGCCGCCAGTGCCAACGACGAACTCGCGGATGCCGCGGATGGGATCAGCAACGCCATCCGGCGTTTGCGGCGCAAATCGTTCGTAGTCATGGTCGTGGCCGCCGATAATCACATCGGCGTTGGCATCGTAGAGCGCGTCCCACAGAGGTTTGACCGTTAAGTCGTTGCCGTGCGCGCTGCCGGAACTGAAGAGAGGTTTGTGCCAATAGGCCAGAGTACAAGCGACCGGATGCCCAGCCAGATCGGCGCGAAGCCAGCGTTCCTGAGGCGACCCGGCGTCGCATCCACCGACGTCTTTGCATTCGCTATTCAGAACAATGATGTGCCACGCGCCGAGATCGTAGCTGTAGTAACCGAGTTTGGAGTCGCCTGCAAGAACGCCAAAATACTCAAAATAGGACGTCGCACCCGCGGCACGAAATTCGTGATTGCCGGGCGCCGGGCGTGTGCGGGATTTCACGCGGCCCCAGGTGACGTCGTAACACTGGAAGTTTTCTTTGGAGCCATCGGGATAAGCCAGGTCGCCGACAGCCATGACCGTGCCGGGAATCTTATCCAGCAATTCGGCAGTCGCTTCCGCGCCGGTGAGGTCTTTGCAGTCCGCAATGTCGCCTGCGCCGACAAGAATTGCGGTTTGCTCTTTTCCCTGAGAAGGCAGCGGTGAGCCCAGGGGCGCGTACGAGAGAATGGCGGCTGCGGAGGCCACAAAGGCAAACACAAGGCGAGGAGTTGAATGGAACATCATAGAGCTAGAAGGGTACCACCCCCGGGTACTGTTGCAACGTTATCAAAACAAAGGCATTGCAAATTGGGCATTGCGTAAGTCATTGAAAACAGAAGAAGGCGACCCCTCGAAGCTCCCCTCAGCACTCGGGGCAAGCGGGGTGAATTAGGGGTGAAAGGCTCGCCGCGGCGGGCAAATGAGTGGCTGCCTAAATGGCCCCCTCCCCCAGGTTTTCCGTAAGGATGTGATTCTAAAAGAGTTAAGGTGCATGGGTCTGCTAAGGATGTGATTCTAAAGCAGTTACTTGACGAGGACCGCGGCGCAGAACACTGGCGCCGGGGGATTGAGGGGCCGTCTTTGTTCGCGAATGCCACTTGAGCAATTACCATGTAATGACGTTCTTGCCGGGGAAAGGTTGCCTCGACTTTGAATGTATGTTTTGCGTCATTTTGGTGCTCGGGCCGCAGGTGCGATACAAGGAAAATCGTAGCGAGAATGGTGAGGCTCCCGCCACGACTCATGCCTATTTTTCGTGTGTCGGCGACCAGCGGAAGCCTGCGGCGATCGTAGGCCAATAGTATTCGCGCTGGAGCATGTATTGCTGGCTACCATTGTAGAAGCCGAAGACTTCGTTGTTAATGTTCAGGCCGTACATGACAAACGACAAGCCGTGAGTCATGCGTATGCTGCCCTGGGCGTCAAATTCAAGATGGCTGTAGAAATAGTTGTCGCTGAAGGGGCCATTGATACCGCCTGGAGTTGGCGTGGTGGCCACACCGCCGACTGGAGTACCGTCTTGATAGCTATAGCCGGCAATGTTGGCCTGATTGCAGGAAAGCCCGACGCGAACGGAGAAACGGCCGCGGTCGAAGGTCGGGCTGATGTTCCAGCTATTTGGGGAATTGCGAAGGAGCCGGGGGTGATCGGATCGGCCCGGAAGTCCGCTGGCGCGGGAAGCCGTATAGCCATAATTCGCGGAGAGACCGAGTCCGCCAAGAATGCCGGGGAGAGAACTCCAGTGCTGCAGATAGGCCGCTTCAAAGCCATTGAGCCAGGCACTCCCTGCGTTGATCGGCTGGGATACCTTGCAGCCTTGCGTCTCGGAGGAGCAGTTCGCGCCGACGATGGTTCCCGTTGGCACGGTGAAGATCTGCGAAACAATGGGGTCCGTCAGGTTTTTGTAAAAATAACCGGCGGTAATCAGCCCGAAGGGATTGATGTAGTGCTCGATGAGAACATCGAAGTTGTCAGCCGTTTCAGCCTTGAGACTAGGGTTGCCGATGCTAACGGGGATGGGGTTCGTCCCAGGAGTAAATGAGCCGGCCTGAGCGATGTCCTGGGGGTCCGGACGCGCTAACCCTCGGCTGTAAGCAACGCGGATGTTGTCGTTGCTGGTCAACGCGTACTTAATGGAGGCGCTCGGCAGGATTTTTAGATAGGAGCCGCTCATTGGCACAAAGCTTGAGTTCCCCGTGGACCCATCGGTAAGGAGGGTGAGGGTATCCAGCTTGGTGCCTTCAAAGCGGACGCCCGCCACCAAGCGCCAACGGCTGGAAATGTCCAGAGTGTCCATTACGTAGCCGGCGGGAACTTTTTCTATCAAATCAAAATTATTGGGATTTAGGACGGCATTGCTCGAAGCGGTGAACTGGCCCGGGTTGGCTTGCACGTACTTGAAAATGTCGGGGAAAGACGGATTCCAACCCAGTTTGTAATTCCCGAAGTAGTAGTTGTTATTGGTGAAGGTATTCGGAAACGTCTGCATGGAAATGTTCGCCGTGGGAGCCCAATCCAGCACGAAAGAGTCGTCAAACTTGTGAGCATTGCGGAACTTCCCGCCGACTTCGATGGTGGAGAGGCGCGAGCCGACATGGTAGCGCTTGGCGAAAGCTCCAGTGACCTGGAGATTGAGTTGGGCGGTCAAGCCCTTGCCAATGTTGACGTCGTTCAGAACAACATTGGCTGGGTTGTAAGCTTCAGTGAAACAGGATGCCGACCATTGCGGAACGTAGATGTTCGTAGTGCTAGGCAAAGATTGGCAAGTGCTGCTCGCCAGCGTGGAAGAGAAAGAGGCGTTGTTGTTTCCCACCTGTCCTGCCTGATTGGAACGCGACACAGAAGCGTCCCAGGAAAGCCACGTTGTAGCGAAGACATGCTTGCCACCGACCAGGAGGCTTCCAATGGCGTAATCGGGGCGGCGCTGCTGAACGTTGGCTGAGGGCAGGCCGGTGCAAGGGGCCGGCGGCGTTACTCCCGAACATCCATTGCTGCCCAGCAGAGTGATTCCCGGCGTATTGTCATTTATTGAGTAGACCCAACGATCGCCATAGTTGTGAAAATCGGAATATAAGATACGGGCATAGATGTTTGAACCGTCAGCGATTTTGTAGTCGGCGCTGCCAGCGATTCCCCAGCGGCTGCGATAATACTGATACTCGCGAATGTCCGCAGCCTCAAAGATCCGAGCCGCAGAGGGCGTGCCAAAGTTGGCGATGTCCGGGACGGGTTCGGTGTCGTCGATGCCGCGGCCATTCCAGTCATAGGAGCCACCGACAAGCAGGCCGAACCGCTGGCCTGCACCGAAGCGCTTGCCAAGAGTGCCGGTATTTTCCACCAAGCCGCGACCACTTTGAATTGGAGTGTATCCGCCCATACTGCTGAAATTCATCGTGGGGCGCGGTCCGGCAGTCTTTGTGACCAGATTGATGGAACCGCCGATTCCGTCGCCATCCATGTTCGCTTGCAAGGTCTTGTTGATCTCGACGGATTCGACGATGTCAGCGGGGATAGCGTCGAATTTGATCTGCCGGACGCCAGATTCCGGCGAAGGAACGTTGATGCCGTCGATGGTGGTATTGGTCAGGCGCGGCTCGGTTCCGCGAACCTGGACGTATTTGCCCTCGCCTTCGTCGCGCTCAATGGTGACGCTCGGCAAGCGACCCAGGGCGTCCGCCATGTTGGCATTGGGAAGGCTGCGGATAACGTCCGACGTCAGGACCTGAACAATGTTGTCAGCGGTGCGCTCGCGGTTGACCTCCTCTGCTTCGGCAGAAGGGCGTTCCGCACTGACCAGAACCTCCAGATTCTGGGACTCCACACCAAGGTCCGCTTTGATTGACGAGGCTTGGCCCGCCGTGACATCTACCTTTTGTATGAATTCTGCAAGGCCTACGTAAGTGATGTTTACTGTATAAGTCCCCGGAGCAAGGCCGGTTACTAGAAATTGTCCCTGAGCGTCTGAGACAATTTCGATCCCCCCGGGTTCTACGGTTACTTTGGCGCCCTGCAAGATGCCGCCGCCCGAATCCGTGACCTTGCCCCTGATTGATCCACTCTGCGCATGGCCGAAGGAAGCAAACAGGCACACACCTACAAAAGCGAAAAGAAAGCGCACAAAACTTCGCATGAGAACTCCTTTGGAGAGAAATGCGAGCGATGCCGCGCCTCGAGGCGGACGATTGGATTGTTGCGATGTAAAGTTTCGGGCGTTTCCACTTCTGCCCACACCCCGTAGACTCGGCGTGGAGGAGTAAACGCGAGATTTGTGAACGTCAGATGAAAGAAGAGTTAGAAAGGAGTGAAAGGAAGAAGGGCCAACCTGCGTGTATGACCCGCAAACGAACGCGTTTACAGCTTGAAGTCACACTTCTGTAACTTTACGGGGCCGCAGATAGAACTGAATGGCCGGAGTGAAGATCAGAGAAAGGACCATGGAACTGAGCAGTCCACCAATGACGCCGATCGCCAGGGGCTTCAGCATTTCGGAGCCGGAGCCGATGCCGAAGGCGAGCGGGGCCATACCCGCGATCGTGGCAATCGCAGTCATAGCGATGGGGCGAAGGCGGCGGCGGCCGGCTTGAATCATGGCTTCTTCGTCGGCAAAGCCGAGAGCGCGGAAACGATGCTCGGCGTCGAGAAGCAAGATGCCGTTTTTCGCCACGATGCCGATGACCATGATCATGCCCATGAAAGAAGCCACGTTGAATGTGGTGCGCGTAACGAGCAGCGCAAGGAAACCACCGAAAGTGGAGAGCAGCGCAGAAGCGAGAATCGCAGTGGGCGCCGAGAAAGTGCGAAATTCAAACAACAAAACGGCAAAGAGCAACACCAAAGCCAGCACGAAGACCATGAGCAGGTCGCGGAAGGATTTCTCTTGTTCGGCGTATAAGCCGCCATATTCGACGCGGATTGAAGCTGGCAGATGCAACCCGGCAACGGCTTTTTTGACAGCGGCGATGCCCGAGCCCAGGTCCACGCCCTCGAGACGCCCTTTGATTTGCACCGTGCGCTGAAGATTCTCTCGGCGGATTTCGGTTTCGCCAGGATTCATGGTGATCGTGGCCAGCGATCCGAGAGTGGCTGTTCGCCCAGTGGAGCTGGTGAGTAAGGTATCGCTCATGCGCGCCAGAGAAGCTCGATTCTGCTCCGGCATTCGCACGCGAATCGTGTACGCGCGATCGTTGATGATTACAGGAGTGGCAGCGGGCTCGCCTTCGAGAATGGCGGAGGCATCCAAGGCGACTTCCTCCGGCGTGAATCCCGCGCGTGAAGCGACTGTGGGATTGATTTGAAACGTGGTTGCGGGGCCGCTGATGGTATCTTCGATGCCGTTCAGGACGTCTACAACGCCCTTCACTTTTTGAACGGCCTCTCCAACGCGCGGCGCGGAATCCGCCAGAAGCTTGGGGTCCTGGGAGAAAAGCTTGATGACGATGGGCTCAGGCTGGCTGGTCAGGTCGCCGATCATGTCCTGCAAGACCTGCACAAACTCGACCTTGGTTGCAGGCTCGGTGTGTTCAATTTCGGAGCGAATGTCGTTCATGATTTCGTCAATGTCGCGCTTGCGGTTGCGCTTGAGCTTCACGGTGAAATCGCCGCGGTTCGCTTCGGTAACTGCCGACAAACCGAGCTCCATGCCCGTTCGGCGCGAGGTGTTTTCCACTTCCGGTTGAGATTTCACGATTTCTTCGATGTGCAACAGGATGCGGTTGGATTCGGCGAGGGAGCTGCCGGAAGGTGTCCAGTAATCTAGAATAAAGCCCCCCTCGTCCATTTCGGGGAGCAGGTCCGTTCCCAAAAAGTTGTAGCAAAGATAGGAAGCCACAACAATCACCGCCGAGCTACCCAGAACAAGCAGCGGCTTCTCAAGGACAGCGCGCAAGGCTTTCGCGTAAAAGGCAACGACACGCCCAAACAGGCCGGTGAACTGTGCTTCCTCGGCGGCCAACAGCGAAGCGGCGTCGGCGGGGCGCTCACCTGCGCCTGGCTGAGCCGGGTTGCGCCGCACAAAGTACTGGCTCAGCGCGGGGGTCCAGGTAAGAGCAAGCAGGAGCGAAGTAAAGAGAGAAACCGTCATGGTGACGGCCAGCGCGCGAAAGAAGGTGCCAGTTACGCCGGTAATGGAGATAAGAGGAAGAAAAACGACGATGGGCGTAATCGTGGAACCGATCAGGGGAACCGTCATTTCCTTCAGCGCGCTTTGGATGGCTTCGAGCCGTCCCTGACCGGCGTCACGGTGAAGCACGATGTTTTCCAAGACGACTATGGCATCGTCGATGACCAGCCCCACGGCAGCAGCCAGACCGCCCAAGGTCATGAGGTTGAAAGTCTGACCCGTGAGCTTCAACACAATGAAAGTGATGAGCAACGTGGCGGGAATGACCAGGCCTGCAACCAGGGATGTGCCCCAATCCCGAAGGAAAAGAACAAGAACGATGGAAGAAAGCACTAGCCCGAGTAAAACCGCATCGCGAACGCTGGCGATGGATTCGCGCACGATGGTGGACTGGTCGTAGAACGGTTCGATGTGCACGCCCGGTGGCAAAGTGGGGCGAATTTCTTCGATTTGCGCATGGACTTCGTTGGCCACATCGAGAGTGTTGCTATCGGGCTGCCGATTTACATTGAGCAGGACCGCCGGTTTGCCGTTGGCGGTGACGATGGTATACACGGGCGCAACGGAAGGCGAGATTTTTGCGATATCGCCGAGACGGATAGGCACCTGCGCTGGCGAAGTTTTCACGACAATCTGCCCGATTTGCTCAGGTGTGCGCACTTGCCCGCTGACCAGGCCGAGCACCAATTGATGCTCGTTTTCGATAAGTCCCGGCGAGTCGATGAGATTCGTTCTGCGAATGGCCTCCAAAATGTCGCTTACGGTGATTCCAGAGGCGAGCAACCTCGCCGGATCAGGAGTCACCTGAAACTCCGGAACTCGCCCACCCTGCACAATCACTGTGGCAACGCCATCCAAGCGGTTTACGCGAGGTTTAATGTCGTAGGTTGCGATTTCCCAAAGCTTGTCTGGCGGAACGGTGTCGGAGGTCAAACTGTAACCAAGGATGGGAAAGACCGCGAAGGTGAGACGATGCGTTTGCACCTTGGCCGTGGGCGGCAGCTCGGACTGCATGCGGGCAACGACGGCGTCCACGCGCTGCAGCGTCAGAATCATGTCGCTGCTCCAGTCAAAGTACAGATCGACTTCAGCGGAACCGCGGCTGGTTACCGAAGTGACTTTTTGAAGGCCGGGAACACTGTTTACACCTTCTTCAAGCGGCCGCGTGATGGTGACAAGCATTTGGTCAATGGGCATCACGCCGTTGTCTACGCCGATTACGATGCGAGGAAAGTCTGTGTTGGGAAAAACTGCAACGGGGATGCTGAAGGCGAGATACGCTCCAACGATGGTGAGTGTCACGACTGAAAAGAGAATGGGACGCGACAGACGATGGAACCAGGGCACTGACTGCTTCGGGGCGTCGCTTTGTGCCCCTCGAAGCTCGGGGTAAAGACGCGGCGGCTCGGGCCGGAAATCCATCGGCGTTTACTCCTTGCCCTTCTTGGCGGGTTTGGCTTCGGTAGCCTTGGCTGCTTTGTCGTCCTTGGCGGATTTCTCGTCCTTATCTTCTTTTGCGCCAGCTTCCTTTTCGTCGGCGCCGGGAGCTTCAATCTTGATTTGCGTGTTGTCGGGCAAAGCGTAACCACCCGAACTGATGATTGCGTCTCCAGGATTCACTCCGCTTGCGATTTG
>Ga0070730_10006092_pt1 | contig 10331 bp, 9 predicted proteins | sample Coa_R1_3_FD_66447 | JGI IMG/M metagenome (GOLD analysis project Ga0070730, IMG submission 66447) | Surface soil microbial communities from Centralia Pennsylvania, which are recovering from an underground coalmine fire - Coalmine... | ecosystem: Environmental > Terrestrial > Soil > Unclassified ... | reverse complement strand
AGTCCACCAGGCCGAAACGCGATAGGTATATTCAGCAGCCATTGTTCAGACTCCTGGCGCTCCCAGTGCGCCCTTCCCCACTCAAGACGACAGCGTGAAGATCACCGTGATCGTGGTCTCCACTTCTACCGGTGTGCCGTTCAGCAAGTACGGTTTGTAACGCCATTTTTTCACTGCATCGAGGGCGGAGGGCACCAGCATCGGGTGGCCGCTGACCAGCTGCAAGTTCGTGATCTGGCCGTTGGTGTCGATGACCGCGCTCAGAATCACGTCGCCCTGCACGCGCGCTGCGCGGGCCAGTGGTGGATAGGTCGGCTCCACGCGCTGAATCAGCAGCCCCCTGGTCACTCCTTGGGAGATGCGGATGCGCTGCGGTATCACCGGCTGGAACTTGGGGACTGAGGCCGAGTTGGCGGCGTTGACGATCCCGCCAATGACTCCGCCCAACTGTCCGCCCGGTATTCCGCCGGGCACTCCTCCCACCACGCCCCCGGTCGCCATCATCGGCGGAGGCGCTTCCTCTTCTTTAATCATCTGCACTTTCTGCGGAATTTTGGTCGGCGTACGCAATGCCCCACTAGACAGCATGTCAGTCTGGATTTGCTTGACGACTTTCACCGGCTGCGCTGCGGCCGGGGGCGGAGGCGGAGGAGGAGGGGGGGGCGCCACCAGAAAGGTCAGCAACTGGGCCTTGGGCAACTCCTCGGTAAATAACAGCGGCACCACAAGCATGAGCCCAATCGCTACGCAGTTGAAAATAAACGACACAGTGGTCGCGAATGTCTTGCGCTTCCGCTGCGGCCCAAACTCCAGCAAGCTGTCGGAGAACATGATCCGGGGGGCGAACGTCGACACCGTCAGATCTTTTCGTGGCAGGACTGCCGCAGTTGGGCGACTTGCCGGCTTGACTTCCTTTACCTCTGGCTCATGAATCTCAATTGTGCCCATTTGGAACCTCCTGCCTCCCTGTTCTGACTGGCATCGTGTCGGGTCGGCGGCTCGGCGGTCGGATTCCCGCCTTATCCAAGCACATCTTCTTCTAAGCAAAGGTGATGGCAAATGGCGCGCATCACGGTTGATCGTGATCGCAATCACGGTTTTACATTTCTGGTGCAAACTTAAGTAATAACGAGGGATGCGAGGCGCGGAAAGGTGCTCCGCGGCCTGTCGTTGCGCGGGCCGGGAAGTGCGAAGAAGAAGCAAAACCAGGGAAGCGCGGCCAGCGCCCTTCCCTGGATTGGGTATTGCCGCCCCGGATTCTCCTAAGGCCTAATCTCGAAGGCCACGCCGGAACCGGCGAAGCCTCCGGCGGAAGCCGTACCGAAAATTCTCGAAGAATTCAACGTGACACCTGCCATCGGCGAGGCGCCGTCGGAGCCGCCCGTGAAATTTCGGAGCATGCGCAGGCCCCACGAGCCCTGGGAAAGTGGAACCAGTTTGAAAATAGTGCCGTGGGAGTCGGCGCCTCCGGATTCGGCGGCAGCATATAAATTCCCGGACTTATCGAAAGCAATCGGGCCGATCGGAGCGGATCCGTCCTTCCCGATGAACGCATGCAGAACGGTTTCACTCCAGGTGCCATCGTCATTGTTGATCAACTTAAAGACGACACCGCATCCGCTGGACGGGCATGGAGTGACGTGTCCGCCTTGCTGCGTCGTTCCGTAGAGATTGCCGTTCGCGTCGCGTACCAGCGTAGAGTTCGGATCTTGCCCATCAGTCCCGTCGAAGCTGTGAATCACACTCTCGGTGTACGAGCCATCGCCGGCGGGAGTGAGTTGGTAGACCGCGCCTTTGCCATTTGCGCCGCCCGTTTGCGCCACGCCGTATAAATTTCCGTTCTTGTCGAGAACGACGCTGCCGGCGGGCAAGTTCGGATCCGGACCCAGATATTCGCCGGTGAAACTGTAAAGAATGGTCTCGGTCCATCCGCTGGCGCCGGGGCTGAGACGGAAGACAGTGCCACCGTTGTTGTCGCCGTGGCCAAATACGGCTCCGCCCAGCTGCGTGGTGCCATACAAGTTGCCTGCGCCATCGAACACCATTTCCGCCTGCGGGTCCCAGCCGTCGAGTCCGTTGCCAAAGCTGTGCAGCACGGTTTCGATCCAGCCGGTAGTCGACGGGCTCAGTTCGAACGCGACGCCTCCGGAGTCGTACACGCCTCCGCCGGCGGTGGTGCCATAAAGATTGCCCACCGCGTCGAAAACGAGCGAGGCAACTGGATTTGCACCGTCGGGACCGCTGAAGCTGTGAAGGATTGTCTCGGCCCAAGTGCCATCGGAGTTAGGGGAAAGTTCGAAAACGCAGCCTAGGTTGTTGGCGCCGCCGAGGACAGTCGTTCCGTAGAAATTCCCCTGCGCATCTTGAATTAAGCGGGCGCTCGGTGCGGAGCCATCGGGCGTGTTGGTGAAAGTGTGCAGGACTCTTTCCGCGGGTGCGGCGAAAGCGTTGCAGATGAATAGAAATGACGCGGCCAACATACTCAGAGCGTAGCGGCGCGACAACTGGCCCAGAAGCACAGTGGATCCCTCCCCGGAATTAGGCGAGCGCAACTACAGATTCCGGTGGACGGGAAAAGGTTGGTGGACGGCCTCTATTCAGGCACAGACGTCATCTTGGACCTGGGACCGCAACCCCGTATGCTAAGCGAATGTTCGATCGGATGACTTGTCGCGATCTTTTCCGTGCGTCGGCGATTGTGCTGGTATTGCTGCCGTCGATCCGAATATGTGCCCAGGGTCTTCGATACACTCGCGTCTCGCGCGAGGTGGTTGAAAGCCGCCTCCGGAAATATGCTGGCGACGACAAACAGCGGGAGGCCACGCTCAAGCAACTCTTCGCTGACGCAGGTTGCGACGCTCAGCACCTTTCGGAACAGCCGGTGCGCGGATCAAGTCTGGCCAACATCATCTGCCTGCTGCCCGGAAGCTCGGACAAGGTGATCATCGTTGGCGCTCATTTCGATCACGTTTCTAAGGGGGACGGAGTTGTCGACAACTGGAGTGGTGCGTCACTGCTGCCCTCGCTGTACGAAACAGTAAAAGCCGAGCCCCGCGCGCATACTTACATTTTTATTGGTTTTACGGATGAGGAGAAAGGCGAAGTCGGTTCCGCGTTCTACGTGCGGCATATGACTCAGGAACAGGTCGCTGCCACCGCAGCGATGGTCAACATGGACACGCTTGGCCTCGGGCCGACGGAGGTTTGGGGCAGCCATTCAGACAAATTGCTGACTGGCGCCCTTGGCTATATCGCGAAAAGGTTGAACCTGCCGGTGAGTATCGAGGATGTGGACCAAGTGGGCAGCTCGGACTCTGAGCAGTTTGCCACGCGCAAGATCCCGCGCATCACAGTTCATTCCCTGACCCAGAAGACGTTCGACGCCCGCATCCTTCACACGTCCAACGACAAGATTTCGGCCATGCGGCTCGATGATTACTATCAGACGTACAGCCTGCTGGCTGCTTATCTCACGTTCCTAGATCAAATGCCAACCGGCGCCGCGTCGCCGGCCTCACCAACACAGTCTGGCGGTGCCGCCAAGTCGCAGTAATCACCGGCGCTTCCCCGCAATTGTTGGAGTTTCATCTACGCAGAAAGGAAAGATGGAGCGGGAGACGGGGATCGAACCCGTGACATCCAGCTTGGGAAGCTGGCGTTCTACCGCTGAACTACTCCCGCTTAGAAACCAAACAAAACTAACCTGCACGATTGACCCGGATCACAAGTCCGCCAAGATAAGCATATGAAGCGATAAGAGGCGATTTGACTTGTAACTCTGATTCACCGCTTGGGCGTTTCTCGAACTGGATATTAGAACATCGCACAGGCCAACGCAAGGGATTGCAGTGGGCTTTCAAGACACTGTCACAAGAGTTACCCAACACAGCGGACGGCGCATTCTCTGCCGTCCGCGTATCACGGGATGACCCAGAAAGGCACATTGCTCTTCAGCGTCTTCTTCGGCGTCACCACTTCGACCGTGCCAGTGGTCGCACTGATTGGAACCGCGGTTGTAATGTACGTGCTCGACGCTTTGAATGTAGCCGTTGTGCCGTTGAAGGTAACACTGGTTGCACCCGCCAGATTGTCTCCTAAGATCGTCACCTTGGTTCCCACCTTGCCGGAAGCAGGATTTGTCTTCACAAACGGAGCAAGCCCCATCGAAAGACCGTACACCGTGCCGTAGCCGCCAACTCCGGCGAAGAAGGTCGTCCCGTAGAGCACCCCGTTAGTCGCTTGTATAGGAGCGGACTGAGGATCCGATCCATCATTGTCATCGAAGCTGTGCAGCGTGGTCAGTTCGCCCTTGCCGGTTATCTGGAAGACTGTACCAAAGGCGATGCCCCCTCCCTGGGTTGTCCCGTACAGGTTCCCGTCGGTGCCCTGCACCAGCCCGGCAGGATTGGAGCCATCCGCACTGTCGAAGCTATGGAGAGTGGTCAGCGCACCCTTCGCAGTAATTTTATAGATTGTCCCATTGCTTGTAAGCCCACCCACCTCGGTGGTCCCGTAGAAGTTCCCATCGCTGCCCCGAACCAGCCCGGAGTAAGGGCCAAAGCCATCGGCGCAATTGATTTGGGAGCAAAAGTTGTAAAGCGTGGTCAGTTCGCCCTTGGCAGTAATCTCAAAGACGGTCCCGCTGTTGAAAGCCCCACCACTGAAGGTGGTCCCGTAGAAGTTAGCTCCTGTACCCTGAATCAACCCAGCTTGAGGGCCGGACCCATCCGTTCCCACGAAGCTGTGCAGCGTGGTCAACTCGCCCTTGGCGGTGATTTTGAAGACCGTACCACAGCCGTCGGCGCAGTTGTTGTCGCTCCCATAGTACGTGATTCCGTAGAAGCTCCCGTCAGCGCCCTGAACAAGCCCGGAGTAAGGGCCGGAACCGTCAGCGCCGTCAAAGCTGTGCAGCGTGGTCAGGGTGCCGGATCGAGTGATTTTGAACACCGTGCCACAGCCGCCGCTGCAGTTGTTGCTGGTCCCGCCATTGGCCGTTGTCCCATGGAAATTCCCGTCACTGCCTTGAATGAGCCCAGTAGCGAAGGCACCGTCCGCGCCGTTGAAACTGTGCAGCGTGGTCAAGGTGCCGGATCGAGTGATTTTGAACACGGTGCCACAGCCGTCGGTGCAGTTGTGGCTGGTCCCGCCAAGGCCGGTTACTCCGTAGAAGTTCCCATCGGTACCTTGAACCAGCCCGGCATTAGGGCCGGAGCCATCCGTCAAATCGAAATTCACCAGCGTGGTGAAAGTCTGCCCAGGCGATGCAATCGTTGCCGCGATGCAAAACATCGAAACCACACAAATCATTCTTGACAATCCAAGTTTTCCCATATCGCCTTCTTGTTGGTTTTCCCGCTGGTGCGAGCTGTGACCGCCGTGAGTTCGGACTGCTATCAGGCACATACTGAGAGCGGGGAGCGCGCTCGCGGGGGGGCCTAGCGAGCATGGCAATTATCAGCTGAGGTGGTACGGCAGTCAACAGAAGGTTAGCGCAGAGTGGCGGCACGCAAGGGCGGAGCATTATCGGGTAGGTGGCGATAAATCGTCGTCTCACTTGCCAGTATTTGCGATAAGTCCCCAATTGCACTCATTGGCAAATTAAGTTGTCCTGATTGGGTCGGTTTACGCTGCTGTGACGGTGGTCGGATTCTCCCCAGGGAAGCGCTGCATAATCACACCATAAAAAGATCATCACCCCACGGTGGCGTATCCATCCTAAGAAGTCATGGAAGCCGATCCCGCTTATGCCTTGGCAGCCCGTAGGACATCGTATCGATTCTGCGTCACAAGCAAGTCGAAACTGCACAGCCCCAATATGTGACCCAGCCGCTTGTTCGGCTTTCCAAACAAAAGCCAGTTTGTTGTTACATTGCCTTCCGTTCGTGATTAGCTGGGGCGGCTTTCCTGTTGTGCTCGCTGGGCTACTGGCCTCCCAGGTCTGGCGGCAGGAGGTTGTGATGGGCAACTTCTTTACTGATGTGATCCAGCGGGACCCTCGTTTCAACTCGCCGAATCGCGTGGCCGACGTCGGCTTACTCGAGCCCAAGATGCGCCAACTGGTTCAGCAGATCGTTGACGCAGCGGGCCAGATGGGAATCGCAATCATGGTCTATGAAACTTACCGCAGCCAGGCCCGGCAGCAACAGCTGTTCAACAATGGCGCGACCAGGTTGCGCACCGTCGGCGTGCATCAGTATGGATTGGCCTGCGATATTGTGCGGTCCATCGGCAACGAGCCTTCGTGGAAAGGCGACTTTTCCTTCCTTGGACAGCTGGCTCACAGCAGCGGCCTCGTTTGGGGAGGCGATTGGGGCGATCCCGATATCACGCACTCTTTCGTGGATGCCGTGCACGTGCAGCGCTGTTCCATTGCGCGGCAGCCCGTTTTGTTTGCCGGCAACTGGTATCCCGACGATGAGTACAATCCTTACACCGACGACGATCACCTGCTGTTCGCGACGGCCGCGGGACTGCCGGCGTAGTCTGTAGAATTCCGCGCAAGATTACATGCCCCTCGGGCGGCGAAAAGTTTTGCCGCACCGCCTGCCGAACCGTCCTGCACGCGACTGCCCGGGTAGAGTAAGATGCATTGTTTGTTCGGTTGATCCCCTGCCTACCCTCAAGGACACGTGCATGTCTCGAAATGATCCCAGCATGAAACCCTCCCGCCGTTCCTTTTTGCGCTCCGCCGTCGTTACCGGTGCAGCTTCGGCGATTTATCCGGCCATGGGCGCCGCGCGTGCCGAGGCGGCTTCCGCTGCGTCTCGCGAATCCACACCCGAGGTCAAGCCTTTCGAGCTGGAAGAAATCACCATCGGCGAATTGCAGGACGGAATGAAATCCGGCAAGTTCACGGCGCACTCGCTGGCGGAAAAGTATCTCGCGCGGATTGACGAAATCGACAAACGAGGCCCGGCGATCAACGCGGTCATCGAACTGAATCCCGATGCGCTCTCGATTGCCGACGCGCTCGATCAGGAACGCAAGGCCAAGGGTCCGCGAGGGCCGCTGCACGGCATCCCGATGCTGATCAAGGACAACATTGATACCGGCGATCGCATGATGACGACGGCAGGGTCGCTGGCCTTGCTGGGATCGAAGGCTCCCAAAGATTCGTTCGTAGCGCAGAAGCTGCGCGCAGCCGGAGCCGTCATTCTGGGCAAGACCAATCTGAGCGAGTGGGCGAACACGCGATCCAGCCATTCCGTGAGCGGCTGGAGCGGCCGTGGCGGGCTCACGCGGAACCCTTATGCGCTCGACCGGAATCCTTGCGGATCGAGTTCGGGCACGGGTGCCGGAATCTCGGCAAACTTCGCCGCCGCCGGGATTGGCACGGAGACCGACGGTTCGATCGTCTGTCCGTCGTCAGCGAATGGTCTAGCGGGGATTAAGCCCACAGTGGGGTTGGTGAGCCGCGCCGGGATCATTCCGATTTCGCATACGCAGGATGGGGCGGGTCCAATGTGCCGGACGCTGCGCGATGCGGCCATCGTGCTGGGCGCGTTGACCGGGGTGGATCCGGAAGATGCCGCGACCTCGCCGAGCGCGGGCAAAGCGCAGGCAGACTATGCGCAGTATTGCGATCCGAATGGCCTCAAAGGGGCGCGCATCGGCGTGGCGCGCAAATATTTCGGCTTCAACGATGCGGTGGACGCTCTCATGGAGCAGTCGCTCGACCTTATGAAGAAGCAAGGAGCGATTCTAGTGGACCCGGCCGACATTGAGACTTTGGGAAAGTTTGATGACAGCGAAGCGCTCCTCTTCATGTACGAACTGAAGGCCGATCTGGCTGCCTACCTCGCCCGGTTAGGCCCTGGCGCACCCGTGAAATCGCTCAAGGATGTCATCGAATTCAACGACCGCAATCGCGCGAAAGAAATGCCCTATTTCGGCCAGGACTTATTGGTGAAGTCGGAAACTAAGGGGCCACTTACGGAGAAGGAATATCTGGATGCGGTGGCCAAGAATCATCAACTGGCACGGACCGAAGGCATCGACGCGACAATGGACAAATTCCATCTCGACGCGATCGTCGGACCGACGGGCGGCCCGGCGTGGATTACGGATCTGATCACCGGCGACCACTTCAGCGGGGGCAGTTCGAACGCCGCCGCCGTTGCGGGTTATCCCAATATCAACGTGACCGCGGGGTCGATTTCCGGACTGCCGGTGGGGATATCGTTCTTCGGACGGGCATGGAGCGAGCCGACCCTGATCAAGCTGGCCTACTCGTTCGAGCAGGCGACCAAGGCGAGGCAAAAGCCACGGTTCCTTCCGAGCATTGGCCCGACTTAACGGGATAAAATCTAGCGTAAGCCGGAGGTGGGCTTATGACAAAGCACCGTTCTTGCCGCTTTTACGTGCGAATCCTGACTAAGTTGGTTTTGCCATGCCTGATATTCGGCTCGTTCTCGCCGGGGCAAATCGCCTATCAGGACCAGGAACTGCGAGTCCACCATCTGCGCGCCCTCATGTCGGTATCGCAAGGCCCTTCCTATATATTACTGACTTCCCTCGACACGATTTTGCACGACAAAAGCGTCTGCTGCGGCAAGGACTCGGCGCTTGAAGACAGCCTGAAGTCGGCTGATCCCAAGTCTCTGAAGGATGTGGCCGGCAAGCTGGATGGCAGGCATCTATTGAGCGACGGCCGTCCCATCAAAGTGACCACGGAGTATCTGCCAGGGGATCAAGCCAGCGGTGGGCATCTGATCAAAATGATCCAGGACCAACATCCTGCGCTGATGCAGTGGAACTCGCAGATCTATGTCGTGCATGGGGTGGACTATTTCTGGCAGTCGGATGGGCAAGGTGGAATGTATACCCAACTTCACAAGATTCTGCTCTGGGATACGAGGTACTCCGATGCACGGCGAGATGTCACGTTCACCGTGGGAACGGAGGATGCCGGTAAGGTGGAAGGCATCCTGTTCGTGCAGGCGGCTCTGCAGTAGGAGCCAGAGCTTCGTCGCTGTCTCCGAGATCGGGCCCGCCGACTTCGTCAATTTTTCTAATTTTTGAGACGGATGATTCCCCTCATGTTAGCCTTTCAGTTATGAGGGGGTTAGAAATGACGAACCTGAATAAGGTAGTCACTTCCCTGCGCAGTGAATACTCTCGTCTGCAAAAGGAGATGGAGAGGGTGGGGAAAGCGCTGGACGCTCTTGGCCATGCCAACGGAGCCAAGCCCAGGACCAAACGGTTCTTGAGCAAGGATGCCCGTCGCCGCATTGCCGAGGCACAACGACAACGCTGGGCCAAAGTTAGGAAAGCTAAGCTGGCCAAGGCGTCGTAACTGCAGTCATTCGCAGGCGCCGCAGAAGGCCTCGTTCGTAACTTCTCCCCCAGTCTTACGGGCGAGGCCTCAGCGGAGCGGCGGTCTGGTTGTAATCCCTACTTCATTGCATCCCGAAGGTGCGAAACAGGAAGGTGCTGCGGGCATCTTTCGAAAGCGGCTTGTCATTGAACCACGCATCGCCTCGGTTGTAACCACCTACCACGTACTTCCAGCCAAATAGACCTTCGCCGCCGCTGAGCTGGATACTGTAAGTCTTGCCGGGAGAGACTTCAAAGCCGGGCGGCAGCAGGAAGCGAACGTGTGCGCAATCGTCAGCCGTGACGGTTTTGTCGGCCTCCAGTATTCCCTGTCCGTCGGCATTCAGCAGCATCAGCGAGACAACGCCTTGGGAAGGTCCGGGATTGGCCACCGTCAGTTCGACCTCGATATTGGCGAGCTTGGGTAAGGAGGGAATGAAGTTCTGCTGCAGACGGTTGGCCAAGGTCGTCCACGCCTGGGTCCACACGGCCGTGTTTGCCTGGTCCAGGATTAGCCGGCTGGATGGGTTACCCACGACCGGCCGAACATCAATGGTGACATCAAACCCGGGACCTCCGTTGCGCGGCATCTGGATGCGGGCAACGCCCGGGGAGGTCGCCTCGAAAAGATAGTGCGGCAGCGAGCCGCCGGGGTTCGGCGGCCAGAACAGGATGGAATTCCGGTACTGAATGTTCGGTGCGGAGATCTCGGGGCCGGTGTATCTCACGCTACCCAGGGCTTGCAGATCTACTTGAATGATCTGCCCCACCGATGCATGCACACGTTGGCCGTTGTTGGCCGGGGTGAGCGACAGCGCGTGCTGGCTTTGAGCTGGTTTTGCTTTGCCGGTCTGGGCCCGGGCATTCTTAGGGAAAGGCAAGGAGGTCAGCACCAGTAGAAGTACGACCCAGCGTAAATTGAGCATGGACTCATCTCCGCGCGGACTGGGGAATCCGAAGTGAGAAGGCGGCAGGGCAGCTTCCTTGCAGAATTTTTATTCGACTTATCATCGGTC
>Ga0070730_10006091_pt1 | contig 10331 bp, 10 predicted proteins | sample Coa_R1_3_FD_66447 | JGI IMG/M metagenome (GOLD analysis project Ga0070730, IMG submission 66447) | Surface soil microbial communities from Centralia Pennsylvania, which are recovering from an underground coalmine fire - Coalmine... | ecosystem: Environmental > Terrestrial > Soil > Unclassified ... | reverse complement strand
CTCGAGGATCGTCGTCACGTCCTGCCCGCCGACGTTCTCGAGGTGGAACGAGTGGCGGTCGATCATCTTGCCGCCGCGCAGCGGGAAGATCTGCACGACCGCGCGGTCGCCCTCGGCTGCGAAGCCGACGACGTCCGCCGTTCCGCCCGAGTGCCGCTCGACGGCTTGGCGCTCGACGAGGTGCTGCACTGCGTACAGCCGGTTGCGATAGCGCGCGGCGTCCTCGAAGCGCTCCTCGGCCGCCGCGTCCTGCATCTTCTGCTCGAGCTCGCGCTGGATCGGCCGCGTGTTGCCCGACAGGAACTCGATGACGCCGTCGATGATCGCGCGGTAATTCTCCCGCGACACGTAACCGACGCACGGCGCGAGGCATCTGTCGATGTGGTAGTCGAGGCACGGAATGCCGGAGTGGCGTCCCGGTTTCGGGCCTTCGCACGGGCGATACGGGAAGACGCGGTTGAGCACGTCGAGCGTCTCGCGCACTTTCTTCGCGTTCGCGTACGGGCCGAAGTACCAGACGCCGGGCCGGTGCCGCTCGCGCGTGAACATCACCCGCGGGTACTCGTCCTCGACGGTGACCGCGATATATGGGAACGACTTGTCGTCGCGCAGGCGGACGTTGAACGGCGGCCGGTGTCGCTTGACGAGGTTCTGCTCGAGGTGAAGCGCCTCGACCTCGCTGCCGGTGACGATCACCTCGAGGTCGGTGACACGCCCGACGAGCTGGCCGATCTGCGCGCGGCCGTCGGTCGTCTTCTGGAAGTACGAGCGCACGCGCGACCGGAGCGTCTTCGCCTTGCCGATGTAGAGAACCTCGCCGGCCTCGTCGCGGAACAGGTAGACGCCCGGCTTCGCCGGGAGGCTCTTCAGCTGTTCTTGAACGCGATCGGGCACGGCATGCCTAACGTAGCCAAGCGATGACGCGCATCACCGCACTCGTAGCCGCCGCACTGCTGTTCGCCCCTGCCGCGCGCGCCGGCGGCCCGACCATACTGCTCGGGGCGACAGAAGACGCAGTCCGCTCCGCCAACCCAGCGGTCGCGCAGGCCCAAATGGACCTCCTCGCCGCGGCCGGCTTCCGCGCCGTACGCATCTCGCAGGTGTGGACGCCGGGTGATACCGCCGTCTCGGTCAGCGACGCCGCGATCTTGCGCAACGTGTTCACCGCCGCGAAGCGCGACGGGGTCGACGTCCTCGTCTCGGTCCTGAACTTCGGCAGCCGCACGACACCGCTTACCGACGCCGACCAGGCCGACTTCGCCGCCTATGCAGCCTCCGTCGTCCGAACCGCGCACGTTCACCGGCTGATCGTCGGCAACGAGCCGAACCTCAACCGCTACTGGCTGCCCCAATTCGACGACAGCGGCGCCGACGTCGCCGCGCCCGCGTACGAGCGGCTCCTCGCGACCACGTACGACGCGGTGAAGGCGGTCGATCCGACGGTCGAGGTCATCGGCGGAGCGCTCGCCCCGCACGGCGGCGACGTCGCCGGGACCGGTCGCGACACGCACTCCCCCACCGCGTTCATCCACGATCTCGGCGCCGCGTACGTCGCGAGCGGCCGGGTGCTACCGATCATGGACGCGCTCGCACTACATCCCTATGAGGACAACTCGAGCGTCGCACCGACCGCGGGTGTACATCCGAACACCACGACGATCTCGCTCGCCGACTACGACAAGCTCGTCGCGCTGCTCGGGGCGACGTTCGACGGCACCGGCCAGGCGGGCTCGACGCTGCCCATCTACTTCGACGAGTTCGGCGTCGAGTCGCAGATACCGGTTGCGAAACAGCAGCTCTACTCCGGCGTCGAGCCCACGACGACCAAGCCCGTGCCGGAGCCGACGCAGGCGGCTTACTACCGCCAGGCGATTCAGCTGGCGTTCTGCGAGCCGAACGTACGCGGCCTCTTCCTGTTCCATGGCATCGACGAGACCGCGCTCAGCGCGTGGCAGTCGGGCCTCTACTACGCGGACGACACGCCGAAGTCGAGCCTCGCACCGGTCCGCCTCGCCCTGGAGGAAGCGCGGCGTGGCGTCGTCGCGCAATGCCCGGGAATGGAGTTGACACCGAAAGCTCACGTCACCCAGCACGGAGCGGCCCTCACGCTGGCGTGCGACCTCGACTGCGCCTTCGTTGCACAGCTCTACCGGCTGCCCGGAAAGCTCCTCGTGTCAAGGCGCGGCCGCGCCGTCGGCGGGCGGCCCACGACGCTGCCTCTCCGCGTGCCGGTGAAGCCTGGGTCATATCGGCTGCGGCTTTCACTCGTCGCGCCGGTGAATCCCGGCCGCGCGACGCTCGTCCGGGTGGCGATTCGCCCCGGCTAGCATTTTGCGGATGGACGGTCAGTACGTCGCGTACACCTTCTACCGAGCCGATCCCGCGTGGCGGCGGCTGCCCGTCGAGGAGCGGCAGGCGGGGAAGGACGCGTTCGCCGAGGTCGTCGAGGACTTCGTCGACCGCTTCGAGCATCTGCGCGCGTACACGACGACCGGTGTGCGGCCGGAGACGGACTTCTTCCTCTGGAAGATCTGCGAGCGCTACGAGACGCTCGGCGCGCTCGGCGCGGCGCTGAACGCGACGCCGCTCGCAGGCTGGCTCGAGACGCCGTACTCGTATCTCGCGACGACATATGCGTCGCCGTACACGAAGGCGACGCGGCCGCGGAAGCTGACGCCGCGCGGGCTCCCCTACCTCGTCGTCTACCCGTTCGTGAAGGTGCGCCCCTGGTACTCGCTGCCCGAAGCGGACCGGCAGCGCGCGATGGACGAGCACATGCGCATCGGCCGCGACGAGTTCCCGACGATCCGCAACCACACGTCCTTCTCGTTCGGCCTCGACGACCAGGAGTTCATGACCGCGTTCGAGTGCGAGGAGCCGGCGGACTTCATGCACCTCATGCTCCGCATGCGGGAGAGCGAGGCATCGCGGTACACCGAGCGCGACACGCCGATCTTCGTCGGCCAGCACGTGACGATCCGCGAGGCGCTCGCCGCCCTCGACGGCGCGTCGCCGCGCGTTCAGCTGTAGGTGTGCTGATCGCGCCAGGTGCGCCACAGCGCGAACCCGCTGGCGACCAGCACCCCGATGAACGCGAGCACCTGCAGGCCGTGCGCGCCGCCGTACCAGTACACGCCGATGTCGGCAACGCAGAGGATCGCGGCGCCGTAGAACACGAGCATCGACCGCGTCGGCCAGGCGGCGATCTCCTCCCGCCGCTCGCGCCACATGAGGAACACGAAGTACGCGATCGCGAGCAGGAACGCGACGCGCGCGAGGATGAACAGCGCCGTCAGGGTCGCCTCGAGCTGGAGCACGACGATGACGGCGACGATCGCGAGGATGATCAGAAACCCGCGTACCGTCGGGTTCATGCGGGAGAAGAAGGCTCTCATCCGGTCATGTACGCACGCACCGCCAGCGCTCCTGCGACGAGAGTAGCCGCGGCGAACCAGCGTAAGCGTGCTCGGCGGTCGGCGGGCGCGTACATCCACGGCGAGAGCGCAGCGAGGAGCGCGAGCGTCCCGTAGAGATAGTGGAGCCGGTGGGGTGCGCGGTGGTGATCGGAGAGCAACAACAACCCAAGCCCGACCTGCGCCACGAGCAGCGTCTGAGCGAGTGCGAGGAGATGGGTGACGATCCCGCGCGGCTCGCGCCGACGGTAATAGGCGAACCCGGCGACGGCCGCGGCCCCGAAGGTCGCGACCAGCACGAGGAATGCGACCGAGTGGTGCACCGTTAGCATCGGACTGACCCTAACGAGAGGAACCGACGTGATCGAGGAAGGCAAGCCCGCCCCCGACTTCGAGGCGACGAACGACGCCGGCGAGACGGTGAAGCTGTCCGCACTACGCGGCAGCCCGGTCGTCCTCTACTTCTATCCCAAGGACGACACGCCCGGCTGCACGACGCAGGCGTGCGGGATCCGCGACGCGTACGCGGAGTTCGAGCAAGCCGGCGCGATCGTGCTCGGCGTCTCGCCCGACGACGAGGCCTCGCACGTGAAGTTCAAGAAGAAGTACGACCTCCCGTTCACGCTCCTCGCCGATCCCGACCACTCGGTGGCCGAGCTCTACGGCGTTTGGGGCGAGAAGTCGTTCGCCGGTAAGAAGTACTGGGGCGTCAGCCGCTCGACCTTCGTCATCGGCGAGGACGGAAACGTCAAGAAGATCTTCGAGCAGGTCAAGCCGGCGACGCACGCCGACGATGTTCTCGCCGTGCTCGCATCGTGAGGAACTACGAGCAGGCGTTCGCCGAGCGGCCCGAGGTGTACGCAGCCTGGGTGCAGCTCAACGGCGCGATCAAGGCGTCGATGGATCTACGCCGGTATGAGCTCGCGACCCTTGCCGCCGCCCGGCGTCTCCGCTCGAGCTACTGCTCCCTCGCGCACGGAAGCATCTTGCTCGACCAGTTCGGCGAGCCTGTGCGCGAGATCGCCCTCGACCGCCGCGCCGCCGGTCTCGACGAGGTCGACGTCGAGGTCATGGATCTCGCCGAGCGCGTCGTCGACGACGCGACCTCGATCGGCGACGACGACCTGCGACCGCTCCGGGACCTGGGACTCTCTGAAGCGGAGATCATGGACGTCGTCCTCGCCGCGACTGCGCGCTGCTTCTTCTCGAAGACGCTCGACGCACTCGGCGTGAGACCGGACGCGAGCTACAACGAACTCGAGCCCGGCCTGCTCGAGGCGCTCGTGGTCGGCCGGCCGATCGCCGAGACCTGAAGCAACCTCAATGCGGATGAGAGGACTTGAACCTCCACGGGGTCGCCCCCACACGGACCTGAACCGTGCGCGTCTACCAATTCCGCCACATCCGCGGGCGGCGGCCATTGTAGACAAGCGAATTCGCGGTAGCGCCTAGCCGAAGTGGCCCCAGCGGACGGCGACGATCAGTAAGACGCCGCCGAGCGCCAGCGCAACGCTCGCGACGACTCTCCGGAATCTGACGAGAACCGGGGGTCCGAGCTCCACCACCAACGACCAGGTGCCGGCGACGACGAGGAGGAGAAAGCCCACTTCGGCGACGCGCGTCCCCGCGTGCTGTGAAAACCCGAGAACGCCCACGACGTGAAGTCTGCCAAGACACGCGCTGTCTTGGCGACCCCGGGTACCGTGTCCAGCCTGCACCGCGTCGCCCTGGTCAGCGTCACCGCACTGAGCCTGTTCGCGCTCCTCGCGACAGCCGGAGCGACCGCGCGGACCGCCGCGGCGCCGGACGCCGTCGAGGTCGTCGTCACGTTGCCGCAGGCCCCGCTCGCGCAGGCGCACCTGGGCGGCCGCGAGCTCACTGCGTACGCGGTCGCGCACAACCGCCTCGACCTTCGCGCCCCCGCCAGCGTCTCGTATCTCCGCACCCTCGCCGCCGCGCAGCGGGAGCTCGCCGCGCGCGTGGCGGCCGCAATCCCGCAGGCGCAGGTGCGCTGGCACTACAGCGTCGTCGCGAACGGGATCGCCGTCGTCGTCCCCCGCGCGCAGCTCGCGCGGCTGCGCTCGCTCGGCGCGACCGTCTGGCCCAGCCTGACCTACCACGCGCTCCTCAACCGGACGCCGCAGCTCATCGGCGCGCCGGTCGTCTGGGGACCGACGCTCGCCACCGCGGGCCAGGGGATGAAGATCGCGATCCTCGACGACGGTCTCGACCAGACGCACGTCTTCTTCGACTCGACCGACTTCACGTATCCCGCGGGCTTCCCGAAGGGGAACACGTCGTACACGACGCCGAAGGTGATCGTCGCGCGCGCGTTCGCACCGGCGAGCCCGCAGTGGCAGTACGCCGACGTCCCGTTCGATCCGAAGTACTCGGATCACGCGACGAACGTCGCCGGCATCGCCGCCGGCGACCACGGAACGATCGCGCAGCTGTCGAGCGGCCGCTACACGGTCTCCGGCATCGCGCCGATGGCGTACCTCGGCAACTACAAGGTGTTGACGATCCCGACGACGAACTTCGGTCTCGACGGGAACTCCCCGGAGATCCTGGCGGGCATCGAGCAGGCGGTGAAGGACGGGATGGACGTCCTCAACCTGTCGCTCGGCGAGCCGGAAGTCGAACCGACGCGCGACATCGTCGTGCAGGGGCTCAATGCCGCCGCCGACGCCGGCGTCGTCCCGGTCGTGGCCGCGGGCAACGACTTCGACGAGGCCGGGCACGGCTCGATCAGCTCGCCGGCGAACGCCTCTGAGGCGATCGCGGTCGCCGCGTCGACGGAAGGCGACACCGGGCCTGCGGACGAGATCGCCGACTTCTCGTCCGGCGGGCCGACGCCGATCTCCCTCCAGCTGAAGCCCGACGTCACGGCGCCGGGCGTCGACCTGCTCTCCTCGTTGCCGCACAACACGTGGTCCGACCACAGCTGGAGCGGGACGAGCATGGCCGCACCGCACGTCGCCGGAGCCGCCGCCGTGTTGAAGCAGCGCCATCCGACGTGGACGGTCGAGCAGATCAAGTCGGCGCTCGAGTCGACGGGCGACCCCGTGCATCCCGCCGGCTCAGCCGGCGAAGTGCTTCCGACCCGCGAGGGCGGCGGCCGCATCGACCTCCCGCGCGCCGACGTTCCCTTGATCTTCACGAACCCGACGAGCCTCTCGTACGGGCTCGTGCAGCACGGCGCGAGCTCGACGCAGCAGCTCGCCGTGGCGGACGCGGGCAGCGGGCCGGTGCCGTGGACGATCTCGATCGACCCCGCGGTCACGGTGCGCGGCGCGACGCTCACCCCGACGCTGCCGACCGTGATTCCCGGAACGAGCGTCGGCTTCACGCTCACCGTTGCAGCCGACGCGGCCGAGGGCGAGGGAACCGGCTTCATCCTTCTGTCGCGCGCGACCGACATTCGGCGCATCCCGTACTGGTTCCGCGTCGAGGTGCCGAAGCTCTCCACCGAGAAGCAGTTGACGATCACGAAGCCCGGTCTGTACGGCGGCAACACGTCGGGAAAGCCGTCGCTCGTGTCCTCGTACCGCTATCCGGACGGCGCGCTCGCCCCCGGCCTCCCGGTCAATCTCTCGGGCCCGGAAGAGGTGTTCAAGTTCGTCCTCAAGAAGCCGGTCGCGAACCTCGGCGCTGTCGTCACGAGCCATGCGAACGGCGTGCGCGTGTCGCCGCGGCTCGTCTCGACCGCAGACGAGAACCGCCTCGTCGGCTACTCAGGCGTGCCGGTCGACCTCAATCCGTACGCGGGCTTCAACCGGCTCGTCCCGGCGGTCGCGGCGATCCTTCCGCAGCCGGGCACGTTCGACTTCGTCTTCGACACGCCGGCCGGTGCAAGAGCGGGGCGCTTCACCTTCCGCGTCTGGGTCGACGACACGACGCCCCCCACCGTGCGGATGCTGGCGTCGACCGTCCGTCGCGGCGCGCCGCTGCGAATCGCGGTGACGGACAAGGGCTCCGGCGTCGACCCCGGATCGCTGCAAGTCAAGGTCGACGGCGCTGCCGGCCAGAACTATTCGTTCTCGCGCAACGTCGTCTCGATTCCGACCGGCACCTTCACGCGCGGGCTGCACAAGTTCACCGTCGTCGCGGCCGACTACCAGGAGACGAAGAACATGGAGGACGTCGGCCCGATCCTCCCCAACACGACGACGCTCACCGCGTCGTTCGTCGTCCGTTAGCGGCGTTCGCGGTCGTCGATCGTCGGGAGCCGGGCGAGGTCGCGCTCGACGCTCGCCGCGAAGTCCTCGGCATCCGACTCGGCGTCGTCCTGCACGACGCGGAGCGACGACTTGCGCCTCGCCCGCTGACGGCGGCGGCGTGCATCCCCTCCGAGATGTGACTCGAGGTGCGGCCACTCGGCGCCGACCACCACTGCGATCGCAAGCGCGAGCAGGGCGATGTACAGCCAGCTCACGCGCCGGATCTTACCCGCCGACGGCTATCCCGTAGAGCTCTTCGAGCTTGCGCCCGAGGTAGCCGAGGTACGGCTCGGGATCCATGCCGCCGCCGACCGAGCGCTGGAGCAGCTCCTTCGGCTCGAGCACGCGGCCGAAGCGATGCACGTGCTCGCGGAGCCATTCGCGCAACGGCGCGAACTCGCCCTGCTCGAACTGCTCGGGCAGGTCGCCGAGGTCTGCTTCCGCGCGCTCCCACAGCTGAACGGAGATGACGTTGCCGAGCGCATACGTCGGGAAGTAGCCGAAGCCGACGTCCGACCAGTGCACGTCCTGCATGACGCCCTGCGTGTCGTCGGGCGGCTGCAGGCCGAGGTACTCGCGCATCTTCTCGTTGAACGCCTCGGGCAGGTCGTGCAGCGCGAGGTCGCCCGAGAGGACGGCGCGCTCCAGTTCGAAGCGGAGCACGATGTGGAGGCAGTAGGTCACCTCGTCGGCGTCGACGCGCTTGAGCGAGGGCTGCACCTTGTTCAGCCCACGGTGGAACGTCTCGAGCGGCACGGCGGAGAACGTCGGGAAGACGTCCTGCAGAAGCGGATAGAAGTGCCGCCAGGTTTCGACGCTGCGGCCGACCAGGTTCTCCCACATCCGGCTCTGCGACTCGTGGAACGCGTACGAGCAGCCACTCGCGAGCGGCGTGCGCGTGAACGCGGGGTCGACCTGGCGCTCGTAGATCCCGTGCCCGAACTCGTGCATGCACGAGAGGATCCCTTCGACGCTGCTCTCGAAGAAGTTCGTCGTCAACCGGATGTCGGCCGGCGACATGTTCGATGCGAACGGATGCACGGTGTCGTCGAGGCGCCACGACTGGGCGTCCATCCCCCACTCGCCGAGGATCCGCAGCGAGAGCTCGCGCTGCGCGGCCACCGAGAACTTGCCGTGGAGGCACGAGTCGTCGACGACCTCGCGATCGGCGACCGCGGCGATCATCGGCACGAGCTCGGCCTTCAGCCGGTCGAAGACCGTCTCGACCTCGGCGCTCGTCGTCCCGGGCTCGAAGTCGTCGAGGAGCACGTCGTACGGGTCGTCGTACGGCGCGAAGCACTCGATGTACCGGCGCCTGAGCTCGAGCGTCTCCTCGAGGCGCGGCAGGAGGATCGAGTAATCCTTTTCCTCGCGCGCGTGTAACCAGATGCGGTACCCGAGCGACGCCGCGCGCGCGAGCTCGCCGCTGAGCTCGGGCGGAACGCGCACCGCCTTCTCGTAGTCGCGACGCGTGACCCTGATCAGGGCCGCCTCGAACGAGTCGTGCTCGTGCTCGGACTCGAACGGCCTCAGCTCCTCGAGGAGATCGCCCAGCGCCGGGTCGACCATCAGCTCGTGCGCAAGCTTCTGCAGCGTGCCGAGCTGCTCGGCGCGTGCGTCGCCGCCAGCGGGCGGCATTCCCGTTTCCTCGTCCCACAGCAGCAGGCCCGCGGCCTTCTCGACGTCGTTGATGACGCCGAGCCGTTGCTTGAGCTCGTCGAAGCGCTCCGTCACCTCGTGGAATCTACTGGGTCGAGCAGGAACCAGATTGCGCGTGCGTACGCGAGCGGCCGACCGTCGCGGAAGACCGCGGTGCCGGCCAAGAGGCGGCGGCCTTCGCCGCCGAGCGGCCAGGCGACGACGACGCACTCGTCGCCCGCGGCCGGGATCTCGGCGATGTGCGCGGTCAGTCGGCCGAGGAGGCTGACGCCGCGCGCGTTGCCCGGGTTGACCGCGAATGCACCGGGACAGTCGAGCGCGGCCCACACGAGCTCGCGCTCCGCGGCCGGAGGTCTCCACGGCGCGACGACGCGGCCGTCGCCTGCCGGAGCGGGGCGCAGCCGCAACCCATCGCCTTCGGCGCGTGCGGGGCCACACGCGAAGCAACCCGGGAACGGATGGTCCGGGTCGTCGGGCCGCGCCGCCGCGAGCCGCGCAGCTTCCGCATACGTCGGCGCGGCGGGCAGCTCGAGATCGAGCTCGGCCGGCTTCGCCTCCGCGATGATCCGCTCGCCGTCGAGCACGCGCACCGCTGCTCCGTCGTGCTCGACGCGCAGCGGCGTGTCGAGCGGCGGCGGCACGCGCAGCGTCACCTCGACCGTGTCGGCGTCGACGAACGACGCTACTCGCGCGGACGTGTAGCCGCCGTGCCCCGAGCGTTCAGGGCCGCGGAAACGCCGCTCGATGACGATCTCGTCGCTGAAGCTCCCCGGGTTGGACTCGAACCAACAACCCTCCGGTTAACAGCCGGATGCTCTGCCAATTGAGCTACCGGGGATCGGCGGCGGCCATTCTAGCCGCGAAACTGCATAAATCGGCCGCACCGGCCGAGCCGGTACGGCCTCCTTGGTCGGCGCCGCAAGCGGCGCCTTAGGCGAATTCTCTGATGGCCGTGCGCACGCGCGAGAGCGCCTGCTGCAGGTCGACGAGATGGGCGTCGTCGGCGTCGGCGAGCTCGCGCTGGAGGCGGCGCTCGTGC
>Ga0070730_10006090_pt1 | contig 10332 bp, 10 predicted proteins | sample Coa_R1_3_FD_66447 | JGI IMG/M metagenome (GOLD analysis project Ga0070730, IMG submission 66447) | Surface soil microbial communities from Centralia Pennsylvania, which are recovering from an underground coalmine fire - Coalmine... | ecosystem: Environmental > Terrestrial > Soil > Unclassified ... | reverse complement strand
CGACCTTGTTGTGGCGGTCGTGCGCCATCTTCTCGAGGATGCGATGCGAGTAATAGAGCGTCGCCGGCATCAGGTCGGGCGTCTCGTCGGTCGCGTAGCCGAACATGATGCCCTGATCGCCGGCGCCTTCGTCCTTGTTGCCGCTCTCGTCGACGCCCTGGGCGATGTGCGCGGACTGGCCGTGCAGGTGATTCTCGAAGCTGGCAGTCTGCCAGTGGAAGCCGTCCTGCTCGTAGCCGATGCGCTTCACGGTGGCGCGAACCGCATGCTCGATGCGGGCGTGGCCCTCATCGGTGAGCTCGCCGTCCTCATTGATCAGCGTGCGATCCGACGAGCGGACTTCGCCCGCCAGCACGATGCGCTGGGTCGTCACCATCGTCTCGCAGGCGACGCGCGCCACGGGATCGCTGGACAGGAACAGGTCGACCACGGCGTCGGAAATCTGGTCGGCAACCTTGTCGGGATGGCCTTCGGACACGGATTCGGACGTGAAGAGATATTCGCTGCGCATCGTTTCGGATGATCCCTGAAGGAAGCAGTTAGAGGAAGCTTTATATAAAGCTCTCTTTATATCGCCTAGCGCCAAATGCCAGCCCACCCAAAAGCAGGGCTATCAGCAGCACCGCCCAGTTGCCGATCCGCGCGAAAAGCGTGGGCGGCAGCGCCGGCGGCAGCGGCAGCTCGACCATCCCCATCGTGCCGTTGGGCAGCGAATGGAGCAGGCGGCCGTCGGCATCGATCAGCGCGGAAACTCCGGTGGGGGTGGCCCGCGCGATCGGCAAGCCTTCCTCGATCGCGCGCAGCCGCGCCTGCGCCAAATGCTGCGGCGGACCGGCCCGGCCGAACCAGGCGTCGTTGGACGGATTGAACAGGAATCGCGGGCGGTGGGCAGCGTCGACGACATGGCCGGAGAAGACAATCTCGTAGCAGAGATCCATGCCCACCCCGCCGAAGCCGGGCAGATCGACCGTCGCTGGCCCTGCGCCGGGCAGGAAATCGAGCGTGCCGGCCACCAGCCGCGAAAGGCCGATCGGTGACAGCAGCGGACGCAGCGGCAGATATTCGCCGAACGGCACGAGATGGGCCTTGTCGTAGCGCGCCACCAGCTTGCCGCCGGCGCCGATCACGAAGATCGAGTTGCGCGCGGCGATCAGCTCGCCCTTGGCGTTGCGGACGGGGGCTGCGCCGCCGCCCAGCAGCAGGTCGTTGGGGCCGAGGATCGAGGCCAGCGTGGCGCGCGCGAGGGGATCCTCCTGCACATTGTCCTCGATCCCCGATTCGGGCCACAGGATCAGGCGGGGCTTGGCGCCCGGCACGCCGGACAGCGACTGCAGCCGGGCGAGGTGGCGCGCCGACAGCCCCGGATCCCAGCGTTCGCCCTGGCCGATGTCAGGCTGGACGATGTGGACCACCGGGCCATCGGGATAGGCGGGCTGCGCCTCGGCGGCAAAGCGCTGGAACAGCACCGGGATCAGATAGGCACCGAGCAGCAGCCCGAGCCCGATCGCGCCGGGGATGTTGGCGGCGGTGAGCAGCGTCTTGCGGGTGAGCGATTCGCGCGGACGAGCCGCGAGGATCAGGATGAAGCCGGTCGATGCCACCACCAGCCCCGACAGCGCATAGGTGCCGGTAAAGCGCGCGAGATGACCGGTCGGAAGATCGACCATCGTCACCGCGACCGGGTTCCACGGGAGGCCGGTGAAGACGACGCCACGCAGCCATTCGCTGAGCGTCCAGCTCGCGCCGAGGAAGAGGGTGAGGCTCGCCGCCCCGCCACCCACGCGCCGCGTCGCCCACCACGCCGACGCGGTCGCCAGCATCGGATAGAGCGCGAGGTAGACCGACAGCAGCAGCACCGCGACCCAGCCCAGCCACGCCGGCATATTGGCCTGATAGGTGAAGGCCTTGGCGATCCAGTCGAGCCCCAGCACGAACTGGCCGAGGCCGAAGCCCCAGCCCAGTACCGCCGCCTGGCGCAACGTCGCCGCGCGCCCGAGCCACAGAAAGAGCAGCCCGAACGCCAGCAGCGTGAGGGGCCAGATGCCGAAGGGTGCGAAGCCGAACGCGGACAGCACGCCGAGCACGAGCGCGGAAAGGAACGGAGCCATGCCCCGTCCGCTATCCTGCCTCGCTGTCAAAGGCCAGCGGGCAAAGGCCAGCCGACGCGGAGCGGTTCGGTCGCTCCGCGCCGGGCTCTCCGCTTAATGGGCCGTGGCGAGCACCGTCGGCGCGGGCTGGGCGGCGGTAACCGAGGCCTGATAGCGCGCCAGTACCGCCATAGCCGCCAGCACATCGGCGGGCAGCCCGGCGGGCTCGGCCCTGGGCGTCATCGGCGGCGGCGCGAGTGCGACCACCGGCGGCTGCGGCGCTGCCTCGGCATCCTGGTCGATCGGGACAATCGGCGCCGCGGCCGGCTGGACGATCGGCAGCGCCGCCGCCGTCCGTACCGGAAGCGCGACCGGGGCCGCCGGCTCGGGCGCGAACTCGGGGGCCGGATCGGCGCGGCGGAACGGATCCGCCGCCGCCATCGCCACCGGCACCTGCCGCGCGGAGCAATAGCCGCCCGGCAGCGCGACCGGGAAGAGGCGGGCGGCGGCCAGCGGTTCCAGCGCCGCAGGCGAGACCATCGCTCCGTCATGCGCCAGCATCGCGGCTTCTGCGCAGCTTCCCTCGCTGGTCGGGTCGTCGCCGAAGTCGTTGGCGAGCGAGGTGGCGAAGCGGTCATAGTCCGCCTGCGTGCCTCCGTCGTCGGCGAAATGCTGCTTGATGACGATGTTGGCGTGGGCGAGCGTCTCGCGCTGCGAGGCGACGAAATCGTCATAATCCGCGGTGATGTCCATGCGGCCGGCGCGGCAGCGCAGTGCCGCCACCATCAACATGGTCTGCATTTCGCGCAGTTGCGCGGCGGATGCCTCGCGTGCTGTCCAGCAATGCGCCTGCGCCTGCATCGGCACAGCCGCTCCCGTCGCCGCCAGCGCAAGCGCTGCGGCCCAATGATGTATCCGTCCCATCCGATCCAATCCCCGGCCGGCGTCCCCCCAACGGGTCGACGGCTTGGGGCGCAGTGTGATCCTCGGGCCTTCCCCGGCCCTTGATCGTAACGGTTAGCGTTGCATTAAGTATGAGATATTTTCGTTATACTACGGATATTTACGGATAGCTTTCGGTTTTGTGCCGGTCTGATTACAGTGGCGCGCCATGACGCTGCGTCCCTTCCATCTCGCCTTCCCGGTGCACGATCTCGCCGCCGCCCGCGGCTTCTATGGCGGCCTGCTCGGCTGCCCGGAGGGGCGGAGTTCCGACGCGTGGATCGACTTCGATCTCTATGGGCATCAGATCGTCGCCCATCTCGATCCGAGTCGCGCGCCCGCCTCGGGCGAGATCGCCAATCTGGTCGACGGGCATGACGTGCCCGTGCCGCATTTCGGCGTGGTGCTGGGCTGGGAGGAATGGCACGAGCTGAGCCGCCGGCTGGAGGCGGCGGGAGTGGCGTTCGGCATCGCCCCGCACATCCGCTTCGCCGGCCAGCCGGGTGAGCAGGCGACGATGTTCTTTCGCGATCCATCGGGCAACGCGCTCGAATTCAAGGCTTTCCGCGATCCCGCCAAGCTGTTCGCGACGGCATAGAAAAAGGGCCGGGCGTTGCCACCCGGCCCCTTTCATCCCTTCCGGCGCTTACCAGCCGTAATAGTTGCCATAGCCATAGTCGCGGTCATGGCGGTGGTGCCAGCGCCACTCGCGCTCGTGCTCGCGGCGCCAATGCTCGCGGCGCCAATCGCTATCGCCGCGATCCCAGCGGTTGCGACGATCCCAACGATCGCCACCATGATAATAGCCATAACCGTCATACTGGCCGGCGGCCGAGGCCGGGGCGGCGAGCGCGGCGGCGCCGAGCGTCGCGGCGGTGGCAAACATGATCAGACCCGTTCGCATGGAAACTCTCCTTTCGCGATGACGGGAATCACTTTGCCAATGTCCGGCTGAACTCGCGCTGAGGTGGATGTTCATCCTGCCGCAACCTATCCAACGGAAATCACAAAGAAAAAGCCGGGTGTTTCCACCCGGCTCGTTCATGCGCATGGACGGTGCGCGGTGGCTCAGCGCCAGTGGCCGCGATGGCCGCCATGCCAGCCGCCGCCATGCCAGCCGCCGCCATGCCAGCCGCCGCCACGCCAGCCGCGTCCGTAATAGCCGCGGCCGCCATACCAGCCGCCGACCACAACGCCGCCATAATAAGGCTCGTAATAGCCGGGATAATAGCCGGGATAATAGCCGCCATAATAAGCCGGGTAATAACCCCCGTAATAGGCCGGGTAGGCGGGGTAGATCGGGGCGCCGATGCCGACGGATACGAAGGTCCGCGCCGAGGCCGGAGTGGCGACGACGGCGGTCCCCGCCAGTGCGGCAGCCGCAGCGAGAGCCGTAGGAAGGATGCGCATGACAGCACCTCTGATTCGTTCGACGCCCCTTGTTCTAGGGAAGGCAGGCTGAACGGCCGCTGAGGGGCGCGTTCAGCCGCGCGCAAGCCTGCGAATCGTCAACGCGCGGCCATGCGTGCCGGCACCGCGCTCGTCGCGGCGGTGACACGCCACACCGCATTGCCGCCATCGTCGGCCACCAGCAGGCCGCCATGGGTGTCGATCGCGACGCCCACCGGGCGGCCATGGGTCTTCCTGCCGTTGTCGGTGAGGAAGCCGCCGAGTACGTCGATCGGCTTGGCACCGGTCGGCTGGCCCTTGGCGAAGGGCACGAACACCACCTTGTAGCCCGATGGCGGGTTGCGGTTCCACGATCCATGCTGGCCGACGAAGGCGCCCTCGGCAAAGCGCGGCGACAGCGGCTCGCCGGTGGCAAAGGCGAGTCCGAGCGCGGCGGTGTGCGCGCCCAGCGCATAATCGGGCGCGCGCGCGTTGACGACATAGGGCGGCGGCGTGGCCTTCACCCGCGCATCCTCGTGGCTGGCGTAATAGCGCCACGGCCAGCCGAAGAAGTCGCCATCCTCGACCGAGGTCAGATAGTCGGGCACCAGATCCGAGCCGAGCTCGTCGCGTTCGTTGACCACGGTCCACAGCCGTCCGTCCGACGCCCAGCCCATGCCGACCGGATTGCGGATGCCGCTCGCGAAGATGCGGTGCGCGTGGGTCTTGGGGTCGATCTCCCAGATTGCAGCGCGGTCCTGCTCGGCAGCGATGCCGTTCTCGCCGACGTTGGAGTTGGAGCCGACCGAGACATAGAGCTTGCGGCCATCGGGCGAGGCGATGACATTCTTGGTCCAGTGATGGTTGATCGTGCCGCCGGGCAGATCGACGATCTTGGTGGGGGCGGCGTGGATCGCGGTGTCCCCGGTCTTGTAGGGGAAGGCGAGCAGCGCATCGGTGTCGGCGACGTAGAGCGTGTCCCCCACCAGCGCCATGCCGAACGGGCTGTTGAGCCCACTGAGGAAGGTGGTGCGCTGGTCCGCCACGCCATCGCCGTTGGTGTCGCGCAGCAGCGTGATGCGATTGGGGCTGGGCGAGGCGCCACCGGCCTTCTTCAGTTCCATCCGCACGATCGCGCCCTTGAGGCCGCGGGTGTCGTCGGGCTTGGGCGGGGCGTTAGTCTCGGCCACCAGCACGTCGCCATTGGGCAGCACGAGCAGCCAGCGCGGATGCACGAGCCCGCGCGCAAAGGCGCGGACGGCCAGCCCCGGCGCGGCCTGCGGCGTCTGGTCGTCCTGCCAGCCGATGATGTCGGCGATCCTCACGGTCGGGATCAGGTCATGTACTTCGGCGGGCAGTGTCGGGTTGGTGCCCTCGCCGGACGCCACGTCGTATTTGGCCTTGTCGCCGCAGCCGGTGAGCAGCAGCAGCATGAGCGGGACGGGAAACAGGCGCGTCTTCATCGGCGATCCTCCCATGCGCGGGCGATTGAACCGCCCGCGTCACGACAGAAGCTTATTCGTCGCCGGCCGGTTCCGCTACCGGTGGATGCAGGCGCAGGCGGGTGACGCGGCGATGGTCGCCACCGGTCACTTCAAGCGTCCAGCCGCTGTCGTGGAGCAGCTTGTCACCGACCTGCGGAATGCGGTCGGCGATCAGCGAGGCGAGTCCGCCCAGCGTGTCGACCGGCTCATCGGTTTCGGCGAGGCGCGGGTCGATCGTCTCGGCGACATCTTCCAGTTCGGCGCGGGCGTCGGCATCCCACGCCCCGTCATCGAGGGGCACGAGCATCGCCACCGGCTCCTCGTCATGCTCGTCCTCGATGTCGCCGACGATCTCCTCGACCAGATCCTCGATGGTGACGATGCCCTCGGTGCCCGAATATTCGTCGACGACGATGGCGAGGTGGGTGCGGTGGGTGCGCATCTCGGCCAAGAGATCGATCACGCCCATCGATTCGGGCACGTAGCGCGGCTGGCGGATCAGCGCGGTGATACTGTCCGGGCGCGGCGCATGACCGGCGAGGATCGGAAACACGTCCTTTACATGGATCATGCCGGTGACGGTATCGAGCGTCTCGCGATAGACCGGCAGGCGCGAATGGCCGGCCTCGGAGAAGAGCCGGACCAGCTCGTCGAAGCTGGCGCCTTCCTCGATGGCGATGATGTCGCTGCGCAGAACCGCGACATCGCGCACCGTGCGATTGCCGAATTCGAGCAGGTTCTGGAGCATGATGCGCTCGGCCGGCGACAGGTCGCGGGCATTGGGAGCGTCGTCCTCATGGTCTTCGATCGCCTCGGCGATCTGGTCACGGAGCGTCGGTTCGGCATCCTCGCCGAACAGCAGGTGACGCAGTCCCGACCATAGGTTCCCGCCTTGTCCGGCGGGGCTTCTACTGGAATCGTCTGGCATGATGGTGGTGGAAAACCCCTGTCTGTTGCCGGGACGACTCTAACGGTCGGCGGGGGGGCGAGTCGACAGGGTTTGTGGGTTCCACCCTCATCCGCTCGGCCTGAGCCTGTCGAAGGGCCGTTCTTTCCTTGCGCTGGACAGAAAAGGACAGGGCTTCGACAGGCTCAGCCCGAACGGGAAGGGTGGTGATGGCGACGCTTAATCGTCATCCACCGCGTAAGGGTCGCTGATCCCCATCGATGCGAGCGCGTCGCGTTCGGCGGCCTCCATCTCCTCGGCGTCCTGGTCGGTCATGTGATCGAAGCCGAGCAGGTGGAAGGTGCCGTGGACGACAAGATGGGTGGCGTGCGCCTCAACGCTGACGCCCTTCTCCTCGGCCTCGCGCACGCACACGCCATGCGCCAGCACGATGTCGCCGAGCAGCACTTCGCCATCGTCGCTGTTGTCGAGTGTGTCGAGCAGATCCTCCTGCACCATCGGGAAGGACAGCACGTTGGTCGGCTTGTCTTTCTGACGATAGTCGCGGTTGAGGGTATGCACCTCCTCGTCGGAGGTGAACTTGACCGAGACCTCGACCGCCATCGGTTCGGTCAGGAAGCGGGCGTCGGGCGAATGCTGGATCGCCGCGCGCACCGCGCGATCGGCCAGCTCTGCCCAGTCGGTCCCGCCCTGCGGCCAGCCTTCGGCGTCGGTTTCAACGAGCAGCATTCAGCCCTCTCCCCGCCGGGGAGAGGGGAGGTATGTCATCTTACGCATCCGGGCCCTCATAGGCCTCGACGATCTTGCCGACCAGCGGATGGCGCACGACGTCGCCCGCGCCGAAGCGGATCATCGACAGGCCGTGAATGCCCTCCAGCTTGGCGACCGCGTCGGCGAGCCCCGACTTGCCGATATCGGGCAGATCGACCTGCTTGGGATCGCCGCACACCACCATGCGGCTGTTCTGGCCGAAGCGGGTGAGGAACATCTTCATCTGCGCGGGCGTGGTGTTCTGCGCCTCGTCGAGGATGATGAAGGCATCCGACAGCGTGCGGCCGCGCATGAAGGCGATCGGCGCGATCTCGATCTCGCCCGACGTGATCCGCCGCTCGACCTGCTCGGCCGGCAGCATGTCGTAAAGCGCGTCGTAGAGCGGGCGGAGATAGGGATCGACCTTCTCCTTCATGTCGCCGGGCAGGAAACCGAGCCGCTCGCCCGCTTCCACCGCGGGGCGCGACAGGATCAGGCGATCGACCTGGCCCTGCATCAGCATCTGCACCGCCTGCGCCACCGCGACATAGGTCTTGCCGGTGCCCGCCGGCCCGAGCGCGAAGACGATCTCGTCGCGCGCCAGCGCCTCCATGTACCGGATCTGGGTGGCCGATCGCGGGACGATCGTCTTCTTGCGGGTGCGGATCATCACCGCCGGCGGCTGGCTGACGTCCTGCCGGATGATGCCGTCGAGCGTCGGTTCGTTGGACATGGCAATCACCGCGTCGACCGCGCCGGTGTCGATCTCCTGCCCCTGGACGATGCGGTTATAGAGCCCGATCAGCACATCGCGTGCACGTGCGATCTGTTCGGACACCCCCTCGATGGCGAGCTTGTTGCCGCGGGCCGAGATATAGACCCCGAGCCGGCTCTCGATCGCGATCAGATTCTGATCATATTCGCCGAACAATCGGCCGAGGAGCTGGGGCTTGTCGAAGACGACCTCTATGCGGGCCTTGTCACCGGCCTGCGCGGGTACGGGCTTGCGGCTCATTCGATCCTTTCGAGCTTGAGTCCTGTACCCAAGGTGAGCGCGCTTCGTTACAATTGCTAGTGCCCAAGCGACGCCGCGTGCCGAGGACCGCGCACGATGCAGGGGCGCCACACCGGACGTTAGCGTCGCGTGGGGTTCCCGCCGATCCCGTAGCGCACGATCACCGGCTTCTGGCAGCCGCCTTCGGTCCGCAGCACGGTCAGCTGCTCATTGGCCGGGGGCAGCTTGTCGAGGCGCTGGAAGCCGGCGCGGCCTTTGCTGTCCACCCACTGCGGCCCGGTCGCGGGGCAATCGGGCCTGATACCGGGGTGTTCCGGATGCGTGCCGGCAACGGCAGCGGCGGGCAACAGCGCAAGCAGCAGGGCGATGCGAGTCATGGTCCCCTCCCAGGGAAAGGCAGGCTGCACTTGCTCCGATGAGCCGTGCCTGAACGCCTTACGCCGCGACGGGTACCAGCAATTCCACGCCGCTGACGCTGTTCGGGCCGGCGGCGACGATCTCGACATCGACCATGTCGCCGATCTTCGCCTCGGTCTGGAGGTGGACCGATTGCAGCCAGGGCGACTTGCCGAGCATCTGGCCGGGAAGCTTGCCGGCGCGCTCGATCAGCACGCGGGTGCGGCGGCCGACCGTCGCGCGGTTGAAGGCGTGCTGCTGCTCGTTGAGCAGCGCCTGCAGCCGCTGGAGCCGCTCGTCCATGATCCCGGCGGCGACCTGTCCGTCCATCGTCGCGGCGGGGGTGCCGGGGCGGGGGCTGTATTTGAAGCTGAACGCCTGCGCATGGCCGACCTCGGCCACCAGCGCGAGCGTGGCGGCGAAATCCTCTTCGGTCTCGCCGGGGAAGCCGACGATGAAGTCGCCCGACAGCGCGATGTCCGGGCGCGCGGTGCGCACGCGCTCGAGGATGCGCAGATAGCTGTCGGTGGTGTGGCTGCGGTTCATCGCTTTCAGGATGCGGTCCGAGCCGGCCTGCACGGGGAGGTGGAGGAAGGGCATCAGCTTCTCGACGTCGCGGTGGGCGTTGATCAGGCCCTGCGTCATGTCGTTGGGGTGGCTGGTGGTGTAGCGGATGCGCTCCAACCCGGGCAGACGGTCGAGCAGCCGGACCAGGCCGTCGAGGCCGTGGGCGTGCCCCTTCTCGTCCTCTCCGGTCCAGGCGTTGACGTTCTGGCCGAGCAAGGTGATCTCGCGCGCGCCGGCGTCGATCAGCGCCTTGGCCTCGTCGACGACATCGCCCCACGGGCGCGAGACTTCGGCGCCGCGCGTGTAGGGTACGACACAATAGGTGCAGAATTTGTCGCAACCCTCCTGCACGGTCAGGAAGGCGGTGGGGCCGACCTTGCGGCGAGCCGGAAGCGCGCCGAACTTGGATGCGGCCGGCATGTCGGTGTCGAGCGCGCTTTTACCGGCGGCGGCGCTGGCGACCAGCTCGGGCAGGCGATGATAGGCCTGCGGGCCGACCACGATGTCGACCGCCTTGGCGCGGTTGGGGATCTCGGCGCCCTCGGCCTGCGCGACGCAGCCGGCCACCGCGATCAGCGGCTTGGCGCGGCCCTCCACATGGCTGTCCTTCACGATGCGGCCGATGTCCGAATAGACCTTCTCGGCGGCCTTCTCGCGGATGTGGCAGGTGTTGAGCACGACCAGATCCGCCGCCTCGCCTTCGCCGGCGGCGCGCATGCCCTGCGCGCCCAGCAACTCGGCCATGCGCTCGCCGTCATAGACGTTCATCTGGCAACCGAAGGACTTGACCGAATA
>Ga0070730_10006088_pt1 | contig 10333 bp, 5 predicted proteins | sample Coa_R1_3_FD_66447 | JGI IMG/M metagenome (GOLD analysis project Ga0070730, IMG submission 66447) | Surface soil microbial communities from Centralia Pennsylvania, which are recovering from an underground coalmine fire - Coalmine... | ecosystem: Environmental > Terrestrial > Soil > Unclassified ... | reverse complement strand
TCTTGAGCAGCTTGCCGTCCGAACCGATCGTTACCTCGATTACCGGGGTTCCCGAGAGCTTCTTGCGTCGTGCCACGTCCGGGAAGTTGATGGTGCCGACCCGCTCGATCTTGCGCCGCCAGATGTCGAGGTACACGGCAACGTCCGACTCACGGGTGTCCGCCGCGATCCAAAGCCGGTGCTTCGACTCGCCGCGCAGCCGCAGTTCGATTCCCTCGTCGTTCGGCGTCATCGCGAGGTCCGGCCGCTTCTCCAGCAATTCCGGCATTTGCGACGCTTCTTTGGCGGCGGTGGCTGCCGCAAAATACAGGATCCTCACTGCCGGCGCATGGGTTGCCACCAACTCGTCCTCGCCCTCCGTCTCGCCGTTGTGTGCGGCCGCGAGGCCCTCACCGCCGGGACTCCCGAGCCGGTCGACCGGCACCTGGGACGATTTCGGTATCAGAGTCCGTTGGCCGTTCAGCATGTTGCCGGTTCCGAGCTGGGTGCGCTGCGCGATGTAGCGGGCATTCGGGTTCTTGTCGGCCAGCGGAGCCTGATCGTTGACGAGGACCACCTCGAGCGCCGGCGAGTCGGGGCCGCCCTCGTCGCCTTTCGACGAGCTGAACGTCACGCCCAGGATCACGATGCCGTGAAACAGCGCGGCCAGGAAGCAGGTGGTCAACATGCGATCGCTGGCGGGCGGCAGGCCGGCTTGAAACAGTTCGGTACTCACCCAGCTTCCAGGCTCCGAGAGATGGCGCTCACCAGCATGCCGCCGACGTCGACCCCATGCTTCTTGTCGAGTTCGCGGATGCCGGTGGGGCTGGTCACGTTGATCTCGGTGACGAAATCGCCGATCACGTCCAAGCCGACGAAGATCATTCCGGCGGCCTTGAGTTTAGGGCCGATGATGGAGCACAACCAGCGGTCGCGCTCGTTGAGAGGGCGGCTCTCGGCCCGGGCCCCGGCGGCGAGATTTCCGCGGTGGTCGTCCGCATCGGGCATGCGCCGCAAGGCCACGGGCACGGGCTCGCCATCGACGAGCAGCACGCGGCAGTCCCCCGCCGATACGATTTCGGGGAGGTATCGCTGCACGATGGCATAGCGCGTGCCGTAGTCCGTCAAGGTCTCGAACACCACGTTGCGGTTCTTATCGCCCTGTTCGAGCACGAAGATCGACCGCCCCCCCATTCCGTGCAGCGGTTTGCAGACCGCCTTGCCGTGCTCGCGCAGGAACTCGCTCATGTCGTGCATGTCCCGCGTTATGAGCGTCGGGGCACAGCATTCCGGAAACCACGCGGTATATACCTTTTCGTTCATGTCGCGCAGGCCTTGGGGCCGATTGCACACCAGCGCGCCCTGGATTTCGGCGCGGTCCAAGATGTAGGTGCCGTAAATGTACTCGGTATCGAACGGCGGGTCCTTGCGCATCAAGATCACGTCATAGTCGCCGAGTCTGCCGCGCTCCCGCGCACCGCGCGTGAACCAAGCCTTCGAATCGTCAAACACCTTGAGCGGCGCGAGGCTGCCGAAGGCGACGCCGTCGCGCAGGTAGAGATCCTTCAGTTCGGCGTAGAAGAGCTCCCAGCCGCGCGCCTGCGCCGCCAGCAACATGGCCAAGGTGCTGTCCTTCGCCGGCTTGATGGCTTCGATGGGATCCATGACCACGACCAGGCGAACTCGAGAAGGCATGCAGCGTCCTTTGGAGGGCTCGAAGATTGGATGGGAGGGCGCAGTCTAGCGTATGCGACGGCCGCATCCGACCTCTTGGAAAAACTGTGAACCACGCCACCGATGTTTACACTCTATTGCCTCCAAATGTCGACCCCATACCGTGGCTTGCGCGCCCCGGATATGTTAAAAAGCCACAAGTTTCCAGCACCTACGAATGCCCCAACGCCCCGAAGGCAGTCTCATGGAGAGCACGATTACAAACGGCAAGCCGAAACTCACGGGACTGAAAGTCCTCGTGATCGACGACAGCAAAACGATCCGGCGAACCGCTGAAACGCTGCTCACCAAAGAAGGCTGCGAGGTCTTTACAGCCGTCGACGGGTTCGACGCGCTCTCCAAGATCGCCGATCACCAGCCCGATATCGTTTTCGTCGACATCATGATGCCGCGCCTCGACGGCTACCAGACCTGTTCGCTCATCAAGCACAATAAGGTGTTCAAGCAGATTCCGGTCATCATGCTATCCAGCAAGGATGGCCTGTTCGACCGTGCCCGGGGCCGCATCGTGGGTTCCGAGCACTATCTGACGAAACCATTCACCAAAGATGAGCTGCTCGGCGCTATCGAAGCGCACGTCGGAAAATGACGGAGAATCCGCGAATGGCACTGATTCTAATAGTCGACGACTCGCCCACCGAAGTGTTCGTCATGCAGAAGGCTCTGGAAAAGCACGGTTTCAAGACCGCGGCGGCCGAGAATGGCGAGGAGGGCGTCCGCAAGGCGAAGGCCATGAAGCCCGACCTCATTTTCATGGACATCGTCATGCCTGGTGTGAACGGATATCAGGCGACGCGCATGCTCGTCAATGACCCTGAAACCAGCCTGATCCCGATCATCATGGTGACGACCAAGGGACAAGAAACCGACCGGGTGTGGGGGCTGCGTCAGGGAGCGGTCGACTATCTGGTCAAGCCGGTGTCGGCCCAGGCGCTGGTCGAAAAGGCACAGGCCGCGCTGGCAATATGACCGGCGCGCCGTCCGGTACGGATTTGAGCTTGCGCAGCCTGCGCGACCGGCCCTTCGAGCTGCTGAAGGAACTGGAGAAGCGAAGCCGGAGCGTTACCGCCGGTAATGCCCCCGACGCGGGCGCGGGCCAGGAGTGGGTGGGTGTCGCGTTCCGCATGGGCGGGGAGACGTTTTTGGTGGCACGCGAGGAAACTCGAGAGGTTCTGGGCTATCCGCCCGTCGTCACTCGAATTCCCGGCGCGAAAAACTGGGTCAAAGGGTTGGCCAATGTTCGCGGACAGCTGCTGCCCATGTTGGACCTCAGGCAGTTTCTGGGCAGCGGCGCAACGACGCCGGGGCGCAATACGCGCATAGTGGTGGCCAATCACCGGGAGATTCCGGCCGGGCTCATCGTCGACGAGGTGCTGGGATTTCGCCGCTTTGCCGAATCCGAGTTCAATTCGGAACCGCCGCCCACGGTGATTCGCTGCGACAGCTATCTCGCCGGCGCCTTTCGGCGCGGCGGCGAGGTGTGGCCGGTGCTCAGTTTGAAGAGTTTGGTCGAGAGCCAGAGCTTTTTACAGGCCGCAAGCTGATTGCCGCCGGAAGCACGACATGAACATGCGAGACAATTCGACTGCGAAATCCACTTTGCTGCCGGTGCTGACGGGCCTGATCGTACTGTGCTTGGCCGGGGCCGCGGCGTTGACCCTGCTGACGCATGGCGCCTCGCCGAGCGCGGCCTCCGCCGATCAAGCATCGCTGATCCTGGAGCGCCTGCCCTTCGAAGCGCAAAACGCGCTGCGCGGTGAAGGCGCGGCATTCGACGGCCTGTCCAAGAGCATCGCCCGCGTCAACGGCCTGCGCGGTGCCCTGACGGGCGACAAGGCTGGCGACCCTGCTTGGAGCAAGCTGACCGATGCCGCCGCCAGGGTCGGTGAGGCGCGCAAGGCGGTTGAGACCATTCACACCGCCAATCAGGAGGCGAGGGAACTCGCGCCGAAGCTGCTGTCCGAACTGGGCGACCTGGCCAGTGCGGTCGGGGTCCAAAAGCTCGAGGGCATGAGCCGCTACCTGGAGCGGTTCGAACTCACCGTGCAGCGCGTGCAGCAGGAGTTGAACGGCTTGAGCTCGGGCGTGAGCGACGCCGCGCCCGCGGCGCAGCGGCTGGCGGACAGCCTGGAGTTCCTGAATCAGGTGATGCGCGGCTTCTCGGGCGAGGAATCGGGCCTCACCTTGACCCGCGTGACGGGCAAGGACGCGGAACAGCGCCTGAAGACGGTGGTGCAGCGCAACCAGCAGTTCGGCGCCAGCGTGCGCAAGGCGATCGGCGCCGCCGAGACCTTGTCGAAAGCCCAAGTTTCGGCACGCACGCTCCCGGCGTTGGCAGGCGGTCTGGCGGCCGGCGTGGTCGGCGAATCTGCTTTCCAGAAGAGCCCGGCGGGAAGCTACAAGCCTCTGATACTCCTCCTATTGACTATCGCGGCCGGATCGCTGGGCGTTCTCTTTTGGGTCTTTTTGAAATCGGTGAGCGCAGGGCGTACCACCGAGCTTCGCGTGCGCGAGAACGAGCGCAACCAGGAAGCCATCATGCGATTGCTCGACGAGCTGTCCAGCCTGGCGGACGGCGACTTGACGGTGCAGGCGACGGTGACCGAGGACATCACCGGGGCGATCGCCGATTCGATCAACTATGCGATCGAGGCGCTGCGCGAGCTGGTGACGACCATCAACGACAGCGCGATTCAGCTCGACGGCGCGGCCAAGCAGACGCAGGGAGCGGCGGCGCACATGGCGAAGGCGAGCAGCGCCCAATCGCGGCAGATTTCCTCGGCCAGCGAATCGATGGAGGACATGGCGTCGTCCATCGAGGAAGTGTCGGGTAACGCGGAGCGCTGCTCCGATGTGGCCCGCCACTCGGTCGACATCGCGCACAAGGGCGGGGACGCAGTGCGCCGCACCATCGACGGCATGAACGCGATCCGGGAGGCCATCCAGGAAACCAGCAAGCGCATCAAGCGCCTCGGCGAGAGTTCCCAGGAAATCGGCAATATCGTCGAACTCATCAACGACCTGGCGGAACAAACGAATATTCTCGCGCTGAACGCCTCGATTCAGGCCTCCATGGCGGGCGAGGCGGGGCGCGGCTTTGCCGTGGTGGCGGACGAAGTGCAGAGGCTGGCGGAACGCGCGGCGAATGCCACCAAGCAAATCGAAGTTCTGGTCCGGACCATCCAGACGGATACCAACGAGGCGGTGGTCTCCATGGAGCGCAGCACCACCGACGTGGTGGGCGGCGCATTGCTCGCCGAGAACGCGGGCGCCGCGCTCGAAGAGATCGAGCAAGTTTCGAATCAGATCGCGAGTCTGGTGCAGAACATTTCGGCGAGCGCCCGGCAGCAGGCCGTCGCATCGGGAAACATTTCCAAGAACATGCAGGTGGTGCGCGAAATATCGTCCCAGACCGCGGAAGGCTCGACCGCGACCTCCACCTCCATCGCGAAGCTCGCCGCCCTCTCCGCGCAGCTGCGCAAGTCGGTGGCCGGCTTCCGATTGCCGGACTTCGGCGCCGGCACGACCACGGTGGGCGCTCCTCCGGCGGCACTGCCGGCCGCGCCCGCCGCGCCCGCGTTGCCCGATCCGGTCTTGCTGAACAATTCCGGAAGACTGCGCAAGGCGAGCGGCGCCGGCGCTTGACCCCATTGTGGAAGACCCAGCGTCGAATAATCCGGCATGACCGACATCAGCTCTCAAACCCTGCACATCGTCGCCAAGGAACTGACGGCGACGCTCAATGAAGCGCGCGCTGCGCTCGAGGCGTATGCGGAACGTTCGGATCAGAACGTGTTTCTGGAGAAGTGCGCCGACCAGCTGCACCTCGCTCACGGAGTGCTGCGCCTGGTCGAGGTCTACGGCGCCGCGCTTCTCGCCGAAGAAATGGAGCACGTCACGCGGTACATCCTCGCCGCCGGCAGCGATCAGAAGCGCCAGGTGGAGGGTCTCGATGCGCTCATGCGCTCCATGGTCCAGCTGCCGACGTACCTGGAGCGTGTGCTATCCGGCGGCCGCGATCTCGCGCTGGTCCTGCTGCCGCTCCTCAACGACTTGCGCTCGGTTCGCGGCAGCCCTCTCTTGTCCGAGGGCACGCTGCTGCTGCTCAATCTCAAGTCCGACCAGCCTGCGCAACCGCAACCGCAGCAGGGCGGCGAACCCGCGATCACGGTGGCGCAATGGGCGCGCCGGCTGCGACCGCGTTTTCAGATCGGCTTGCTCGGGTATATCCGCGGCGAACGCACCGTTCAGAACCTGGAAATTCTCGCAAAAGTAGCCGAAAAGCTCGAACAAGTCGCGACCACCCAGCCGGTGTTCCAGTTGTGGTGGGTGGTCGGGGCCCTGCTCGAGGCGGTTCGGGCGAACGGCATCGAGGGCAGCGCCACCTTGAAGCGGCTGCTGGGCCAGGCAGATCGGCAGATCAAGCTGCTCTACGAGGTTGGCGAGGCGCGCTATTGCGAGAGTCCGCCGGTCGATCTGCTGAACAACCTGCTGTACTACATTGCGCGCGCATCCGCCGGTGGCGGCCGCATTGCCGCGGTGCGCGCATCCTTCAAGCTGGCCGAACTCCTTCCGGTCGACGATACCATCGAACAGGAGCGCGAGAGTCTCTCCGCTCCCAGCGTGAAGTTGATGCGGACGGTCGCCGCCGCGATCAAGGAGGACCTCTCGAAGGTCAAAGACGTCTTCGATATTTTCGTGCGGCGCGGCGGCGGACGCAGCGATGAGCTCATCCCGCAGCTCGAGTTGCTGAAGAAAATCAGCGATACCCTCGGGGTGCTGGGACTCGGCGAGCTGCGGCAGCGTGTGCATCAGGAGGTGGCCGAGCTTTCTGAGATCGTGACCGACGGCAAGACGCCCTCGGAACTCGCGCTCATCAAGGTGGCCGGCGTGTTGCTGTCGGTCGAAGACAGCCTCGACGACCAGCTCGTGCGCTTGATCTTGCCGACGGAGTCCCTGGCAGCAGACATTCCGGTGGACCAGGACCACGAGTTCCGGCAGGTGAGCGAAGCGGTGCTGCGCGAGTGCATCGTCAATCTGGCGCGGATCAAGGAAGCGGTGTCCCTTTCGGTGCAAAAGCCGGCGGAATTCGCACCGCAGGGCCTCGACAACGTACCGCAGCTGCTGCGCGGCATCACTGCCGGGCTCCTGATGCTCGGCAAGGGACGCGCGGTCGAGTTGATGGACGCGGTTGGAACGGAGGTCCGCCGGCTGATCGAGCCGGGCGCGCCCGCCGCGGACGCGCTGCGTCTCGAGCGCGTGGCGGACGCCATCGTGAGCATCGAGTACTACATGGAGACGCTGCAGAACGGCAGGACCGATCCTTGGTACATGCTCGACAATGCGGAGACGTGCATCAAGGCGCTGACCGAGGAGACCCTCTCCCGAGTTCCCAATCTCGATCTGCCGGACAGCGACGGCGCGAAGACGGTGAAGTTGGATGCCGCCGCCACGATTGCTCTGGAGCCGCTCAAAAATGGGCAAGCCCTGACTCACGCGCAGCTTTCGACTCATCCGTTGTTTTCGCCTGCGGAGCCCGAGGGCGTCGATCCACAGTTTGTCGAACTGTTCATCGAGGAAGCCAAGGAAGAAATCGCCTCGATCCAGCAATACTTCCCGATGTGGGACCAAAATCCCATGGACTTCGAGTCCCTCGGGGTACTGCGCCGCAGCTTCCATACGTTGAAAGGCAGCGGCAGGATGGTCGGCGCCAGGCCGATCGCCGAATTCGGCTGGGCGATAGAAAATCTGCTGAACCGCATCATCGATAAAACCCTGACGCGGACGCCGGGCATGATGCTGCTGCTGCGCGGCGCGGTCGCAGCGTTGCCGCAGCTCGTCGAACAATTGGAGTCGGGCCGGTCTCCCACGGCGCCGATCGGCGATCTCATGGCGCGCGCGTTTGCCTTTTCCGAAGGCCGCGACGGCGAGCTTGCCGCCGGCGGAGCCACTTCGAACATCTTCACGACGACGGGCATATCCACCACCAGCATATCCATCACGGGCATGGCCGGCGCAGGCGCGGCCGCAGCGCCCACGGACGTGCCGGGCGTTGCTAAGCCGGGCGTCGCTACGCCGGACGCTGCTGCAGCATCGGCGGCGCCGGAGTATTGCGCCCCCGTCCCCACCCAGGCTCCTGCCGCGGCTTCGCAAGAGCCGGCATCCCCGATTCCTTCCGGTGAGCATCTTTCCGCGGCTACCGGCGATGCGGACGGGGGCGGCGCGCGCCAGACGGGGACCGCGGCGCAGAGGATGATTTCGCCGGACGACGGGCCCGGCATGGATCCCTTGCTGCACGACATTTACAGCAAGGAGACCTCGAGCCATCTGGCTGAGATTCGGGAATATCTCGAGAAGCGGTCTGGCCAGTCCGCGCCGCATCCGTTGCCGGAATCGGTCTATCGAGCGATACACACCTTGAGCGGCAGCTCGAAAATGGCGGAGGCACGACATGGAATCCGGATCACCGAGCCGCTGAACCAGGTGATGCGGAAGATTTACGACAGCGGGCATGGGCTGACGGAAACCGGGATCGCGACGCTCGCCGATGCGGTTCGCGCGATCGAGGAGGTGGTCTCGCACATCAACGAGTCCACGGCGTTCTTCACGAACCAAACCGCGCTTCTCGAGCGCTTGCATGAGATGGAAAACGCCATCGACGCGGAGCTTTCGCGCGCCTCCGTCGATTCCGGAGCGTCCGCGATCGTCCGCCGACCCGCCGGGCTGCCGGCGGCCGACGAACCTATGGCTGGCCAGGCCGCTGCCGTCGAGCCCATCGCGGCGCACACGGAGGACTTGGCCGGCGAACCGTCCGCGGCGGAAGTCCGGAATGCGGCCGATGAGCCGCTTGCGGCCGAAGCCGCAACGGGCGTGCCGCACGTGACGGAGGCGGCGCCCGCGGCCGAAGCCGTGATCCCCTCGCCGCGCCCGGTGGAGGCGGCGCCCGCGGCCGAACCCATGATCGGCTCGCCGCGCCTCGCGGGGGCGGCACCCGCGGCCGAAGCACACCAGGCCGCCCAACCGGTGGTCGAAGAATTCGACCATGAGATAGCCAAGATCTATAGCGAAGAGGCCGCCGAACTGCTCGAGTCGGCGGAAGCTTCGCTGACGGCGTGGAACCGCGACAGGAACGACAAGAATCCGGTGGCGGAGTTGCAACGTCAATTGCATACCCTGAAAGGCGGGGCACGCATGGCAGGGATCACCGCCATGGGCGACCTCAGCCACGAGTTGGAGAGCCTGGTCCTGCAGATCGATTCCGGCACGGTGCGGGCGGACGATCATGCCCACGCCGTGATGCAGGCGAGCGTCGACGAACTGGCGCGTATGCGCGATGTGGTCAGCGCCGGTGCTCTGCCCACCGCGGCCACGGCCTTGCTCGCGCAAATCCGCGGTTTGATCCTGGGCGTGGCGCAGGCCGAACCTGTGCCGCCGCAATCCGCCGCGCCGTACGCCGCCGCTCCCGGCGTCATTGCGCCCGCCGCTGCGCCGCCGCCGCATGCCGTTGCTCCGGTCGCCGGTGGCGCCCCAGCGATGGGCGGGTCCACGCCGGCCGTCGCGGCGCCCGGTACCCCCGCGAAGGCCGCGCCGTCTGAGGTGCTGCCGTTCACAGCGGCGCCGCCCGCGGCCGGCGAGGATTCCATTCCCAATCTCGAGATCAGTTCGGCGCCGGTGCTCCCCGGGCGCGCCGCGATACCGGCGGAGCGGGTCGAAATGGCACGCGTCGACGCCGACCTGCTCGACACGATGCTCAACAATGCCGGTGAGGTCAGCATTTTCCGCGCGCGCCTCGACCAGCAGGTCAACTCCATCGACTTCAACCTGGCGGAACTCGCCCGCACGGTCATTCGGCTGAAGGACCAGCTGCGCGGATTGGAAATCGAAACCGAAGCACAGGTCCTTCATCGGCATCACGACGACGACTCGCACAGGAGCGACTTCGATCCGCTGGAACTCGACCGCTATTCCGCTCTGCAACAGTTCTCGCGCGCACTGGCGGAGACCTCGGGCGACGTCGCGAGCATTCAGGGGCTGTTGGAAACGCTCACCCGCGAAGCGCAGAACTTGCTGACCCAGCAGTCGCGCGTCATCACCGAGCTGCAGAACAGCTTGATGCGCACGCGCATGGTACCGTTCCAGCGCCATGTCCAGCGATTGACTCGTCTGGTGCGGCAAGCCGCGAATGACACGGGAAAGCGGGCTGAACTCGTGGTTCAGGGCGCTTCGGCGGAACTCGACCGGCAGATGCTCGAGCGCATGGTCGCGCCCCTGGAGCACATGCTGCGCAACTCCGTGGTTCACGGCATCGAAACGCCGGAGCGGCGTGCCGCCCTGCGCAAACCGGACGTAGGCCGGATCTCGGTGAGCCTGACGCGCGACGGTGCCGAGGTGGTGATCGTGGTCACCGACGATGGCGGCGGCATCAATGTGAAGTTGATCCGCGAGAAGGCGGCGGCCTTGGGGCTCATCGACCGCCATGCCAAACTCACCGATGAAGAGGCCATGCAGCTCATTCTGGAGCCGGGATTCAGCACTGCGGGCCACCTGACCCAGGCGGCCGGCCGCGGCGTCGGAATGGACGTGGTGGCCACTGAGGTAAAGAAGCTGGGCGGCGGTCTGT
>Ga0070730_10006087_pt1 | contig 10333 bp, 8 predicted proteins | sample Coa_R1_3_FD_66447 | JGI IMG/M metagenome (GOLD analysis project Ga0070730, IMG submission 66447) | Surface soil microbial communities from Centralia Pennsylvania, which are recovering from an underground coalmine fire - Coalmine... | ecosystem: Environmental > Terrestrial > Soil > Unclassified ... | reverse complement strand
CGATGCGCTCGCATACAAAAGGACTTTCCCTGATCGAGTTGCTGATCGTAGTCGCCGTCATCCTCGTTATCGCTGCCATTGCCATTCCCAACCTGATGCGTTCTCGCATGGCTGCCAATGAAGCATCCGCAGTGGCCTCTCTGCGATCAATCAACACTTCCCAGGTCGTTTATCAGTCCACTTACGGTGGCGGCTTTGCCCCCACGCTCCCGGCCCTGGGCGACGGCGGCACACCGGCCAACTGTTTGTCCTCGGCCACGCCCACCGCCACGGCTCGTGCCTGATTGACTCCGCGCTCGCTGGCGGCACCAAGAGCAGCTACGTCTTCACCTACACCCCGGCGTCCTCCGGGCGGGCTGGTTGCCAGCTATGGCGTCAACGCCGATCCCGTCAATCTCGCTGCTTCCGGCCCCCGCCACTTTTTCACCGACCAAACGCTGGTAATCCGCGTCAATAGTTCCGCAACCGCCGCCGCAACCGACTCCCCAATTTAGGCGGTGCATCGCCAAAAGCTCCCCCATCGCGGCAAGAAAGTGTAGGAATCGAGATTTCCTCTTTTACGCTCTGTAGATACGTTCTAGTTCAAAACCCGGTGGATCGTTCGACGGATCGAAAGTAATCTTGAAGTGTTCAAAAAAGCCGACCCGCCCGAGTAACCCAGCGAGTGGCAGTTGATCGGTAAATCCCGCTACGACCTTGAAAATGTTGCCCACGAAATGCAAAGAGACCGTGTGTCGGTATATTTTTGTCGGAACGCCAGAAACGCCAATTGTTTCGTCCAGTTCGCCCTTTTCGATCTTTAGGCCGATGCTCTCTCCGATGCTGGAATGGAATACGCACAGGGAAGCACCCGAGTCGATTATTGCTTCGAACTTTCTACAGGGTGGAGAATGCTTCGCCGGATTGGAGAGCTGTACCCACAGCGCGGCGGCCCAGTCATCGATGCCCTTATGGCTTGGATAGTTTTTGTAAGGGAATCGCACGCTGCATCATACGGCAAAGGGCAGCCAGAGCTTGGGGGTCTTGAGGATCACCGAATCCTTGTCGCCAGCGTCATCGAGCTGCTTGGCCACATCCTCGTAGGTTGCGCCAGTAGCAATAATTCGAGTCTCATCCTCCGCCAGAGCAACCCAAGAGTCCAGGGGCGCACCCCGCAAGACCTCACTGCGAGGGTTGTTTAGCGTGGCAGCCATCGTGTTGTCTCCGAATGTTCGATGCGGGAGCCTATAGGGAGGTATGACCCAAGTCAAGTTTGCTTTCTAATGGTCCCACTTGGGGTGCAGACGCGTCAATAGGCCAAAGGCTGCGGCGTACTCGATGGATACGATAACGGCTGCCCAACGGATTCCCGCCCATGACCAAGAAGCAGAGCAACATGCTACAATTCAATGAGTTACCCACTGCGGGAGTGGCGGAACTGGCAGACGCGCAAGACTTAGGATCTTGTGGCCGAAAGGCCGTGGGGGTTCAAATCCCTCCTTCCGCACCAGACCACCGTTCTCCTCATTTTCCGCTTCTTCCCTCGCCGGATTCGCGGTATGAATTCTCTGCCTGCGTCGAGGTGTATGCATGAGCCAAAGCATTCGCGAAATCCTGAAAATGTACAATCCGGACGATCCGCTCGAGCAGGCCTCCACCATTCCGGCTCCCTGGTATCGCGATCCCGCCGTTCAAGATTTGGAGCTTGCTGCCGTCTTCGGCAAGCAATGGCAGGTCGCGGGCCGGCTGGACCAAGTTCGCAAGAGCGGTGAATTCTTCACCACCGGGATCGCCGGCGAGCCGGTGGTCGTCGTGCGCGGCGAGGACGCGCAACTGCGCGCCTTTTTTAACGTTTGCCGCCATCACGCCGCCGCCGTCGTACCCCAGACGCACGGGTGCGCCAAGCAATTCCGCTGCCCCTATCATGGCTGGACCTACGGCATCGACGGCGCTCTCAAAGGCATGGTCGAATTCGACGGGGTCTGCAATTTTGACCGCGCTCAAAATGGGCTGATTCCCCTACCTGTGGACGTCTGGGAAAATTTCGTGTTCGTCAGCCTGGACCAGCACGCCGCGCCACTTCGCGCCTTCCTCGGCGCCGTGCCAGACCTGGTTGCACCGCTGCAGCTAACCCAAAAACTCCAGTACTTCGATCGCCGTGTCTACACCCTGCAGTGCAATTGGAAGGTCTACGTCGACAATTACCTCGATGGCGGCTACCACGTGCCCCACGCCCATAAAGGACTGAGCAGCGTCATCGAATACACCCAATACACCATCGAAAATTTCGAGCGCGCGTGCCTGCAGTCTAGCCCGCTCGTCAACGACTCAACTTCCCCCGCCGGAGTCGCTTCCACCCGCCAGGGCCGCGCTTTCTATCTATGGATTTATCCCAATTTCATGATCAACGCCTACGAAGGCGTCATGGACACCAACCTGGTGGTTCCCCTCGCCGTGGACAAATGTGCCGTCATCTTCGACTACTACTTCGCCGACATCAGCGATGCAGCCGGCGCGCATCATCGCGAAAGCATCGCGGTCAGCGAAAAAGTCCAGGACGAAGACATGGCTATCTGCGATTCCGTGCAGCGCGGCCTTGGTTCCCGCGCTTATATCGCCGGCCGTCTCTCCGTTCGGCGCGAAGCCGGCGAGCATCTGTTCCATCGCCTGCTCCACGCCGACCTCACCGCCGCACTGAATAACCGCGCGGGTTTGCCGCCAGGGCCGCGCGCCGCGGCTTTGTAGAGCCGCGCCGGTAGCGACGCGCAATTTGACGCCCACTATGCACTCCCCTATACTTTCAAATCGAGTTACATTTTCTCACCGGTTGGCCTTTTCTCGAGCCGTTTGCCTCGAGACCACCTGCGAGCACTCATTTTTGCTCTCCGTTCCCGAAGAAAGGATTTTTGCATGGCCGAAGCTACCTGCCGCCGCGAACTCGACCTGGAGATTCCCGCCGATGAAGTCACCAAAGCAATGGAGCGCGTCGCCAAGGAATTTGCGCGCGTCGCTCGCGTTCCCGGCTTTCGCCCCGGCAAAGCCCCCGTCTCCCTGATTCGCCGCCGCTTCGCCGACGACATCAAGGGCGAAGTGGTGCAATCCCTGGTCCCCGAGCGCGTCGAGAAAGCCGTGTCCGAGCAAAAACTCACCCCCGTTTCGCAGCCCCAGGTGGACAAGCTCGATTTCGCCGAAGGCCAGCCCCTCAAATTTCGCGCGGTGTTCGAGGTTCTTCCCGAATTCGAGTTGGCCAACTACAAAGATCTCGATCTCGAAATGCCCGTCATGGACGTGACCGACGACGATGTAACTAAGGCGCTCCAGGAAATGACCGAACGCGCCGCGGCATTCGCTCCGGTGGAAGGCCGCGCCGTGGAAAACGGTGATTTCGTTCAGTTGAAGCTGGTCGGGACGCCCGAAGGCGGCGGTGAACCCTTGCGCGCCGACAGCGTTCTCTGCCACATCGGCGCCGAAGAAACCATGGAGCCGTTCAACGAAAACCTGCGTGGCGCCAGCATCGGCGAGCACAAAACTTTTGACGTCGTTTATCCCTCGGATTATCCGGACGCCAAGCTGGCCGGCAAAACCTATCATTACGCCGTCGAAGTTCTCGGCCTCAAAACCAAAAAGCTGCCCGAATTGAATGACGAGTTCGCCAAGGACGTCAGCGATGCCGGATCCCTGGACGAGCTAAAGACCAAGCTGCGTCAAAGTCTGGAAGCCGCCCGCGATCAGCGGCACCAGGATCTGCTGCGCGAGAAGGTGTTGGCGGCGGTCGTCAAGCTTCATGATTTTCCTGTGCCCGAATCTCTGGTGGAACATCAAATGGACGTGCGTCTGGAGCGTGTGGTTCGCTCGCTGGCCGCGCAAGGCGTCGATCCGCGGGCCGTAAACGTCGATTGGGTGACCCTGCGGCGCAACCAGCAACCCCGCGCCACCGACGATGTGAAAGCGGAATTGATTGTCGACCGCATCGCTTCCGCTGAAAATATCGAAATCAATGACCAGGAGCTCCAAAACGAACTCGAACACGCCGCTTCCCATAGTGGCGAATCCGCCGAAGCCATTCATGCTCGTTTGACAAAGCAGGGCACGCTCGATAGGATGAAAGCTAAGCTGCGGAGCGACAAAACTCTCGATTGGCTCGCGCAAAATTCCCGAATTCGCACGGTGGCTGCAGCCGATTCAAAGTAAAACAAAGGTTCGGGCCCGAGCGCGTAAAAATCTCATGAAAAATTTCGACGATCCAGCCTACCAAGCGACAACCCTTGTACCCATGGTGGTCGAACAAACCAGCCGTGGCGAACGCGCCTACGATATCTATTCGCGGCTCCTCAAAGAGCACATCATTTTCATCGGCACCCCGATCGACGATCACGTAGCCAACTTGGCCACCGCCCAAATGCTCTTCCTGCAAGCCGAAGATCCCGAGCGCGACATCCAGCTCTATATCAATTCTCCCGGGGGCTCCATCACCGCCGGTTTTGCCATTTATGACACCATGCAATTCGTCAAACCCGACGTGGTTACCACTTGCGTCGGTCAAGCCGCTTCCATTGCCGCCGTGCTGCTTGCCGGGGGTACCCCGAAAAAGCGTTTCGCCCTGCCCAACGCCCGCATCCTTATTCATCAGCCTTGGCTCTCGGGTCTTGGCGGCCAGGCCACGGACATTGATCTGCATGCCAAGGAAATCCTTCGCATGCGCACCATGATCAACAAGCTCCTGGCCCAGCACAGCGGGCAATCCATGGAGCGCATCGAGAAGGACGTCGAACGGGATTTCATCATGAATCCCGAGCAAGCCAAGGAATATGGCATGATCGACGAGATTATTTACAAGCACCGCTGAACGTGCCGGATGAAAACGCGTTTTGCCGGAGCGAGTGCTTGGTTCCAAAAAGTTAGTAGGCGTTCAGGTTTTTCTTTCACTCGGGGGAATTTTCAGCCTAGAATACCGTTAGTGGCTCCGCCTTCAGCCCGGCGGAACCGAAGGCCTTCACATCTGTGAAAAAATTTAATCCAGACGAGCCGTTGCGCTGCTCCTTCTGCCACAAGACCCAGGAGCAAGTCGAGAAGCTGATCAGTTCGCCTTCCGATTATCCCCGCGCCTACATCTGCAACGAATGTGTCAGCGTCTGCCAAACCATTCTGGAGGACGAAAAACGCGAGCAAGCTGCCGCGCCCGCGCGCCGTCTTCCCCGTCCACCGGAAATCAAGCAATTCCTGGATGGCTATGTCATCGGCCAGGACCGGACCAAGAAAAAACTCGCCGTCGCCGTGTACAACCATTACAAGCGCATCTTCCTGAACAAGCAGCCCGGCGATGTCGAGCTCAGCAAATCCAATATTCTGCTGATTGGGCCTACTGGAACCGGCAAAACCCTTCTCGCGCAGACCCTCTCGCGCATGCTCGATGTGCCCTTCGCCATCGTTGACGCCACCACCCTCACCGAAGCCGGATACGTCGGTGAAGACGTCGAAAACATCATTCTCAAGTTGCTGCAAGCGGCCGACGGCGACGTCCAAAAAGCCCAGCAAGGCATCATTTATATCGACGAGATCGATAAAATCGCCAAGAAGGACGAAAATCCTTCCATCACTCGCGACGTCTCCGGTGAAGGAGTGCAACAAGCGTTGCTCAAGATTCTGGAAGGCACCGTTGCCAATGTGCCTCCCCAGGGCGGCCGCAAGCATCCGCACCAGGAATTTACGCCTGTCGATACCACCAACATTTTATTTGTCTGCGGCGGCGCTTTTGTCGGCCTCGAAAAAATTATCGAGAAGCGCGCCGGCCGCCGCTCCCTCGGCTTCCACACCGACGCTGCGCCCACCACGCCACAAAAGCGCAACACCGAGTTGCTGGAGCAGGTGCAGCCCGGCGATCTCATCCGTTATGGCTTGATTCCCGAATTCGTCGGCCGCTTGCCCGTCGCCGGGGTCATGAACGACCTCGACAAGAGCGCGCTGGTGCGCATCCTCACCGAGCCCAAGAACGCTCTCCTCAAGCAGTACCAGCGCCTCTTCGAGTTTGAAAATGTCCGCCTTCGCTTCACCGACGACGCGCTCGAGACCGTCGCCGAGTTGGCTCTTCAGCGCAAGGTTGGCGCGCGCGGCTTGCGCATGATTCTCGAAGACCTCATGCTGGAGCTGATGTACCACTTGCCCATGCAGCGCAAAGTGCGCGACTTTGTGGTTAGCGCGGACATGGTGCGCACCCGCGAAATCAATTGGAGTTTGCTGGAAAAGGCTGGCTGAGCCGGCCTACCAGGTTGCGAGCCGCTGGGGTGGCCGCGGAATCGAATTTCAGGGGTCCGAATGTTCACTCGTGAAAAACAGGAAATGAAGCGCGTACCTATGATGCCGGTGCGCGACATGGTCATCTTTCCGCAGCAGATGACGCCGTTCATCGTCGGCCGCGAAGCCAGCGTGCGTGCGCTCGAAGAAGCTCTGGCCGGCGACAAAAAGATTTTCCTGTCCACCCAACATGACGCCTCGGTGGACGACCCCAAGCCCGAGGAAATCTACGCCGTAGGCACCCTCGCCAACATCGTGCAAAGCGTCAAGCTCCCTGACGGCAACATTAAAGTTTTGGTCGAAGGCGTCGAGCGCGCTCGCGCCATCTCCATCGCCGGCGAGGAAGGCTTTTTCCGCGCCACGGTTCGTCTCCTCAGCGCTCGCGTCGAACCTTCTCCGCAAGTGGAACAGACCGTCCAGAAGATTACCGGTCTCTACGAACAATTCATCAAGCTTTCGCAAAGTCTCAATTACGACACCATGATCGCCGCCGCACGTGTCGACGACCCCGCCCGCCTCTCGGACACCATCGCCGCCAACCTGCAGCTCCCGGTGGACGAAAAACAGGATCTCCTCGAGACCGTCGACCCCCTCGAGCGCCTGAATCGCATCGGCGAAATCCTCGAAATCGAGCTGGAAAAACTCAACGTCGACCGCAACATCAACACCCGCGTCAAGCGCCAGATGGAGCGCGCCCAAAAAGAGTATTACCTCAATGAAAAACTCAAGGCCATCCAGAAAGAACTCGGCCGCGGCGAAAAAAGCGAAATCGACGAGCTGAAAAAGAAAATCGATACCGCCGGCATGACCAAAGAGGTTCACGAAAAGGCCGTTCAGGAGCTCAAGCGCCTCGAACTCATGCCCCCAATGTCCGCCGAATCCACCGTCAGCCGCAACTATCTCGACTGGCTGCTGGCGGTGCCCTGGAAAAAGCGCTCCAAGGAGATCCGCGACATCAAGGCCGCCGAAAAAATTCTCAACGACGAGCATTACGGCCTGGAGAAAGTCAAAGAGCGCATCCTGGAATTCCTGGCCGTCCGCCAACTGGTAAAGAACCCCAAGGGCTCGATTCTCTGCTTCGTCGGACCTCCCGGCGTCGGCAAAACCTCGCTAGCCATGTCCATCGGCCACGCCACCGGCCGCAAGTTTGTCCGCGTCTCGCTTGGCGGCGTGCGCGATGAAGCCGAAATCCGCGGCCATCGCCGCACCTACATCGGCGCCCTGCCCGGCCAGATCATCCAAATGATGAAGAAAGCCGGCACCGTCAACCCCATTTTCGTTCTCGACGAAGTCGACAAAATGTCCACCGACTTCCGCGGCGACCCCTCCGCCGCCCTCATGGAAGTGCTCGACCCCGAGCTCAACCACGCCTTTACCGATCATTATCTCGACGTCGAATACGATCTCTCCAAGGTCATGTTCGTCTGCACCGCCAACGTCCTGCACACCATCCCGCAACCTTTGCAGGACCGCATGGAAGTCCTGCGCCTCCCCGGTTACACCGAGCAGGAAAAACTGGAAATCGCCAAGCGCTTCCTGGTGCGCCGCGCCCGCGAAGCCACCGGCCTGACCGACAAAAATTTAACGCTCACCGACGAAGGCCTGCTCCACATTATCCGCCACTATACTCACGAAGCCGGCGTGCGCAGCCTGGAGCGGGAAATCCAGAACATCTCCCGCAAAATGGCGCGCAAAGTGGTTACCGAAGGTGTCGACGCAAAGGTCAAGGCGGAAATCACGCCCGCCAATGTGAATGATTTCCTGGGCGTTCTGAAGTTCCGCGAGTTCTGGCTTGAAAAGCACAACGAAATCGGTCTGACCACCGGCCTGGCCTGGACCGAAGTCGGCGGCTCCGTGCTAGCCACCGAAGCCACCCTGATGGAAGGCAAAGGCCGCCTGACCCTCACCGGAAAACTTGGTGACGTCATGCAGGAATCCGCGCAAGCCGCCATGAGCTACATCCGCTCCCGCGCGCACACCTTCGGCCTGGCCAAAGACTTCTACCGCAACATCGATATTCACGTGCACGTCCCCGAAGGCGCCATTCCTAAAGATGGCCCTTCCGCCGGCATCACCATCTGCAACTCCATCGTTAGCGCGCTGACCAAAATACCCGTGCGTTGCGATGTGACCATGACCGGCGAAATCACCCTGCGCGGCAAGGTCCTCCCCATCGGCGGCGTCAAGGAAAAACTCCTGGCCGCCCACCGAATGGGCTTGCGTACCGTGCTGCTTCCGAAGGACAATGAGAAGGACCTGGCGGATATCCCGCAGGAAATCCTCTCGAGCCTTACGGTACATTTTGTCGAAACCATGGATGAAGTGCTGCAGGTTGCGCTTGAGCGGCCTATCGTGCCCATTGAGCACGCCGCCGTTGCGCCCGTCGCCGCCGATGCTTTTGTGGCCGGCACCGAGAAAGATAAGAGTTTGACCAACTAAGCAGCGTTGCCTCGGGCGCGGTTCGCCACGGCGCGACCCCGATCTGCTGCCAATCGCGTGAACGCGGTTGGCGCGGCTCGGCTGGTTCGAATCGCACGATCCCCTTCGAGCCATCGCGCTAAGCGGCCGCCGGTTCGTTCCGGCGCGGCTTCCGGTTTGTCGGAACCTGTAATCTGGTTTGCGATCCTGGCCGGTTTTCGTTTATCTGCCAGTTCGGTTTGAAGCCTCGTACCGTTGTCCGGCAGTTTCAGGTCGATTTCACAATCAGACGATTCGAATCAGTCGAATTACTGGAAAGTGTAAGAGTTAAGGACATATGAAAGAAACAAGCGTTGAAGGAAACAATCAGATGAGTATCAGCCTTGCCGAGCTCAAGGAAAAAAACATCACCGACTTGGCCAAAATCGCCAAGGAGTTGAACATTCCCGGTGCCAGCGGCATGCGCAAGCAGGAGTTGATCTTCCAGATCCTCCGCGCGCAAACCGAGAAGAACGGTTTGATCTTCTCCGAGGGCGTCCTCGAATGCCTCCCCGACGGCTTCGGCTTTCTCCGCGCCCCGGAGTACAATTATCTCCCCGGCCCCGACGACATCTACGTCTCGCCCTCGCAAATCCGGAAATTCGATCTCCGCACCGGCGACACCGTCTCCGGCCAGGTCCGCCCGCCCAAGGACGGCGAGCGCTACTTCGCTCTAATTAAAGTCGAAGCCGTCAACTTCGAAGATCCCGAAGTGGCTCGCAACAAAATCTTCTTCGACAACCTGACCCCGCTCTATCCCCAGGGCCGCCTCAAGATGGAAACCGCCAAGGAGTTGATGACCGGCCGCGTTCTCGATCTTCTCTGCCCCGTCGGCAAAGGCCAGCGCGGACTGATCAACTCCCCGCCGCGCACCGGCAAAACCATGATGCTGCAAGCCATGGCCAACGCCGTGGCCACCAATCATCCGGAAGTCGCCCTCATCGTTCTTCTGATCGACGAGCGCCCCGAAGAAGTCACCGACATGCAGCGCACCGTCAAGGGCGAAGTCATCAGCTCCACGTTCGACGAGCCGCCCCAACGCCACATCCAGGTCGCCGAAATGGTCCTCGAGAAAGCCAAGCGCCTCGTCGAGCACAAGCGCGACGTGGTCGTGCTGCTCGACTCCATCACCCGTCTCGCCCGCGCCTACAACGCCGTCACCCCGCCATCCGGCAAAGTCCTCTCCGGCGGTATCGACGCCAACGCCCTGCAGCGCCCGCGCCGTTTCTTCGCCGCCGCACGCAACGTCGAAGAAGGCGGCTCGCTCACCATCGTCGCCACCGCGCTAATCGACACCGGCAGCCGCATGGACGATGTCATCTTCGAAGAGTTCAAGGGCACCGGCAACATGGAAATCTATCTCGACCGCCGTCTCTCCGATAAGCGCGTCTTCCCGGCCATCGACATCCAGCGCTCCGGCACCCGCAAGGACGAATTGCTCCTTCCCCCCGACGAGCTAAGCCGCGTCTGGGTCCTGCGCAAAGTCCTCAGCCCGCTCTCCACCGTGGAAGCCATGGAACTCCTCCTGAGCCGCCTGACCAAAACCAAAGGCAACGCCGAATTCCTCGCCTCTATGTCCGCCCCCACTTGATCGTCTGTGCGGCAC
>Ga0070730_10006086_pt1 | contig 10334 bp, 12 predicted proteins | sample Coa_R1_3_FD_66447 | JGI IMG/M metagenome (GOLD analysis project Ga0070730, IMG submission 66447) | Surface soil microbial communities from Centralia Pennsylvania, which are recovering from an underground coalmine fire - Coalmine... | ecosystem: Environmental > Terrestrial > Soil > Unclassified ... | reverse complement strand
ACGGTCAAGGTGCCGAACGAGATGAGATCGTCGACCGTGAACGGATCGGCGGCAAACTTGCGGATCGTGAGCAGCGAGCCGTCCAGCGCTATCGGTGGCACGACCGCGTTGACCCGGCTGCCGTCTGGCAGCCGGGCGTCCACCATCGGGCTGGCCTCGTCCACCCGGCGGCCCACCCGGGCGACGATCTTTTCGATGGTCCGGCGCAGGTGGGCTTCGTCGGTGAAGGCCGCCTTCGTCTGGTACAGGCGTCCCGACCGCTCGACGTAGATCTGATCGTGGCCATTGACCATGATCTCCGAGACGTCCACGTCGCGCAGGTAGGGCTCCAGCGGGCCGTGGCCGAGGACCTCGTCCGCCACCTGCTGAGCCACGTGTGACCGGTCGGCCACCGTCATCGGGGTCTCGTCGCGCTGCAGCACCGCCTGCAACGTTTGCGTCACCTGATGCTCGAGTTCGCGTTGATCCATGTGAGCGTCGTACAGCTGGGGTCCCAGCACCTCCAGCAGGGCCTCGTGCACGCTGCGCTTGACCGTGGCGAAGGGGTCGGCATGAGCGCCGGCGCGACGCGGCACATCCGGCTTCTCCTGCGATGACGCAGCGGAGGCCCGCTGCGCCATCCGCCCGGACAGGCTCATGCCGACCTCCGTTCCCGGGACCTGAACAGGCTCCCGCGGCGGGCGGGCTCCGGCTGCGGCAGCAGCCATCGCTCCGCGAACTGGGTGATCCCCTGGCTGACCTGGTGCCCCGGGTTCGCCAGCGTGATCGGGACGCCCTCGTTGATGGAGATCGGGACCGCGCGGCTGGAGGGAACGTGGCCGGCGATCGGGCAGCGGGCCGCCTGCTCCGCGTCCTTCGCGGTCAGCCCGACCTTGGCGTCCGACCGGTTGAGGACCACGGTGCGGATCTCCCGCGGGTAGGAAAGCACGTCCAGTACGTCCATCGTCAGCCGGAGGTTCTTCAGGGCGAGCATGTCAGGCGTGGCGAGCAGCACGTGATGGGCGGAGGCGTCCAGCGCGGTCAGCACATGCTCACTGAGCTGCGGGGGCGTGTCGACCACGACGTAGTCGAACATCCCGCGCAGCACCGAGAGCAGCTCCCCGACCAGGGCGGGCGGCACCTTTTCCGCGTCGCCGGGGGCCACCGGCGCCAGCAGCATGTCCAGCCCCGGCCGGTAGCTGGTGAGCAGCGAAGCGGCCCCGGTGGTGTCCAGGTGGCCGGCCATCGGCAGCGCGTCTACCATCGTGCGCACCGGCGTCAGCCTGACGGCGATGCCCACATCGCCGAAGGCAAGGTCAAGGTCCACGACGCACACCCGGTGGCCGTCGCGCCGGGAGAGCACGACGCCCAGGTTGGTCGCCAGCGTGGTCTTGCCGCATCCGCCCTTGGCGGCGAACACGGTGACGACCTTGCCGTCCCTGAGGGGCGCGGCCTTCCCGGTGCCCACGGCGGCGAGCAGCCGCAGCGACAGCTCGCGGGAACGGCGGCAGGCTGCCGCCAGCGTGACGTGATCGCCGGCCCGGACCACCTCCCGCACACCGGATTGCAGCGCCCGGCTCAGCAGGGGGACGTCCACCTGATCACGCACCAGGATGACGCCTACGGCCGGCCGGGCCAGCCTGAGCTTCGCGGTGAACTCAAGCGCCTGGTCGGTGGCCGTGCCCGGGCCGATCACCACCAGCATCTCTGCCGGGTCAGCCTCCAGCATCTGCGCCGCGGCGGCCAGGCTGTCAGCGGCGCTGACCACATCGCCGATGCTGTCCGTCAATTCGGCGGCGCTGCCCGGCGGCTGGCAGAAGACTGGCAACGGATCCTCCTCATGTCACTGCTGGAACAGCGGCTGTGACCCGGTGTCGAACCCGGTCTGCGAGGCCGGGGTGAGCAGGGCCAGGTACGGCAGGCCCGTCTCGGTAAGCTCGATGACCCGTTCGGCGTCGGCCTGGTCCACGGCCAGGGTCACCAGCACGCCGCCCTGGGACTGGCTCCCGGCGCCGAGCCCGGAGCCGGAGCCGCCCTGGCTGCTGCTAGGGCCGCCCACAGCCAGCACCAGCACCCGCGGCAGCACCACCCTGGTCTCCACGGTGCCGCTGGCCTGGCCCTGGCGGGACACGCCCGACTGGCTGCAGCTCTCCGAGGAGCTCAGGGACTGGCTGGAAAAGGTGTCGAAGATCGCCACCTGCGAGCCTGCGTGCACGTAGCCTGCCACCGCTTCCGGCATGCAGAGCGGGATGGTCACCGCGACCATGCTGCCGGGAATGGCCAGCCCGCCGCTCACCAGCGCGGCGGGGACCAGCATCTGGCGCAGCAGCACCTGTCCCGGCATGACGTCCGAGCTCATGACCAGGGAGCCGAGATCCGCGGTGATCGAGCCGATCGCGTCCAGGGACACGGACCGCGCGGGCAGGGTCTCCTGGCGCAGCGACCCGTCCTGCCAGGCGCCGCCGGCGGCCGTGCCGGCCGGTATCTCCCGCTGCGCCACCAGTACGGTGACCGGCTTCAGCCCGGCCAGGGCCCGCGCATTGGCTTGCCTGACGTAGGCCAGCACGGCGCCCGTGCCGATCACGGCCAGCAGCAGCGCCGTTGCGATGGCCAGTACGCGCCGGTTCATGGTGTCCTCTCCTGGTTGGCGCGGCTCTCAGCCGCTGAGCTGGGCGATCGATGCGCCCAGGTTGAGTCCGCCGATGGCGCCGGTGGACGGAATAAGCCCCTGGGTGAAATATCCGTTGAGGCACTGGGCCGAGCCGCGGCAGTTGTTGGCGGGGTTCAGCCAGTCCGAGGCGGAGGCGCCGGGTACGCGGTAGCCGGTGAGGACGAACGCGGCGAAGCCCTTCAGGGTGTAATAGGCGCCGGCGCCGGTCCCGACCACCGATACGTACACCGGTATGAAGACCAGGGTGCGGTTGGCCTGGTCCGCCGCTAGGGCCGTCTTGCAAGCACTGCTTGCCGAGGTGCCGGTGTCGACGCCGTAGGTGCTGCCGCTGATGTAGGTCTGGCAGTTGCCGGTCGAGTCGATCGTCCAGCCGAAGTTTCCTGGCGCATCCGCTCCCGAGGGCTCGCTGGTGCAACTGGTGTTGCTGCCGTTGCCGTGAAACTGCAGCACCTGATCCAGCGACGCGGACGGCAGCGGGTCCGGCGGGTACGGTGGCGCGGGGGCGAAGGTCGTCCCCAGGTTGGTGTAATTGTCCCAGGAGCAGGCGGAGATCGTTACCGCGATACCGGCGTTCAGGGCCGTCGGCGCGCCCCACTCGGCCTGAGCGCAGGCCTTGACGGTGCTGCCCTGGTCGCCGGAATTACCGAGCAGGGTGGCTGCGAAGGCCGGCGGCAGCAGCGACGAGCCCCCCGAGGTCCTGGTCGAGGTGTGCACGTCCACGTAGTTCGAGCCGGCGGGAGCCGCGGGGCAGTCGGTGATGGCTCCGCTACTGGCCGGGCAGGCACCCAGGCTCCCGGAGCCGCACACCAGGTCGACCCCGGCCGCACCCCCGGTGAGCTTGGAGGCGTTGGCGGTGGCGAACTGCGTGGCGAGGCTCGGGGCACAGGTGCCCGCGGCGCAGCTCTGCGCCACGGCCAGGGCCGCTGCGTCGGCGCCGTTCTGCAGTTCGGCGCGGTTCTGGTAGAGCTGGCCGACGTCGATGACCAGGGCGCCTATCCCCAGCAGGACTCCGCCGCCGATCAGCACGGCCACCAGCACGCCGACCGCCCCGCGGTCGTCGCGGCCGAGCAGCCGCAGCAGCGGCCGGGCGAGCCCGGTCATCAACCGCATGCCATCACCGCGGTAGCTGTGAGCGTGAGCGAGGAACCCGGCCCCGAGCCGCCGAAAAGCTTGGCGATGGCGCCGAGTGGCGTGACGAACGTGAACGGGTAACTTACCTGGACCGTCGCGTCCGAGGTCGCCCCGCCGCCGGACGGGCAGGCGGTCACCGTGACGGTGACTCCGCTCAGGCCGGTGGCGGCGGCCTGAGCTCGGCTTACGACGTTCGCCTGGCTCAGCGCCGCCAGCCGCGCCCCTTCCCGGGCTGCTTGCGTCAGCGTTATCTGCGCGTTGAGTGCCCGCCCCAGGTCGATGATGCCGAACACCAGCAACAGGAGCACTGGCAGCAGCAGCGCCAACTCCACCGCGGCAGCACCGCGGTCCCGGGCACCGTTCCCGGGGCGTTGTCGGGTCATTGTCGTTCCGCCTCCTCTCCCGGGCGGGTGACGGGCAGGGCGGGGGCGGCGCGGGCCGGGTCCGGCTGACGCCGCACCGTTACCGTGCATCTCAGAGCGCGTTGGAGACGGTGGTGAACAGGGTGCTGAGGTTGCCGCCTAGGGCGGTGACGACGCCGACGATCACAGCGGCGATCAGCGCCACCATCAGGCCGTACTCGACGGCGGTCGCACCGCGGTCGCCGCCGCGCAGCGGCTGGGACAGGAACCTCCGCAAGGATACGAAGAGCTCTACCATTGGATTCTCCTTGCTGGTGGCTCCGGCTGTGGTGCTGTTGCTGGAGGCGGAAACCCCGCTGAGGCATCGCGAACGCTGCCGAGGCATCCCGCCGGCGCGCAGGCCGGAGCGTCAGAGCGCGTTGGAGACGGTGGTGAACAGGGTGCTGAGCTTGCCGCCCAGGGTGGTGACGACGCCGACGATCACGGCGGCGATCAGCGCCACCATCAGGCCGTACTCGACGGCGGTCGCACCGCGCTCGTCGCGGCGCAGCGGCTGGGACAGGTAGTTCTGCAACGATACGTAGAGCTTGAGCATTGCTACTCCTACTGATCGGTGAGGCTGTCCGCCTCGCGGTCCGACGACTCTTACCGTCGGTACTGGTCACGATGCCGTACGTAATCGCGGCGCCGGTAGGGGCGAACGGCCCGAAAAATCGCTGGTACCGGCCGACATGTCGGCCGGCTGACCGACACGGTGGGGGCTGATCGGCTCGTCTTCCCGCGCGAGCCTTCCTGTTTAGCCGGGTGGTCACATACCGTGAGCGCCATGAATCTGGCCTGGGCCATCGCCGGTGCCGCCATCGGCATGCCCCTCGGCGCCGTCGCGCGGAGCACCGTCTTCCAGCTCTCCGTGCCGAGCGGAGCACCGGACCGGAGCGCTTGCCCGTGCTGCTGCGCCCCGGTGGTTCCGCGGCCCGCACTCAGGTGCGGATCCTGCGGCAGCGGCTTCGGCCGCCCGGGGGTGCTGGAACTGGTCACCGCCGCGGTACTGGCCTTGCTGCTCGGGCGGTTCGGTGGCAGCCCCCAGGCGATACCGTTCACCTTTCTCGGAGCGCTGGGCGTGATGCTGGCGGCGATCGATATCTCGGTGCAGCGGCTCCCAGACCGGCTCGTCCTCCCGGCTTTTCCCCTGCTGATGTCGCTGCTGGCGCTGGCCGCCCTGCTCGAGCACAACGGCGCGGGACTGGTACGGGCGCTGCTGGGCGGCCTCGCCCTTGGCGCTGGGTTCCTCGCGCTGGCGTTGCTGCGCCCGGGTCAGCTCGGCGGGGGGGACATCAAGCTCGCGGGCCTGGCCGGGCTCGCACTGGGCTGGCTTGGCTGGCCTGCCGTGACGGCCACGGCCGTTCTCGGTTTTTCGCTATCCGCGGTGACGAGCCTCGCGCTGCTTGCCGCTCGCCGGGTCAGCCTGAGCAGCGCGGTGTGCTTCGGGCCGTTCCTGCTCGGGGGCGCACTCATAGCGATCCTCGTGGCGGGCCACTGACCTACCCGGGCCGGTCAAGCCCGCAGCGGCCGCGCCATGAGGGCTCCCGCGAACCGGACCGCCGGGCTGCCAGCCACCGTCACCGTACCGATCAGGTGCGCACCCGAACCCGGCAACACCGGCCAAACCGGCGCGAACTTGCTGTTCAAAGCCACGAAAGACCGCTACATCCAGGTTAACCGGGTCAATGACGAGGGGATATCACTCTAAGTGTATAACGATGTAACCAAGGGTAATTACCCTACCGATGAGGGACACTCGTTGAATCGGGGCAGATCGATGGTGAAGTCCCTGAACATGGGAAACGCGCAGACGAGAGCCGTCTGGCCGGGTAACGGTGCGATGTCGGCCATGGCCCGGGACCCCGCGCGTCCGGTTCTGGGCCCCGGTCACGGCCGGCCTGACGAACACCGGCTGACCTCTAATACCGAACATCACTTGCTTGCCCAACCGGACGGCAACCGCCGCACGGCGCGCTGGGTGCCCGAACAGGGATCCAATGCGTACCTGAATGGGGATCCGATGCACATCCGACTCGCGGTCGTTGACGGCCACACACTGATCCGTTACGGGCTGAGCGAACTAGCTGCGCACAATCCAGAGCTAGAAATCGTGGCCGAGTGCAGTTCCATGGCCGACGCCGTGAGCGTGGTCCAGGCCGCGCAACCCGACGTGGTGACCGCGGACGTTACCCTGCCGGACGGCGACGGGCTGGAACTGGCCCGGCAGTTGCGAGACCTCCGCACCGATCTGGGCATTGTCCTGCTCACCTCCTGCGCCCAGGACGACGTAATGTTCCGGGCCCTGGAGACCGGCGTGTCCGCATTCGTGCCTAAGACCGCGCCGCTCGAGGAGCTGCTCGCGGCCATCCGGCACGCCGCGGTCGCCGCCTCGTCGTTCACTGCCGCAGGCCTGGCGGCAGCGCTGTTCCGGCGGCGAGCCATGCAGGATCAGTTCGGGCTGAGCGGCCGGGAGAACGAAGTGCTCCAGCTTCTGCGCCGGGGGATGTCGACTCCGGAGATCGCCCGGGCGATGTCCATCAGCCACTCCACGGCCAAGACATACGTCGCCAGGCTTTACGAGAAACTCGGCGCGGCGAACCGGGCCCAGGCCCTGATGGCGGCGGTGCATTACGGGCTGATCCGCTACGAGCAGACGACCCCCGGCCGCGCCGAGGCGCTCGCATAACCGCGCCGGACCTGCGGTTTCTGGCGGCTCGTCACGCCTTTGCGCGAGCGGCCGGCCGGTGTGGGGGGCATCTGGGTATCTCCACGCACACCCGCAGCCGACGTCCGTCGGGGGGGAGATCCGCGCGGGCGTGAAGGGCCGCCGCCAGGCGGCGCAGCGACGCTATGGCCGCCACCGAGTCGGCGCGGTCCGGGTCGCCGCCCGGCTGCGCCGTCATGTTCAGCTCAAGGAAGATCAGGTCCGCGTTGGCCCGTACCACGGCGATCGCCTGCTCCCACGCTCCCGCGTGGCCCGGGGCGGCCAGGATCAGCTCGACGAGGTCGGCCGCGGCCTGGATGTCGGCTTCCGGCAGCTCCGCCGCGCCCTCGACGACCGCGACGGCGAGGGGAGCGGACAGCAGCCAGGCGGTCCGCCGCTGCAGCCCGGTGACCAAGCCTGAGCCGGGTCGGGGAAAGGGCCAGAGCTCGTCCTGAAGGCGGCCAAGCTCCCGGCCGATCGCATCGACTTGCCGTTCGATGACATCGGACTCGTGGCTCTGCGATTCCCCCAGTGCGCGGCGTAGCTGGCCTAGCCCGAGAGCCATCGTCGCGAGGCCCTGGATCGGCCCGTCATGGAGCAGGCCTGCCAGGTGGCCTCGCTCGCGCGCGCGAAGCCGGCGCACGATGTCGAGCAGCTCGCGCGGCGCGGCAGTTCCGGCGTCGGCAGTGTCGCTAGCCGGGATCCCATGGGCGGGGCACTGCCCTTCTTCGTCACCCATGATCACCTCCGGGGCACCGACGGTCCAACCGACAGTCCAACCGACAGTCCAATCGACGGTCCAACCTGGTGCGCGACGCCTAACGAAGCAGGGGCCCTGATGACGATGCATAACCTCAATATCACTTATAGTAACATCAGCGCCAAGCTGGCGGTCGCCGTCCGGGCAGCAAACCGGGCCGCTCGCCGTAGCGCCTGCCGATACGGGGCGGAACGGAGACGGTCAGATGAGCGAACCCATCCGGCAGCCGAGCCGAATCGGCGTATTCCTGGTTGATGATCACGAACTCTTCCGGCGCGGCGTACGCGGCTTGCTCGAGAGCGAGCCGGACATCGAGGTGGTCGGCGAGGCCGAAACCGCGTTGATGGCCCTGGCCCGGATGCGCGCGCTGCGGCCGGACGTTGCGCTGCTCGACGTGCGGTTGCCAGACGGGGACGGCATTACGGTCTGCCGGGAGATCTGCTCCGCGCTGCCGCACACCGCCTGCCTAATGCTCACGGCCTACGGCGATGACCAGGCGTTGCTCGGCGCGATCATGGCGGGTGCGGTCGGCTACGTATCGAAGCGGACCTGCGGCACCGACCTGGTGAGTGCCGTGCGCGCGGTGGCATCCGGCCAGTCAGTACTCGACCCGCTCGCGTCACGCTTGGTGATGGCAGGGCTGCGGGAGCGCGCCGCCAGGTCGGATCCGGTCGCGGCGCTATCAGATCAGGAGAAGCGGGTACTCGACCTGATCGGCGAGGGCCTAACCAACCGGCAGATCGCCGAGCGCATGTTCCTGGCGGAAAAGACGGTGAAGAACTACGTGTCCTCGCTGCTGACCAAGCTGGGGATGCAGCGCCGTACGCAGGCGGCTGCTTTCGCCGCGCGGAATGCCGACGACCTCGGCATCTGATCCGGGTCGGCAGCAGATCAGGCCAGTTGTCCAGTTCCCCGGGGGCTCCCCAGGATAGATGGTTACTCTTCGTTATACTAGGCATACTAACAGTGATATTCGCGCCTAGGTGGAGGGGACGCGATGGCGGATAGACCGGTTCAGGCGCCCGCTGCGGACAGCCGGGGGAGGCGCTGGCCGCTCCGCATGATGTCAGCGGTGGTCTTGGTGGTCCTGGGCGGGGCGCTGGTCGCATCGTGTGTGATCACGCTGGACGTGATCCGGCACCAGGAGCGGCTGATCCTGCAGGAGCGGACGGGTGAGGCGGCAGCCGTCCTGGGCAGCGCGTTCGCTGGCGAGCAAGATTCGCTCGAGCTGCTGGGGAGTATCGCCGGTTCAGGCCCTGGTAATCGGCAGTTGTTCGCCCGTGCGGCGCGGGAGGTCCTCACCGGACCCGGCCAGGGCTTGCTGGTCACCGCCCGGCGGGGAGCCAGCATGCGGGTCATCGCGGCGGCGGGTGCCGCCCCGGCTATCGGCCAGGCGATCCCTGGCGCTCAGGCACAGCTGGGCCGGCGGGCGCTGTCGACTGCCGGGATGGTGTCGGGCCTGGTGCAGCAGGGTGCGCGGCGGTGGCTGGATTTCGCGTTGGGCGGCGGCGCGGGGCCCGGAACCGTGGTGTGGGAGGAATTGCCGCTGTCGCGGGCGATCACGACCGGGCCGTCTCCGGGGTCGCCGTGGGGCAACCTGGACATCGCGCTGTACCTGTCGCCTCGTCAGGATCCGTCCGCGCTGATCGCGGCAACCACGAAGCACCTGCCGCTGGCCGGGGTCCAGTACCCGTTCCGCGTCGGGCACGACACGTGGCTGCTGGTCACCGCCAGCACCTTCCCGCTGGTGGGGGCGCTGGTCAAGGACATGCCGTGGATCATCCTGGGCATTGGCGGGCTGGCCGTGGCGCTGACCGTGACCGTAGTGGAGGTTCAGGGCCGCAGGCGCGATTATGCGGCGGCCCAGGTGCGCGAGAAGACGGCTTCCCTGCAGACCGCCATGACCGAACTACAGGCCGCGCAGGCCCAGCTGGTACGCCAGGAGAAGCTGGCGGCGGTGGGGCAGCTGGCCTCCACCGTGGGCCACGAGCTGCGCAACCCGCTCGCTGTCATCATGAACGCCCTGTACCTGCTGGAGGTCGCGGCGGGAGAGAACGACATGATGCGCCGCCACCTAGCCACCGCCAAGCGGGAGACCTCCGCGGCTACCCTCATCGTCTCTGACCTGCTGGATTACTCGGCGGGCCGGGAGCCCATGCTGAGCCCCGTGCAGGTTGCTGACCTGATTTCCGAGGCCCTGTCCGTGGTGCCCCCCCCGGCCGGGGTGCAGGTGGCCGAGCACATCGACCCGGAACTGTTCGTCATCGCCGACCGGGATCAGCTCCGCCAGGCGTTGCTCAACCTGATCACCAACGGCTACGAAGCCATGCCCGATGGTGGCGCCCTGACCGTGTCGGCCGCCTCGGCGGGGGGTTCGGCGCAGATCACCGTGACCGACACCGGCCTCGGCATGAGCGACGAAACCTGCCAGAACATCTTCACCCCGTTTTTCACCGGCAAGGCGCGTGGGATCGGGCTTGGCCTGGCCGTGACCAAGCGCGTTGTCGAGGCTCACGGCGGCACGATCACCGTGGAGAGCACCCCGTCGGCGGGCAGTTCGTTCACGATCACCGTACCGGCCGCCGCGATGGCGAGCGTGTTGCCATGAGGCCGCTCGCCGTGCTTGTCGTGGATGATGAGCCCGGGATGCGCGACACCCTGGCCGCCATCCTGGAGTACCACGGG
>Ga0070730_10006084_pt1 | contig 10337 bp, 11 predicted proteins | sample Coa_R1_3_FD_66447 | JGI IMG/M metagenome (GOLD analysis project Ga0070730, IMG submission 66447) | Surface soil microbial communities from Centralia Pennsylvania, which are recovering from an underground coalmine fire - Coalmine... | ecosystem: Environmental > Terrestrial > Soil > Unclassified ... | reverse complement strand
ACCACGGCCGCGGCGATCACGACCGCGACGCTGCTGTCGGGCACCGGCGGCTCGACGTCCAACGACCTGTCGACCGGCATCACCACCACCGACACGCTGGTCGTCAACGGCACCACCTTCAGCTTCGTCGCCGGAACCAGCAGCACCGGCACCAGCATCGGTATCGGCGACTCTGTCGCCCATCTGCTCTCCGCCATCAACGCGGTGACCGGCGGCACGTCGTCGGTTGCGGGCGGTGCGATCACCCTCAATCCCACTGCCGCCGGCCTCACGCTCTCCGGCTCGGCGCTCGCCAAGCTCGGCCTCTCCACCGTCGGCGACGGCCTGGCCGGCCAGACCCTGTCGATCGCTTCCACCGGCGGCGGCACGGCAACCGCACTCACCTTCGGTATCGGCACGGGCAAGATCGCGACCCTGAACGATCTTAACAACGCACTGGCGGCGAACAATCTGCAGGCCAGCGTCTCTACGACCGGTCAGATCAACATCGTCACCTCGAACGACGCGGCTTCCTCGACGATCGGTGCGATCACCGGCTCGGCGACGTCCTCCGGTCAGGCCTTCAACGGCCTCACGGGAGGTGCGCCGATCGTCGATCCCAACTCGCAGGCGACCCGCGCCAATCTAGTGTCGCAGTACAACAATGTGCTGGCACAGATCAACACCACCGCGCAGGATGCGTCGTTCAACGGTGTCAACCTTTTGAACGGCGATACGTTGAAGCTGGTGTTCAACGAAACCGGACGGTCGACGCTGAGCATCCAGGGCGTCACCTTCAACGATGCCGGCCTTGGCCTGTCGACGCTCACCGCGGGCACCGACTTCCTCGACTCCAATTCGGCCAACAAGGTGCTGACGTCGCTCCAGGCAGCCTCCACCACGCTTCGCGGCGAATCTTCCGCGCTCGGTTCGAACCTCTCGATCGTGCAGATCCGTCAGGACTTCAACAAGAACCTGATCAACGTGCTGCAGACCGGCGCGTCGAACCTGACGCTCGCCGACACCAACGAGGAAGCGGCCAACAGCCAGGCACTCTCGACGCGCCAATCGATCGCGGTCTCGGCGCTGGCGCTGGCCAACCAGTCGCAGGCGAGCGTGCTGCAGCTCCTGCGCTGAGTCCGAAGCCAAAAGAGAATCAAAACGGCGGGATTTTTCCCGCCGTTTTTTTATGCTGTTTTGCAATACCGACGCGCATGGTCGGGCGATTGTTGGCTCCGTACATCTACTGAAACAACCGCTAACCATATTTTAAAGGCAACCACGTACAAAACGCGGGCAGTCTCGTCGCGTCTTTGGCGTAATCCCGGGGTTCTGGATGTCTCATGCCGCTCAAGCCTACGCTCGTACTTCGCAAACGACGGCATCTCCGAGGGAAATCGAGGCGCAGGCTCTTCTGAAAGCAGCAAGACAGCTTCAGGAAATCCAGAACAACTGGAAGGGTCCCGATCGCAACATGCACAAGGCGCTGATGTTCAATCGCCGCCTGTGGTCGATCTTTCTCACCGCGGCGGAATCGAACGAGAATCCGCATTCGCTGGAAGTGCGGCAGAACATCGCCAATATCGGCGTGTTCGTGATGAAGCAGACCATCGAGATGCAGATGGATCCGGATCCGGCGAAGCTGAAGTCGCTGATCGAGATCAACTGCAACATCGCGGCCGGCCTGTCGGGACGCGGCTGAACCGACGCGGGTTCAGTCCTGACCTTTCACTTGCCATCACGCGCGGTACTCCGCCAACTCGCGGCGTACCCGCCCGATCAGCTCCGCCCAGTCGCGCGTCGCATTCTGCCGGAACAAGCGCGCTGTTGGATACCAGGGGCTGTCGTCGCGATCGAGCAGCCAGCGCCAGTCGGGCGCGTAGGACAAAAGCACCCAGGTCGGCCGTCCGAGCCCACCGGCCATATGGGCGATGCTGGTGCATACGGAGATCACGAGGTCGACGCAGCCTGCAAGCGCGGCCGTCTCGACGAAGTCGGTGAGATCGGCGGCGAAATCGACGATCCCGCTGCGCGCGAGCACCGCCTGATCGTCCGGCCTTGGATCTTTCTGCAAGCTGATGAAGTTGGCATCGACATCGAGCAACGGCAGCAACAGGCGCAGCGGCACCGATCGGTTGTGATCGTTCATCTGTTGCGGATTGCCGGACCAGACGAGGCCGACACGGAGTTTCCGTTCCGCCCCCAGGCGCTGACGAAGCTGCCACTCCCAGGCCTCCACCCGCGCCGCGGGCGCAGGAGGCAGGTACGACGCCGGCGCCGGGATGGTATTGAGGCGCGTGCGGAACGCGTAGGGCAGGGTGCAGACCGGGCAGTGCATGTCGAACGGCGGCAGCGCGGCCGATCTCGGGACGCATTGCACAACGCCGGATAGCTTCGCAAGCCAAGGCTGCAGAGGATCCTGAACGGCGAGGATGACGCGCGCGCCGCGCGCGGCGAGCATCGGCACGTAGCGCGCGAATTGCAGGGTGTCGCCGATTCCTTCATCGGCATAGACAAGGATGGTCCTGCCTTCGATGCTTTCCTTGCCGAGCCACATCGGCTGCGGGAAATGCGGATAGGCGGCGGGACGCATGTGAGCCTTCCACCGCACCTCGCGCCCCGCCCAGCCAGCCTGGTAGTTGCCGATCAGGAGGTCAAGCAGCGACAGATTCCAGTCGGCGTCCGCGTTGCCGGGATCGATCATCCTCACCTGTTCGTAGACCGTGATCGCCTCGGCGATCCGCCGGATTTGCGTCAGCGAGGACGCCTTGTTGTTGAGCGCGACGATGAAGCGCGGCTGCAGGGCGATTGCCTTGTCGAACCACGGCAGCGCCTCGGCGTCGCGCCGCAGCCGTTGCAGGCCGGCGCCGATATTGTTGCAGACTTGCGCGTTGGCCGGATTGAGCGCATGCGCCCGCAGATTGTCGGCCAGGGCTTCGTCAAATCTTTTCAGGTCATGCAACGCAAGGGCGCGCTGCTCCAGCACGGCGGCGTGGTTCGGATTGAGTTCATTACAGAGATTGAAGCAGGCGAGGGCTCCTTCCGGCTTCTTCAGCGTGAGCCACAGAAGCCCGCAGCGAAAGGCCGCGTCCGCCTGCCGCGGATCGAGCACGAGGACGCGCTGGTAGCTCGACAGCGCCTCGGTTAGCCGCCCCAATTGCGCCAGCGCGTTGCCGTGGGCCGCCCACAACTCGGCATCGTCGCGCCTGAGTTGCACGGCGCGGTCAAACGCGTTGAATGCCTCCTGACGCAAGCCCTGTTGTTCAAGCGCGGTCCCCAGGCTGAAGAGATAATCCGTCGCAGGGTCGAGCCGATTGGCGCGGGCGATCCATGCGATGGCGTGATCGTATTGCTTCGCCTGCAGCGACAAGAGCCCCATGAGGTGCAGAGTGTCGACATGGTCGGGATCAGCCGCCAGGGCCTGCCGGCAGCAGAGCTGCGCCTCGAGATGCCGGCCGGCCTGCATGTGCTGAAGGCCGGCTTCGTAGAGCCCGGTCGCCGTCGCAATGCCGGAACCGCTCGAGGTCTGGTTCGATTCCTGATCCGATTTTTGGGCGTGTGCCCGATGTTCGGCGCGGTCCATGGGCTGATTTGCCAGGAAATGCCGAATCTCCTAGGTGATTCTGGCCCGCTTTGGCAAACGCGGAGAATTTTGGCGCGCCGCCTTTGCCGCGCTGCGCGGAAGCGTCTTGCGCCGATTGCTCGTCAGGCGACGAGATCGGTCGGGACCGCCCGTGGCGGATCGTCCTTGCTCATTTCGAGCGCGCGGAAGTAGGCGCGGCGGCGCAGCACGGCCTCATCGGGGTACTGCGTGACCACCTCGTCGGTCTTCTGGTCGACGACCTCGTAGACCATCGAGCCGGCGGCGCGGTCGTAGAAGGCTTCGTGCGAGATATCGAAGGTCACAAGCTGCGCGTCGTTGCGGGTGACGGTGCTCGCGTCGGACGCGCCGACGCTCTGGCTTGCGGGCAGCTCCGTCGGGACGGCGTTGCTCGCGGCCTGACTGACCGGTTGAACAACGGGCGAGGGGGCCGGCGATCCCACCGGCCTGATGCTGAAATCCGTACTCATGGCAGCCTCCTCAAGCCGCTCCACAAGTCAAATCCCAACCCCGTCCCGTCCGCAAGCTTGCCAGTGAGCCTTCAATGTTCGGTTAGAGAACGCCCTTAATCGCGCGCTCATGAGGGCGCGCGGTTTTGCCTAAAATTGTCTGCATTCGGCCGGACGCTACAGCGAGCGGCTGACCGAGAGCGGCGTCGGCTGCCGCGGGCTTGGCGCGGCGCGGCGGCCGGCCGCCGTATAGGTGTTCGGCATGTTGCGGCGCTGCATCTCGGCATTGACGCCGCGCACGATGTTCTCGGAGACCGCATGCGCGGTCGCAAGCACCGTGAGGTTGACCTGCAGCATGGAGCGGAACACGTCGTGATGGCGGTGCAAGCTCTTCAAAAGATCGGGCGCGGCCTGCGAAAGATATTTCTGGCTCGCCTTCATCTGGCCGACCACCGCGACGTAGCGGCGCGACAGCTCCGCCTTCTTCGGCTCGAACTGCATCGCCTCGGCGAGCTTGCCGGCGCGGACGAGCTCGGTCTCGCGCTCGATCACCGAGAGCAGCGCGTTCATGACGTCCATCAGGTTCTCGGCGAGCTTGCGCGCCTCGGCCGCGTTGGCCGCGGCGGGATAAAGGGAGGGAGTGCCTTGTCGTTGTGCCTGTGCGTTCATGGAGTTCCCCTCGACGGAAAATCAGCTCTTGGTTTTGGCCTGCTGCAGGATCAGCGTGCGATAGACTTCGCTGGCGATGCCGACGCCGCCGGCGCGCGCGAAGGATTGGGCGTATTGCTCGGTCAGCATCGAGCGCCAGACGCCGGTGCCTTGTGTGCTGCCGAACGGCCCTTCGCCCTTTAGCCCGGCGGTCATCTCGGAGAACATCGAGTTGAGGAACATCGCCTCGAAGTTGGTAGCGACCGACTTGGCCTTCGCCTGCGCCTTGGGTGAGACCTTCTCCAGCGCGGCGGCGAACTCGAGGTCCGGCCGGTTGTTGATGACGGGCATGCTGAAGTTGGTGGAGATGTGGCTGGAGGAGCCGACCGGCGTCAGGCGCATCACATCACCTCGATATCGGCCTGGATCGCGCCAGCGGCCTTGATCGCCTGCAGGATGCCGATCAGATCGCGCGGCCCGATGCCGAGGCCGTTCAGACCGTCGACGAGCTGCTGCAGCGAGACACCATTCTTCACGACTGCGAGTTTCTTGCCGTCTTCGCTGACACCGACGCTGGTGCGCGGCGTCACCACGGTCCGGCCGCGCGACAGCGGATTGGGCTGGCTGACCTGCGGCGATTCGGAAATGGTGACGGTGAGATTGCCTTGCGCCACCGCTACTGTGCTCACGCGCACGTCGCGGCCCATCACGATGATGCCGCTGCGTTCGTCGATGATGATCTTGGCTTCGAGATCCGGCTCGACCTGAAGCTGCTCGATCTCGGTCAGCAGGGCGACGACGTTGCCCTTGAACTCCGGCGGGATCGTGAGCTGCACCGTCGATGGATCGATCGGCTCGGCGGTCTTGACGCCGAGATAGTCGTTGACGGCGGCCGCAATGCGCTTTGCGGTGGTGAAGTCGGCGTTGCGCAGCGCCAGCCGCACGTTCGGCAGGCTGTTGAGCGCGAACTCGATCTCGCGCTCGATGATGGCGCCATTGGCGATGCGGCCGACGGTCGGCACGCCGCGCACGATCTTGGCGGCTTCGCCCTCGGCCTGGAAGCCGGAGATCGCGAGCGAGCCCTGCGCTACCGCATAGACGTTGCCGTCGGCGCCGAGGAGGGGCGTGACGAGCAGGGTGCCGCCCTGCAGGTTCTTGGCGTCGCCGAGCGCGGAGACGGTGACGTCCATCCGCGTGCCCTGGGTCGCGAACGGCGGCAAATTGCCGGTGACCATGACGGCCGCGACGTTGCCGGTGCGGATGGTGGCGCCACGGATGTTGACGCCCATGCGTTCCAGCATCGCCTGCAGCGACTGCTTGGTGAAAGGGATGTTGTTGAGCGTGTCGCCGGTGCCGTTGAGGCCGACGACGAGGCCGTAGCCGATCAACTGGTTCTGGCGCACGCCTTCGATATTGGCGAGGTCCTTGATGCGGGACGTCGCCTCGGCGGACACGGCAGACAGCGCGAGCGCGGCAAACGCGGCGCACGTCAGTCGCAAAAATCTCAAAGCGTGGATGCCGCGCATCCTCTGCTCCCCTCAAAACTCACGTCTTCCAGGACGCATCCGCCACTCCCATGGCGTTCGCATCCGCCGTTAACTATGCGAGCGCCGTGCCAAGCCGGTTTGCGTGCATATTTTGTTGATTTCATTGGCTAAAATTTGTGAGTGAAGGTGAGCTGGGCGGTTACTCATAGCGGCGAAACTGCCGCCTCCCGGCAGTTTTTGCCGCCCTGTTTACGCCCCGTTAACCATAAGAAGGCGAAGCTCACGCCAAGCACTCGCAGGATCAGATCATGCGCATCTACGGACCGAACGGCACCGCGTTGGGAACGCCGGCCTCGAGCACCAAGCGGACCTCTTCGAGCAGCTTCTCGCTGCCGCCTGATGACGCCGCCTCGGCCTCGGAAGCCCGCGCCACCCTGGCGCCGAAGGCGACTGCCAACATCGACGCGCTGATTGCGTTGCAGGGCATCGAGGAGGATCCGGCCGAGCGGCGCCGGCGGTCGGTCGCGCGCGGAAAGGGCGCGCTCGATGTTCTCGACGATCTCAAGCTTGGGCTGTTGTCCGGCAACCTCGATGCATCCACCGTGTCGCGGCTGCGCGATGCCGCCGCCAATCTGAAATCCTCCTCCGGCGATCCCGGTCTCGATGCCGTGCTGTCCGAGATCGAGCTTCGCGTCGAAGTCGAGCTCGCCAAGGCAGGGCGGGTCTGAAACGGCCCATCAGCGGACTTGTTCACCTCTCCCGCTGCGGGGGAGGTCGCATCGCATCGAAGATGCGATGCGGGTGGGGGGAACTCTCTCAACTCGAGCGCTGTGAATCGCGGAGGCACCCCCACCCCAGCCCTCCCCCGCGAGCGGGAGAGGGAGCGCAGCCACCGCCGCGGTCGCAGTTCTGCTCACGCTCTTGATCCCTTCGCCTCACGCCGCCATCGCCTTGCGCTGGGCGTCGTAGCGGCGCTGGGCGGCCAGCACGTCCTTCAGATTGCGCTCGGCCCAATCGCGTAACGGATCGACCGCGGCGGCGAGCGTGATGCCGAGTGGCGAAATCGAATATTCAACCGTCACCGGAACGGTCGGGATGGCGCGGCGCTTGACCAGCCCGTCGCGCTCGAGGCTCCTTAAAACCTGCGCCAGCATCTTCTGCGAAATGCCTTCAATGGCGCGGCGTAACTGGTTGAAACGCATCGGCTCATCGCGCAGCAGGAGCAGGATCAGTACGGCCCATTTGTCGCCGACCCGATCGAGGATCTGGCGCGTCGGGCAATCGGCCGAATAGGCGTTGGGTTTCATAAGGTCACTCCCGGGTAATCAGGTGATCTCAAAGTGCGCTCTTAACACTTACGCACTGTGAGATATCTAGTCGCCATTGGATACCATTACAGGAGACCCTCATGAAGATCGCCGTCACCGGCGCCTCGGGCCGGGCAGGCTCGCACATCACGGCCGAGCTAGCCCGCCGCGGCCACGCCGTCACCGCCATCGCCCGCAACCCCGAGAAGATCGCCAAGCTGCCGAACGTCACCGCCAAAAAAGGCGACGTGTTCGACCAGGCGGGAATGGCCGCGCTTTGGGCCGGGCACGACGCGGCGGTGAGTTCCGTCCACTTCACGGCGAGCGACCCCGAGAAGCTGATCGGCGCCGCCAGGGATTCCCGGGTCGGCCGCTATCTGGTGGTCGGCGGCGCCGGCAGCCTGGAGGTCGCGCCGGGCGTCCGGCTGGTGACGACCCCCAACTTTCCGGCCGCCTACAAGGCGGAAGCCCAAAAGGGGGCCGATTTCCTCGACCTGCTTCGCCTTCAGAAAGACCTGAATTGGACCTTTCTGTCGCCGTCTGCGCTGTTCACGGAAGGGGAGCGGACCGGAAAGTTCCGCCTCGGGACCGACCAGCTCCTGACCGATGCGAGCGGCAAAAGCTGGATTTCCTTCGCCGATTTCGCAGTTGCACTCGCCGACGAGATCGAGCGGCCGGCGCATCAGAGGAAGCGCTTTACGGTCGGTTACTAAGGCACGGCCCTCGCCGCTAAGGTTGGATAAACCTGCCTGTGCAAGGCTTTGGGGCGGGTCCTGTTTTGGGCTCCGCTGATATTGTCTGTCACAAGACCTCGCTATATAAGGCGCGCGCGCGGGGGTTCCGATCCGGCCACCCGCCGCCGCAAAGGCGAGGCGCCAGTGCGTACAGATGGGCTGACCTTGGAAAAGCTGAAGAACTACCGACCTTCGGAAAAAGAGCCTTTCATGAACGAGCGCCAGCGCGAATATTTCCGCGCCAAGCTTCTTGCCTGGAAGGAAGAGATCCTGAAGGAATCGAAGCTGACCCTCCAGACGCTCCAGGAGGAGAACGTCAATCATCCCGATCTCGCCGATCGCGCATCCTCCGAGACCGACCGCGCCATCGAGCTGCGCGCCCGCGACCGCCAGCGCAAGCTGATCTCCAAGATCGACGCCGCGCTGCAGAGGATCGAGGACAACACCTACGGCTATTGCGAGGAGACCGGCGAGCCGATCTCGCTGAAGCGGCTCGAGGCCCGCCCGATCGCAACGCTGTCGGTCGAGGCGCAGGAGCGCCACGAGAAGCGCGAGAAGGTTTATCGCGACGAATAGGGGCTGCGATTCGTCCTCCACTTGAAGTCCCGGCATTTTTCCGTTTGAAATCAATCCGCTCGCCGGACCTGTTGAATCAACGATTCCGCTTGCGTTGATGCCGTGGGCGAAGATCAATCGCCAGAGTGATGGTCTTTGCCCATGAACCGAATTCTCACCTGCGCCCAGGCGATTGCGACGGTGCGGCGCAATCGTTCTCCGTTGAAGACCCTGCCGGCCTGGAGCGCGCCGCGCGACGAGGCCGAGGGCTACAAGGTCCAGCGCGCGCTGCATGATCTGTTGCTGCCGAGCGCGGGTCCGCTCGTCGGCTACAAGATCGGCTGCACCAGCAAGGTGATGCAGCAATATCTCAACATTCCGCATCCATGCGGCGGCGGCGTATTTGCCCGCGGCGTGCACGAGTCGGGCGTGCACCTGCGCGCCGCCGATTACGTCCGCGTCGGCGTCGAATGCGAGATCGCGGTCAGGCTCGCGCGCGACCTGCCGCCGGCCGCGGCGCCGTTCATGGACGCTGTCGTGGCGGAAGCGATCGAGGCCTATCTGCCGGCGATCGAGATCGTCGACGACCGCTATGAAAAGTGGGAGACGCTGGGCGCGCCAACCTTGATCGCTGACGATTTCTTTGCCGCCGGCTGCGTGCTGGGCGCGCCGGTCGCCCGCGCTGCTGCACCCGACTTGCTCACCGTCACAGGCCGAGCGCTGATCAACGGAGAAGAGGCCGGCCGCGGCACCGGCGCCGACGTGCTCGGCCATCCGCACCATGCGCTGGCCTGGCTCGCCAATCATCTGGCCGCGGAGGGCAGGGGCCTCCACGCCGGCCAGATCGTCCTGACGGGAAGCCTGGTGAAGACCATCTGGCTTGCGGCCGGTGACCATGTCGTCATGGAGCTGGGTGGATTGGGGACGGTGGAAGCGAGCTTTGGGTGAGGGGCTTGAAAGCGGACATGGCTTCTCGTTCCCGCGGCGCGAATCGCCCGGGCTTTGCGATCTCACCCTCTCAAAGGGAGGGCGCAGGGAATGCCGGGTGCCGTTGCACCCGCGCTCTCGTGTGCAGCAAATGCGCAAAAAACGCACACGAGTCATCACAGGTACAACCGAACACACTCCGGCATTCCCTGCGCGATGTTGGACGACTTATTCCGTGCTCTCCTCGGCGTACCGGGCTTTTTTAGTCACCGTCCCCCCGGATCATACCCGGGGGTTGACACCAGCATCGGGGTGTCGGGACCACACGGCTTCGTCGAACGCATCACAAACCGCTCGTCCAGCAGCCGCAACGCGTCCATCGCAACCTGCCCAACGTTCGTGACGATTGGCCAAACGCCCCTCCTGGCCGGGCAGGATGGCGAGACCCCTACAACTGATTTTGCTTCTGATAAAGAGAAATATCTTTCGCGAAAGGGCTTGACAGCGCCCGCGATGGCTTCCGCTTATCAGAAGCGATTTGCGCGTCGAGGCTGGGCAAGAACTCGGCATTTGCCGCAATTGATGTACGATTCGGTTCATGACGAATCGCCCATTCAAGGCCGGCGAGAGCCGGGATCAAGCCAGCCTGC
>Ga0070730_10006083_pt1 | contig 10340 bp, 7 predicted proteins | sample Coa_R1_3_FD_66447 | JGI IMG/M metagenome (GOLD analysis project Ga0070730, IMG submission 66447) | Surface soil microbial communities from Centralia Pennsylvania, which are recovering from an underground coalmine fire - Coalmine... | ecosystem: Environmental > Terrestrial > Soil > Unclassified ... | reverse complement strand
AGCTTGATATTCTTGGGCAAGCTCTGCATGCCGTACAGCGGGGCAAGGGCTGTTGCATGTTGATTGCCGGCGAGGCGGGCGTGGGCAAGAGTCGCCTTCTCAACGAGCTTCGCCAGCGCGCTGCAAGCGCGCACTTTGCCGTGCTGCAAGGGCATTGCTTTGAGCAAGATGTGTCATTTCCTTACTCCCTGTGGATCAATGCGCTGCGCGATCTCTTTGCCTGGAACGACGCAGCAGAAATCGAAAAACTGCTCGGTCCGCTTGTGTCCGAATTCGTCAAGCTCTTGCCCGAACTCGCGTTGCTTCTCCCCGAGATTGAGCCTGCACCTGCGCTCGATCCCGAATCGGAAAAACGCAAGCTGTTTGAAGCCCTGGCGCGGTTTGCTGCACAGCTTGCGACCGAAAGCCCGTTGCTTGTCATCTTGGAAGATTTGCACTGGAGCGATGCAGCCAGCCTCGACTTTTTGCGCGCCTTCACACACCGTATCGCCGATCGCCCCATTTTGCTGATTGCCACCTACCGCAGCGATGAGCAGCCTCCCCAACTCGTCCGTTTCCTGGCGCAAGCGAACCGTGAACGGGTGGCCGACGAACTGGTCCTCGCGCCGCTCACTCGCAATCAGGCAGCCGAGATGACACGTAAGATCCTGAAGCTGGACCGTCTCCCTGGAGACGAGTTCCTCGATCTGATCATGCAACTGACCGAAGGGAATCCTTTCTTTATTGAAGAAATGCTCAAGACCTTGACCGAGACGGGGAATGCACCGGGCGCCAGAGACTGGTGGAAGCACCAATCAGTGAAGGAACTCCAGGTGCCCTCCAGCGTCTACGAAGCCGTGCGGCGGCGGATTGAGAGTCTTGAACCCGAAACACTCCAGGTTCTCACACTGGCTGCCGCGATTGGTCAACGCTTCAGTTTCGAGCTATTGCGCCAAGTCAGTTCGAAAGATGAGTACGATCTCCTGGCGGCGATCAAAGATTTGCTCGCGGCGCAGTTGCTTGTGGAAGAATCGGCAGACCAGTTTGCTTTCCGTCATGCATTGACCCGCGACGCAGTATACACGGGGATGCTGATTCGTGAGCGCCAAGCGCTGCACGGGCGGATCGGCGAAACTATGGAGAGGTTTTGGGGAGCGACGAGCGGCGCGCATGCCGCAGAACTCGCCTACCATTACGACCGGGCGGCGGTCTGGGATAAAGCGCGCAACTACTCGCAGCTAGCGGGTGAGCAAGCGCAAAAGCTGCATGCTCCGCGCGAAGCCCTGGCCCATTTCTCGCGCGCGCTTACCGCGGCGGGATGGCTGAATATAACGCCGTCCTGGTCAATCCCCAGCGGCCGCGCCCACGCCTTTGAGCTTTTGGGCGAATTCGATCGCGCACGCGCCGATTTTGAGATGGCGCTGGAATTGGCCCGCCGTGCGGAGGATCGCCGGGCCGAATGGGCCACATTGATTGATCTCGGTTTCCTCTGGCAGTCGCGCGATTGGGTCCGCGCCGGCGACTATTTCGAGCGCGCGTTTGAACTTGCACGCTCCTTAGACGACAGCGCTCTGATCGCGGAGAGTCTCAACCGTGTGGGTAATTGGCAGACGAATCGCGGGCGGCCCCGTGAGGGATTGTCCGCTCATCAGCAGGCGCTGCAACTCTTTCGGGAATTGCATGACCGGCGCGGGATGGCCCAGACGCTGGGCCTTCTGGGTTTTGACAGCTACGCGCTGGGAGAGGTGGTGCAAGGCGCTGCGTACCACGAACAAGCCGTGCCCATCCTACGCGAGTTAGATGATCGCCAGGGCTTGGTCCATAGGTTGTCGGAACTGGCCTTGCGCCCGCGTTTTGACACCGAGGTCATGGGTGCGATTGACTTGTATCAGCTGGCACGCCTGAGCGAGACGGCGCTGGAAATCGCGCACGGCTGTGATTATCGCAAGGGCGAAGCAGACGCGTTGACTCGGGCCGCCATATCCCTCTGTTGGGCAGGCGATTACGGGCGGGGATTGGAGTACCTCCGCCGCGCCTCCAGCATTGCGGCCGAGATCGAACATCGGGAATTGCTCACGACCGTACACCTCGCTTGCGGAATCGAACTCTATCTGGGGCTGTTGGCGGCGGCGGAGGCAGGCGAGCATCTCGAGGCGGCACTCGCCGCGGCGCAAGCGCTCGGCTCCGTTGCTCTCACGTTCATTGTCACCGCGCGTCTAGTTACAGCGTGCATTCTGCAAAATGATTTGGCGCGCGCGCAAGGGCTGCTCGCTGGGGTATTGCCGGCGGACCTGCCGGAGGTCAGAGAAATGACCTTTCTGCTGCGCACCTGTTGGGCCGCACGCGCAGAGTTGGAACTGGCGCTTGGCAATCCCGCACGAGCATTAGAAATCGTCGAGCGTTTGCTAGCCTCCACCGCAAACCTGGCGCAATATGGCCCGCAGGCGGTGCCCCGCCTTTCACAACTGCGCGGGCAGGCGCTTGTGGCGTTGGGACAGATCGAGGTCGCGGTTGCCGAGTTCCAGGGGGCGCTACAAGTCGCGGGAGCACAAGGGCAACTCCCCATGCTGTGGCGATTGCACACCGATTTGGGTAAAGCTTACCGCGCGACGCGTCGCCGCGAGGACGCAGAGCAGGAGTTCTCATCCGCTCGAACTATTATTCAGCAACTAGCAAACACCCTATCCGACGGCCCCCTGCGCGCGAATTTCTTGCAACAAGCATTGGCGGCGATTCCCGTGGCGCCCGCACTCACGCCGCGCCGGGCCGCGATGAAGGAATTCGGCGGACTGACCGAGCGCGAGCGCCAGGTCGCCATGTTAATCGCCCAAGGCAAATCGAACGGTGAAATCGCCAAGACGCTCCTCATTACGGTGCGCACCGTCGAGGCGCATATCACGCGGATCCTCGACAAGCTGGCCTTGAAATCCCGCACCGAAATTGCCGCGTGGACGGTCGCGAAGGGATTAGGGTACCCGCGAAGCTGAAATTGTGTGGGCGCCCGCGACGGAATTGTGTGGTTTCCCCCGATGACACCAAGCGAGCCAGGTAGTAGACTCCCTGTAAGATTTGATTCAGGGAGGTTAGCCTGATGCGTGTACTGTTTACCACCCAACCAACTGCCAGCCATTGGTACCAGCTTGTGCCGCTTGCTCAGGCGTTGGAAGCGGCCGGGCATGGGGTTGCGTTTGCTTCGACGCCGGGCTTCTGTCCAACTATTGAAGCGAAGGGCTTCCGCGCTTTTCGGGCTGGGGCTGACGAGACCGAGGAAGAAGCCAAACAAATCAGGGAGCAAATAGCACGCTCCGAGGAACTCCCTCCCCAAGTTCCTTCCGTGAAGTATAGGTTCGCGGGCCTAAGGGCCGACCGCACCCTCCCTGACCTGCTCGACATTATCCGCGACTGGCATCCGCATGTCGTGGTGCGGGAGCATACTGAATTCGCCGGCTGCGTCGCGGCCGAACGCGCAGGGATACCGCACGCCACCTACCAGTTAGCTGCTCCTGCGCTCTTTTTCCTGCGCGCAGTGGAGGAACCACTGAATCGACTGCTTGCCTCAGTTGGCCTACCCTCCGGGACCCCTGGGAAGCCTGCTGATACGCTATATCGCTATCTGTTGTTATACCCACGCCCATTGAGCTTGTGGAACCCTGAGGTTCCCGTACCGCCTACAATGCATGTCTTTCGTTACACAGGTTTCAAGCCGTCAGCCGAAGACGCACTTCCGGAGTGGGTTGGGCAATTGGGGGAGTTGGAGGAGCGGCCGAATAGGCAGGTCGAAAAGCGGCCTACTGTGTATGCTACCCTCGGCACGGTCAACAACGACCGGACCGACATCCTCTCGGCTATCCTGGCCGGGCTGCGCGAGGAACCCATCAATCTGATCCTGACGGTTGGCCGTAACCGGGACCCGCTGGAGTTCGGCGACCAACCGGCCCATGTGCATATAGAACGGTATATTCCTCAGAACACGCTGCTCCCGCGTTGTGACCTGGTAGTCACCCATGGTGGTTCGGGCACCATGCTGGACGCGCTGAGCCTCGGCCTGCCCATGGTGATCATTCCGATCGCTGCTGACCAGCCGGTGAATGCGCAGCTCTGCGCGGAGTTGGGAGTAGCACGAGTAGTAACGCCCGAGGGGCGCACAGAGCTGGAGCTGGCGCAGGAGATCCGAAAGGCCGCCCAGGAGGTGTTGCGGGAACCGGGCTACCGGCAGAACGCGCAACGCCTACAAAAGAAAATGGAGGAGTTGCCTGGGCTGGCATACCCGGTAGCACTGCTGGAGACGCTGGCAATGGAGCGCAGTGACTACTCCCCAGGCGTAAACGCCGGGGCTTCTACGGATTGAGTACCGCTGCTCGGTAGTCCCAGAGCAAGTATGTAGACTCCTTGTAAGATTTGATTCCGGGAGGTTCTCTAATGGTTGCGTCATCATCTGCACAGGTGAAGGAAATCGGCGATGGTACCGGCATTGCGAAATTACGCGCAGCTCTGCACGGCGAATTGATCCTGCCGGGCGACGCTGCCTACGAGACCGCCCGGCGGGTATGGAACGGCGCTATTGATCGCCATCCGGCCCTGATCGTCCGCTGTGCGGATGTAAATGATGTGCGGCGGGCCGTCGAATTCGGGAGGCAACACCGTCTGGATATTGCGGTGCGCGGGGGCGGTCATAGCTTTCCGGGTTTTTCGACGTGCGATGACGGACTGGTGATTGACCTCTCGCCAATGAAGGACGTTAAGGTCAACCTCCGCAATCAGACTGCGCGAGCAGAGCCGGGAGTGACACTCGGCGAGTTGATCGCGGCAACGCAAGTGTATGGCCTGGGCACCAACACCGGCACCGTATCAGACACTGGTATCGCCGGACTGACCCTGGGTGGCGGCATCGGATGGCTGATGGGCAAGTACGGCCTGACCTGCGACAACGTGCGTTCCTTCGATATCGTCACCGCCGACGCGCGACTGGTGCGAGCAAATGCGATTGAGAACCGCGACCTGTATTGGGGTTTGCGGGGCGGTGGTGGGAATTTTGGCGTGGTCACAGCGTTTGAGTACCAACTTCACCCGCTTGGTACCATCCTGGGGGGGATGGTGGCCCATCCTTTGTCGCAAGCGCGTGCAGTCTTGCAATTCTATCGTGACTGGACGCGCGAGTCGCCGGATGAACTGACTGCCGCATGCGCTGTCCTGACCGGGCCCGATGGCAACCCCATCATCGGCATCGTGGCGTGCTACGACGGCGATCTGTCGGAAGGCGAGCGCGTATTAGCGCCCTTGCGCAAATTCGGGCTGCCGCTCGTCGCGCAGATCCAGCCGATGTCCTACGCCGGACTCTTCGCCCTGCTCGATCCTTCCGTCCAGAGTGGTCGCCACTATTACATGAAGGCGAGCAGCGTCAGCGCGCTGAGCGATGGAGCAATTGACGCGCTGGTGGATTCGGCGGAGGGCTTAACTTCGCCGTACTCGCAAATCGCTCTGCTGCATGTCCACGGTGCCGCCGTGCGTGTTGATGCGACCGCCACGGCGTTCCCAGTCCGCGAGGAGCATTTTGAAATCATGTATCTGGCCGGCTGCGAAGATAATGCCGATGAAAAACATGCCCAATGGTCGCGCCGGTCATGGCAAGCCATGCAAGCCTTCGCCAGCCAGCGCGCCTATGTCAACTTTTTGGATGACGAAGGAACGGCGCGGGTCCGCGCGGCGTATGGATCCAATTACGAGCGGCTGGTGGCGCTCAAGACCAAGTATGATCCCGACAACTTATTCCACCTGAACCAGAATATCAAGCCGAATCTCAGCGCTGGGTGCTCGGCAGGTTTTTGCACCGGCGATTCATAACTCTCTTCGCCGTGCTGGGGCGGGATCATGCGCGGTAGGGGCGAGGCATGCCTCGCCCGCGGTGGGGAGCGGTCATCGATAACGCCTGGCAACGTGGGGCGGGCGCCGCTGCGGACCAGCCGATCCGCGCCCCCCCACGGGCGAGGCATGCCTCGCCCCTACACGGTCCCCGGCCCCTGCCGGAGCAGACAGCGGCACAGCACCGGCGCCGCCCTCTGGCAGACGGCCGCCGGTGCAAAAACCTGCCGAGCACCCCTCAGCGCTAGTGCGGGGGACTAGACTACAGCTTGCAGTGGTGCAATAATCAGATTATCCTCGGCGCAGAGCGTATGGTTATTTCATTTTATTCTGAAACTATTGACAATTTTATATTTTAAGGCTATAATGGTAGCGGAGATTCTGACAGAGCTGCGCCGCTGAACTGGGATAGGGGAAAGGGGAAATCTGATGAAGCTACCGACACTGCAAGGCGTGATTGACCGCCGCATCCTGGTCAACTACCGGGTCGATCCGGAGATTCTGGAGAAACTCCTGCCGGCGCCTTTCCACCCGAAGCTGGTCAAAGGCCTGGGCGTTGCCGGAATCTGCTTGATCCGCCTGACGCAGTTGCGGCCGCAGGGCCTGCCGGCGCTAGTCGGTCTGACCTCAGAGAGCGCGGCGCACCGCATTGCCGTCCAATGGGAAGAAGGCGGTCTCAGCCACGAAGGCGTCTACATTCCCCGCCGGGATACCGCCTCGCGCTTTAACACCTGGGTAGGGGGCCGGCTGTTTCCGGGGGTGCATCATCACGCCCAGTTCCAGGTCACCGAGCACGCCGACCAACTCGCGGTGGCGGTGGACAGCGACGACGGCGAGACCCACGTCGCCGTCGCCGGGCAGGTCGCCGCCAGCCTGCCGCCAACATCCATCTTTGGCTCCCTCGCGGCCGCCTCGGCCTTCTTTGCCGGCGGATCCGTCGGCTACTCGCCGACGCGGCACGCGGGCGAGCTACAGGGCCTGGAGTTGGAAGCGTTTAACTGGCACGTCGAGCCGTTCCGCGTGAGCGCGGTGCAATCGAGCTTCTTCGACGATACGGATCGCTTTCCGCCGGGCACCTGCACCTTCGATTGTGCGCTGCTGATGCGCAAAATTGCACACCTCTGGCACGAGCAGGCGGCGGTCGGCGCCCACCCTGCAGCCTAATCGCCCGTGGTGCGGCGCAGGTTGAGCACGGCCGCCCCGGCGATCCCGGCCAGGATGATGGTGGTGACGAGCAGCCCGTTGAAGCCCAGGGCGTCGATGAAGGGCACGCCCAGTACAGCGCCCAGCACCTGGCCGACGGCCAGGAAGACCGAGTAAAGGCCCATCACGGCGCCGCGGTCCTGGACCTGCCCTTCCGTCACGTCCGCCAGGTAGGCCAGGGCCACGGGGGTAAAGCCGCTTTCGATAAACAGGGCCACGAACAGTAGGGGCACCAGGGGCCATTGGCCCCAGGGGCCCGGCAGCAGCTGCATGTTGATCGCAAACATCACCGCGACCACCCCGAAAGTCCCGGCCACGCTCATCAGCATCACGTTCGTCTTGCGCAGCCGGCCGTAGAGCGTGCTCCAGAAGTAAATGCCGACCATGAAGGCCAGGCCGAAGGCCAGGAAAGCGTTACTCACCTGCTCCCCGCGCCAACCCCCTTGCAGCAACTGGACGGGATCGGGCTGGGCGCGGCTCAGCAGCTTGTCCACGTGGTTGAGCCAGAGGCCGACGACCCCGTTGATGGCGATCCAGGCGGGCGCAAAGCGCCAGAGTCGGGGCAGGCGCACGAGGCCGCGGAACGCGCGCAGCTGCTCGCCGAGGCTCAACGTATGCGCGCCCGACGGCGCGGCGGCCACGGCCGGCCGGCTTTCGCGGATAAAGAAGAAGACCAGCCCCGCCGCCGCCAGGTCGAGCAGCGAGACCAGCCGCAGGCCGTCCCGGCCGGCCCAGTCCCAGAGCCGCCCACCAATGCCGGGGCCGACCACCAGCCCGAGGACCGTGCCGAGCTCGTAGAGCCCCATCACGCGGCCGCGTAAGGTCGCGCTGCCGCTCGTCACGTCCGACAGGAAGCCCAGGGTGCCGGGCGTGGTCGCCGAGGTCGCCAGCCCCTCCAGGATACGGCCGAAGAAGATCACGAAGAGCAGGGTGGTCAGGGGATGGAGCTGCACGGCGAACCCGGCGATGATCGGCCCGGCCAGCAAAAAGGGCTTCCGCCCGATGCGGTCGCTCCAGCTGCCGAAGAGGGGCGCCAGCAAGAACTCGCTGGCGAAATAGGCCACCGTCAGCCCGGCGACGACTGCCGGGTCGACCTTCGGCGGACTGACCACGCGGTTCAAATAGAAGCCGAGCAGCACGCCGGCGGCGCCGCCCGCACAGCGCAGTAAAAAGCCGACGACGATCCCGGCGATCAGGGAGCCGTTGAGTTGCGCGGTCAGGCCCGGCACAGCCGCCGTGCCGGGCGCCGTTACCCTACCCTGTTCCATGGTCCGTTCTGAAGCTCCTAAAATTCCACGCGGGGGGACCGCGCGGTCCGGTTTGAGGCCTCTCCCCTACTCTACCACAGCCCTGTAGCGGAGTCAAACACAATGGAGTCCAACTACTGTCCAGATAATGTATTTTGTTAGCGGAAAACATAGAATTTGTCATTCTGAGCGCAGCGAAGAATCCGCTGGAGCGCGAACCCACGGCCCCAATGGTGCGTTCTGGGCGGCCACGCACGGGCGGCGTGGCCGGCAGGTGGGGGATCGCCGAGCCCGCCGCCCGCCGACCCTGACCCTGTCCGCTGGGCAGCGGATTCTTCGCTGCGCTCAGAATGACAAATTCTCAAACATCTTTGGTAATATTTATTTCTTAGACCTATCGTGGCATATCTCGACCCCGGGCCCCCACATCCATCAGCAGGGCAGGGGTCGCCGTGGGAGCACGCTTCTTAGCGAATTCTTACCTTGCTCTGTGGACTCTCTGAAGCGCGGGTGGGATCATGGATGGTGTCCGGCCTCGGGGCGGGGGGCGCACCCCGGCCCGCGGGGGCGCCGTTGCGCGAAAGCGCAGGATTTGCTACACTGGGCGGGAGCGGGGCATAACGACAGGAGCGGCAACGACCATGAGCGCAGGATCTCCGTCCCGAGCGGCGTACTGGCGTGACCGCCTGCCTCAGCTCCGTGCGCGGGCCCGGGCGGGCGGGCTGTTCGCGGCCGGCGTGGCCGCCGCGTTCGCGGCGCTCCTGCTCTACCGGGGCCTCTTTCCCGGGCCCCCGCCCCTGACCGCGCACGACGTGAATGACTCGATTGCCCAGGCCATCGCCTCGGTGACCCCGCGTCCCGCCTTTTCGGCGCGCGTCTACCAGGGCATCCAACCATCGCTCGTGCTCGTCCAGGTGGATGCCCCGGGCACCAAGGGCACCGTCGAGCATCGGGTCGGCAGCGGCGTGATCATCAATGCGCAGGGCGCCATTCTCACGGCCCTGCACGTCGTCACGCAATCCACCGCCATTCAACTGACGTTCGCGGATGGCAGCCAATCGCCCGCGCAGGTCAGCGGCCAGCAGCCGGACCATGACATCGCCGTCCTGCAAGCGCGCCAGGCGCCCGCGCAACTCATGCCCGCCACCCTCGGCAACCCGAACGCCGCGCACGTGGGCGACGAGGCGTTTGTGGTCGGCAATCCCTTCGGGCTGTACAGCTCGCTGAGCGCCGGCGTCATTTCCGGGTTCGGCCGCTCGTTCCAGCCCGTGAACAGCCCGTACGAGTTCCAGAACCTGATTCAGATCGATGCGGCTGTGAATCCCGGCAATTCGGGCGGCCCGCTGCTGAATCGCTACGGGGAGGTGATCGGCATTGTCACCGGGCTGGTCAATCCGACGGACCAGGATTTCTTTGTGGGCGTCGGGTTTGCCGTCCCGATCACGGTGGCCGCCCCAGCGGCGGGCGCCCCCCCGTATTGAGTGGTGAGTAGTAAGTGACCGGTGCCGAGGGCGGGATGCAGATGGGATAAGGAGAGGGCCTGATGAATCGTCCGACGAACAGCGAAAATAGGTTGCCGCTGGAGCAGGTGCTCTACGAAGTGAAGAAGGTCATCGTCGGCCAGGATCATTTGTTGGAACGCCTGGTGATCGCGCTCCTGGCGCGGGGGCACATCCTGGTCGAAGGTGTCCCCGGCCTGGCGAAGACGATGGCGATCAAGACCCTGGCCGAAGCGATCGGCGGCGAGTTCAAGCGCATCCAATTCACGCCCGATCTGGTCCCGGCCGACCTGGTGGGCACACGCATCTACAATCAAAAAACGGGCGACTTCAGCACCTCCCGCGGCCCGGTCTTTACCAACCTCCTGCTGGCCGATGAAATCAACCGCGCGCCCGCCAAGGTGCAGAGCGCGCTGCTCGAAGTGATGCAAGAGCGGCAGGTGACGATCGGGCCGGACACCTTCCCGGTGCCCGATCCTTTCCTCGTGCTCGCGACCCAGAATCCCATCGAGACCGAAGGGACCTATCCCTTACCGGAAGCGCAGGTGGACCG
>Ga0070730_10006082_pt1 | contig 10340 bp, 9 predicted proteins | sample Coa_R1_3_FD_66447 | JGI IMG/M metagenome (GOLD analysis project Ga0070730, IMG submission 66447) | Surface soil microbial communities from Centralia Pennsylvania, which are recovering from an underground coalmine fire - Coalmine... | ecosystem: Environmental > Terrestrial > Soil > Unclassified ... | reverse complement strand
CTTCCCAGGTGATTGAGCAGGCGCAGGCCGCACGCACACATCAAGAATGAACTGGCCGTCTCGCCGTTATGGGCGGCTGATCCTTCGTCATCCACACCAATGGCGGTGACGCGGCCCCGGTCAATCGTGACGCGCGGCATTGCCTCAGCCTCGGACTCGGCATCCTCAGGCGTCGAAACGACACTCAGGACGAGATCGGCATCTGTCTCTTGCTGGCGTTGGATCAGGGAAGCGACGTGCGCGGGCGGTACAAGATTTTCCGAAGAGGCCAGGAGGAATGGGCCGGTGACGTAGCTGCTGGCGCAGGCCAGGGCGTCCGCCGCGCCACGGGGGAACGGTTGCAGGACGATTTGAACCTGAACGTCAGGGAGCCAGTGCATATTGAGGTACGACGCCACTGCGCCCTCCTGCTCGCCCATTACCACGATGAAATGCCGGATTCCGGCCTGGTGCATCTGGTCAAGAATGCGAATGAAAATCGGTTTGCCCAGGACAGGCAGCATGGCCTTCGGACGGTCTCGCGTGAGCTGGCCCAGTTGCTTTCCCCCTGCAGATGCAATCATGACAGCCTGTTTGATTTCACCCATGATGTTACCGGCGCGACGGCGCGCATTCCTTTCCAACATTTCCCAGAGGACACGTTCTTAACAGTATGCAGACTGGATTAAACTTTAGCCCGACGAACCTCTTCATGTTGCACTAAATTATCCGTTTCAGCGACTCCATAGAATATATTCTGTACCCATATTTGAAACTCCTCCACACAAATGAACCTGTACAACAGCACTCGCGCTCTCTTGCGCAAACCGTGTACTGGAAATGGCTGGGCCATTACGCAGTGAAGGGTCTTATAACGAGGCTATCCGGTAGCAATTTCTTCAAATCTTTTACATTTTGAGTATAGATAGGCACTCCTAACCTGTGACAAGTGGATGCGATAAGGCAGTCATCGGGGTGAACGCCTTGGCTCAAACGCTTGCCCCGTAATTGCTCCATTGCCCAATCCTGGTCATTATCGTTGAGGCGAATGAGTTCGAAATTTGAGAGTATGGAAAGACATAAATTTAGTCCTGTATTGCTCGGCGTGCCGTCAATAAATTCAAGCCAAGTGATGCTACTGACGGAAAGTTGCTCTTGCTGGGTCTTGAACCACGCAAGGGCTGCCTCATGCCTGCGATAGAGGTGAATGAGCACAGAAGTATCCACAAGCGCGATTGTCATTGATCGCCCCAAGGCGCAATGCGCCTGTTTGTCTGGGTACGGCGATATTCGCGCACCCAACTTTCAGGGTCGTCGGTGGGAAATTGATCAGTTTCTTCCAGTGGAAATTCGTTGACCAGTGTAACCAGCTTTTCGCCCCAGGCACTACTGTTCGTATGACTCGTACGTGCATTCAACCAGTCACGAAGGCGCTCAACGTCGTCGGGTTCAAGTTGTTCAATATCTCGCTGAATTTGTTCAAAAGTGATATCAGTCATGAATTGATCTGCCTTATCCCTTTATGACACATTATAAAATGAATAGCCGCCTCACAGCCAGCGGCGCACCCGTGCCTTGTACTGGCGGTAGCTGTCTCCGAACTTGCGTTCCAGGTAGCGCTCTTCCCGCTCAATCACGCCCCGGTTGATGACAAAGAGTACCGGGATCAGCAGGAGCAGCGTCAGCAGACTATTAACGCCAATGGCGACCCCGGCGTAACCAAAGGCCATGCCCAGATAGATCGGGTTGCGTGTGAAGGCATAGGGGCCGCGCGTGACAATGGCCGTGGTTGGTGTCTCCGGGATGGGCGACGTACCAGCCCTCGTCATAAGCAAGATCGGCCAGGCAACGAATACCGCCGCCAATGCAAGGAATACGAATGCCACAATCCAGCGCAGCGGAGCGCTAATGAAGGGCGTTGGCAGCACAGTGCCCAGGAGCAGTCCGAGCAGAAGCGTACCCCCGTAAATAAGCGGCGGTGGGGCGATCACGCCCGCCACGTCATGTTGATGTTCAATCATAGGTAATTTGCGCCAGGAAACCGTGTCGCCTCTAGGCGACGGAGGAATGGCGCTCTGCTCCTTTCTAATCTATACTTAATGGCAGTATCAGATGCGTGAAGGCACTCTCTCTTTGAGACAAGAGAGCGATAACGGTTAAACGCATAAGTCTCTGGTAGCCCCTTACCAACACAAGATAAGGGTTGCACGACGAAACCCGATGAGACGTAGTGGGCCTCGCTGAACGCTGTCGTGTGTAAAATCTTCAAGCTACGAATACCCTCCAAAGGCTGCCCTGTTAAGCAGCCTATCGTCTCGGTTAAGAAGCATCCTCGCTTCTGAGTGCCAGGGACAAACTACCAGTTCAACTGCTCCGGCTACAAGCCGCTTGCTTTAGCTGGCGGTACTTGACGGTTCCCTCGATTTCAGCTTCAAATTCAACTTTATGGATAAGCCCAAAAGAATGGGCCGCATTCCCCTCTATCCCCAGCCCTTTCCCCCAGCCAGCGGGGGAAAGGGAGCCAGAGCGAGGTCTTAGCCCCTCTCCCAGAACAGCGGGAGAGGGGTTGGGGTGAGGGCAATCAGGCTCGTTCATTTCTTTTGCCCCATTAACTTCAACCCAACAGTTTCGTAGCCACGAAGTGCGCGATCTGCCAGTAGCTCTTGCGGGCGAAGTCCGGCCAGGCGCTGGAAGGCAGCACGGGCGGGAAAGCGCTGACAGCATCGTCAAACTTCACGTCCCAATTGCTGACATCCCACACAATATCGGCGCCGCTGTTGATCCCCAGGTTGGTCAGTTGCTCCGAGGGCTGGTAGCCATTGTGCTTGTACGTATTGGCATACACGTGAAGGCGCTCCGGGTTCGGCCCAACGTCAATCTCTTCGGGCTTAAAGGCCTGGGCCGTGCTGAAGACACCGATTGCCGCCGTGCGCTGATCGGTGAGCGTGTTGTTGTGGATCTGCACGTCGTCGCCGCCGAGCACCAGGATGCCACCTCCTTCGGGAACCAGCGCGCCGATCTCGCCCGCGCGCGCAAAGTTCTTGCCGTTGTTGTGTTCGATCAGATTATCGTGGACATCGGTGTTCATGGATACTTTCGAGGTCAATTGAGGAAGCAGATCCACCAGGATTCCTGTCGAATTGTCGTAGACGCGATTGCCGTACACTTCACTGTGAACCGAGTTCTCGATCTCGATCCCGATCACGTTGCCGTAGGCTTCGTTGTTGCGCAGGATCACATCCCGACTCTGCCCGGCATAGATCCCGGCGTCCCGGATTCCGGTTGCCTTCACCCGCTCCACCAGGACATTGGTAGCATGTACCGGATAGATGCCATAGGAGGAGGTGTTTGCGACCTGGATGTCACGGATAACGACTGTGTTCGCGCCGTCCACGATGATGCCATTGTCCTTGTAGTTCTTCACGGACAGTTTTTCGACGGTAAAGTTATTGCCGCTGGCGGCCAGCCCGTCGCTGTACTGCATCTGCCCATCCAGGATCGGGTAGTTGCCGCTCGAATCGGGGATGCCCTGGATAGTGATGTTGCTCATGTCTATTACGACGCGCTCGTGATAGGTCCCATACTGGATCGCTATCGTGTCGCCAGGCAGCGCCTTGTCGGCAACAGACTGGATCGTCTGGTCGGGCGTCACATTGAGCGTGGTCGGCGGACGGGCGCTGATCGCTGTGCCACCCGTGTTGATCGCCTTCACGATGGCGCGGGCAGGGTTATCCTGCGGCGCCACAACCGACAGGCCCGACGGCACGCTGTCAGGAATGGCCGGTTTGGCGCTTTCGTCGGTCAGGGCGTACAGGAAATTGATCAGGTCTTGCCGCTCCTGGTCGCTCAGGTCAAAGGGGTGGATAAAACGGGACTGGTTGGGAACGTCCAGGCCGAGGCCCTTTCCGCCGCCTTTAGCATAAAACGCGATCACCTCTTCCAGCGTCTTGAAGACACCATTGTGCATGTAAGGCGCACGCAGGGCCACGTTGCGCAGGGATGGGATGGCGAAGGCGTGCGCATCGCTGTCCTTGCCGGTGATCGCGCCCCGGCCCAGGTCGGCGCTCAATTTGTCGTCGGGGCCGGGTATGCCCGTGACGGCAAAATCGCCCTTGCTGAAGGTTGGAGCGGCATGGCAGCTATAGCAGCCGGTTGCGCCGCTGCGGAACAGCGCCAGTCCGCGCCGCTGCGAGGGCGTGAGGGCTGTGAAGTCGCCTTTGGCGAAGCGATCATAGGGCGAGTCATGCGCGACCAAACCGCGCTCGAAGGAGGCCAGCGCATCACTCACGTTGTCGAAGGTAATCGGATCGGCCTGGCCGGAGAAGGCTTTTCCGAAGAGGGCTGTATAGGCTGGGATGGCCTTCAGGTCGGCTACGACTTTATCGGGCGTGTTCGCCATCTCATTGGCGGCCAGCATGGGGCCGTCGTGCTGCGAGACTTGCGCTTCCAGGCTCTGCGCACGTCCATCCCAGAACAGGCTGGCCTTGTAGGCCACTTCGTACAGGCCCGGCACGCGACGCGGCAAGGGCTGGCCGTCGCTGCCCTGCCCCGTAGGACGCCCATCGCTGAGGCCCAGGTCTGGCTGGTGGCAGGTCGCGCAAGCCATCTGGTGAGTCGCCGAGAGGATCGGGTCGAAGAACAGCAGGCGGCCCAGTTCCTGTTTATCGGGCGTGATGGGATTCTGTGAGGGGATGGACAGCGCCGGGAAGACGACGGGGAGTCCCGTCGTGCTCTGGGTGTTGTTTTGCGCGCCGACGATGATCTGGTCGGGCGAAAGTACGGGATCGGAGGCCGCAGGCAGCAGCCCCAGGATGACGAAGGCGACGACGGGAACACCCACGACGACGATCACGATCCAGTGCCAGGGCTTTAGTTTTTTAGGAAAATTCATTGAGTGTTCCTTGTGAGTTGAGCCGGGGGCTTAAGCCTGCGGCTCAACTTCATATCATTTCTGCGTCATCAGATAGGCCACCAGGTCAGCAACTTCGTCGGTGGTCAGGCTCTTGGCGAGGGTGTTATCCATCTGTTTGTCCTCGAAACCTGGCACTTTGAACTTGTCCGGGAGCAAGATCGACTCCTCGATGTAATCCGCCGCGCTGACGCCGCTTTCGCGCTGGCCCGCCCGCGTCGCGATCCCGGCCAGCGATGGGCCATAGATCACTGTGCCAGGAGAGAGTGAATGGCAGGTCGAACAACGTCCCTTGCCCTGGAACAGCGCTGCGCCGAGCGCCTCTATGCTTCCGGGCAGGAAGGTGGGGGCCGGTGAAGCGCTGGGAGTAGACGGCGCCGCGCTGCACGCTGCTAGAAAGAGCATAGGCCAAAGTGTTACAAATCGTAAAAGGTACTTGCTTCGTTTTAGAGTCACTTGTATGCTTATGATAGAAATCATTCGATGAATGGCTTTCATTCTATTATCAATCCGGATTGGATATGAGACGCCTCTGATCGCCGCAGGACAGGGGTTCTCTCGCATATTACTGTTCCTGCATTCCTGCATCCAGATCGTCGCTTCCAGGCGTAAAGCAATTACCTCTACACCCTGGAATCCATCAGACGTAAGGTCATTGTACGAGGCGTAATGCTATGACACAAGTTTCCCTTGATCCTACACAGTCCAACGCTGCGCTGCTGTTTACCAACAATGCAGGTGTGACGGTCTTTGCCGACCGGCTCTTTCTCAACCTCTTCAACTACAGCCAATCGGCAGCGGTAATTGGCAAGCCGCTTGCCAAAGTCCTGGGCATTGAGGAAAGGCTGGCCCGGCAATTGATTGACGAGCTGCGCAAGGCAGCCCAGATTGAAGACCGAGTCCTGGACGCACGCAGCGCAGTTGGATCAGCCTTACGCCTGTCCTGCTCCGGGATTGCCAGCGTGGACGCGGCTGGGCGCTTCATCGGCGCAGACTTCCGTCTGCGAGAAGTGGAAGCCATAAGCCAGGAAACTCTCATCAACTCCCCGGCAAGCTTCACCCTGCCAGTTCTGCCCAGCGAGGGCAATCCAGAAGTGGACAAGATGTTCCTACAACTGTACTTTACGACCTACACCAAGGCGTTGTACGTCCTGTTGGCACGCCTGGTTGGCCCGCAAGTACAGGAACGGCTGGACAAGTTGATCAACGAAGTGGCGAAGCGCAACCACTGGCAAGTTCAGATGTCGGGCGGCCTGTTTACGGGCGATGTGAACCAGACGCCCGTCGAAGCCTACACGACGATCCTCCATGAAGCGCAGGGCTACGCCGAAAATATGATCGGCAAGCCGATGGTCGTCAGGGAAGTGGCAGCATCGGAGGCTCAGTTACACCCAGGGGTACTCAGTCTCGCCAGCCAATACGGCTTGCGCGAGATTAGAAACGGGCATTAAATAAGTTCTATTCTGTTTTGTTTTTTACCAATGAAGGGGATACTACAATGGCAACTCTCAACCCAATTCTGGATGTGGTACTCGTCCTGGCCGCCATCTGGATGGTTATCGTGGTCAGGGGACTGGGCGGCGTCATCGGACGCGGCCTGAATTGGATCACGATTGGCGCCCTGGTGCTGGGGATCGCTCACCTGCTCGATACGCTCATGCGCGCAGTGATCGGTACGGGCCTGGATGGGCCAACGTATTCCTTTATCCACCGGATCGTCGTGCTGGCCGGGTTTATAGTGCTGATTGTTGGCTTCCAGCAGATTCAGACGCTCAAGAAGAGCTAAAGTCTATTCTTCACCCCCGGTTCCCCTCTCCAGCTTGTTTGGAGAGGGGAAACCCGGCCCCGAAAAGTCGTTCCATGACCGAGAAATCCCCAGCAATCCCTTCAAAGATCAAATCAACTATAGAGCGTTCCCCGGCCCTTATCGTCCTGAGCATCGGCAGCCTGCTGCTGGCGATCCTAGTAGCGCGCGGCCTGAACATTGGCCCGCTGCACACCGACATCATCATCCAGCGCGCATGGTTCCACGAAGTGGGCGTGGCGGGCTTCCCGCAGCGCATGTTCGACTCCAACCAGCGGCATATCCTGTACGGATCAGTGTACGCCCTGATGTATGCGGCCTTCGGCGAAAACAACCTGCCCTATCACCTGGTTTACCAGCTTAGCCGCCTGCTAGAAGGTGTGTTCATGGCGGGACTGGTTTACCAGCTTTCCAGGCGGCGCAGCCTCGCCATTTGCGCTGGGCTGGCGCTCATGCTGAGCGTGATCCGCGTCCGCGAACTGTACCAGGAGGTCAACTGGTTCATTGAGCCGACGCTGGCGCTGCTGCTGGCCTCTTCGTATATCTACGTGCTGAGTTTGCGCGTTGCACGCTGGCGACGGCTGCTGTTTACGCTGTCCATCGTCCTGTACCTGTTCTCCATCTTCGAGTACGAGTCGGGTATTCCATGGATCGGCGTGACTCTGCTGATCGGCGTGCTGGCACGCACGGATAGACCCTGGCGCAGCCGCCTGTGGCCCGCCTTCCGCGATGCGCTGCCGGGGCTGATCCTGGGCGGGCTGTATGCGGCGCTGGTCATCTACGGCTTCAAGCCGCCTCCAGGTCTGACTCCCGACCCGCAGCCGTTCGATCCGCTGCGAGTCGTGCAACAGGCAGCGACGATCCTGACCTTTCCGGCGCTGCTGCTGGACACGCTGCGCCTGACTGTTGGCGATAGTTACAGCGGGTTGATCATACTGTTCGCGGCGATTGCAGGGGCGGTGGCAGTGCTGTTGATGCAGAGAACCCCTCTATCCCCGGCCCTTTCCCCCTCAGTGAGCGGAAGGGAGAGCATTCAAAATAGTGAACCGGGTTCCCCCTCTCCTGTTTTTTGGGAGAGGGGGACAGGGGGTGAGGTCAATATCTACGTCTCCCTCGCCCTCCTGGCTGTGGCGATGGTCATCTCCAGCGTGATTATCGGGACGACCAGCAAAATGGGAGACGAGATCACGGATCGGATTACCTTTGGCCGCAGCGCTGGGATCATGCTGCTGTACGTGACGCTGATCTTTGGGCTGTGCGCCCTGCTGCGCGTCCGCTGGAAGCGAACGCTGGCAGCGGCACTTGTCGCGTTGGTGCTGATCGGCCCTGGATTTGCGTGGCTATGGATTTACCAGGACTATGCACACGAGTCCCGCGACGAGATCGGATGGATGACGGCGGCGGTCTTACAAGTTCACCGGCTGGTCTATTCGCCGGTCTATCTGGTGATCCTGACCGATCCACACTGGGTGCTGTCGCGCATGAACGACGCTTCGGACGTGATCGTCCACGAGGTGCAGCAGAATGTGTGGTCGGCGGGCGGCTCGGCCACGATTGACATCCTCAAAACGGGAGCCTATCCTGAGACGTATGCCAACATCCCCGGCACGTGCGATAACATTGATAAAGTTGCTTCGGCGGGCGTGTGTCTGGATGCCAGCGGCGTCCATCCGAGCCGGTGGGCGATGCAGGCGTTGCATCCTTACGCGGACGTAGTGGTCGTCCATTACGACGATCACGCCGGGACGATGACCATCATTCCGGGGCTGCGCGTGGCCGATCTGCCGGGCTACAACTTCACAACGGCGGGGCCGCAGGAGCTTCGCACCGATCCGGCGCGCGTGACCGTGCCCGTGTCGGGCGTGAACGCGCCGTAAATGGCGTAACGTTTGCCAATATCGGGTTCATCCAGTCATCGTCATCGCAGGATAATCGGATCACTCGATGGGCCGCTTTGAGGCAGCAGATCGTTGAGGGGTATGCTCATACTTTCCAAAATTGTTCAATCCAAAGTGCATAGAGGTCTGGCAGATTATCTATAGCGTCGTCAGGAACCGGGCATTCAACAAGGAGAGGAGCTAATCATGCTTGGTAGGATCTTTAGGGCAGTAAGGGACTATCTGTATGGTGTCGTAGCAGCGATTGCTAACGGCCTCGGCATACAAGGCCCCCCTCCGCCTCCCTGGAACTGGACAATGACGGATGAACTAGGACAAGCTAACACTCAAATCAATGATATGTTTAAGCGCTATATGCAGGATGCTGGTATCAAGGCTGCCCAGTTTGCGCTTCGCGTTTCAGTGCGTCAGCCTAACAACACCTTTGGTAATGGTGGCCTTGCGATGTCCACTGCCTATACGTGGGCGGAGCCGGGTTATTTTATTACACAGCCAGGGTCGGTGATGCGCATTGCGAGCTGTAGTAAGATATTCACAACCGCCGCCGTACTCGATTTGATTCAAAACCGACACCTGCTGACGGGTCAAGAAAAAGTATTTGATTTCCTCGGCATTAGCAGCAATGACTCACGGGTTTCATCTAGCCCGCAACCACGCGATCACCGGGTATTCGACATTACGGTGCAGCACCTGGTTAAACACGCCGGTGGCTGGAATGTTCCAGACCATTTCACACATGATTGGGTTTTCCGGCTTAGGGAAATAGGGCAGCACATGGGCCTCCATCGGCCTGTGACTAAGCAGGAGTTTGCCGAGTTCATGTTTAATGTCCCGCTGGACTTTACCCCTGGTACGGACTCAAAGTATTCGAATATCGGCTATTTACTTCTTGGTCTAGTCATTGAAAAAGCGTCAGGCTCAAGCTACATAAACTATGTTACAAATAACCTTCTCACCCCGCTGTCCATCAGTGACGTTGCTGTTGCCAAAACTCGCCTTGCGGGCAGGCTGGGCAACGAAGTGTATTATGAAGATCCATTTTTTGGCGCCGATACTACACTAAGTCCTTTTGTCACGAGACTTGTGCCACTGCCATATGGTGGTTTTGGGACTATGACCGAGGTTATGGATTCCGGAGGTGGACTGCTCACCTCGGCTAAATCTTTGGCGAAATTCATTTACTACAATAACGTGTTAGTCAGTGACATCACCGACAATCCAGGCAGAAATGACGGTCAGCAGCGGGATGGCGACATGGCGGGAACCTCGTCGGTTGCGGCGTCATTTTCTCTGAAGGACGGATCAAAGCAGTTTGATATGGCAATGATTTTCAATAGCTTTGATGCGGGCGGAAACAAAATGGGCCCTATAACTACCAACGATGGTCTGCAACGGTTCGTAGATTCCATCAAGGCTTTTGTCCTTGCTAACTTCTGATGGCGCATGAATTTGCCATCGGGCAAACGTAAGTAAATTAACTCTATCCTACGTCCCCTCATTATTGGCGCACGAGGGCGAGTGCTGGATTTTACAGTGCGCGGCCAGCATCATGCGGACGCTTTCGGCGTCGAAGCCCCGTTGGGTGAGCGCCTGTGAGAGCGCATCGCTGGCGTCTGCCGCGCCTTCCAGGGCCACAAGGTGTCGGCAGTCCAGGCAGAAGACGTGCGCGCCGCTTTCACGATCTTCGTGCAGGCTGTACAGGCGGTTGTCTTCGCCGGGCATCTCGTCCAGCAGGCCCACTTCAACAAAT